>Ga0222712_10003522_pt1 | contig 16979 bp, 15 predicted proteins | sample C33_657DmetaG_FD_165043 | JGI IMG/M metagenome (GOLD analysis project Ga0222712, IMG submission 165043) | Estuarine water microbial communities from San Francisco Bay, California, United States - C33_657D | ecosystem: Environmental > Aquatic > Marine > Unclassified | place: USA: California...
ATTCCATTCCCAACCATGATAAGGTGTGTATTAGGATATTGTTGCTGAAGTCGGGCAAACGTATTTACCAATAATATTGGATCTTTTTTGGGTTCGAATTTTCCAGCAAACAGAAACACTTTCGAGTCTTCAGGAATGGAAAGTTCCTTTCTCCAATTTTCTGCGCTTCCTTCATAGGAAAAATGCTTATCTGGTGTTTCAATTCCGGAGAAACGTGTATTGTCTATTGCGTGAGGGGCTCGGATGATCTGATTGGCAGATAATCCCGCGTTCAGGAAATATGCATCGGAAGCGGTGCCTGGGCTCAAGACATAATCAACATGGCTATAAACCCATTGAAGCAATAATTTTCGCAAGGATTTTTTAAGACTAAATCCAGCGGGCTCATTGAGTAGCGTAGAATCACCCCTGAAATACAATGGAACTCTCCCTTTGAAATGGCGTATTAGCTTTAGGTGGGAATTAAATTTCCAGCCATAGACAATGATTTTATCTGCCTCGAATGAAGCAACCTCGCTAATCAGGGAAGGATTAATGATTCCCTTGTAGTGATGCGATCCAGGAGCCGTGGAAGTGTTTTTTACAAACAGATGATCATAACCAGACAGCAGGTCAATGTCCCACTCACGTTCAATGCCGAAGTCTTTGTCAAGTACCTTGCCCTGTGCTTGCCCCCAGGTATAAAATACTTTTATCTTACAATCTTCCGAACCAGCCAAGTATCTGAAAAGTGGGGCATTGTATTGAATAGGATGGGTTGATATGATGGCGATGTTTGTGATGGATTAAAGAATTTAAAGATTGAAAAATGAACCTGCCCGTTTAAAATCTAAATTTTTGACCATTGTCTATTTGCTCCACAGAATTAACTTCTACATGCTGCTTCGGTGTAATTTCATATATGCTCACTCTAACCTCATTCAATAAAGCAACTTCTTTTCATTTGACCTGGGAACAATCTCATCCAGCTTTTCAACCAGCTGTGCAGTGACTGCTTTGGCAGAATATTGGTCAAAAGCGGCGCGATTGATTTTGGCTGGATCAAAGGTCTGTTTGAATACCATGAACTCCTTCAGGCCTTCCAGGAAACGGGCAGACAATGTATCAAGGTCCTCCTCCCCTTTCATGGTGACAACAATCCCGGCCCTGGACTCGCGCAATACCCGAACCGCAGTGCTGGCCTCATGCAATACGGCAAGGATGGGTTTGCCAGAAAGAACCGCCTGGTAAACCTTGCTGGGCGTATAGTGTGGCTCTGTGCTGCCTAAGATGAACACCGCATCAGCAGCATCAAGCTGAGACAATACATCGAAATAGGGTATGCGTTCGGGATGCTCTAGCACAGCAGAACCCCATACCTTGTATTTTTCTGCGAAGGGTTTGATGGTTCCGAGGGTGCCGATGAACTTAAGTTGAAAGGGGGGAAGAGGTTGAAGTGTGCTTAAACCCTTGAATACCTCTTCTAATGGCCTGTATGCCTTGGGCAGCATCGCACCAGCGTAGATGAATTTTATTGTTGAGGATGATGGAGCATGCTCCCTTAAACTGTTCCTTATAAAATCATGATCCGATTCTTCTCCACCATAAGGCATTGCGGCGGTGAGGGCTTGTGTTTTAAGATGTGGATTCCTTTCTAAAACAGGTTTGTAATAACCCTCTGATACACCAGTGATCAATGAAGCATGTTTAACCGCGATGGGTTCGAGAGATTTTGCCAATTGGGTAGTGAACCAATGGCGGGAGAAGATTTTATCAGAACCGGGGAATACATGCACCCAAGGGTCGATATAGTCAATGCCATAAGGAACACCGGTCTTTTTAAAAAGATAAGGCCCGAGGAGGGCCATGTAGAAGGAAGGAATGGGGATGTAAACAAAGTCAATCTTTTCTGACCGAATCAGCTCCAGTGCACGCCTGCGCAGTTGGAAATATCCACGCAGACCAATGTCTCCTATCAATCGAGGTTTTGTTACCTTAAAAGCTGAAACCTTTTCAATGCGCTGATTCTTGGGCAAGAGTTGATGTAGTTTCCAATCCAGGGCTTCCTCGTAATTGTCTTCGTGAACAGTAAGAATAATCGGGCTCCAACCCAATGCAGGCAGGTGCTGTGCAAGCAACCTGGAACGATGCACTGCTGCAAGGTTGGAGGGAGGATAGTGGGGGGTGATGAGGACGATGGTTCTCATTTGAATTCTTTTCGCAACAACCAAGTATCAAGGTATTTAATGAGAAAGCGATTGATCAAGTAGAAGTTAACAAAATAGACAATTGACCAACCCAGGAGTTTGGTTCCGGGAACTGGGAACATCCATGCGAACTGAAAAATAGGTGCAGAATAACAGATTCCCCAAATAATATTGTATCCCTTCAATAAAAGTGTTTTGTACATCCAGCCAAACAGCAACCCAAAAAAGAAAATGGGAATGAACATATAAAAAGGTCCAAAATCAATATAAGATTCAGGAACATAACCCAATGAAAAAGAAACACCTTCATCTCTACCCGCAAAACTAATACCTGTATATTTAGAGGTCAAATCAGAGTCATAAATTTGTTTTTTATCTGGAAATAAAATCCGCGGTTTCAATACATGTTCAATAGCATCTTTCAACAGTTGACCATTCTCATGAGGTAAAAAAGTAGGAACCTGCTTTAATGCAAGTGCGAAATACTCCACATAAGATACCCTGTATAATAATGATTGGCTACCTCTCTTAAAATTTTCAGAAAATTTTTCAGAAGAAAAGTCTTCACTTATGATTTCCCATAATGTTGAAATATTTTTAATTTGATCTGTCTGAACAACTGCTTGAGTGCGCTCTCCGCCAGTCAAATAAGCCCTATATCTTCCTTTGCTGGCTGACCAAATTACAGAGATGAAAAAAGTGAAAAAGGCAAAAAATAGTATCGTCACAAGAGCCTTGGGGGATATTTTTCTATTCAGCGTAAAAAATGCACCAGTAGCAACAAGAATATAATCTTTAAATGAAGCCCAAAAACCAGAAAAACTGAGCAGGATTTCGAATGAAATAAAGACCAGAACATATTTTACATTAGATGGTATTATTGAAGTATGTAAAATAAGTAAAGTCAGAAATACCCATTTGAAGTGAACCAAGCCAAGCAACATTTGACCACCAGATACACCCAATAGAAACTGAGTAAGAGATGCTGAAAAAATTGAGTAATAAACGTATCCTAAAAATATTTTTTTACCATCGTACCGTGATAAAATAAATCTAAGTGTTTCAACTTTTGCAACTATTATATCTTTTATTGGAAGGTAAATACCAGTGGTGTATACAATTTGTGATATAATAGCCAACAAAGATGCATACCCAATTGTCTCAGATTTATACAATGTCAACTCAGATAACGGAATACTGAAGAGAGCCCCATATGGTAGCAAGATGGCAACTACCATCCAGTTTAATAATAAATTAACCATCAAATGTTTAGGCTCATTTACTCTCCATAAAAGTTTTAATACTAGAAATAGTGAAAAGCCTGATAATATCATCAGGAGTGGGTCAGGGGAAAATAAAACAAATATCCCTGATATTAAATAAAATAAATACCCTAATCTCAAAACTATAAAATATTAAAAACCATATCTAATCCAACGATTGCAATAGTGAGCAAATTTCATATTAGCCATGGATGAAAGTAAAATAATGCAGATTTTGCAATAATTTTCAAACAATCAATACATTTAATCCTTCCAATCAAAATTTATACTTTTTAAATTATCGAGTAAACGCATATCAATTGATTGATGCGGATCAAAATTAGCCTCATAGTATAAATCATTAATATTACTTGGCCTTATGAGAGGGTGCCATTCATTGGGATGCCTAAGCACAATTCCATTAGAAAAAAACGCAGCCCAAAAACTAAATGTACTACTTATAGATAAGATGCAAATCTTACTTCGACTTAACAATAAAATATCTAAGATATCCGGCTTGGCTTTTGTTAAATATACATTTGGCAAAGAAAGTAACGCGGAGATTTCTTCTGGAAAAGCATCAGTAAAGACCTCTACTGAAAGATTCTTTCCTACAATAATTCTAATTGCTTGAATAGATGAAATAAAGAATGACTCAGGGGTGATTGTAGAACCTAATTTAAAATCTCCCCTTCGAATATGAACTCCAATTTCTGGAGTTGGATATTTCTCAAATTCTCTCATTAATTTTGGATGAAGAAGACTTATCAACCCAACTCGAATGTCTTCTCGAAAAGGTTTTAGGCTTTGGAAATAATCTGTATCAGTTATAACTTTATTGAAAATATAAACTCTATTTTTATTTGAAACATTTAAAGATTCAGGCTCTCTAACAATTAGAGCAATTAGACGAAAGAAATAAAATTTCAATTGAATAAAAAAGGGCACTTTTTTGAAATAACCTAGGTAAGTTCGTTTATGTTTTTCATTTCGAAACCATGCACCCCAATGGAAACTCCACCATGCAGATACGAACAATTCCAAATCATACCTCTTAGCAAATACAAATGCTTTGGCCCATACAAGCATTTTATTGCCTAGACCAGTATCAGGTAAGAGTGCATAAACTTTATGAGAACAATTACTACTCATGAAAAGTTAAGGTTAACTAAATTTTTTGGACATTGAAAATCTAAAAAATTAGAGGTTTGAAATTAACGGTAATAATTTATCCATTATCGGACCGAAATCATTAGACTCAGAGGAAAGGCGAAGCGAAATATCTCTCATTTTTTCTAGTTCATTTCTGTCTGAAATTAGTTTTATAGCAAGTTTAGCCATTTCAGATGGAGTTTCAGCGGAAATTAACATTCCTGAGGGTATAGCATACCCACGATTGCCATATGTAGTGCTTAAAACAGGTATACCCCAACTTAAACCTTTAGATAATTTTGTACTAACACCTCTCGAAAAATAGAAGACAAGATTCAAGAATAAAGACCAAGTAGCTACTTCTTCATTAATGTTATCGTCTGAAACAAAGCCACAATAGTCAACAAATGGATATTTATTTGCTAATTGATTACCCAGGCTTTCTGGATTACCTAAAAGTCTCAATTTTAAGTCTTTATTGCCAGATTTGACAATTGCATCACAAAAAGAAACAACACCTTCATAGTTAGGTTTATGACTAAGATCTCCTAAAAATCCAACTCTACCATATTGTGGATCCCATCGTATAGTTTCATTTTTCAAAACACGAGGAACCATAAATACTTTTTTTGCACCCAACCATTTTTCAACACCCTCCTCAACTTCACTTACAGTTAGTACTAAATCTAAAAAACGCAATCGAAAGTCAACCTCTTTTTCAATCATTTTTGCAAAGAGAAATGAATTTTTAACGTGTTGTAACCAATTCTGTCCTTGCTTAAATCGAAAACTGTGGTGCAGAAAATCACCAGATTCGTTACCATGAGAACACAAAATCACTTTCACCTGATTAAATTCTTCTTTAATTACTTGGGCAAAAGTCATTGTATTAGACAAGTTCAAAAAAACAAACTTAATATCATTTTTAATGATGACATCTTTAAGTTTATTTTTATAATTCTTTGTAGTGTAATCATCGTAATTATTAAAACCAAACCTGACTCGAACCCTGTATAAGAAAGATTTTGAATATGAAACAGGAAATAAAACTACCTCAAAGCGATTTGAAAATAAATTTATATACTCATCTGTGCAATTTTTAACACCGCCATTATTTTTTTGAGTATCTAAATAAATATTATTTACTATGAATAAAACTTTTTGTTTCAGAATAAAATGAAATTTAAATTAATTAAATAAATTTTTGAAAATATTGAGACTTTGATATTTGATAAAATCAATGAGATTCATTTATTATTTTAATGAGAAATAGCTAAATATTTGTTGGCTACGTACCGTACATCAAACCTAGTCAATGCATACTCTCGACAGTTATGCCTATTTAAGCTTGAGATACCCAATATACACTTTGAAATTTCAAAATATGAATCTACCCTAAAGCCAGTAATTCCATCTTGAATTACCTCAGAAACTGATCCACGATTGAATGCAATAACTGGCGTCCCGCAAGCCATAGCTTCAACCATTACCATCCCAAAAGGTTCTTCCCATTCGATTGGGAATAATAATGCTTTTGATTGACCCAGATAGTGATTTTTTTCTTCATCATTCAATTGGCCGAGAAATACAATTTGCTTTCCATCAATATATGGCTTAATCTCTTTTTCAAAGTATTTACGCTCATCTTCCAACGGTGAGATATTTCCACCAATTAACAATTTATTTCCAGTCTCTAGAGCAACTCTTATTGCGGTATGACAACCCTTTACTTTTTCTATCCTGCCCAGAAACATAAGTGGGGCATCCTCCTTGATATGTTCTACCAAGGTGTATTTTGTAAAATCAATTGCATTGTATACGGTTTCCCACTTGCCTGCTAAAGTACTACGGGAAATAAGATTATGGCTACAGCCAGTGAAAACAAGATTTTGATTTTTAAATTTATTTATTTGAAAAATATTTTTATAACTAATCTCTCTTCCATATGTCATTATTTTTCTAATAGGATAATTCAAAATTGGAAACAAATAAGCAAGACGTCCAAAATTGTGGATTAAATGAAAATTATTACGATTCTTCCAAAGAAACCACCATGCATTGGGAATTGCCAATAAAGCATCTATTTTTTTTAGAGGAAATCCTACTTTACCAAAGCCATGAACTGTACAACCTTCCACAATTGAACCATTTGTGACCAATAAGTGGACTTCATGACCTAATCTTGCATATTCTTTTGCAAACATGTATACCAAGCGTTCATGACCGCCATATCCCTGTGGAGGCACAAGAATACCAGGATCCATTACCATTAGTATTTTCAATTCAATAAACTTTTATATAGTCTATAGTATTCCTCCCCTACTTCTTCAAAAGATCTTGGAGGCACAATACTTTCAGACATTTTTTTTAACAATTCTGGTTCATTGATGCACCTTAAAATTTGACTTCGCAAATCTGCAACATTATTAAATTGAAAAAGAAGACCATATTGACCATGCTGAATTTGTTCAACGTTACCATAAACATTACTGGCCAAAACTGGAATCCCTGCTGCAAAAGCTTCCTGAATTACCAAGGGACTCATTTCTGAAAATGTAGAGCACAAACAAAGTATATCATGACGATTAAGGGTTGACACAACATCATCTTGTGACAATTTTCCCTTCCAAAAGACATTGGTCATTTCATGTGTACTATTTCTGAGATCATTCTCATATACTAAATCATCAGAATTGCCAAAAATAGAAAGATTTACCAAAGATGGATCAATGCCATCAAGTGCTCTAATCAATAGGTGTAAACCCTTAAATTTGTTGATTCGTCCAAGAAAAATAAGTTGAAGAGGGTGATGATTGACTTTGTTTTTAACAAGTACAATATTTGCTTTAAAAGGTAAACCCTGCGGAATAAAACTTATCTTTTCTTCATTTACTCCATTTACCAGCAATACCCGTTGATACCAGCGAGTGATTGTTACTACACGATCGCAGGCTGCTACAAGTGCGTGCAGATCGGCATTTAGTTTAGCAATGATTGGCACAGTACCCAGGGCTGTGCCCATTTTACTGTTCAACTTTGTTGTATCGATTGACAATTGATGCAACAAGGCAGAAGCAACGGTTATAGAAGGCGCTGCTGCTGCATATCCGCTGTTATTCAGATAACAGGTACTGCATTTCTTCAAATCAATCACCCCATCACACAAGGTTTCACCTTTATGAACAAGAGTTCCCGTTTTACAGGAGTAGCCGGCTAAATGGAAGGTCATGATTACTTTGGCACCACTTGCTTTGGCCGCCTGCACATGATGCAACGTAATACCATTGCTGCCAGCTAGCTCGTGAAAATGAACAAGATCAGGCTGCTCCTTTTTTAGATATGCAATGAAGTTTTTCAACCCATCCGGAACACGAAAACCTAAGATCAGCGAACGGTCTACCACCGACGATTCAGCATACTGATTCACCGCCAATCCATCATACAAATAAGCAGCATCTGTTGTTTTTCCGTAATGCGGAATCAACACCTGTACATCAACACCCTGTTCTTGCAATTGCCTGCTCAGTGCCCAGGTGTACACTTCTGTACCAGCTGTTTGCTGTGGAAGAAAATGATTGAGTACCTGAAGAACTTTCATCTAAGTATGCACTCTTTTAAAAAAGTAATTACGTCCATCCGGCATAGAAATATCTGCAACAAATCCATTCACCTGAAGTAGATCAAAAATCTCGTTCATTTTTGCTTCACCTAAAATAGACGGATGTAATTCTACTTGTATCTTTTTAATGGTTTGAAAACGGATCATACGAAAAACATCATATTCTGCACCTTCTATATCCATAATCAAAAAATCAGGCCTTAATGCTTCAATTCTTTCATTCAAACTCAATTGCGGTACCTGAACAATTTCACCTGATGTCTTTAATAAGGAAGATGCAAGGCGGCTTTTACGATTTACCGGAAAATCAATCATCCCTTTACAATCCGCTAAAAGAGCATTTTGTAAATGTGGCCTTACATTATTTTTTTCATAAACACGTAAAGCCATTTCAATATTCAACGGGTTGGCCTCGAAACTGTATACATGATCAGACCCAACAATTTTTGCACAATAGACCGAAACAAATCCCAGCCCCGTCCCAATTTCCATGATTCTGTCAGTCGGTTCAATCCTTTGTCTGATGATTTCAATTTCTCCTTGTTCGTATTGACCGTTAATAATCCAGCGGAGTGTGTTAAATCCGACATCTCTTGTTAAAGGTAGATTAATGCCTTGTACAAAATGCCAGTAATTACGAAACAGATTTTTTGTAAATACAAACAGCGTTACATATAAACGCACTTGCCAGTATTTAATTCGATGCACGTCTATCAGGTTTAGTAAAATGATAATTGTTCATAAGAGGATTGCCAAGATCAGAAGATGGATTATAGAAATAATCTCCTTTCTTAAATAGCAACAAAAGATCTTTCCAGTGTAAGCCGATTTTTTTACGAAACTTAAAAAAATCAATAACTTTCCCTTTAAGAAGCGTGGAACTGAAAAATAATTTCACTGTACTTATTCGTACGTTTCTTACAACCACTTCTTTATCCTTACCTTTTAGTGGAAAAAACGGATTATTTAAAATTGCTACATCAATGGCAATTCGCTCAAAAAAAGTAAACAAACTATTCGCTAATTTTTTAGATGCCTGTTGCGGACTTTGTCGCCAAAACATAAAACCTATTGACACAAACAACACCGGGTTTGATAATGCAAGCTTCTTCTTAATATACGTATCTCCAATATTAAACTGCTCACTCATACCTCCACTACTTCGAAGCAGGTCTGTTTTAAATAACATCTCGCCAAAACCAACCGTTGAAATTGGGATCGGTGTAGTATAAATCAGCTTCATTGTTTCAGCAGGCTGCACCAGGAAAGGGAAAACATAAAAAGGAAAATATTGTGGATTTAACCCCCATAACATACCGGCTTCAGGAAAAGCCTGCACATATTCTGATAGATTGCGAAGTGTATCACGATATAATATATCATCACCATCTACAAAAAGAATATACTTCCCGGCAGCAGCCGCTAATACTTTATTCCTATTCGGATATTCTCCCAGGTTCTTTTCATTGTGCCATGCCCGGATACGTCCATCCTTATATTCTTGTATAATCGACCATGTATCATCGGTAGAGAAATCATCAGATATTAATAATTCAAAATCAGTAAACGAAGAACATAAAATACTTTCAATAGCCTGGCCCACCCATTTACCTGAATTATAGGTAACAGCGGCTACTGTAAAAAGAGGTTTTCCTATACTCATGAAATACTTAATAAGAGATGATTAAGTCGCTTAATTTCTATTGATTCGTTATAATTAAAACGGATGCCGGTATCAGGCAGCATTGTTTTTCCACTGAAAATGGCACATAATTCTTCTATTGTTGTATATAGCAAACCGTTTGATTCATTCATCAACTCGGGTGCACCGCCTCTGTTTTTTACTATTACATGTAATCCTGCTTTGTTTGCTTCTACAATCACACGTCCAAATGCTTCTGAACGGGAAGCTACAATCAACACCTTATACTTCGGCATCTCCTCCTCTTTTATAAAAAAACCTTCTTCAATTTTCACTTGTTCAGTTAACCCATGCGCAGCAATAAATTGATACAAATGCTCAAGGTATACAGCGTCTTCACAAGGTCCTTTAATATGCAGCTGTAAACGATGGCCCTCCTTTGAACTCAATGCCATTGCTTCTAGTACTTCCAGGTGTCCTTTGGAAGCAACAATTTGCCCAAACATCAGGTACTCCGCTTTGGTGGCTGCAATCTGCGGCGCACGTACCAGCCAGCTCACAGGCTGATAAATCCGCTCCACCTGAACAGCAGGCAATAACGATCTGAATTTTTTTGTAACAGCTTCGGAATTACAAATTATGAGTTTACTCCATAGTTGCATTTTCTGATACGCATGTAAAGCATTGCCATTACCAATGCTGAAACCAAAATCCTCTTCGCCGTATTCGTGTATCCACCATACATGCGGCAAACCCAGTTTATACGCAACTTTGGCTGCAAGAAATGGCACAAGGGTATTGGTGCAAACAAGTGCAGCATTTGTTTGCTGAAGTAATTTTTCAATAACTTTGAAAGCTATACGCGTGCGCATAATAAGCTTAATCCGTTTAACAAAAGAGCCTCCAATGTTTCCAGCCCATCCATACTGCGGAATAATGCTCACAGGTACATTTCGTTCAGTGAGTGCTTTTCGCATACTTCCTTCGTGTGGCAAAATCACATGCGAACGATACGTATAATGCAATGCATCAATATATTCTAGCATGGCAATATTGGCACCACTTAGATTTCCCTCATGCGCCTGCCATACAATAAATGGCTTTTCTGAATCATTATTTTTCATAACGGTACTGTTCATTTGTATTTAAAAAAATACAATCAAATTTATTATACGCGTAGTGAAGAATCTTCTTTTCTTCTTCCCTTCTTTTAGCCTTACCTATTGTCTTCGTACCATTGAGTCTTTGTGGTCCAAAAAATGCAAGTGTAGCAAGGCAATTATATTTGTGCATTTGTGTTGATCGGCGGCCAAATTAATTGAAAGTAGAGCGAGCAATCAAATCTGAGCCTATTCTTCCAATCAGCGTTATCAGTGATTCTATTTTTTCATTGCCAGCGACAGCTAGGCATTAATTATATCTCTTTCCTTTCCCAAAACGCCTTCACTGCACCCGCCGTTTGCCTTGTATAACTTACCCGTGGGAATGCCCCCATTCGCTTTACAGTTGAAATGACCTTCGTCAAAAACGACTGGTCCGTTTTCGAAACCTCAGACAAATATTTCGTCCACTTTGCTTTCTGTATTTTATAATCGCAGGTGTCATGCAGATTACTGAAGGCCGGTAAAGCATAAATCTTTTCAATAATTTTCCGTTCTTCGATTGTAAACCGATCACTCAGTGATTGTGTTTTCGAATTTTCATGCAACCGAAAATGCACCAGCAGATCATCCAGTTCTTTTACTTGCGGAAAACAATACAGGTAACGGATATACAGATCCCAATCGAACGCATAATGAAATTGTTCATCAATACCATCGCATTGTGCAATCAATTCTCTGCGCATCCATACCCCAGGTTGTACAAACTTTACATTTGGCTCCCAGCACATCAAGCCCTTGGCCGATAATTGTTGATTGGGTATAATCTCTTCCTGTGTACTTGAAAAATTACGGACCTGGCCTGCGGTCATCTGCACCTGTTCATCGGCAAATGCAGCAGCAATTGTATGCAACGCACCCGGCTCCAGATAATCATCACTGTTCAGCCAGTTAAAGATGTCGCCTGTACACAACTGCAAACCTTTATTAATGGCATTGGCTTGCCCCTTGTCTTTTTCACTTACCCAATAGGTAAAATGCTGCTGGTATTTTTTAATGATGGCAACGGAGTTGTCGGTACTGCCGCCATCAATTACAATATACTCGAGGTTGGGATAGTTTTGATTGAGTACACTTAAGATCGTTTCCTCAATAAACTGCCCCTGATTATACGAAGCAGTAACGATGGATATTTTAGGAAATGATTCAGTCATGAGCGTCCAATCAATCGGGATATAAATTGCTTAAAGTAAAACATTGCCGGCAGCCGTTTATGATAACACCACACCCATTTTACATACTGCTCTTCGTAGATCAAATCAGGTTTTATGTCTGAAGGATGAATAAGTGGCGAAGGCGTAGCTTCTAATGAGATATTGGCGGCGGGATTAGCTGCCTCAAATGTATGTGTAGCATCGGCATCAAAACCGATATTGCTGATTAGATTTACTGCAGGAACAATCGAAAATTGTTTATTTCTTAACTGGTGATACATCCATTGCCAATCCCATGTAAAGCCGGGGTCAGCCGCAACTTTAGTAAACTTATTTCGCCACAAGCGGTACCAGTTAATATCTGCATCAAACAGATATTGTTTTGTATGATTATAAACCCACCTGGTTTTATTACGAATCTGTTTCCATTCGTTCAATTGGTAATCGATCTGTATCGCTCTGTCTTTCCAGGTGGCCCATCCCCACATGTTCATAAAACGGCTATAACTGTAACTGTTCTTATTAGCAGGATGATAGCCAAGACTTGAGCCATTGATTGAAACAATGCGTTGATCATTTCTGTAATGCGTCAGCATTGTCGAAGCAAACGTAAAAAAATCAGGATGGGGTAAACAATCATCTTCTAAAATAATACCTTCCGATTCATGTTTAAAAAACCAATTAATTGCCTCACTTACAGCCCTGCCGCAACCAAGATTTTCATCCCGAAATAAGCGCTTCACCTCGCAGGGCCAGTCAATCTGTTCAGTAACAGCTCTGGCAGCCTTGCATTTTGCTTCATCAGCTGCATTACCAACTCTTGGAGCATCAGCTGCAATATAAAGGCGGGTTGGTTTTGCTCTTTTTATCGCATGAAAGACATGCTGTGTTGTAGATGGCCTGTTGAAAATGATAAACAAAATTGCTGTATTGTTATATCCTTGAAGTGACTCTCCAAACATAAAGTGAAAAACATTTATTTTAACAGCCTTACCTTTTTTAAAATGCTTTTAAGAAGTAGACGGGCATATCTCGCAACAGAGTCTTTACCCCATGCCAAATGAATATGTTGCTGATAAATTTCATTTTTACTATTATTAATCAAAGTAAAAAGCTCAGGGTGAACAAGGTCATTGGGCGTTGACTCCTTTTGTAATCCAAAATTATTTGCCCCATCTTTTATTACCAGGAACATATTCTGTTTGTACCAATAATCAACGTCCGGATTATTCCAAAAAAGCATCCGAGCCGAATCATAAAACGAATAGCCCTTTGTACTAAATTTTTTTACCCAATACTCACTCCATTGTTCGTTTATGTGATTCTGACCTCCTTGCCCCGGTATAGCTGCCGAAAACAAAATAACATCACTTAAGCCTGTAAGCGTATTCACAATCGTATCGGCAGAGCTAGCTTCTAAATGTTCTGCAACTTCCAGACAAATGGCTAAATCATATTTTCGATCATGCGAGAACGGCTTCTGCAGATCGGCTGTTTTAACCAAACCTGAATCAACATAAAGGCGGCTTCTATCTAACCAATCTCCTTCTAAGCCCATCAAGTCTTTAAAACCCAAATCACTTAAAAAAGACAGGAAGCTGCCTATACCACAACCCACATCAACTATACTCTTGGGCTTGACAATATCTAGTACAACAGGAAGGATCCTTGAAGCTGCTAATTTGTTATGTGTCTCTTCTATATGTTTATACATAAAATTATTTTTACCAGTATGCGCCGTTTTCTAATTTTTGATATTGTCTTGGCTTTTCCGACTCTTCTGGATTTTTCCAGTATTCATTAAATAAGTGCCGAAACTCGTCTCTTTCTTCCCAGCGTTTTCCTTTGATTCCAAATAATACTTGTGTCGCTCCTCCCATATGTATGGCCTGCTTTTCTATATCTTTAATAAATGATGCAAGAGGTAAGCCATATGCTCCTGCTCCAATAATTGCAATATCAAAATCAATTCCTTGAATTTGCCTTTTCATTAAATCAAGTGCATCAAACCAAGATTGAAATTCGGTTTCATTATATACGTGTGACTGTACTGACTTTAATGTAATTAATTGAAATTTAGGTAAGATCAGCTTGTTCTTAAATAGTTTATCTCTATTCTTAAACTGAATTGCGATGGAGTCTTCAAATGGATGAATTACAAGTACTTTCTTACCAGCCAACTCCGCACTCCATGGCATTTCAAAAAAATAAGGTTCAAGAGACTTAAGCGGTACTAAAGTTGCTCTTGGGCAAAATTTGTCGATTATATAGTCTTCTCCAGTATTATTCCATACTCCAAGAATATCAATTTTCCGTATTGAATCAAGATAAGTATCTGAAAAACGATTCAAGGTATCATCATCTGTTGGAAAAACTCCAGACTGTCGTTTTATCTCATCTCGTAAATAATCATTCCAGAGAATTTTTTTCCTTCTGCGAAAATGCAAATAATTTAACACTAACATCAATTCCGAAGCGCCTAATCGAGAAACAAAAAAAGGCACACTTTGCCTTAATTTCAAAGCAATCAAATTATTACCTTCATTATTGGAAAGTTGATTACTATAAATTTCTTGTTTCCGTTTACGATGCCTCACTGATCCATACTTGAACTCGTACCCAAAAAAGTTAAGTAGCCGTTTAAATAATTCTTTAGTCATATATTACCAGTAAGCGGAATTGCCGTCCCCGATTATCCTGTGCTTTTCAGGAATTTCAGATGAATCAGGTTTTATCCAGAATTCGTTGATGTAATTTTTAACGGTTGGATGCATTGTCCATCGATTTCCAATTATTCCAAAATAAATTTGAACTGAGCCGCCTATGTGTATTGCTTGTTTACCAATGCTTTTTATATGAGCCGCCAGCGGTAATCCATAAGCTCCACACCCCAACAGAGCGATATCAAATTCAGTATTATTAATTTTCTCTTGCATCGAAGCAAGTGCTTTAAACCAGTTTGCAAATTTCGTTCTTTGAAATGCAATACTTTGTACTGACTTAATAATCTTCAATTCAAAGTCTGGTAATAAAGGCGTTGGGAATTGTTGATTTCGGCTATTATAACCTTCTCTAATTGAATGCTCAAAAGGATGAATAATAAGTACCTTTTTCCCAGCAAGTTGTTTTGTCCAGGAATAATCCAAAAAGAGAAATGGATCCAATGCACTTGTTGTAATTAATTCAGGAAAATGACCGATAAGCTTTAAAATGTAGTCCTCGCCTTTCGAGTTATACCAACCCTCCATGCCATATGTCGTTGCGAGTAAATCTATCTTTTTAATACTATCAATGTACAATTGAGCAAAATCAGGCAACATATTTTCATTTGCAGGGAAAAAACCAGAATCTTTAACGATTGTATTTAATCCTGTCCATTCATACCTGTCTCCATAAGTTAAATAGTCAAAAACTAAAGAAAATTTATTCTTGTCAGCTTTCCGCTTTAATGCAAAATAATTTCGAAGTACTTCTAATTCCGATTCACCAAATTTTGCAATCATAAAAGGCGCTCCGCCCATAATTAATTCAGAAATTTTAGCGCTTGAATCTTTGGATGAAAAAACTTCTTTATGAAAAAAACGATCGGTAGGCTTTTTTCTAATTAATCGATTAATTAGCGTTCTTAGTTCTTCCAGAAAATGGTAATCATTTATATTCATTATTACCTATTAATAATAAGAGATGCGAAATGTATGAGACTTGCTGGATGCTTTTCCTTTTTTAAAATTGCAATACCAACTTGCTGGCCTACAAAACGAGAAAACTCAAGTATGAAATTTTTAAACGATTGCTTTCGAATAAAAAAGCGATTATAAATATACCTTAGAATATCAATGGACTTAGCATAAGAAAACTTATCAATCTCCTCATGTCCCCATTTTAACACTTCACAATGGGCGATATAATTACAAGCCTCTAATCCAAAAGCTAATTTGGCAACATACTTTAAAGTTGCTTTTCTTCCATCAATATTATGTTTCAATTTCAAATCTTTAAAACGACCCACGCCATAACCAAGCTTTGTAGCGGTAAGTGTTATCTGTAGGTCACCTCCGCTTGACAATACGCTTGCGTTTCGATCTAATAATGTGTAAATTAAGTTTTCTACTTTTATGATATATTCTAACGCAATAGTTTTTAACAAGACCATACCTGTACCATCAGGATAATAATTCTGGCTTCCTTTTTCGTTACCATAAATTGAACTCGAATGGATTCTTTGCTGATATAGGTCTTTTTTCGTTTCCAGCCATTTACTGCTTCCATCTACGTAGACTACATCAATTTTGCCTGGCCCCCACACCCCTACGGAGTTAAAATTGTCAATTGCAATACCGGCAAAGTTTAAATAATCTGCATCGGGCTCATTGTCATCATCAAAGAAAATTAACCAATCAAATTTAGCAGCATTTACTCCAGCTATTCGTGCAAAAGTTAAGCCTGGTCTCTTTTCTGTAATTATTTTCGAAGACTGACAAGACTTTAAAAAATAGTTAATGTATTCAAGCCCCTTTAATTCAATAGAAGAATTATTATCTACGATGATAACTTCATAACTCAAGGTGCTGATTTCAAATTTAAGTATGGCATTTAAAAGTCGCTCGAGTATTTCTTTTCTCGGATTATAAGTACAGATAATAATTGAAAATCCTTTCATAAAGTCAAACTTTTCCAAGTGAATTAGTTCCCCAAAAGTTGATAAACTTTAAAATACCTTTTACCTAACTCTCTTTGTCCAGCAGCATCAGAGTGATTATAATTAACTTCGTACGGCACAAACTGCCCTAACAGAAATGGTATG
>Ga0222712_10003523_pt1 | contig 16976 bp, 17 predicted proteins | sample C33_657DmetaG_FD_165043 | JGI IMG/M metagenome (GOLD analysis project Ga0222712, IMG submission 165043) | Estuarine water microbial communities from San Francisco Bay, California, United States - C33_657D | ecosystem: Environmental > Aquatic > Marine > Unclassified | place: USA: California...
CCCCGAAATATACCCAATCGCAGGGACCGCAAGCAACTGCCAGGCGGCTTTATAAGCTATTGCAGCACAATGACTTGCAGACGGTCATTCTGGGTGGTGCCTGCTCCGCGCTAGCGGCGCAGCATCCACCGCAACCGGGTGATCGGCGGACGCGCCGGATCCGCGTTCATCCGCTTGAGCAATTCGGGCTCGAGAAACGTGAGCTCCTGCATCCACGCATGCGTCTTCACCATGACCACCAGCGTGCCGTCCTGCTGCAACAGCAGGGGCTCCGTGACCTCCGCGATCTGCGGGCCGACGAGACGCGGCCACTCCGGAATGACCGACGCCTGCGCGATGCGATCGGTGAGTCCGGCGTGCTCGAGCACGGAAGCGACCACGTCGCCGAGTTTCTTCGGGGTCCGCTTGGGTTCACTCATGTCAGGGCGCCGTCGCACATCGTGCGTCGCTCGAGCCGCGTGAAGGCCGGCGGAATGTCTTCCTCGCGCGGTACGGCCAGCAGCACCTGCGAGGCGCCGGCGTCCTCGAGCAGATCGAGGACGCGCCCGGCCCGCCCGAGGTCGAGCTCGGCGAACGGATCGTCGAGCAGCAGGAGCGGCGCGTACCCGAGAGTGTCGCGCAGCGTGGCGAGCTCGAGCAGCCGCAGGGCGATGGCCGCGCTGCGCTGCTGCCCGGCCGAGCCGAACGTGCGCAGGTCACGCCCGCCAAGCTGCAGGTGCAACTCGTCACGATGCGGGCCCACCAGCGTGATGCCGCGACGCAACTCCGTGCTGCGTTGCGTGGCAAACGTGCGCGTGAGCGCGTCCGACTGCGCGTGGTGGTTCGTGCACAGGGCGTCGCTGTTGTCGCCGCCCGCGGTGGTGATGCGCAGCACGGCCGCCACCCGCTCGCCGATGGCGGTGCACAAGTGCGTGTACCGCTCGGCCTGCTCGCGCACGAACGCCTGACGGGCCGCGGCCACGTACCCGCCGTGCTCGGCGAGCGCCGGCTCCCACACCTGCACGCGCGCTTCGTGGTCACCGCGCCCGCCTTCACGCTGCGCCGTGCGCAGCGCCGCGTTCCGTCGCAGCAGCGCGGCGCGGTACTGCTGCAGCGCCTGCAGATACGCCGGCGACGAGAGCGCCAGCATCACGTCGAGATAGCGACGGCGGTCGCCCGGACCACCCGCCACGAGCGCCACGTCCGCCGGTGAGAACGCCACGCTCGGCAGCGCGCCCAGCGCGTTGGTGAGGCGCGGCTGGTCCACGCCGTCGAGGGTCGCGCGCTTCTTTTTGCTGGTCCGCTCGTAGCCCACCGTCACCGTGTGCCACCGGCTCGGCGGAGTCAGCGTGGCGCGCACGTGAAAGGCCGCCGCGCCGAAGCGCACGACGTCGGCATCACGGGCACCACGGAACGACCGCAGCAGGCCCAGATACGCGACCGCTTCGAGCAGGTTGGTCTTGCCGTGCCCGTTCTCCCCGATGATGACGAGCCCGGTGGCGGGCACGTCGATATCGAGACGCGAGACGTTGCGATACTCGCGAGCCGCGAGATGAACGAGCACGGTGGATCCTCGCGTCGCCGATCAGCGACCCGTGAAATCCGGGGCCCGCTTCTCGAGAAATGCGCGCATCCCTTCCTTCATGTCCGCCGTCGCCGACAGCAGGCCGAAGAAGTCCGACTCGATCGTGCACCCCTCGTCGAGCGGCACGTCGAGGCCGCGATTGACCGCCTCGATGCATCCGGCCATGGCGAGCGGGGCGTTGGCCGCCATCGCCGTGAGCATGGCGCGCGCGGTGGCGATGAGCGCGTCGGGGGCCACGACCTGATCGACGAGACCCAGCCGGAACGCTTCGGTCGCATCGATCATGTCGCCGGTGAGCAGCAGGCGCAGCGCGGCGCCCCGGCCGACCAGCCGCGGCAGCCGCTGCGTGCCCCCGTAGCCGGGCACGATGCCGAGCTTCACCTCGGGCTGCCCGAGCTTCGCCTTCTCGCTGGCGATGCGCACGTGGCAGGCCATGGCCAGTTCGCAGCCACCACCCAGGGCAAAGCCGTTGATCGCGGCGACCGTCGGCTTGGGGCTCGTCTCGAAGCGGCGAAAGATCGCCTGGCCCACCCGCGCCCGACGCTGGGCCTCGAGCGGCGACTGACTCTCCAGCTCCGAGATGTCGGCACCGGCGATGAACGCCCGGCCCGCTCCCGTGAGCAGCACCGCCGCCACATCATCGCGCGAATTCGCCTCGTCGATGGCGCGCCCGAGTTCCGCGATGGTCGCGTCGTTGAGCGCATTCAGCTTGTCCGGCCGGTTCACGGTGATGGTGGCGATCCGGTCGGCGACGTCGAGGGTGAGGAAGTGGTACATGGGTCGGGTTGGTGGCGGGGGCGGAGGGCAAGGACAAAGCTAGCGACTTTCCTGCAGACGTCTGCCGTTCAGCTCCGCTCCCCCCGCACTATCTTCCCCCCGTGCTCCCCCTCGACTCCATCGGCTGGTCTCCCGACACCGCCTCGCTCCGCATTCTCGACCAGCGCCGCCTGCCGGCCGAGGCAGTGTTCCGCGAGCTTCGCGGCCTCACCGAGGTCATCGACGCCATCCGGACACTCGCCGTGCGCGGCGCGCCGGCGATCGGCGTGGCGGCGGCGATCGGCCTCGCGGTGGCGCTCGATGCGGACAGCCACGGCGACGGCGCGCGGGCCCGCCAACTCCTCACCGGTTACGGCGCCCGGCTCATCGCGGCCCGCCCCACAGCGGTGAACCTCGCGTGGGCCGTGGAGCGGATGCTGCGCCGCGCCACCGAGGTCGCCGACGCAGAGCTGGTGCAGGCCCTGCGCGTCGAGGCCGAAATGATCCGGCAAGACGATGTGCGCATGTGCGCCGAGATCGGTCGACACGGCCTGCCTCTCATTCAGGACGGCGCGCGGGTGCTCACGCACTGCAACGCGGGCGCCTTGGCCACGGCCGGCATGGGCACCGCGCTCGCTCCCATCTACGCGGCACACGCGGCAGGCCGCGTGGTCACCGTGTACGCCGACGAAACCCGCCCCCTGCGTCAGGGCGCGCGCCTCACGGCGTGGGAGCTGTCGCGGGCCGGCATCAACGTCACGGTTCTCCCCGACGGTGCCGCCGCGTCGCTCATCGCGCAGCGCCACGTCGATCTCGTCATCGTCGGCGCCGACCGCATCACCGCCAACGGCGACGTGGCCAACAAGGTCGGCACCTATGGCGTGGCGCTCGCTGCCCAGGCGCATCGCATCCCGTTCTACGTCGCCGCGCCCTGGAGCACCGTCGATCCCGCCACGGCCACGGGCGCCGATATCGTCATCGAGCATCGCGAAGGCGACGAACTCGGTGAGCTGCCGCCCGGCGTGCCGGCGTGGAATCCGGCATTCGACGTGACGCCGCGCCACCTCGTCTCGGCATATCTCACCGACCGCGGTCTCGTTTCCCCACCCTTCGTGTAGGCAGCGTCCATGTCCGTCCTCGCCATCGATCAGGGTACCACCGGTACCACCTGTCTCGTCATCGCCCGCGATGGCCGCGTGGCCGGCCGCGCCTATCGCGAAATCACCCAGCATTATCCGGCGCCCGGATGGGTCGAGCACGATGCGCACGAGATTCTCGAGCGCACCCTCGATGCGGCGCGTGAGGCGATCGCCGCGGCACAGCGCGCCGGGGCCGAGGCGCCCCAGTGCATCGGCATCACCAATCAGCGCGAGACCGTCGTGCTGTGGGAGCGCGCCACGGGGCGTGCGGTGCACCGCGCCATCGTGTGGCAGGACCGCCGCACGGCCGACCGGTGTCGCGCGCTCGCCCCGCAGGCCGAGCGCATCGGTGCCCTCACCGGGCTGGTGACCGATCCCTATTTCAGTGCCACCAAGCTGGAGTGGCTGCTGGGGCAGGGAGACAATCTCGCCCGGGCCCGCCGCGGTGAACTGTGCGCGGGGACGATCGACAGTTGGCTGGTGTGGCACCTCACAGGCGGCACGGTGCACGCCACCGACCACACGAACGCGTCGCGCACCATGCTGTACGACATCCACGCGCGAGGCTGGAGCGACGAACTCACCGCGCTCTTCAACGTGCCGGCCGACGTGCTGCCCACCGTCGTGCCGTCGAGCGGCGAAATGGGCCGGTCGACCGTGGCGACGCTCGGCGTCTCGCTGCCCATCACGGGGATGGCGGGCGACCAGCAGGCGGCGCTGTTCGGTCAGGGTGGCTGGAGTCCGGGCGACGGCAAGAACACCTATGGCACCGGGGCATTTCTGCTGCTCAACACCGGCACGCACCAGCCGGCGCCGGGGTCGGGATTGCTCACTACCATCGCCTGCGACGAACGTGGGCGCCCCGTGTACGCGCTCGAAGCCTCCATCTTCATCGCCGGGGCGGCCGTCCAGTGGCTGCGCGACGGGCTGGGGATCATCGCACAGAGCAGCGAGACCGAGGCGTTGGCCCGGTCGCTCCCTTCCAATGAAGGGGTCTACTTCGTCCCGGCGCTGGTGGGGCTCGGCGCGCCGGACTGGGAGCCGAACGCCCGTGGCACCATCGTGGGACTCACGCGCGGGACAGGGCGGGCGCACGTCGCGCGCGCCGCGCTCGAGGCCATGGCCTTCGCCACCCGCGATGTGCTCGGCGACATGCGGGCTCAGGGGCAGGTGCCGTTCGACCGTCTCCGGGTCGACGGCGGCGCCACCGCCAACGACTGGCTGATGCAGTTCCAGGCCGACGTGCTGGGGGTGCCCGTGGACCGACCCGACATGGTCGAAACCACGGCGCTGGGCGCCGCGGGGCTGGCCGGACTGGCGGCCGGTGTGTGGGCGACCGGCGAGGAATTCCTCGCCAGCCGTCAGTTCACCCGGTTTTCCCCGTCGGAGCGCGGAACGGCTGCGGCGGCCGCGGCGTATGGAGGGTGGCGCCGCGCCGTCCGTGCGGCACTGGCCTGGGCGCGTGATGCGGAGGCCTAATTCCGAATAATCCGTTCGGAGATCGTGCCCTTTCCTGCCAGATGTAGTATTTTTGAGCGATACCCTCCCGACCTGACAGGACGGCGACCCCGTGAAAGCTCGTAACAAGTTCCTGCTCGGTGGTATGCTGGTGCTCGGCACCGCATCCTACCTCATGGCCAGCTCCATCGACGAGACGGCCACGTACTACCTCACACCCGGTGAACTCGCGGCGAAGGTGTCGGACAGTCCGCGCTTCGCCAAGAACGGCGTGAAGGTGGGCGCGCGGGTGGTGTCGGGCACCATCAAGCGCGATCCCGGTGGCCGTGAGCTCACGTTCGTGATGACGGACGGCAAGCAGCAATACCCCGTGCACTATCGGGGCGTGGCGCCGGATACGTTCACCGATGGGGTCGACATCGTCGTCGAGGGCCGCCTCGATGGGAACGGCGTGTTCCAGGCCACCACGCTGCTCGCCAAGTGCGCGTCGCGGTACGAAAACGCGCCCGGCCAGCCGGGGCAGCCCGGCCAGTACCCGCCGGGGGCCAAGCACCCCGACAACGTTCCCAAGGCGTAACGCCCGAAGCGTTTGCCGTACCCGCGGGCCTTCGTTCCGCGGGCGGTGCACTGGTCACTCACGCGCCGGGCGCTTGCGGCGCCCGGCCTCCGCGCAATGCGCGAGGCGTCATGATTCTGGTTGGTGAGCTGTCGCTCTGGATCGCCCTGCTGATGGCGGCCTGGACGACCACGGTGTCTTTCGCAGGCGGCATGCAGGGCCGCCCTGATCTCATCAAGAGCGGCGAACGGGCCATGTACGCCACGTTCGGTTTCGTGCTGCTGGCGTCCATCGGGTTGTGGACCGCACTGTTCACGCACGACTTCTCGCTCAAGTTCGTCGCCTCGTTCACGAGCGCGAATCTGCCCAAGGTCTACCTGTTCACGGCGTTCTGGGCCGGACAGGAGGGCTCGCTGCTGTTCTGGGCGCTCATCATGACCATGTATGCGGCAATTGCGGTGTTCACCAACCGCAACCGCAACCGGGAGATGATGCCGTACGTCACCGGCACGCTCGGGGTGGTCGCGCTCTTCTTTCTCATGACGATGGCGTTCGCGGAGAATCCGTTCGAACGGCTCGACTGGGTGCCGCCCGATGGCCGCGGCATGAACCCGCAGCTGCAGAACCCGGGCATGGCGGCGCATCCGCCGATGCTCTATCTGGGGTACGTGGGCACCGCCATCCCGTTTGCCTTCGCGGTGGGCGCGCTCGTCACGCGTCAGCTCGATGCGCAGTGGCTCGGTGCCGTGCGTCGCTGGGCGCTCGTGAGCTGGTTCTTCCTCACCATCGGTATCACGCTCGGCATGTGGTGGGCGTACGTGGAGCTCGGCTGGGCCGGCTATTGGGCGTGGGATGCCGTGGAGAATTCGAGCTTCCTGCCGTGGCTCACGGTGACGGCGTTCCTGCACAGCATCATGATCCAGGAGAAGCGCGGCATGCTGCGCAAATGGAACGTGACGCTCGTCGTGCTGTCGTTCCTGCTCACCATCCTCGGCACGTTCATCACCCGCTCCGGCGTGATCGAGAGCGTGCATGCGTTCGCCCGGTCGCCCATCGGCAATTGGTTCCTCGGCTTCCTCGTCGTGGCCACGGTGCTCACCGCCTATCTGGTGAGCACGCGTCTCAACGATCTGCAGGCCAAGGCGGAGCTGGAAAGCATGGTGAGCCGAGAGGCCGCCTTTCTGTACAACAACCTCGTGCTGGTGGGCATCTGCTTCGCCACGCTCTGGGGCACGCTGTTCCCCATCCTGTCGGAATGGGTGAAGGGCGACAAGATCACGGTGGGGCCGCCGTTCTTCAACGCGGTGAACGGCCCCTTGGGCCTGCTGCTGCTCGCCTTGACCGGCATCGGCCCCCTCATCGCGTGGCGCCGCGCCTCCATCGCCAATCTGCAGCGTCAGTTTACCGCGCCGCTCGTCGCCGGCGTGGTGGTGTTCGTGACGCTCTTCGCGTTGGGCATGCGTGACGTGTACGCGCTGGCGTCGTACCTGCTCGCCGGCTTCGTTTTCGGCACCATCATCCAGGAATTCGTGAAGGGCGTGGGCGCGCGTCGCCGCATGTACAGCGAAGGGTTCTTCGCCGCGTTCTTCCGCCTCATCGGCCGCAACCGCCGTCGCTACGGCGGCTACATCGTGCACTTCGGCGTGGTGGTGCTCTTCTGCGCCTTCGCCGGCCTCATGTTCAAGCGCGACGTCACGGCCACGCTCAAGACCGGTGAATCGGTGAAGGCCACCGATGCGTACGGGCACGAGTGGGTGTTCACGAGCCAGGGCATCTCGCAGGACAAGCAGCTCAACCGGTTCGTGACTGCGGTGACATTTGCGGTCACGCGCGATGGGCAGAACATGGGCCTGCTGTCGAGCGAAAAGCGTCAGCATGTGAATTCGCGCAACGAGCCCACGTTCGAGCCGTCTACCGAGGTGGGCATCCTCGAGTCGCCCAAGCAGGACGTGTACCTCGTCTTCACCGGCGCGGTCGATCGCGACACGGCGGCCGTGCACATCAACTTCAACCCGCTCGTGTGGTGGGTGTGGTTCGGTGGCATCATCATGGCCTTCGGTGGCCTCATCGTGATGTGGCCGCAGGCCACCAAGGGTGAGCGCGAAGGTGGCTACGTGGCGCAGATCCCGATGGGCCGTGACATGGAACCGGTGGGAGCGGGCGCGTGAGTTTCGATCGAAACCCCATCACGAACCAGCGCGCGCAGTCACGGCGCGCGTTCGTGATGCGCGCCGGGGCGGTGGTGGGTGGCCTCGGGCTGCTGGTGCGCCGCGCCGGCGCGCAGGAGCAGCAGGCCAGCTCCACCAATGGTGGTGAGGAGATGACGTCGGACAGCTACAAGCCGGTGTCGCGCCCGCCCAAGCCCGGGGCCACGCCCAGCATGAGCAAGGTGGAGCTCGAGACCTTCGAGCGGCAGCTGGCCTGTCCCTGTCCGTGCACGCTCGACATCTACACGTGCCGCACGACCGACTTCTCCTGCGGCATCTCGCCGGCGGTACACGGCGACATCCAGCGCCTCGTCGACGGCGGCTACACGGCGACGGAAATCATGGAGGCGCTCACGGGCACCTACGGGGATTTCATTCTCAACTCACCGCGCAAGGAAGGCTTCAGCCTCGCCGCGTGGTTCGCGCCGTTCGCGGCGGTGGCCGTGGGGGCGGTAGGTATCGGCGCGATGTTGCGCAGCTGGCGGCTCAACGCCAAGACGGCGGACGCGGCGCGCGCGGCGCGGGCCGCCGCGCAACCAGCCAACGCTCCGTCGGTGGATGCCACGCCCGAAGAACTCGCACGTCTCGAAGCCGCCTTGCGGGAGAATCGCTGATGGCCCTCCCCGAAGGCGCCCTGCCGCTGGTGGTGGGTACGGCCCTCGTCCTGAGTGCGCTGACGCTGGTGCTGACACCCTTGCTCAGTGCAATCGATCCGGCCACCGACACACCCGCCAAACGGAAGGCGGAGCAACGCTCCGCCGAAATCGATGCGCCCAGTACCGCGGTGGATGCGCTGCGCGAAATCGAATTCGACCGTGAGACGGGCAAGCTGAGCGACAGCGACTACGCCGATCTCAAGCAGCGGTACACGCGCGAGGCGCTGGCCGAGTTGCGCGCGGCGGAGCAGAGTGCTGGTGTGGCCGCGACCACCGCCGCCGTCACCGCGCAGGCAGCGAGCAGCGCGGCAACCGCGCTCGATCCGGTGGAAGCCGCCATCGCCCGGGCCCGCGCCGATGTGCGCAGCTGCGGCGTGTGTGGTCCGCGTCCGGAGCCCGATGCGACCTACTGCTCGAGCTGTGGGCGCTATCTGCCCGAGAAGTGCAGTGCGTGTGGCACGAGCATCGATCTCGTGGGCTCGCGCTTCTGCAGCGGCTGCGGCTGCCAGCTGGCGGCGGCGTAGTCTATCGGCCGTTCCGATAGCGGCGCGGGCGCTTCTGAGTAGGCGGGACCAGCGTGTTGCTCAGGGCGAATCGCTCACGGCTGGCACACATCTGGTGCACAGGGCATTCCCCGCACTTGGGTGAACGCGCCGAACAGACCAGCGCGCCGAGCTCCATCAACGCCTGGTTGTGGGTCCACACCACGCGCCCGGTGCGCGGCAGCAACTGCTCGGCGATGTGCCACAACCGCTTGAGGCCGGCGCCACTCTTTGGGTCGAGCTCCGGCGCGAAGACCCTGTGCAGTACGCGCGCCACGTTGGTGTCCACCAGCGCGGCCCGCTTCTCGTAGGCGAATGATGCCACCGCGCCGGCCGTGTACGCCCCCACACCGGGCAGCGATCGCAACTCACCGGGGTCGTTCGGTATGACGCCGTCGCGCGTGTCGGTGACGTGCTTGGCGAGCTTGTGCAGATTGCGCGCCCGCGCGTAGTAGCCGAGGCCCGCCCAGGCTTCGAGGACCCGCTGCGGCTTGGCCTTCGCTAGCGAGTGCAAGTCCGGGAAGCGCTCCAGAAAGCGCCGGTAGAAATCCAGCACTCGCGAGACCTGCGTCTGTTGGAGCATCAGCTCCGAAATCAGGATGCGGTACGGATCGCGCGTACGCCGCCACGGCAGGTCGCGGGCGTGTGTGCGGAACCACGAGTGGAGCCGCTTGCGGAAGGCCGCGGCGGATTCCGACGGCACGTGGGGTACAGGGGCGGCTGACTTGCGGGCGGGCATGGCGGCAAAAGCTATACGCTTCCGGGCATCAGGTTCACCCCCGCCTCCAGCAAGGTCCGAACAAAAGCCACCGCATCGGCATTCGGCGGGAGGGAGGTGAGTGCCATCACCACGGCCGTTCCACTCGGCAGGGTTGTTTCCATCTCCGGCTCCTCGCAGCTTCCGAGACTATGCCCAAATCGACGAAACCGACTGCGCTGCCAGCAAGGCCGTCGCCGGCTCCTGCGCCGGCCTCCGATGCGCTCGTGGTCCGTGGTGCGCGTGAACACAACCTGCGCAACATCAGCGTCACCATCCCGCGTGACAAGCTCACGGTCGTCACCGGGCTCTCCGGATCGGGAAAGTCATCGCTGGCATTCGATACGATCTACGCCGAGGGACAGCGCCGGTACGTCGAATCGCTGTCGGCGTACGCCCGGCAGTTCCTCGGGCTCATGGAGAAGCCCGATGTGGACGCCATCGAGGGGCTGTCGCCGGCCATCTCGATCGAGCAGAAGACCGCCGGGCACAACCCGCGCTCCACCGTGGGCACCGTGACGGAGATCTACGACTATCTCCGTCTGCTGTATGCGCGCACCGGCACCCCCCACTGTCCGACCTGCGGACGTGCCGTGCAGCGACAGAGCCCCACGCAAATCGCCGAGCAGGTGCTGGCGTGGCCCGAGGGTACCCGCCTCGAGATCCGCGCGCCGCTCGTGCAGGAGCGGAAGGGGGAATTCCGTGAGCTGTTCGAGGGGGCGCGCAAGCAGGGCTTCGTGCGGGCCGTGGTGGACGGGGAGCTCATCGAACTCGCCAACCCGCCCAAGCTCAACCGTCGGCTCAACCACTCGATTTCCGTCGTCGTCGACCGACTGGTCGTGCGCCCGGACGATCGTGGGCGCATCACCGACTCGGTGGAAACCGCCTTGCGTCTGGCCGAAGGGTTGGCCGAAGTGGTGCGGTACGACGGGGGTGAACCCGTCACCGAGATGTTCTCGGAACGCTACGGGTGCCCCAACTGCGGCATCTCCATGCCGGAGCTCGAGCCGCGGCACTTCTCGTTCAACTCGCCGTTCGGCGCGTGCGAGACGTGCAGCGGGCTGGGCACCACGCGCAGCGTGAGCGAGGAGCTCGTCCTCGGCGATCCCAGCATCTCCATTCTCGAGGGCGTGGTGCTCCCATGGGGCGAGCCCGACGGCTACCTGCGCAAGGTGATTCTGCCGGGGCTCGCCAAACTGTTGGGCTTCGATCTCAATGCACCCTGGGGAAAGATTCCGTCCAAGGTGCGCCAGCAATTGCTCTACGGCATGAGCGACGCACCGCCGCGCGCGCGCACGGCCGTGAAGAAGGCGGTGAAGGGGGGGGCCGCGAAGAGCGCGGCCAAGCCGGCCGACACCACCTGGGAAGGGATCGTGACGCACGTGCAGCGGCGGTACGACGAAAGCAGTTCGGACGGCGTGCGTCTCGAACTCGACGCGTACATGGTGGCCGCGCCCTGCCCCTCGTGCGGCGGACAGCGCCTCAAGCCGGAGTCGCTTGCGGTGACGGTGCACGGCAAGCACATCGGTGACGTCGTTGACCAGAGCGTGGTCGACGCGCTGGCCTTCTTCGAGAGCGTGCCGGTGCGTGGCGCTGGCCACCCCGGTCTCGATCCGGGGATCGCCGGCCCCATTCTCAAGGAGGTGCGCGAGCGCCTGCGATTCCTCGTGGACGTGGGCCTCGACTACCTCACGCTCAACCGCAGCGCCGAATCGCTGTCGGGTGGCGAAGCGCAGCGCATCCGCCTCGCCACGCAGATCGGATCGCGCTTGGTGGGCGTGTTGTACATCCTCGACGAACCCAGCATCGGGCTGCATCAGCGCGACAACGGACGCCTGCTCGGCACGCTCAAGCAGCTGCGGGATCTCGGCAACACCGTGATCGTGGTGGAGCACGACGAAGAGACCATTCGCGACGCCGATTATCTCATCGCTCTCGGGCCGGGGGCCGGCAAGCACGGCGGGGAGGTGATCGCCGCGGGGTCGGTGCAGGACGTCATCGATACCCCGGCGTCCATCACGGGCTCGTATCTGCGCGGCACCCGGTCCATTCAGGTGCCGGCGCAGCGCCGGAAGCGCGATGCCGCGCGCATGCTGTCGGTGCAGGGGGCCCGCGAGCACAACCTCAAGGACGTGACCGCCGAGTTCCCACTGGGATGTTTCGTCGCGGTCACGGGCGTGTCGGGCTCGGGCAAGTCCACGCTCATCACCGACATCCTCCAGAAGGCGCTGTCGCGGCACTTCTTCCGTGCGCGCGTGCTGCCCGGCGCGCACACGCGCATCACGGGGCTCGAGCATCTCGACAAGATCATCGACATCGACCAGAGCCCCATCGGTCGTACGCCGCGCTCCAATCCGGCCACGTATACCGGCATCTTCACGCCGGTGCGCGAACTGTTCGCCGAGTTGCCCGAGGCGAAGATCCGTGGCTACGGTCCCGGCCGGTTCTCCTTCAACGTGAAGGGCGGACGTTGCGAGGCGTGTCAGGGGGACGGCCTCGTGAAGATCGAGATGCACTTTCTCCCCGATGTCTTCGTGCCCTGTGACGTCTGCAAGGGCAAGCGCTTCAACCGCGAGACGCTCGAAGTGCGGTTCCGCGGACGCAGCATCGCCGAAGTGCTCGATCTCACCGTCGAGGATGCCTGCGGCGTGTTCGAACACCAACCGCGCATTCTGCAGAAGCTCGAAACGCTGCGTGATGTGGGACTGGGGTACATCCATCTGGGTCAGAGTGCGACCACGCTCAGCGGTGGCGAAGCGCAGCGCGTGAAGCTTGCCACCGAATTGTCCAAGCGGGACACGGGCCGCACGTTGTACATCCTCGACGAGCCCACTACCGGGCTGCACTTCGAGGACGTGCGGGTGCTGCTGGACGTACTGCACAAGCTCGTCGACCGCGGCAACACGGTGCTCGTGATCGAGCACAATCTCGACGTCATCAAGACGGCCGACTGGATTGTCGATCTCGGCCCCGAGGGCGGTGTGCGTGGCGGCACCATCGTGGCGCAGGGAACGCCGGAAGCCGTTTCGCGCGTGAAGGCGAGCCACACCGGTCGCTATCTCGCGCCGATGCTCGCCGTGTAAGGGTCCGCGGCGGTCAGGGAGCAGGCGGCGGTGCCTGCTCCCTGCGCCCTGTGTGGCCGGGTACATTGCACGCGTATGGTTTCCCTCCTCGATATCATCGGCCCGGTCATGGTCGGGCCGAGCTCCAGCCACACGGCCGGTGCGTGCCGCCTCGGTCTCCTGGCCCGCTGCCTCGTGGGCGGCACCCCCGAAAAGGCGCACATCGAGCTGCACGGCAGCTTCGCTCGCACCGGTGAAGGGCACGGCACCAACAAGGCGCTCGTGGGCGGTCTCATGGGCTTCCGTCCGGACGACGAACGGCTGCGTACGGCGCTCGAAATCATGGAGCGCGAAGGACTCGACTACCAGTTCGAGAAGACGTCGCTGGGCGACGATGCGCATCCCAACACCGTGCGCATCACCCTCGAACGCGGCGGACGCTCGTCGCAGATGGTGGGCGCGTCGCTGGGCGCCGGCCGCGTGCTCGTAACCGAGATCGACGGCTATCCGGTGGAGGTGTCGGGGAATCTCCAAACCATCGTGCTCGTGGCGAACGACGTGAAGGGATCGGTTGCGCGCATTGCCGGCATTCTGGCCGACGCCAACGTGAACATTGCCACGCTCAAGCTGTCGCGGAAGGAACGCGGTGGCGACGCTTTCATGGTGATCGAAGTGGACGAGCAGCCGCGTGAGGCCGTGCGCGATGCGATCCGCACCCTGCCGTGGGTCACATGGGCGTTCCGGCTGGACAAGGTGAGCGCATGACCGCGGGAGCACACTGATGTTCAGGAGTCTGGCCGACGCCATCCGCGAAGCGGAAGCGCAGCACACGACACTCTCGGCGGTGGCGCTGGCCGCCGAGTCCAGAGATCAGGGACGTCCCATCGCTGAAATCCGCGATGCCCTCCGGCGCGCGCTCGACGTGATGCGCGGGGCCGTCGACCGCGGTCTCGTGGGCGACCTCCGGAGTGCTTCGGAGCTGGTGGGTGGTGACGCGGCCAAGTTGCGTACCGGTCCCGACGGCCCGCTCGCCGGGACGCCGTTCCGCGACGTGCTCGCGCGCGCGCTCGCCGTGCAGGAAGTGAATGCGGCCATGGGCGTCATCGTGGCGGCACCAACCGCCGGCGGTGCCGGCGTGCTGCCGGCCGTCCTCACGGGGCTCGCCGCCGCGCGGGGCATCGGCGATGAGCAGCTCATCGACGCGCTCGCCACCGCGGGGCTCATCGGGGCGGTGGTCGCCGAGCGCGCCTCCCTCTCCGGGGCAGAAGGCGGCTGTCAGGCCGAAACCGGCGCCGCCGCGGGGATGGCGGCCGGTGCCGCGGTGGAAATGCTGGGCGGGACGCCACGTCAGGTGGGACACGCGACCGCTCTGGCGCAGCAGGGGACGCTCGGGTTGGTGTGCGATCCGCTGGGCGGGCTGGTGGAGTTGCCGTGCGTCTTCCGCAACGCCACCGGGGCCGCCATCGCGCTGGCCGCCATCGAGATGGCCATGGCCGGCATCGAGTTCGCGATCCCCGCCGACGAGGTCATCGACACGATGGGGGAAATCGGCGCGAGCATGGACGTACGCTACCGCGAAACGGCGGGGGGCGGCCTGGCCGCCACGCCCACCGGCCGCCGGCTGGCGCGCGAGCGCCTGTACGAACTGAAGCGCGCCGGCGGCTGATGGTGAGCGGCCGCGGTCGGCGTCGTTCTCTGCACGCCGTCGGTATGGCGGCGATGGTGGTGGCCGCCGCCGTCGCCGGCGTGGCGTGCGACGGCGGGAACGGGGGCGCACGATGGGTGCGCGAGGGCGAGACCGTCATGCGTGAGAGCGCGCGCAGCGGTCGCCTCACGGACAAGGCCCTCGATGAATCGTCGGGGATGGTTGCCTCGGTGGCCGAGCCCGGCGTGTTCTGGAGTCAGAACGACAGCGGCAACGACGAAATCCTGTTCGCCTACGATTCCGCCGGCCGCGCCCTCGGTCGGGTGCTCGTGCGCGGCGCGAAGAATCGCGACTGGGAAGCGTTGGCGACGCTGCCATGCCCCGAGGGGCAGTGCCTCGTGATCGGTGACGTCGGCGACAACATGGCCCGTCGCCGTACGCTGCAGCTGTATCGGATCGCGGAGCCGCTGCACACTGCCGTGAGCGTACCGGTGCGGCACATGCTCGAGCTGCGCTACGCCGACGGGGCCCGCGACGTCGAGGCGATGTATGGCGGCCCCGACGGGACCCTGTGGCTCGTGACGAAGCGTCACGAGCGCCGCCGCGACGGAACGCCTCGCCCCGTTCGCGTTTACGCGGTGCCCCGCACGGCATGGGATGGGACCGCGTACGACGCCCCCGTGCTGGATTCGCTGCCGGTGGTACCGGAGAAGGGCACGGAACACGACTGGGTGACCGACGCGAGTCTTTCCGCTCTCATGCCGGACGGACGCCGGCGGGTGGTGCTGCTCACCTACGGGGCGGTGTACCTGTTCGACGCCGACCCCGCCACGGGCCGGCCGGGCGCGCTCGTCGCCCGCTGTGCCCTCCCGATCCGGGAGCGGACAGCCGAGTCGGTCACCTGGCTCGACGACGGCCGGATTCAGGTGGGAACCGAGGGTGCCATGGGCGCGATCTACCGGGGGCGCTGCCCCTGATGCACCGCGGAGACGTATCTTCTCGAACGCCCGTCCGAAACGTGTCGAAACGAAACCGCCACTCCTCCCGTACGGCTCAGCATCCGAACCCACAGGGATTTGTCCATGGTCACGCGTGAAGACATCGAGGCGTTTCTCGACCGGCTGAGTGCCGACGGCGCCACCTATCAGGAAATCGAGCCCGGACTCTGGGTGGTGAAGCCCGGCGGGTCGCTCGATTTCGATGTGGTCGTCACTCACAATCCGCCGGTAGTTCTGCTGCGCGTGAAGGTCATGCCGCTGCCCACCGACGGGGGCGAGGCAGCGGCGCTGAACCGCCGTCTGCTCGAACTCAATGCCACCGACCTGCTGCACGGCGCCTACGGCATCGACGGCAACGCGGTGGTGCTCACCGAAGCGCTCGAACTCGCGCATCTGGACTTCGAAGAATTCCTCGCGTCGTTCGAAAGCATGACTCTCTCGCTCACGGGACATCTGCGTGAGCTGGCCGCTTTCCGCGAGGCTCGCTGATCCATGGGCATTTTCGATCGACTCTCGACGCTGATCAAGTCGAACCTGAACGACCTCATCTCCTCGGCCGAAAATCCCGAGAAGATGCTCAATCAGATCATCGTCGACATGCGCAACCAGCTGGCCAAGGCCAAGCAGCAGGTGGCGGCTGCCATCGCCGACGAGAAGCGGCTCAAGGACCAGGCCGACGCCGAGTTCAAGCTGGCCGACGACTGGGAGAAGCGGGCCACGCCCGCCGTCCAGGAAGGCCGCGACGATCTCGCCAAGCAGGCGCTCGTGCGCGGGCAGGAGCACCTCGAGCAGGGGCATGTGCTCGCCACCACGTGGGAAGCGCACAAGATCGAGACCGAGAAGCTCAAGCAGTCGCTGCGTGAACTCAACGACAAGATCGAAGAGGCCAAGCGCAAGAAGAATCTGCTGCTCGCGCGTCAGCGTCGCGCGGAGGCACAGGCCCGCATCTCGCAGACGATGTCGGGGCTGTCGGAGAATTCCGCGTTCGAAGCCTTTGCCCGCATGGAGGAGAAGATCACCTCCAACGAGCGGCAGCTGCAGGCCGCGCAGGAAATCGACGAGGAGTTCAGCGGCGACCGCCTGGCCGGCGAGTTCAAGCAGCTCGAACGCGCCACCGGTGGTGCCACCGCCGACATGCAGCTCATGGCGCTCAAGCAGCGCATGGGCATGCTGTCGGCCGGCGCGCCGCAGGCATCACGGCAGTTGGCCGCCGGGGCCGCCGAACCGGCTGCACCGGCCGCCGCACCGGCGCAGCTGCCCGCGGCCACGCCGGAGCACAAAACCGCCGAAGCCGATCTCATCGCCGAGATCGAGCAGCTCGGCCAGGCCAATCCGCGGGCCTGATCGCGCACATCGCCCCATCGTTCGACACCATCACTGCGCGCCTCTCGTGTCCGACACGGGAGGCGTGCTGTCGTTCGTGCGTATTTTCGATGGCGTCGGTCGCGAATCGATGACACACGATGGCGCACGATGTGCCAACGTGCGCCCATGCGACCCCCCGATCAATCCTCCGATACGGCGCCGCTGTTGGCGCTCGTGAATGCCACGGCGGAGTGGCATGCCGGCCTGCCCGGTGCCTGCAGCGCGAGTGTGCGGCTGCTCGACCGCGTGCACTTCACGGTCTACCGCGGTG
>Ga0222712_10003524_pt1 | contig 16972 bp, 6 predicted proteins | sample C33_657DmetaG_FD_165043 | JGI IMG/M metagenome (GOLD analysis project Ga0222712, IMG submission 165043) | Estuarine water microbial communities from San Francisco Bay, California, United States - C33_657D | ecosystem: Environmental > Aquatic > Marine > Unclassified | place: USA: California...
TTAAGACGTCGTCGTCGTCGCGCGTGATGTAAAAATCAATCCGGGATTTCTTCGAGAGAAGCGCGTCCATCGTCGGTCGGTCGGTCGGTCAGGTCGGTTTCGGTCGGTCGGTCAGGTCGGTCGGTCGGTCACGCGCTCGATCGGTCGGTCGGACGACGACGACCGACCGACCGACCGACCGACCGACCGACCGACCGACCGACCGACATCGTCGTCGTCGTCGTCGTGCCTCGTCATTGAGTCGTGACTCTTCAACTCGTCCCTCGCGCGGCATCTCCCCCGTTCGCCCGTTCGCGCGCGCGTTCGCCCGTCGTCGTCGTCGCTCGACGCGCGCGCGAACGCGCGAACGTCGCGCGCGAGCGCGCGTCGCGCGCGCATTCGTCGACGACGACGGGCGAACGCGTCGACGCGCGCGTGGCGTTCGCGCGCGCGCGCGCGAAAACCGCCGTTCGTCGGCGACTGAAAGAGGCGAAGGCGAGGGAGTCGCAGTGGCGAGCGCAACGCAAAGCGAAGCGAAGCACATCGGGGCATCGACGAACGAACGACAGATAGATATCGCTCGCGGACGAAAGAATGACGAATGAGGCGCCGGCGAGCGATAAGGCGGAGAAACGCGAACGGGCGAACGCGGCGCAGCGCGAGGCGGAGTACGCGAAGGCGAGGCGAGGGAGCGCGTTGGAGCGGTGGCGAGCGAGAGCGAGCAAATGGTGGTACGAAGCGAATTCGAACGATCGATCGCTCTACGCGTTTTCGCGATCGAGTGCGGTGAGGAGGACGGCGATGAGGTTGAGTGAGTGGGTGTGGTTCGATAGAGTCGTGTTGGGGACGATCGCGGCGAATTGTTTGACGTTGGCGTTGTACGCGCCGATGGAGGGGCGAGATAGCGCGTGGAATAAGTCGTTGGAGATCGCGGAGTTTGCGTTTACCGGGATATTTACCCTCGAGTTTTTCACGCTCGTCGTGGCGAAGAACTTCTTTTTCGGTCCGTTAGATAGCGACGTGTACTTGCGCGACGGGTGGCGAGTGTTGGATTTCGCCGTCGTCGTCGGCGGCTGGGTCTCGCTCGGTATGTTGGCCGCGGGTCAGTCGGGCTCGGGAATCACTGCGTTAAGAGCTATTCGAGCGCTTCGTCCGTTACGCTCGATCGGAGGGTTTCCTGGATTGCGAATTTTCGTCACCACAACGCTATCGTCGATGTGGATGGTGCTCGACGTGATTATTTTTCTCCTCGTCGTTATCGCCGTATTTGGCATATTAGGCGTTCAGCGCTTTTCAGGCAGACTTTCGAAGCGGTGCGCGTTTGACAGTACTTTAGACGTAGCAATCGATGAGGCCGAGTTGCCATGTTCAAATGCCACCGGGGGCCGACATTGCTCGTCCGGTTTGGTCTGCGTAGCGACGGATGCGCCAGGCTTAGAGGGTGGATTTTCAACGTTTAACAACATCTTGGGGGCGACTTTAATCATTTATCGAGTTTTTACGCTTCGAGGATGGGCCGACTTGATGTATGGGATCATCGATGGTACAGGTGACCGTACTTTTGCTTTCATTTACTTCATACTTTTGATTTGCATCGGTGCGGTGTTGGCGCAATCATTCATGTTGTCCGTCGTCACTACAAAGTATAAGCAATCCGCTTTATTAGATGAACAGAGCGCTCCGGACGATGTACCGAAGAAAGAGCCAGAAAATCTGAAGAAAAATCGTTCCAGCTTGTACCGTTCGCACACCGTTCGAGTGTCATACGGCGCGCGCATAAAGGCGCTGTTCGATAGACCGATCGCCTACTTTCGCTCTGAATCGTGGTATCAGGCGCCGCTGAAGAAGTTCATCACGCGACCAAGTTTTGAAAACACGATAACGGCTGCTATAGTGATCAACACGTTGATATTAGCGGTTCAATACCGCGGTATGGACCGTTTGGTGGAAACGACTCTTACGAACTTGAACATCGCGCTGTTGAGCGTGTTTGTGCTCGAGCTTCTGTTGAAAGTTCTAGCGCTTGGAATTTCGGGTTACTGCGCCGATCCGTACAACGTCTTTGATGCACTCGTTGTTACCGCAGGATTGGTCGAGGTGTTCTTTCGAAATAGCAGTCTCGCCGTGGCGAGAGCTTTTCGACTGCTCAGAGTGTTGCGAGTGACACGCCTCGCGTCACGCAGTAAAAGCATGCGTCGTCTGATCGATGCGACCACAGACGGATTCAGCGCGATTATCAGTTTTACTGCTCTGTTGTTCATCTTTGTATTCGTATTTACGGTGCTCGGAATGCAGCTATTTGGCGGGACAGCCGTCTTTTACGACGTTCGGCCGAATTTCAACACATTTGGCGACAGCTTTATGTCAGTGTTCGAAATTCTCACGGGCTCGCACTGGTACACCCTCATGCTCATCGCCATGTCGGGATCATCTGGGGGGGCGGCGGCGGCGTTTTTTATCGTATGGTCCTTCTTGGGGTCGTTCGTTCTGCTAAATTTGATTATGGGGATGTTAGTGGATAAATTTTCTCAGTCGAAAGCGCGCCTAGAGAAAGAGCTCGCTTTGCTAGCGGAGGTGGAAAAACAGAAGCGGGATGCTGAGGCGGAGGAGATGCGTATCTCCGAGGTAAAAGCGTTGACGAGTTTTAGTGATAAAGCAGTTGGCGCTGAGATCCGCGCCGGTATTCGTTCAGACTCCGTCGTAGACCCTGCTGTGAATGATGTTTCTACATCAAAGCAGATGTGTATTGAAGACGTACGACGTCATCCTGATGCAAAACGAGTTATGGAGCGAATTAGAGTGCGAAAGCATCGAAAGTTTGCGCGCGAGGTGCGGCTCATTGAAAGCTGGCTCGATGACACTGGTTTGAACGCTGGTGATGAGTCTGAATCCGGTAGCGATGTAGATGGAGATGCAGGCAGCGGTAAGGATACGCTGAAGCGCGAACGAGATGCGACAATCGAGGCTGATGAGCTTGACGATGGTTTGCCTGAAGGCTCGATGACCGCGGTAATGTCGGAGAAACTTACTGCGAAGGTCGATTCATTCGTTCAAGTGGGTGTTCCGATTCCTGCTGATGAACGGCAGGTTCAAAGCTCGTACCGCCGTTGGAAAATTGACACTGCGGCTGAACGCGATGGTAGTGATAGTGATCAAGAGATGATGTACGTCGTAAACACCGACGTTTCAAATGCGGGCTACGGGAATTCGAAAGCAGAAGAGACAGCCCAAAACTTACGAGCTACGGCTTTGAATGATCTTCGCCGTGATATTCTCAATCAAGACAGGAGAACGGTAAACAAGGAGGCGCTAAACTGGGCAACTCAGGCACGGTCCAAGCAAGTGGTTAAGAGCGCTGTTGCGCAGCTTCATCCAAAGGAACAAACAGCCATTGTAGCTCAGAGGAGAGCAGAAGGCCGCATCACCGGTCAATTGGGAAAGTTCAAAGGTGAAGGCATCGATTCGTTGGGTACGAGCGTCGTGGCTGAAGCTGAGAAACTAAGCGCCGAAATGAAGCTTGCGGAAATCGAAGCCCGAAATAAGAGTCGAGTGATTCCAGAGGGTGAGAGTGAGCGATTGCAAGAATCGATCTCACCTGCGCCGTCGTCAGCCGCACCAAAAACAGATGGCGAACCAGGTTGGCGATTAAAGCTCAAGCAGAAGGGAGGAATCGGCGCTCGACGTTCTAGCATCATCGAGAGTCTCAAATCATTTGATGATGGACCAAAGCCGGGACCTGTGACCGAATCCTACGAGCCGAAAGAATTAGATACTTTATCAAACTCGCAGTCTGCGCGGACTCCAAGAAATTCGAGCTTTATATCGCGCTCAGAGATGACGAGTGACTTGCGAGAACAATACCAAACTTTGCTTCCCGTTGTCGAGCACACTGAAATGCCTGAAGCGATGGGCGTGGACTATAGCTTACCAAGAACGAGCGACGACTTGCGCGCAGCGAAGGTCCGGAAAGCCATGGGGTTACCAGTTCGTGATATTGTTATCGATCAGAATAAGCTTAGGAAGGCTGAATTCAGCATTGATGATGATGACGAAAACTGGATGATGAATCCCGGCGCGAGCAACGATCCTGAGTGCATGAAGTATGTATCTCTTGGTTTCATCAAACCAAACAACATGATCCGTCGACTTATATTTATGGTTATTCAGCACAGGTCGTTCGAGCTGTTGATGCTCGCGATGATCGTGTTCTCGTGTGTACAACTCGCTCTGGACGCTCCGAATGTCTCGCCGACAAGCACCCTCTCTCTGGTTTTGAAAGCTGCAGATGTTTCTTTCACGCTGATCTTCTTGTGTGAAGCGATCATAAAAATCATTGCCATGGGATTTGTCATGCATCCAGGTGCATACCTGCGATCTTTCGCCAACTGCTTTGACCTGTTCATTGTTGTTGTATCCCTGCTTGTGGAAACAATCAACGCGCATTCGTTGAGGGTCATGCGCAGTTTCCGGCTTTTCCGCGCCTTGCGTCCTTTGCGATTGTTGACCCGACTTAAAAGTATGCAATTAATCATCGCAACACTGATACACGTGCTTCCAGATCTGGGCGGAGTCCTTTTGCTAGGTTTGTTTCAGTTCCTTATCTTCGCAATTCTTGGTGCACAGTTTTTCAGTGGTAAATACGACTACTGCAACGATCCAAGCGTGCTGGGTAAATCATCATGCATAGGGACGTTTGTTGACTCAAAGGGGGTACACCTGAGTCGCGAGTGGCTGCATCCACCATTGAATTTCGACAACACCCTGGTCGCGTTTTTGACGTTGTTCGTCGTCGTCACACGCGACGGCTGGCTTGAAATCGCCTTTCAAGGCATGGACGTGAACGGAATCGATATGCAACCTGTGCGTAATAAACGTGGTTGGTATGCGATTTACTTCGTACTGTTCATGCTGACGGTTTCTTTTGTGTGGATATCTATGATCGTTGCAATTATATGCGAGCATTACAGGAAGGCATCAGAGTTATCTGGCTCTGACGCAGCACTCACCGACGAACAAAAAGAATGGGCTGAGGTCTTGCGAATGAAACGACACGAGGCAGAATTGGCTCGGTTCGAAGACGATTTCGGCGGTGCCGCTCCTCGGTTTTTCATTCGAAAACTGGCGTATCGCCTCGTCACTCATCCGAGGTTCGAAACATTTATCATCTTTTGTATTATTGGCAATACAATTACAATGGCGTCGTATCACGAAAGCCAACCGGCGGTGTACGAGGAGATTCAGCGAAACGGTAATATAGCTTTTGCGTCGGTCTTCATACTTGAACTCGTATTGAAGCTTGTAGCGTTATTTCCGGCGCGATATTTTAAAGAGCCGTGGAATGTGTTCGACTTCATCGTCGTTGTCGCGAGCATTCCAGATCTCGTCGGTATCAATTTCGTTGGGACATCTATTCTCCGCGTGTTGCGCCTAGGTCGAGTTTTGAGGTTATTCAAGAAGGCCAAGGGCCTGCGGGCGATATTTGCGACGTGCGTATTGGCCATGGTTAGCATTTTTCAGGTCATATTTTTGATATTCATGCTGATGTTTGTGTATGCGGTGCTGGGTATGACTCTGTTTCAAGATTACGAAACAAAAACTATGACTGGCCGAAATGAAAATTTCCGGGATTTCGGGGCATCACTCGCTGTGCTGTTCAGGGTGATCACGCGAGATAACTGGAAGCGTACCATGTTTGATACCATGGAGTGTGCTTACGACGTCGACGGCATCGCGGCGAACTGCACTCGAGTAGTCGTCCCGGCGTTATTCTTTGTGACGTTCATCTTGATGGGTTCATACGTCCTTGTTAGCCTCATCACTGCCGCGATTCTTGAAAAGTTCACCGAGGCCGCGATCGAAGAAGGCTTACTATCGACAGCAAATCTATTTACAACGGTTAGACGAAAACTTTTGCTCGATATGTTTTCGATGAAGCTCAAGTTGAGGTTAGCGCAAGAAAAGGCGCTGTCCAAGGGCCGCAGCGTGCAAAGTTCCTTTGGAAGGAAGAGGGATAACAAGGAGAAAAAGAGATAAAATAGATGAAAAGCTTTCAGAGAAAGATAATGTTGGTAATTTCAAGGTTGTTGCGGCAAAGACTATAGCTCAAGCGGTGTACAGCTCATTTCTTGTGTCTAATTTACTTAAGTATTGTACATACAGTTTGCCCGTCTTGGTTGGTAATTCTTTCAACGAAGCGGGATCCAACTTGTTGTGCGACAATTGCGGTGTCAGCGATTAACTACGACGCAGCATGCGCTGGTGAAGGCTCTACTTGCTCCACAATTTGTTGCTTGATTACCGTAGGAGCCGTAGAAATCGTAGCTGTTGTCGTGCCACCGTAGCCCGACATGTTGAATTGACTCAAGTGCATGAACTGCGCGAGCTGCTGATTCATCATGTGCTGCTGCATAGCTTGAAACGCCGCCGGATTCGAATGGTAATCTTTGTTGTCGATTTGCACGAACTGCGCCCACGGATTTTGAAACATGGAAGGATATTGAGCGGGTGTCATGCGCGGGGCTTGGGCGTACGCAGCCGCCGTCGGATGAAGTGGCGTGGGATGAAGTGGCGTGGGATGTGACATCCCATCACATTTCAACGCTGCTTCCGAAATCGGGGTCGAAAGCGGTATAGCCGACTGCTGCGACCCTAAAGTCGAGCATCCCTGCATATCAAACGGAAACATTGGTGATTTGTTCCAGAACTGCATCCCCCATCCAGTCGCCGCCGACATAATCGCTGCTGAAGCCGCAGCAGCCGCGGCAGCTTGCGCTTGGCCCGCCTGGCCTGAAGTCATTAGCAGGGGATTGAAGAACATGGAGGCATCGACGCTCCAGCCGTTTTCCATGCCCGGGAACAGACCAGCCGCGGTGTTCCCCACGAATGATTTGACGTTGGGCCGATTGTTCACGCGTCCCTCAGCGCTGCCATGGTCTTCAGGCGAAGCACCACGCGCAGCGGTGTTCGATGGATCATTCGACCCATTCTGCCATTTTTGTGCATAAGCGTTGCCTTGCTCCGCCTCAGTGGCTGATCCATCCGAGCTTCCGTCGCGTTTGACTCGTGCTCGCATGGGAGCCTTGGCGCGGCGTACGCCCGCTTCGCCGCCTCTCGCCACCTCTGCGATCGCCATCGAGCGCGAGCGTTTGTTCCCAACCTTCGCCTCGACAGCGTCAATTGTATCTCTGGCGTCAGGCACGGTCATCTCCCTAACCGCCGCGCTCTTCGTCTTGCGCCGCCCGGCGCCCACTCTCACGTTTCTCAACGTACCGCCCTCCGTCCAGTACCGACAGCACGCCTTACAGTAAAACCTCGGCTGCCTCACGTTGTAATTGTTATAGTAACAAAACTTCGTATCGTCACTCTTACATCGCGGACACGCGCTGAGATAATCCGGCTTTGGTAGCGCTGGCCTCGATCTATCCGGCGCGTTCGCTTCGGCGCCGCTCGGCGCCTCCCTCGCGCTCCGCGCCTTCGCCTTCGCCTTCGCCTTCGCCACCCCGCTCGTCGTCGCGTGCGCCCCGCTCGCGCCCTTCCCTCGTTCGCTCGCCTGGGCGTCATCGTTCGATTTCCCGTTCTGTGCGCTGAATTCTTTCCCGTCGCCCTCTCCGCCGTCTCCCGCGCTCGCGCGCCGCGCGTCTCCATCGTCACCCCTCTTATCTGCCCCCGACCCATCGTCCGTGAGCTCGCTCATCGGTATCGCGGCGAATATCGCCTCCTGTTCGCTCGTTCGCTCGTCAGTATTTTCATTCATATTTTTCCCTTTCATTCCTTCGTCCTTCGCGTTCGCACCGTCCCTTCGCTCTCTCCACAGCGCCGTGCGCTCGGCGCGACATCCAACGCCATTCGCGCGTCGCATCGACGCGCGCACCAATCCCGTTCGGGACGCGCTCGCGCCCTTGATCGAATGCGACCGCGCGACCGCCCGTCGCGCGTTCGCGTTCGACGACGAACGATGCATCGCTCGCCGCCACTGGTCGCCCGTTCGCGCGCGTGTGACGCGCGATCGTTCGTTCGATCGATCGATCGTCGTCGACGTCGCCATTAATCAATCCGCGTCGACGCGGACGTCGACGTCGCGAGGCGTGCGATCGATCGGTCGTCGATCGATCGATCGATCGATCGATGATATCGATCGCGATCGCGATCGATCGAACACGCGATCGATCGATCGATCGATCGATCGCGATCGATCGAACGCATCGCGTCGACGCGATCGCGCGAAAAATCTCGCGCGTGCTGACGTCACGTCGTCGACATGCGGTCGGTCGGTCACCACTGGCGGTCGCCAATCGAGCGCTCGATATCGCGAGCGCGCGTTGGAGACGGTCGACGGACGTCGACGGAGGCGTGCGAGGAGACGTGTGTGTTGATTAAAACATCGACGGCGAATGCGGCGAGGGCGCGGCGGCGGCGGACGGCGGGACGCGCGCTTCGAGCGTCTCGATGTCCCGAGCGGCGCGCTTTAAGCCTTGGAGGGCGGAGATGAGACGACACTCGTCGTCGCTGGACAGTACACGCGCGTCTCGCGAGGAGACGGCCAAGTCGTCGCATAAAATGGCGTCGCACTGATCGCGCAAACTCGCGGTGACGTCGAAGCCGAGCGCGGCGTCGTGGATCGCACGCGGAAAGGCGGCGAGGAATTCGGCGCATCGTCGCGCCACGGCGTAGAGCGCGATGGCGACGGTTTCGGTGTGCGCGTTACCCGTGCGACGCGTGGATGCATCAGCAATCGGACTCCCGGCGAGGGTGGTGCCGATGAGTGGCGAAGACGCGTCGCGCACGGAGTCGCCTCGCGCGGTGGCTTGGAACCACGCCTGGTGGGCGTTCGTCTTCGACGGCGCCGACGCCAGACGAGCGTCGGCGTCCGTTTTTCGAGGACATCTCACCCCGGATACGACTTGAGGCGCGGCGAACCAGCGCAAAAAAGTTGCCGCTGCTCTGCGGCATCGAAGCTGTCCTTCCGGGGAAGAAACTTGCCAACTTCCCCCGAACGATTTCGCCAATGATTCAAAGAAGAACGCCGTGACTTCAGCCTCTCGGAGAGACAGCGTCGTGATCTCACCAGGCGCCAGCGCGGCGAGCATCCGCGTTTCGAGTGCAGTGTAAAAACGAATCAGATCGTCGCTCACTTCGACGTGAGACGTCAGCGGTGAGCTAGCAAGCATCGCCGCGACGTGTAACGCAGCGCAATACATTTCGTCCGCCGTCTCGCTCGGCGACTCGTATGCTGCCAGTTCCACGCAAAGAATCGCGAGTTGGCGAATAGTATCGGAGGCAAGCAGTATTTGAGCCCCTGGTTCACTCTGCGATAGGCTTAAGCACGTGTTGAGCGCGGCCATGGTGATGGAGTCGATGGCATCAACGTTCGTCGCCGGTTTCAGCGGTGGCAATATTTTGTGCGCGCTCAACACTTGCAGCAAAGCGGATGTCGGCAACAAATCGTGAGCGATGTCTTGAAGTATCATCAAAGCAACGCTGGATGTTATCCTTCCGTTGCCGTTACCAAAATCATCAACCGTCGCTGCGGCGTGACAAATCAGGGGAATAAGCGGCAGAGTGCACTGACCGAGTTCATAGCTCGGTTGCACGGTGTTCTTTGACTGCTCGCCAGCGAGCCAAGCGCGAATCGCGAACAACATGGACATCAACAACGGGTTCACGAGCGGCGCTGCGCCGCGCATCGGCATCCCCCCCGACTTCACTCGGTTGGACAGAGCGTTCGCGACTGTCGTGAGCACGCTACGAACAGGAATGAGCTCCAAATCCGCCGGCGTTCGGGAAGAAGCATTCGAAATCGCGACGCTCCACAACTGCACGACGACAGAGAGAAGCTCGGCGGTTTCAATCGCCAATGGACTAATGTAGTCTGGAGAGCTAGCTGTATCAGTTTTCAGGATCGCATTCAATCGCTCAGCGATGTGTATGACGGTGTTGCGGCGCCCCTCTCTCGTCCAACCGTCGAGTAGTGATTTCGATGGTTTAACCTGTGATGAAGTGTTCACGTGTACCACGAGCGCGGTTGATGGTGATGTAGACGCCTGCTTTCCTTGATTTGTAAACACACCTGCGTGCATTTTTGGCAACTCGCTACCCGCTGCTGCGGCGATGAAAGTACGAAGCGAGCAAATCGCTGACGTTTGCGCATTCACAATCGACGACGTTACGCACGTCTCCGCGAGCTGACCGCTCATCATACGACCAAGCGCCGAGAGCGGACCTTCTGGCGCACCCCACTGATCTTCCACATGCGAAGTTCCTATGCATCCCGTTGCTATGCGTACCCATTTCGAGTCGTATAAGTAGGACTCTCCGTACTCCGCAACACCGATGACACCCGGCTTCGGCGGGACTAAAATAGTGCCTTCGATGTTCATGCTTCTCGCCGTGTCGAGCAGCCTGTGCACTGGATCACTGGTCATGATCGAATCAGGTGTCTGTAAACTAGCCTCGTGCGAGACAGCCTCCAATATAGACCTATTACTTGCCCCCGACTGTCGAAGTTCCTTCGCCGCCGCGTTCGCGAGGAGCTTGTCTTTTATCTCCCGACACATGAACTCAAATGTCGCATCTGCCATCAATGGCGTATGTCTGATCGCCGTCTCGTCTCGTTCGAGCGCGACTACGCACTGTAACACAAAACTTTGCGCTGCGTACTGCGTTTCACGACGCTTCAAAGAGCAACTATCGCGCGCGAGACACATTTCAATCCACGATGCGAGGTGCGTTGTCACCCACTCGCGAACTTGAACATCAAATAAAGCGCTCGCCGCCACCGAAGCTCGATCGCTGATCATGGAAATCTCGGCTTCGACGGCAAATATAGCCAGCACATCACTCGCAGTACTTAAGTTGTGCGCTATGGCCGTCGCATCGCCCCCTGTTGATGTACCGATACACGAAGCGAGTCGCTTCCACAACTCGGCGTTCTTGTCCCTAAGCGGCTGAATACTTCTGCTCAATAGCGGCTGTCGACGCCAAAGTGCGCTAAACACGCGCGTGAGAGCAGCCAAGCATCGCGGCGATCGCTCTCGCAACTTTATGGGATGTTCGAGAATGTTCCAAATCAAATGCACGGCACCTTGAAGATTTGGATGCTCCTTTTCCGGCGTCGCCAGTTTTGACGCCGTTGTCGACACCGTAAGCGCGTTCACCGAAGTCGCATCAGGCGTTCCCGGTGCGGGCAACGTCAACGTAGTCGCCAAGTTGGTCGCAGCTCCAGAACGCGCTGATGTCGACGGCGTCGCCGATCCAAGATCTTCGTTTGAAAGCAACATGTGTATCCACTCTGGCTGGTTCGCAATACCAGCGCTCAGCAAATCCGCCGCATCTGAAATAGCATCCATCTCAACATCGGCGTGTTCAAACATTCTGTGCATCGCCTTTAAAATTTCGATACGATCCTTAGCATCAAGCGTCGCAGCTAGAGGCACGGTGGCAGCCATGGCGCACAGTGGAACGAGTGACGGTATTGCGAGCGGACAGCAAGCCGCAGCATAGGGATAACCAGCATACGATGCAATGGAACTCGCGAAAGGCACACCATCATTCACCGTTTCTATGAGCAACATTTTCTCAATCATACCACCAAACGACTCACCGGCGTGATGAACGATCAGCGGTATCGTTTGCAACACAGTCGCGATTGCATCCTCAAGCATCGTCACCTCCTCTGCTCTCGGAGCGCCCCCTTCTTCATGTAGTCGACGTAATGTATTAGCGTCGTACACCAAAGGCGCAAAAGCACCAAAGCATACTGCTTTATCGATTGTTAAGTAGGAAAGCACTTTATTCCGAAGCCGCGCGGCGAAATCACCAATACGCGGCACGAAGACCGAGTGAATGACGCGCTGTACCGCGGCGTGCACCGCCCACTTTTCCGCCTTGTGCTTGTATCGCCACTGCACGTGTCGGACGCACACCTCCTGCAGCGCGTGATCTACCAAAGCTTCTAATCTGTCGCCTAACCCACCGTGATTGAGCAATCTCTCGACTAAACTGAGCACCGCAAGCGTGAGTGGGTACTCGCCGAGGCGTGATTCGCCATCGCGAACTGCACGAATAAGGCCGGGACACCCAGTGCCGGGAGTGCCTGCCAGGAGCGGCGCTTCGAGAACTTCGGCGATCAATCGCGCCGGAGCTGCTTCGGCTAAGGGTGCGAGTGCGCGTAAAATCGTCGCTACGCATCGTATACCATCTTCAGTGCTCAGTGTCTTGCTTGAAACGTGAAGAGCGAGCGAAAGCCCGTTGAGAATATCAGTCGGCGCCCCTTTCGGGACAGATTCCGAAACGTCGCACGTCAATAGCGGCCGAGCGAAAGACGGCGCGTTCGTGAGTACCTTTGATAGGAACATCGTTATCGCTTGAAGCTCGGCACTCTCGCCAGTTGTCAACCCATGAGTCAATCCAGCGCTAGCGAGGAGCGAAAGGCGAGTGAGGCACAAGTGTAGCCCATCGGCTGGAGCTGCCCATACTATCAGTGGCGCGTTGTCGACGCACATATCGATCGCTAACCCGCGCATGCCGGCTTCAATGTAGCCACCGGGAATGTAGGGACTCGTCAAACGATGGAGCGCGGTAACTGAACCTTGGATTTCACCTGAAAGCGCGTTCATCACTGCATCAGGACCGGGCTTTAAACTTTGTGCTAGAATGTCGCTTGACGGAACGGGAAGCGCAACCGTGGGCAACTGAGCGGCATACGCTAGCACGCACTCTGCGGCGCGATGACCCTCGGACAACGCCGCAAGCATGCGAAGGAGCGGCACGGAGTCGTAAGGAAATCGCTCGCGGCAGCCTTCCAACAACGCAAACAGCGGAGCCTCCTGGCCATCCTCGCGCGCACCGCCCCAAAATTGCTCGCACAGCACGGGCTGGTCGCTCAAGAGTTTTTCCAACACATTCAATATCATATTTAATTCAAACGGCGGCAGCCGATGGACGGGAAGCATGTCGTACGCCGCAAGAATCGTCGAAAACATATTCTTCAACACAGATTTGTGGAGCGTCACCGTCGAGTCTTCGCCGCGCAGCTGCTCGGCATCGAGCAGGAGCGAGAATGATGCGATACCACATTCGTTCGCCTTAGTTGTCATCGTCGCCGTGCTGAATCCTTGTGGCATGAAGTCTGCATCAGGCGGAAGCAAGGTGAGAAACGTAGACCAAGCGAGAAGCGTAGCGCCGTGCGCGCGGTCGCATTGCCATTTCTCCATCATCTCCGTGACCGATTTTAAAACGTCCGCGTCCAAAAACGCGTGTTCTTTCAAACTTTTACCCGAAAATCGATCGACCAAGCTTTCCAAATCCAAAGCCGCGATCAGGGTGACGTTACAGAGTGCGCGAATATCCTCGGTGAACGCGTTCGCTTGCGCTGGCGGCACGTGCGCTCCGAGCTCGATAGACGCCGCCGGAACACGCCCGAGCGCGCCCGCCTCGAAAGTTTTCGCCAGCCTCAAAAAATTCTTCGGTGAACACTTCACGCGATTGTAATAAAGCAAAAACAGCACCTCCAAGAGCGCCACGATTTCCTCGAGCGCTTGGCCAGCCCACGCCGCCCCGCCCTCGGGCGTCGCCTTCCCGCTCATGAGTCCATCGATCGCGCGCCATAAGTTCTCCTCCAGACCAAGTTTCAACATCTCTCGCACCGCTTCGTCCATTGCCGATCCTTCCGGCGCGTTTTTCGCCAACAATTCGTGCGCGCACTTGATCGTCCCCAATCGTTCGCGAAAATAAAACCGCGTCGCCTCGCGCTCCCACGCGTCGTCCCCGATCTCCCCTCCGTGAGCATCTCTCCCCTCATTCGCTCTTCGCGCGATGACGAGGGTTTGAACTTCATCCAACCCGAGTTTCTTCGCGAGCGCCACCGTCGCTTTCCCAAGGCTCTCGCCAACCTTGAGCTCGCGTCCGGCGTACGCGCACGTCCCCGACGCCACCTCGTTCGCGCTCGCTTGCGACGACCCGAGGTAACTCCCGCACGCGCGCGCGATGTGTTCCACATTCGCCGTCGTCAGCGCTTCGATCGCCCGCGCGCTCGCGTCGGCGTCGTGAATCGCGTAGAACGTCTGCAACGCGCGCGGCACGAGCGGCGCGGACCTCGCGCTCGCGTTCGCGACCTTCGGCGCTTCGCCCGACGTCAGCGTCGAATGCGCGCTCGCCGAACGTTCGGCGAACGCGAACGCAGGCGATTGCGACATCGATCGAGCGCGCGCGAAAACGCGAGGCGAGAAGTGACCGAGCTCGGAAAAGCTCAATCGCGAAAAGCTCAGCTCAGAAAAGCTCAATCGTGAAAAAGCGCACGTCATCGAACGGCACGACTCATCGACGAACGCGCGCCGAGCAGTCGGCGAGTCGTCGTCGTCTTGCGCGCGACGTCGAACGCGATCGAACGCGATCGAGGGTGAGGCGAAACGAGAGATGGATGGAGACGCGCGTCGCGCGTTCGCGCGCGGCGCCGCGCGCGGGTGCCACATCGCGTTGAACATTCACGACGCCGATGGATGGGTTCTCGGACACGAAGCGTTCGATGCGGACGATTATGAGGATGATGTGGTGATGCCAGACGTGGCGCTGGATGTGGAGCGCGCGCGCGTGGTTCGCGTGAGCGTGACGAATGTGGATTCAGAGGACGCGAAGGCGGCGTACGTGAGCGTGTACGACGTCGCGTGCGCGGGGCGGCGAGGACGCGAGCTCGAGCGCGGACGCACGAGGGATGATCGAGGGCGCGAAAGCGAGTGCACGACGTTCATCGTGATCGTGCCCGCGAAAACGCTCGTACATTTATGTCGAGTGAAGCTCCCGGCGGGGACGCGAGCGGAGGACTTACGCGTGGAGAGCGACGTGAGGGCGTGGGCGAGGCATTCGAATCCGCGAGACACGCACGCGCAGTCCGTGGCGTTTCCGCTCATCGGAGAGAAGTTCTTGTGCACGCAGAGCGAGGGCGGGGAGTTGACGCATTTTTTCAGCGGGAATTTGCACGCGGTTGATTTTCGGTGCGACGAAGGGACGCCCGTCGTCGCGGCGGGCGACGGCGTCGTCGTCGGCGTGCGCGACGAACACACGCTCACTGGAATTGCGGTAGGGAATTTATTCGCGTGGAATTCTATCATACTCAAGCTCGATGCGCGCGAGACGACGGTGGGTGAGAACGAGCGCGCGAGCGCTCGCGACACGGGCGCCGGTTGCTCGACGACAAACGGCGAAGAGGAGGACTTTAGTAAGCGCGCGACGTACGATGCGCGAGGGGGTGATTTGTACGTCGAGTACGTACACATACGGGCGAAATCGTCGAAAGTGCGAGTCGGCGACCGCGTTCGTCGTGGAGAGGTGATTTGTTACTCGGGTTCGGTGGGATTCAGTCCGGAGCCGCACTTACATTTCACGGCGTTTCGAAGCGCTGATGACACCGCGGAGACGTGTCGCGTGCTTTTCGAACCCGAGAATGATCCCCGAGCGACGTACGTACCGGTTGCGGGGCGGTACTACAACGCCGAGCGCGGTCGCGTCGAGTAGCGAGACGAGCGCGACGTCGCGCGTCGTAAATTTGTTCAATATCACAACTTTGTCCCTCGCGCGAGGATACCCCTCGAGATTACTTTTGAAGCGTCGAAAGCGTGGACGACGCGGTTTGCGCCAAACCAAACCCAACGGCGCACGCGCCGGCGATGACGACTTGCGTCGCGACCGCCACCGCCGAATCATCCGGCAACGCGTACACCGCCGCCGCGCCCGCCGCCGCGAGCGCGTACCCCGCCAGCGCGATGTTCCCCGGCGACCGTCGGTCGTACATGATCGCCTCGCCCTTCGACAACACCCCGAGCTTCTCCACGGTGCTCAAAGAAACCCCAAACGTCTCCACTAAGGAGATCACGCCCAGGGATTCCGCGGCGACCACCGCCTTGCCGAGCAACCGCAGCTCCTCCGCCTTGGTCAACACCTTGGGCTTCGACGACGCGTTCGACGCGGTTTTACTCGCATTCGCCCGTCGTTTCGTCCCTCCCGACGTCGACGTCGACGCTTTCTTTTTCGTCGTCACTCGCGCCGCGGCGACGATCGCGATCGCGGGCATGTCCGTCGACCTGGCGAACGATATCCACAGACGATCGTCAGCGCACGCGATCGCGCGCGAGAATGGCGATCGACGACATGCGATCGACGCGCGCGACGACGCGAACGACGAGCGCGCGCGCGCGAGGATGAGAAAAAAGGAGAAAAAAAATGAACAAGAAACGAAGCGCTCGACCGCGTCCCTCCACCCGACGCGAGTCCCACGAAACGCCAACGCACCGCGAATGGACGACGACGAAATGCGGTGACGTCGACGTCGATCGATCGCGTCGAACGGGCGCGCGCGGGACGGCGTCGGGTGGAGGGACGCGATTCGACGTCGACGGTGGAGGGACGTAATTCGACGATTGAGGGATATAATTCGACGATTGAGGGACATAATTCGACGATTGAGGGACATAATTTTTTTCGACGGTCGAGGGACATAAATCGACGATCGAGGGACATAAATCGACGATCGAGGGACATAATTTTTTTCGACGGTGCAGGGACATAATTCGTCGTTGGAGGGACAAAAGTCGACGATCGAGGGACATAATTCGTCGTTGGAGGGACAGAATTCGACAGTCGTCGTCGTCGTCGTCGTCATTCGAGGCGTCGTTCGACGCGGCTCGCGCGCTCTCGCGCGATGGGGAAGACCGCGAGACGACTTCAAAAGCGTCAACGCTCGAACGCGAACGCGCGCGACGACGCATTACGCGCGCGCGCGCTTGTGAGCGCGAAGGAATCGTTTTCAGGCGACGCGCGCGACGCGCCGGGCGTCGCGCGCGCGCGCGACGGCGAACGCGCGATCGCCAACGCCCTGCTCGCACGATCGTGCGTCGATGCGTGCGTCGCGCTCGACGCGATGTTCGCGAGAGGGGAAACCCCGAAGCTTCGGACGTGCGAACGAGTGTTAGCGCTGTGCCAAGAACGCGGCAAGGCGAAGCCG
>Ga0222712_10003525_pt1 | contig 16970 bp, 15 predicted proteins | sample C33_657DmetaG_FD_165043 | JGI IMG/M metagenome (GOLD analysis project Ga0222712, IMG submission 165043) | Estuarine water microbial communities from San Francisco Bay, California, United States - C33_657D | ecosystem: Environmental > Aquatic > Marine > Unclassified | place: USA: California...
CATCACATTCTTAATCATCGTATAGGTAGTTATATCCGGTATTACACCACGCAGAAGAACAAGAACTTCCTTGTACAATCTCTTGGAACCTGGAATATATGATAAAAGTGTAAAGATGAAAATGAACAATGGCGGAATGGCCATCAAGAAATTGAATGAGACTGAAGCAGCCCTTTCATTCAACCCTATCTGTTGTGTTTGTTTGAAGAAAAAATGAAGCACATCATATAAAGGAAGACTTTCAAAGCCTGGTAATACAAGCTTTTTTGACCAATTGATCAATGCCTTTACAGGCCTGGTTTCAATCAGGATCCTTTGAAGTTTTATCATTGTCTTCGATTAGTGTATTTTGAGACTGTCCAATGCCTTTCGGTATTTTCGGGCATTATCAAAATGTTCTTCTGCTGTTGATGCAAAGCTATGTGATCCTGAGAAGTCTGCTTTTGCACAAAAATACAAATAGTCAGTTTTCTTGGCTTTTAAAACGGCATCTATTGATGAGATAGAGGGGGTACAAATTGGCCCGGGAGGTAAACCCTTATTCCTATAAGTATTGTAAGGAGATCCTGCAGTTGAACTGATATGCCCGAAAGTCACTCTCCTGATGCTAAAATCTCCAAGAGCAAATTTAATGGTTGGATCAGCGCCAAGCGCCATACCTTCTTTCAACCGGTTGATATAAACACTTGCCATGGTAGGTTTTTCTTCATTGTTATTGGTCTCTTCTTCAACAATGGAGGCTATTGTAATCACTTCCTCTTTGGAAAGGCCAAGCAATTTTGCGTTGTCTATTCGGCTGTCGGTCCAAAAATCATTGGATTCTTTGTTCATCCTCCTCATAAAATCACTGGGGCTGCTGTTCCAGTAAATTTCATAGGTATTGGGTATGATAAGGGTCATCAAGGTTTCCTGCTTAACGCCAAATGGTTGTATGGAGTCATTGTTCGTTAAAAACCGGTAAATATCAGATTCGGTACATTCCAGCTTACTGCCTACATATTTGGCAAGCTCTCTTTTTGTTCTGAATTTGTTGATGGTAAGTTCCACTGGGGTTTGTCTTCCGCCCTTTAATTTGCGGAAAATGGTAAAAATGCTCATATTTTTTTCAACGACATATTTCCCTGGTTTGATTTCTTTCCAATATCCAGTCAAATCAGACAATGCCAAAAAAGTGGTGAACGCTACTGGCTTGATGTGTTTGCGAACAAGTTCCTTCACAAAGTGCTTGTCGGCTTTTTTGGTAGGAATGTAGAATGTGGCCTGCTCTGCATTGAAATTGGTCGCTGGCCTGAGAAAAAGCACATAAAAAAAGGCTGAAGAAACGAAAGCAAGGACAACCAGTAAAATAATTGAGGTTTTATTAGATCTCTTTTTGACCGGTTTTTTACTTGTTTTCTTTTGTACCATACCTCAATATATACAAAAACCCCGCTTTCTGGAAGCAGGGTTTTAAAAAAATATAATCTGATTATTTAGGTTGAGTGGCTGCAGGGGCTGGAGCCTGTGGCATTGGAGCTGGGGCAGGGGCCTGTTGAGGGGCTGCATTTCCGGTAGTGGTTGGAATACTCTTTAAAGTATCAGAACCGGTAGATTTACCAGAATTGATAACCAATGCAGAAATCAGGCAAAGAACGACCAAAATACTCGAAAGTACCCAGGTTCCTTTCTCCAATACGTCGGTTGTTTGTTTAACCCCCATGAATTGGTTACTGAATCCAGCAATATTGCCTGCAAGTCCGCCACCTTTTGGGTTTTGGATCAAAACGATTACACCCAGAAGAACTGAAACCAATATGATTAGAATGATGAAAATTGTTGTCATACCTTATTTTCTTTGATCTTTGAAATTTTGTCTGCAAAAATATGGCTATTGATAGGATTTTGCAAACTTAATTTGTCATATACCTCAATAGCCTTTTCAGTGAGTCCTTGTTTAAGATAAACTTCGGCCATTGCCTCTGTAAATACCGCATCTGCTGGATTTTCTTTCTCATTATTGGTGTCGAGAATGGATTGAATATCCTTGATCGTAACCGTTTCCGCGCCAGGTTGAAGCCTTTTCATGGTTTTTAGCCACGCTGTGAAGCTTTTAACCTTCATGGATAGATCATCTTTTTCGCCCTCGATGTTGATTTTGATGCCTAGAGATGCAAAATAATCTATGGTATGGTAGGGTGTTATAGGGATTTCTAATTCTATACCTGGTTGGGGAGAAGGGGCAGGTTCAAGGTTTTGTACATCATTGGCTGCAATGGGTTCAACAATTGATGGCTCATCAAAGTGGGCTTCCTTATCATCAATATTTACCTCAATTTCATCAACATCCCTGCCTTCGGCAGAGGAGTTCAACGATTCAATCATTTCATCCTCACTGACATTGTTAAATTGCTTGTCGTAGAGAATTTTCCTGAAATTTCCTTTTTCAGCTTCTTCGCTGAGTTGGTAATTGAGCCAGCTGGATTCATCAAAAAACAATGCTGTTTTCGAAACAGCCTCAGGAAAGTCAAGGTGGTATTGAGATTTTAGTTTGCAGGTATATAAAAATTGTATGATCGAAGAATAGGGAAACTCTTCAGCATGACACTTGAGTTCGTCAAGTGTCATCTCATCCATGCTTTCTCTCTGAAAGAGGGATTGGATCATAAAATCAGTTTCCTTCGTCATTTTGCTAATTTAAGCTCCTTTACCAATTTGAAAAAATCCGATTGAAAATCTCATCGGTAAGGTTGGTGACCATCTGTTCATTCAACTCGGTTTCTGCCTGTGTCAGGCTTTTGCTGGCTGAAAAAGGGAAATTCCTTGTGATGTCTGCCTCAAAGTTCTTTTTTTCATCCTGCCTGTTTCTGAAAATAATGTGTACGGTCACGTTCAGGTTATTGCTCGCAACCTGTTGCTGTGAAATACCAGAAGTATTGACAGAATAATCGCTTATGTAACCGCTGATCTCGTAATCCGCATCATTATTGGTTTGTGAAAGCCTGGTTTGGTTGATGATTTTTTGTCTGAGTTTATCTGAAAGTTTCGGACTCAATTGAGGGTTGATATACCTGGCCTTGTTTTCAATAAAGAATACCCTTACTGTTTTGATTTCAGGAGGGATGGAAACATCTTTCAGTGAATACCTGCAGGTTCCCTGAACACTGATGATTGCCAATACAATAAGCAGTAATTTTTTATACTTATTGCATAGAGAATTAATCTTCAATGTCATATTCTTTCAGTTTTCTGTAAAGTGTTCTTTCACTGATGCCCAAATCAGATGCGGCATCTTTTCTTTTCCCTTTATGCTTTCGCAATGCTTTCTCAATCAATTCCTTTTCCTTGTCCATGATATTGAGTGATTCATCAACCAGAATGGTATCCTGTATTTCCCTGTTTTCGGTTAAAAACATGGGCTGACTGCTGACAGGTATAATGCTTCCATGCGGATGATGATCTTGTTGTTGTCTCGAAATCGGTAGGTCTTGCAGATAAGATTCCTCCATCACGTGTGAAACTGATGGAATATTGGATGGATTTTGAACAATTTCAAGAAACATCTTCTTCATCTCGGTTACATCTTTTTTTAAATCAAAGAATAACTTGTAAAGAATATCCCGCTCATTCATGAATTCATTTTGGCCTGTCGACATAGGGCCAGATCCAACCAAGATCGGTAAGTTATTGGTGCTGTTTTTGGGTAAAAACCGTTCAAGGTCCTTTCCTGATATTGATTTATCTTCTGCCAATACCGATATCTGCTCAGCAATATTCTTCAATTCACGTACATTTCCCGGCCATGGATAGTTGAGTATCATGGTTTTTGCTTCTTCTGTGAGCTGTATGGGACTTGTTCTGTAACGCTCTGCAAAATCAACTGCAAATTTTCTGAAAAGAAGAATGATATCTTCTTTCCGCTCCCTGAGTGATGGAACCCTGATAGGGACAGTATTAAGCCTGTAATAGAGGTCTTCCCTGAATTTGTTGTTCTGTGTTGCGGTCAGCAAGTCTTTGTTTGTAGCGGCAATAACCCTTACATCCGTTTTTTGCACTTTGGACGATCCAACCCTGATGAATTCTGAATTTTCCAGCACCCGCAATAGCCTGGCCTGGGTTCCCAATGGTGTTTCCCCAATCTCATCCATGAAAAGTGTGCCTCCATTTACGGTTTCAAAATACCCTTTTCTGGAATCAACAGCCCCTGTAAAAGATCCTTTTTCATGACCAAACAATTCAGAATCGATGGTTCCTTCAGGGATGGCACCACAATTGACCGCTATAAATGGATTGTGTTTTCTTGGGGATAAAGCATGGATGATTTGAGAAAAAATTTCTTTTCCAACGCCACTTTCACCAACGATAAGCACAGTAAGGTCTGTATTGGCAACCTGCGCAGCCACCTGCAATGCGTAATTGAGGGCAGGGGAGTTGCCAATGATGCCAAACCTGTTTTTTATGCTTTGAATATCCATTGTTTGGTGTTTTTAGGAATGGTTCACAATTTTTCCCATCAGGGTTCCTTGTGTACAGGATTCCGCCAGCACATGCACAAAACTGCCAGGTTGAAGCTGGGTGTTTTCAATTTTATCGAAAACCATCACTTTGTTTTGGCTGTTTCTTCCCATCCATTGCAGGTTACTTTTTTTAGAATTGCCTTCAATCAATACTTCAAAAACCTTTCCAATATCCTTTTTGTTGGTTTCTAGAGATAAGTTGTTTTGGAGTTTGACAATTTCATCAAGCCTGCGTTTCTTAACATCATCGGGAACATCATCAGAATAGCGTTTGGCAGCAAGTGTACCGGGTCTTTCTGAATATGCAAACATATAACTGTACTCGTATTGTGATTGACGCATGATGTCGAGAGTGTCTTCATGGTCTTGTTCCGTTTCGGTACAAAACCCTGTAATGATATCTGCACTGATGGCACAATCTGGCATGATTTCTTTGATTCTTTTCACCTTGGCCAGATACCATTCTCTGGTGTATGTTCTGTTCATCAGTTGCAATATCCTGGTAGATCCACTTTGTACAGGCAGATGGATGTATTTGCAAATATTGGCATGTGCCTTCATCGTATGCAAAACCTTGTCTGTAATATCTTTTGGGTGAGATGTGCTGAATCTAATGCGGAGGGATGGACTGATTTGTGACACTTTCTCTAACAACATGGCGAAATCCACTGGATGGTTGGTGTTTGGATCCACCCAATAATAGCTGTCAACATTCTGACCAAGCAAGGTTACTTCTTTATATCCCTGCTCAAACAAATCCTTGCATTCGGCAACAATCGAGGCCTCATCCCTGCTTCTTTCTCGTCCTCTTGTAAAAGGAACAACGCAGAAAGCACACATGTTATTGCAGCCTCTCATGATGCTCACAAAGGCATTGATACCATTGGAGTTGAGGCGGACAGGAGATATATCAGCATAGGTTTCTTCTCTGCTGAGCAAGACATTTACTGCTTTCGTCCCAGTTTCGGCTTCATCAATCAACTGTGGCAAACTGCGGTATGCATCTGGGCCAACCACAATATCAACCAGTTTTTCTTCTTCCAGCAGCTTGCTTTTCAGTCTTTCTGCCATGCATCCCAATACGCCAATCAGCATAGAAGGCCTCTGTTTTTTGATTTTTTTAAATTCAGTAAGTCTTTTTCGAACGGTCTGCTCGGCTTTTTCTCTTATTGAGCAGGTGTTCAGGAAGATCAGGTCTGCATCTTCAACATTTCTGGTAGGACCGAAACCTTCTGTATGCAAGATCGAAGCGATGATCTCACTGTCACTGAAATTCATCTGGCAACCATAACTTTCTATATAAAAGCGCTTTCCTGGTGTTGCTTCAGTAGCAAGTTCACCAGCATACGCCTCACCTTGACGGGCCTCATCAATTGTTTTGTTGGCAAAATTGAGCATCCTGCAAAATTAGTGAAAAAGGTGGGATATGACAAATTGTCACCCCTAAAATTCAATTATTGATGTGCTTGGGGCAAGATCCGTTTGGCCAGCCATGAAGATGAAAGGGGTGTAATCCATCGGTTCATGAATTCAGCCTTGGTCAAGACAGTGTTGTCAAAAAACAATGTCTCCTTGTCAATGAATGATTTGTCAACGGCATAGTTCAGCTGTGAGAAAGGCAACAATTGCACTTTTTCATTCATATAAAAAGCCAGGTTCATCCTGTCGAACATAGAAACTTTGAACTCTTCTTCAATAGCCTTGATCAGTCTTACAGAGCTATCCGTGCTGCATCCGCTCACCCCAGTCACTTCCTCATCAGCCATAAGGATGATGAATTGCCCGAAAAACAAGGTTCCAAAACCTTTAACGGGTGTTCCATGAGATTTCCAATCGGCAGTAAAATCTTCCAGTATTTTTTCAATGGTCAATGCCTCAGAAAGGGCAAAAACCCTGTTGGATTGATAGATCCAGACCCGTGACAAATCGCTGAAGGCTTCTGGAATGAGATGTTGATATGATAGATTCATTTTTATATATTTTGTGGCAACTGCACTAAATTACACAAGTATTCAAAAATCATACCAATACCATGGGAAAGAAGTACATCCTTACACCTGAAAAAGCCATGATGAGTCTCAGGAGAATGGCATTTGAAATTTTGGAAAGAAACAACGGAGCAACAGCTGTTACCATCGCTGGCATCAGAGAAAATGGGTATGTTGTTGCCCAAGAATTAAAAACCATCTTGGCTGAGATTTCTACTTTGCAGATTGATTTGATTGAGATCCTGATTGACAAGTCCAATCCAATTGATTGCTCAATTCCCGATAGTATTGATCTCAAAGATAAAATCCTTATTGTTGTTGATGATGTAGTCAATAGCGGGAAAACGCTTTTGTATGCCATACTTCCTTTTCTGCAGTTTTCTCCCAAGCAAATCCAGACACTCACACTGGTAGAAAGAAGCTACAAGATTTTTCCTGTTCATGTAGATTATGTAGGCATTTCACTGGCTACTACTTTGCAGGAAAATATTTCTGTTGAAGTGGTTGAAGCTAAATTGGCCGGGGCTTATGTAGTGTAAATCAAAAAAAGAATGGATGGAATGATAATTTACCCAATCCATTCCATTCGATGGTTGGTGCCGGAACTTTCAACACATTGAAAAGTGAAAGCACTGTTTTTACAGTTTTGTTTTTTGTCTTGATCCTTGTCAGATCAATATCTGCTGAGAGGTAAAACCTTTTATACCTGGGAATATCTGATCGGTTGACGGTCATACCTGATACTGTTGTCCATGTATTTTCATATCCACCCAACATTGTTCTTGCGCCATATCCAAGAGCAATATTGAACCAATTGGGAAAATGGGAGTCGGGAAAAAAAGATTTGACGTTTACACTGGCCCAATAGGATTGACCATTGTAATCCTTGAGTACTTTTTCTGCATCCCCTGATCCAAATAAAGCATTGGCCCTCGTGGTTAACGTTCCATACTTGTATGGTGAGTAGGAGAGTTTGATTGTAACCCTCTGTTCATTCCAGGCCAATTCTTGTGCAACATAAATACCTGCCCCAAATGAATTGGCCATTACATCCGGTATGCTAAACCCCCATTTGTCGGAATATCCATCCAAAATTTCAATGATGCTCAAATAAGCCATGCCACTGATCCCTCCAACCAGAACAGCTTTTTTCTTTTCCATGCCAGCCCATTGCCAGATTTTACTGGTATGGTTGCTGATTTGATAACTGGACCAGGCATGTCCTGCCTTGTCCATCTGTTGCCATTCCTTCCAGTCATTGTAGAGATGGAAATCACTCCTGGGGTAGTTGGCATACCAGGTTTTGTTCAATGAGTAAAAAGTTCCACCCCATAGTCCGGCCTGAACACCACCGAGTACCCATTTCTTTGTTGGGAAACGGGAGAATGTGCTATCCTGTCCATGCGTTCCTAAACCCATCGACAACAACAGGATAATGCTAAAAATTTGACATAAAAAACGATACAACATGCAAGACTTAATATAAAAGATGAAGTTAATTGCATTTACGACTCTGTTTGTTAAGTTTGTAAAAATTATTGTCAAATGGAAGCAATGATCAAAGCTCGTGTAGACAAATGGTTAGAAGGGAATTATGATGATGCAACTAAAAATACCATTCGAGACCTCATCTCCAATAACCTTGATGAACTGGCAGATGCCTTTTACCGCAATCTTGAATTCGGCACTGGTGGTCTGAGGGGTATCATGGGTGTTGGGACAAACAGGATCAATCAATACACCATTGGCATGGCAACGCAAGGCTTTGCCAACTATCTGATTCAGTCTTTTCCAAACCAACAAATAAGGATGGCTGTTGCACATGACAGCAGAAACAACAGTCGATTTTTTGCGGAAATCACTGCCAATGTGATGGCCGCCAATGGCATCCAGGTCTATCTTTTTGAGTCATTGAGACCTACACCTGAGCTTTCCTTCACCATCAGGCATCTTCAATGCCAGGGTGGAGTGGTTTGTACGGCCTCACACAATCCAAGAGAATACAATGGGTACAAGGCATATTTCAATGATGGCGGACAGTTGGTTCCACCCCACGACAAAAATGTAATTGCAGAAGTAGAAAAGATTCAATCCGTCGATGAGGTCAAATGGACTGGTGGAGAAGCCAATATTCACATCATTGGGGAAGATATGGATAAGGCCTACATCAACATGGTAAAAGGATTGAGCATCTATCCTGATGCAATTGAACGCCAAAAAGACCTGAAAATAGTGTACACACCCATCCATGGAACAGGAATCAAATTGGTGCCACAGGTACTTGCTGCATTTGGCTTCACCAACCTTACCCTTGTTGATGAACAAATCATTCCAGACGGAAATTTTCCCACTGTAGTATATCCAAACCCTGAAGAAAGTGAGGCCATGAGCTTGGGTTTGAAAAAGGCCCAGTCCATTGATGCAGACATCCTTCTGGGTACCGATCCTGACGCAGATCGTGTGGGCGTAGGCGTAAAAGACAACCATGGCAATTGGGTACTGCTCAACGGTAACCAGACAGCAGTACTTGCCTTTAATTACATGATTGAAGCCAGACGTAAAAAAGGACTGGCAAAAGACAATGATATGGTTGTCAAAACCATTGTCACAACTGATATGATCGATATTATATCAGCCAAGAACGAAATCAAGTGTTATAATGTACTCACAGGGTTTAAATGGATTGCAGAGTTGATCAAGTCCAAGGAGGCCCATGAAAACTATATCATTGGCGGAGAGGAATCCTATGGCTTGATGATTGGAGATCAGTTAAGGGACAAGGATGCTGTAAGTGCAGTGGCATTCCTTTGTGAAATGGCAGCCTATGAAAAGGATGCTGGTAAAAGTCTTTTTACAAAACTGGTAGAACTCTATACTGAATACGGACTTTTCAGGGAGCACCTCATCTCCATTACCAAAAAAGGGAGAGATGGTCAGGCACAAATTGCTGAAATGATGGATCAGTTCAGGAGCAATCCTCCTTCCACCTTGGCTGGTGTTCCCGTCATAGGGCTCTATGATTATAAGAAAAGAGAGGCCAAGGATTTGGCCAATGGACAAGTCTGTGCCATTGATTTACCCAAGAGCAATGTCCTCCAATTTGTACTGGAGGATGGCAGTAAAATCAGTGCAAGACCATCAGGGACGGAACCTAAAATAAAATTTTATTTTAGTGTCCAGGGTACATTGGATCGGGCAGAAGATTTTGATACAGCCTATGCCTCGCTTGGCGATAAAATCAATATGATCATTGCTGAGCTTGGTCTGGCATAATTGAAATGTATATTCACAAAAGGTTACGCTAAGGAATACAGACATGAGGAATAAAGAGGATAGGCCTCTTCACAAAGGCCTGAGAAATAAACTGATTAACCTTATCAGGGAGAAGGGTATAACCGATGAAAATGTATTGCAGGCCATGTTGAATGTTCCGCGTCATTTTTTTCTTGATTCTGCATTTGAACAACAGGCATATGAAGACCGTGCTTTTCCAATAGGGGAGGATCAAACCATTTCACATCCCTATACTGTGGCCTATCAATCTCAACTTTTACAAATCAAGCCTTTTGACAAGGTCTTGGAAGTGGGTACAGGAAGTGCATACCAAGCAACAATTCTATGCGAATTGCAGGCAAAGGTCTTTTCTATTGAACGCCAAAAAAAGCTGTTTGATGCCAATAAAGAATTTCAGTTTCTCAAAAAATACCCAACATTGAGAATGTTTTTTGGAGATGGATTTGAAGGATTGCCCACCTATGCCCCTTTTGATAAGGTTTTGATTACTGCTGCTGCACCCTTTGTGCCTGAAAAACTATTGGCCCAGTTAAAGATTGGAGGATGTATGGTTTTGCCATTGAATGAAGGAGAGGTACAGAGAATGCACAGGATTACAAAAATGGCAGATGGAAGTTTTGAAGAGGAAAAATTTGATGAGTTTTCCTTTGTGCCCATGCTTTTGGGCAAAAGAAGATAAAAAAAGCCGCTTTAAGTAAAGCGGCTTTTGAATTAAGGTTGTTGTTGCATTTGCATGCCTTCTTGCATGCCATCCATTCCACTCTTTGTATTCTTTCTTTTGAAAATGGTCGCATCCACTTTACCAAAACGATAACTGAAGTTCAGCCTGAAAACCTGCCAGTCACGCCTTCTGGAGTTGCTTTGGGTAAAATACTGTGATTCAGAGTAAGAACCATAGACCTTGGTTTTGAACATATCATTCATGCTCAAGGTGAGGGATCCTCTTTTTTCCTTCAGAAAATCCTTTTTGAGTGCAAATTCAAATCCATAGTTGGGCTTTACATAACCCTGTGCGGATGTTTGCTGGAATCCTCCCCAGCTTCCTCCTCCCATGCTGCTTCCTCCACCGCTTCGGCCACCACTACTTCCTCCACTATAGTTGTTTTGAGGAAGAATTGATTTGCTCCTGAAATCATACGCTAGTTGAAGTGTGAAATTGGATGGAAGTTTGATATTGGCATTTGCCTTTCCAAATAAGCTGAACAATGAATTATTGAGGTCAACCTGCAAATTATTGCTGTTGATGCTGGAATTGAAGAAATTGAGGTTGGTGGTCAACTCAAGCCATTTGGCAACTGGGTTTCTGGAGGTTATTTCGAGACCATATGCACGGCTGCTGTTGGCATTGATGTAAGTATTGACAAGGATATCTTTGCCAGGAACTGTGCTGGCTTCCTTAACCTGAAAACGGGTCATCAGGTTGTCGGTTTGTTTGTAGTAGGCAGAAACCAAAAGGCTGTTGTTTCCTTTGAATGTTTTTTGGTAGTTCAACTCAATAGAGTTGGTGAATTCAGGAATGAGGTCTGGATTACCCCGGCTGATATTGAGTGAATCAGTGTAGTCTACAAATGGCAGAATCTGGTAGAAACTTGGCCTATTGATTTTTCTGGCATAACTGAATTGCAGATCCTGTGTTTGGTCTATTTGGTGTGTAAAATTAAGGCTGGGGAAAAGACTCAATGGATAACTGTTGCCAAAGCTCTTGCCATTAGTCAACAAAGTTCCTGTGTATTTAGAACTCTCAGCCCTTAGACCAAGCTGGTAATTGGTTTTTTTACCGATGACATTTCCATATGTGCCATACACTGCAAAAACCTTGTCGTTGAATTTGTAATTGGCATTGATGGAGGTAATAGGAATGAACTGGTTCAAGGCAATATTATAAATATAATTGAGGTTTTCACTTTGAAAATCTCTGATGGCTGCTCTGAATCCGAGTTCCATTTTGGATGATTCTCCCAATGGATTGGTGAAATCAGTTTGAACAGTATAGAGCGTATTTCCGCCTTCACCATTTTGCTTTTGATTGATCAAGCCACCTTTTGGGTTGCTGAGCAAATCAAAATATTGGGTTTGAAAACCGCCATTGCTTTTGTTGCTGCTTTTGTTGTAGTTCAAATCAGCGGTCAGCTCCATGCCTTTTTTACTAAAAAGATGTTTGAAACCTACGGCTGAACCATAATTGTTGAAGTTAAAACCGGAACTGGTAGCCCTTTTGGACAGGATTGACTTTGTTCCTGTATTAAAAAGTGTATCCGTTTTTATGGACAGTTCATCTTCATTGTTGAACTCACCCATGACCAGGCTTCCTGAAACAGTCAATGTATTTCTGTTATCAATAAAATAATCTAGGCCCGCCCTGTTGTAATTGAAAAATCCAAGACTCTTGGGATTATTGGTTTGGTTATAGCGAATGGAAGGGTAGGCAAAAAATTCTTCTCTGATGGATTCGCCTTCACCAATTGATTTTCTCTTGTTATACATGGAACTGGCAAAAAAGTTAACCTTGTCTTGCTTGATGTTGATGTCACCACCAAAATTAGGCATCAGCCTTGAGTCAATTCCTGCCCGAAGACTACCATTATACCCGGCTTTCCTGTTCTTTTTGAGCACAATATTGATGATACCAGACATTCCACCGGAGGCATCGAATTTAGCAGAAGGATTGGTAATGAGTTCTACACTTTGGATCGCATCAGAAGGTATTTGGTCAAGCGTAAGGTTGGTAGGTCTCCCATCTACGAAAATGGTTGGAGACGCATTCCTTAGGCTTACATTACCATCAATATCAACATCAACACCAGGAATGTTTTTCATCATCTCCGAAGCCGTTTGTCCGGTAGAAACAAGATTCTTTTCAACATTAAATATTTTCCTGTCTACCCCCATTTGCATGAAGGGTTTTGTTCCCACTACCTTGATTTCTTCCAGTTGTTTTGCATCAACTTCGAGCTTTATATTACCCAGATCAACGTCTGCATTGCTCATGATCTTGGAAAAGTCATTTCCATTGGCACCAAGGTCGAATTTTACCGGTTTTTCAAGGGTCAGGTATCCAATGGCGGTGACCTTCAGGATAAATTGACCCCTGATAGGCAGTCCCTCAAGGCTGAAATCACCATTGCTCTTGGTTAATTGACCTGAAATGATTTTGGTTTTTTTTGCTTTGGTTGCAGTATCAATATAAGATTGTACAAGTTGAACGGATGAAGCTTCTACTCCTTTATTGGTCTTGGCGTCCGTGATTTTACCATAGAATCTACCAATGTTCATGTTTTGGCCGGCTCCGGAGGGTCTGCCACCTGGAATTTGTGCAATTGCTTGAAAGGATAGGAAGGTTAGCAGGACGAGAAATAACTTTTGCATTAAGCTGTATTTTAATGGATTGGATGCCTTAAGAGTACTTAATCTTTCGGATTGAAAGTCAAGTAATTGTTAAACAAAAAAGGAGGAATTAAGTTCAAGAAGCCAATACTGTGATCAAAACCTGCAGAATCCCAATGATCAGACCCAGTATTCCTCCTATCACCTCAACAAACCTGAACTCTTTGGACATGATCTGATTGAGTATCGATTCCATCTTGTCACTGGAGAAGCCAGCAACCTTTTTTGTTACCATTTCTTCCAGGTCAAGCTGAGATTCAATGTTTTTCATGTATGCTCCAATGATCTCAGGGAACATGGATTCAAGTTCCTGCATGAAAACGAGTTTTAACTGATTGATGGTATTTTGTCCTATGAACATTGAAATCATGGGGAAAACGCTACTGAGTTTCTCATGAAGGAAATGGTCTATTTTACCCTCGACCAGGGGCATCATTTTGGAAAGGTTCTCCGGATTGGTGATTTTTTCTTCAATTTCTTTGAAAGACAACAGTTCTTCACTGACAAGCCTACCCAATTTTTCTGCAAATTGTTGTTGTCTTTTGGGGAAAATACCATGAAATGTTAACCCAAGTATTTTTTTGGGTTCTTTGGGGTGAAAAAGCATTTTTATGGCTATCCAATTGGTAAACCAACCAATAAAGGCAGATATCAAAGGGATTAAGATGAGCCAATAGTTCATATTGGTATTTTTTACAAAGTTAGTTGATCTTAAGCAAGTCAAATTCAATTTTGGTAGAGTAAACATTTCCATTAATTTTGCACTCCATTATCACGGAGGTTGTAGCTCAGTTGGTTAGAGCGTCTGATTGTGGTTCAGAAGGTCGTGGGTTCGAGACCCATCATCCTCCCTCTTGTTAAAAGGGTATTCTTCAATTGGAATGAATACCCTTTTATTTTTCTTTCAGCCATGCATTTTGTGCTTTCTTAACATAACTTTTAGGCTCCATTCATCACAAAAACAACCCAAAAGCTTCTGAAAGGGTTAATTTTGAGTATGTCTTCTAAATTTTTACAATTTATGTTCAGTAAAAGATCCTTACCAGTTGTGATAGTCCTTGTGTTGGCCAGTTTGCTGATAGCCTTCAATTCCTCAGGGGTCGGCAATCCTCCGGATAAGTTTCAGCTCATTTTTCAGCAGGTAACAGACATGCTGGAGGCTGCACATTACAGTCCAAAGAAAGTAGATGATGTTTTCTCTCAAAATATCCATAAGAAATATCTGGAAGCCCTTGATCCAGATAAAAATATTTTTCTGCAATCGGACCTAAAGGAGCTAAAAAAGTTTGAATCCACCATCGATGATGAATTGCATGGAGCACCCATTGCATACTTTTATGCAGTTGATCAGATTTATTCAAAACGCACGAAGGAGGTAGCAGCATATTACCCTGAATTACTCCAGAATCCGTTTCAGTTTATCATTGATGAATCCATTGTGCTGGAGCCAGAGAAGCTGGATTATCCCAAAAATGAATCAGCCCGAAAAGATGCCTGGAGAAAAAGATTGAAATTCCTGACGCTTGAACGCCTGTCTGATCTGATGGATCAACGCAATACCCTCAAGAAAGGAGATACAGCATACAAATCCGATGCTGATCTGGAAAAAAATGCCAGGGCCAAAGTGAAACTGATCATGACCAGAAATTTTGATCGGATCATCACCAAAACCAAGCCAGAAGAACGATTTGACATGTTGGTGAATGTTATCACCAATCATATGGATCCTCACACCACTTTCTTTCCTCCATTGGAAAAAAGGTCGTTTGATGAACAAATGAGTGGCAGATTTTACGGCATAGGTGCATCATTGCGCAATGATGAAGGTGGTGCCATAAGGATTGCGACAATCGTTGCTGGTCTTCCTGCTTCAAAATCTCAGCAACTGGCAGTTGGCGATCAGGTATTGAAAGTTGGTCAGGCAGCTGACGAGCCCACAGATCTCACGGGTTTTGAAACAGAAGATGCGGTAAAGCTCATCAGGGGGAAAAAAGGAACAGAAGTTAGATTGACCATAAAAAAAGCGGACGGGACCATAAAGATTGTTTCAATGATAAGGGATGAGGTAGTCTTGGATGAAACCTATGCCAAAAGCGCTGTCATCAACGAGGGTGGAAAAAAGATTGGATACATATTTCTCCCAGAGTTTTATGCAGATTGGGAAAGACCCAACGGTGCTAAATGTTCTCAGGATGTGGCCAAGGAAATCATCAAATTGAAGGAACAAGCTGTTGACGGAATCATCATGGACCTCAGGAACAATGGGGGAGGATCCTTATATGATGTTGTGCAGATGGTAGGTTTCTTTATTCCAGAGGGCCCGATTGTCCAGGTTAAAGACAGGGAGGGGAATCCTCAGGTGCTCAGGGACAGGGATCGGTCTGTTTTGTACGACGGACCATTGGCCGTCATGGTAAATGAATTCTCTGCCTCGGCTTCTGAAATCTTTGCAGCGGCCATTCAGGATTATGGTCGTGGTATAGTCATTGGCAGTACTTCTACATATGGAAAAGGGACTGTTCAACGTAATATTGGATTGGAACCAAGTACTGGTTTATTCAACAAAGAAACCACCGATATTGGTACCATAAAACTGACTTTGCAGAAATTTTACCGCATCAATGGTGGATCCACACAACTCAAGGGTGTAACACCCAATATTATCCTTCCTGACCAGTATGAGACACTAAAATACAGGGAAAAGGACAATCCTGATGCATTGCCTTGGGATGAAATCCCTAGGGCATTTTACAACCGCATTTCTTCAGGTTATGACTTGGATTACGTAAAACGGACCAGCGCTGCCAGGGTTGCAGCCAATCCAACCTTCAATGCCATCAAGGAATCTTCCGTCCTCATGGAAACCGCCAACCAACGTGTTTATTCTCTTCAGCTCAACAAGTACCGTGAAGGACAAAAAAGCCTCAGGGAATCGTTCAAAAAAATTGAAGAAATGAACAAATCGACCAAAGTGATGGAAGTGAAGATGTTGGATTTGGACGAGAAAAAACTTGCTGCAGACAATGATAAACTTGAGAGGCGAAAACAATGGATTGGCAACCTGTCAAAAGACATTTACATCAATGAAACCTGTCAAGTCATCTCAGATATGATTCGTCAGGTTGTACTGGTCAAAGGAAATTAATTGTCAGAGTCCAATGCCATATCTTGTTTGCAGTATTTTTCTATGGTGTAACCAGTGACCAATAATAATGTATCCAATGGAGAGCAAGCTCATTTGCTCTCCATTGTCATTTATGCCAGTCCGAGTCATCCAATCCTCTTTAAAGCCTTTAAAGAGCAGGGCAGTAGCAGATCTTACATGAATGAATTCTTGAACAAGCAATTGCATATCATAGGCTTTTTCTGCTTCAATGGCATATTGATTTTCTTCAAAACTTTTGATGGGGTGAGGGTCTTGCCGGGCAATGGATAGTGCCCTAAAGGTAAAAATCAATTCTGCATCAATGCAATGTCTGACAAGAGTATTAATGCTCCATTTGCCGGGAGCATATGCAAAGCTGCTGTCAATTGTAGAGATAATGCTTAAATCCTGAACAAGTAAGTTGACAGAATCTTCCAAAAGACCACTGATTTTACCAGGCTCAACCTGTTCCACATATCGGTTAAAAAAAGCAGGATGACGGATCGCAGAACTGGCTTTATTCATTCCCTATTTTTTCTTTTTTTTATTCACCTTATCAGTATTTCCTTCCAAAGACATTCTTAGACCTTTGGTAGTGGATGCCAATTTAAGGGCATCAAAGGCATTGACAATTCCTCCTGTAATGGAAAGCTGATCCAAACTTAT
>Ga0222712_10003526_pt1 | contig 16969 bp, 15 predicted proteins | sample C33_657DmetaG_FD_165043 | JGI IMG/M metagenome (GOLD analysis project Ga0222712, IMG submission 165043) | Estuarine water microbial communities from San Francisco Bay, California, United States - C33_657D | ecosystem: Environmental > Aquatic > Marine > Unclassified | place: USA: California...
AATTCCACGGCGCTCAAAGAAATACACCGCTTCAATAATGAGCACTGCTGCAAGCGTTCCGATTACGGCTGCTGCCCATGGATCAACGAATGCACACGGTGCAGTGATTGCCACAAGACCAGCAAGCATTCCGTTCACCATCATGCCTGGGTCTGGTTTTCCCGTCTTGCGAGTGATGTACAACATTGCAGCAATTGATCCGAATGCGCCTGCAATTGCGGTGTTGGTTGCGGCTACCGCAAACTGAACGTCCGTTGCCGCAAATGTGCTGGCCGCATTAAATCCAAACCAACCGAACAACAAAATGAATGTTCCGAGCATTGCCATTGGAACGTGGTGACCAGCGATGGTGCGTGGCTTTCCATCTGCACCAAACTTGCCAATACGTGGTCCAATCACGATCGCACCAGTAAATGCTGCGACACCACCAACTGCGTGCACAACACCTGATCCAGCAAAGTCGACATAGCCGGCACCAAGAGACATCGAGCTCCACGTCTTTGCTAACCAACCGCCACCCCAAGTCCACGCTGCAATCACTGGGTAATAAATTGCGCCGCAGAAGAAGCCCCACACGACGAAGCTGCTCCACTTCCAACGTTCGGCCATTGAGCCAGTTGGAATCGTTGCAACGGTGTCCATGAAGGCCACCATGTACAAAAAGAAACCAATGGCAGCAGGAGTAATTGCGTCACCGGTTAGCGCCCAACCACCCTTCCAGAAAAAGATCCAATCGCCGCTTCCAATCAACGCGCTTCCTACTGGTGCATCCATTCCAAAAGCGGAGTAACTAAACCCACCGAATGAAAAAGAAAAACCAACGAGGTAGAAACCAATAAAGCCCAATCCGAAGATTGCAAAGTTGGTGCTCACTACATGCGCTGCATTTTTCGCTTGAGTAAAACCGGTTTCGACTAACGCAAAACCAGCCTGCATGAACACCACGAGCGCTGCGCCAATGATGATCCACATCAAACTGACCTGCTGTCCTAACACCGTCACCGGATCGGCAACGTCTGCAAGAAATTTCATAACTCTCTCTCCCTGTTCGTAAGTTGAATGAAATGTCAGGGGCGACGTTGCAACCCAACAACAGAGAAACTAGAAAACTCATGTTTCTGGATTGTCTACGAATTGTTTCGTAAGCGTTATTCTTTACTCACACATGGCCACAAAACGCGCGCAGGCGAAACACCCTGTTAACAAACTGGAGCTACCTCCACTTGTGGCTGAACGAATTTCCTGTGCTCTGTCCAAATGGACTGGCGAAATCGGACGCTGTCATTGGTGCAACGAGGTCATCACGGGCAAGCGCAGACGCACCTGGTGCTCCGATGCATGCGGTCGCGCCTGGCAACGCGAACATATCTGGAGGTTTGCTCGCTCTGCAGCAAAACGTCGCGCGAAGTACCGCTGTACTAAGCCAGGTTGTACCGCCGAGCGCAGAGACTGCGAGGTCAACCACATCAAAGCATTGAATGGCCTTGGTTATGGCCCCGGATGTCAACACCATTCAAAGCCTGATGCACACGGTGAAGGTGGTCTGGAAGTGCTGTGTCGTGCGCACCATGCGGAAATCACTGCCGCGCAGGCAACCGCTCGTGCAACTGCTCGCCGCGAAGCAAAGGAAGCGTCAAAAGAAACTACGCTCTGAACAATGGCGTTTCGAGATGGCGATGGCTGGGTGATGTGTTCATGTGGGCACCGCCATTGGGGGCTTCACGGAGCCGCAGGTTTGTTACTCATCCGCCGCGACCTCGATCAGCCTCGCGTTCTGTTGCAGTTACGTGCAGCGTGGACACACGGCGGCGGAACATGGGCACTTCCAGGTGGCGCACTCGATAGTCACGAAGACTCAGTAAGTGCTGCAGCACGCGAGGCAGAGGAAGAAGCCGGAATCAGTTCGGCCGACATAACGGTGCGTGATGTGTTCAGCGATGACCATGGACCATGGCGCTACGACACCGTCATTGCGCACACTTCGAGTGACGCAGGGGCTCACGCTGCCAATGCCGAGTCTGAAGACTTGCGTTGGGTGCTGATCGACGAGGTTGCCGAGTTTCAATTGCACAAGGGTCTGGAGGCTGCTTGGCCTCAATTGCGTCTGCGTGTACTTGCCACATTGACCGCCTAAAGGCCGCCGGCTTACTTATTTCACCCACTGCCTATTCGTTAGGCTCTGATATATGACAATCGATCCAACCACCACACCTGGCTTTATCAACGACCGCAAGCACGTTTTCCACTCATGGTCAGCACAGGGAACGCTCAACCCCGTTGAAGTAGTCAGCGGTAAGGGCTCGTACTTCACCGATGCATCGGGCAAGAAGTACCTCGACTTCTCCAGCCAGTTGGTCAACCTCAACATTGGGCACCAGCACCCAAAATTGATCGCCGCAATTCAAGAGCAGGCTGCACGCTTGTGCACCATTGCACCTGCATTTGCAAACGATGCACGCAGCGAAGCAGCTCGCCTCATCACCGAAGTCGCTCCTGGCGATTTGAACATGGTGTTCTTCACTAACGGTGGTGCCGAAGCTGCAGAAAACGCAGTTCGTATGAGCAAGTTGCATACCGGTCGTCACAAAATTTTGACCATGTACCGCTCGTACCACGGTTCTACTGCTGGCGCTATAGCGCTTACTGGTGATCCACGCCGTTGGCCAAACGAAACCGGCGCATCGGGTGCCGTGAAGTTTTGGGGACCATACGCATACCGTTCTGCTTTTCATGCGTCGAATGAAGCAGAAGAATGTCAGCGCGCATTGCAACACCTAGAAGACGTGTTGATGGTTGAAGGTCCACACACCGTCGCAATGATCGGTATGGAAACTGTTGTTGGCACAAACGGAATTTTGGTTCCACCTGCTGGCTACTTGAAGGGCGTTCGCGAAATCTGCGATCGCTACGGCATCGTCATGATGTGCGACGAAGTAATGGCTGGCTTTGGTCGTTGCGGTGAGTGGTTCGCAGTGAACAAGTGGGACGTCACTCCTGACCTCATTTGCTTCGCAAAGGGCGTGAACTCCGGTTACGTACCACTTGGTGGCGTGGTTATTAGCCAGAAGATTGCTGACACATTTAAAGACCGTGTGTACCCAGGCGGACTTACCTACAGCGGTCACCCACTTGCATGTGCTGCAGCAGTTGCATCAATCAACATTTTCAAAGAAGAAAAGATCATTGAAAATGCACGCATGCTTGGCGAAACCGTCATCGGACCAGAGCTTGAGAAACTGAAGGCGAAGCACCCATCAGTTGGTGATGTTCGCGGAGTTGGCGTGTTCTGGGCAATTGAATTGGTTCGCAACCGTGAAACACGCAAGCCACTGGTTCCGTTTAACGCAGCAGGTGCAGATGCCAAGCCAATGCTTGACTTCGCAGCCGAATGCAAGAAGCGCGGCCTATGGCCGTTCACGCACTTCAACCGCACTCACGTGGTGCCACCGTGCAACGCAACACCAGACGAAGTGCGTGAAGGTATTGCGATTATCGACGAAGCGTTGACAATCGCCGACTCGTTCTACGAAGGCTGATCTGATTCGGGTTACAGAGTTGCTGTAACCCGAACTGAACCAACGACATTGCCGTGGCCCATGATGGGCGACTCAAACGCGCGCGTATCGACATTGCTGATGTCAATACCCAAGGCCTGCAGTGCGAACTTCATGACTGGTGGACGTGCGCGGTTAGCACCGTCGGAAATCTTCAACGCAATAGCTCTGCCGTCTGGCATGGCAATGGCGAACACTCCCTCGGCTCCGTCCTTGCCCATCAGACCAGGAACCCCTTGAATCAACAGCGTGATGTCGCGCGTTGGCCCGCCCACCATTTCTGGATGTGAGCGCATGGCATGAGCAACATGAGCCGCTGGCGTGCCTTCTTTTGCAATGGCAACCGATCGAAACGCGCGCGCAAGTCCGGTGAGTGAAAGCGCATGAGCTGGAGCACCACAACCGTCTACTCCGATAAACGAAGCATCTTCACCAGATAACTCGGGAACCATTTCAGTAATGCGCTGTTGCAATGGGTGATCAACATGCAAATACGTGGCGCGATCCCAATTGTTATGCACACACGTTGCAAGCATGCCCGAGTGCTTTCCAGAGCAATTCATCTGCAGCGCAGATTTCTGAAGTCCTGCGCGCACCGCAGCATCGTGTGCTTCAGGGTCGAGCGGATAGTCGGCCGTGTTGCCTAAATCGCTTGGAGTAAGGCCAGCCGTTGCCAGAATTTCTGTAGCAGTTCTTAAGTGTTCTTCTCGCCCATCGTGACTTGCACATACCAACGCGAGCATGCGTGGTGGTATGTGTAAACCATTAGCCACCATTGCCGTTGCCTGAATTGGTTTAGTTGACGAGCGTGGAAACACCACGGCATCGGGGTCGCCGAGTGCGAACTGCACGGAACCATCTTGAGCAAGTGCAACCACTGCCCCGTAGTGCACTGACTCATCGTGACCACTTCGTGTGGTCACTGCCAATTCAACAAATGCATCCGACAATGGCGAATTGCTCATTGCAGCGCATCCACCAACATTGACATGAACTTTTCGTGACTTGCTCGCGTAACCACAAAGGCATTTGGCTCTTGATGCATGACCCCAAGTGTGTCCATGACGACCATGCCCCGCGTTAGTTCGGAGTTCGTTTCTGATGCGAGGTACCAATGGTGCACTTCGGTTGCAATGCTTGTGTCAATGGCATACGCCATGGCAATTGGATCTGGTAAGTCAAAACCGTTTAAGTGCGTTTCTTCCGCACAGAATTTTTCAAGCACGCGCTGAATATCTACCGAAAAGTTCGCACGCTCGGTTCCAAGCGAACGAATCATCGCTGACTCTTGCGGAGTTACCACTGCCTCGGTGCGTGAAATATCCCAGCCAACAAACTCCAGATGCATACCTGAACGCAATACGACGTCCACGGCTTCTGGGTCAACCCACATATTGAACTCAGCAACTTGAGTCACGTTTCCGATGTGGTCTGCAACTGCACCCATCACCACACAACGCTTAACTGATCTGGCAATACTTGGATCTTGTTGCAGAGCTAATGCAATATTTGTGAGAGGGCCGAGCGTGACTAATTCGATGTGGTCCGCATGAAGATGAATCGCTTCAATGAGTTTGTCCACTGCGTTTCCAGAAGTTGGCGTACGGCCTGAAAGCGGTAGACCGATATCGCCCATACCGTCTTCGCCGTGCACGAATTGCGCAGTGCCAAGTTCACGCGAAAGTGGTTTCGCTGCGCCTACATAAATTGGTGCAGTTGCTGCGCATAGTTCTGCTGTGTACAGCGCGTTTTGGACACCCATGTCCAGAGGTACGTTCCCAGCGACGATTGAAAGCCCTACGACTTCAATGTCAGGGTTCATGAAAGCCATGATTAACGCCACTGCGTCATCACTTGCCGTATCTGTGTCAATCCAAAATGTTCGTTTCATCGGCAGACACCGTAACACTCGTAGTATCGGCGTATGGCCAAGAACCGTAAGAGCACAAGTGCTCTCATTGACGAATATGAGACTTCAGGAAAGCTAACAACTGAAGAAGCTCAAGCATTACGCGATTCGCCACATTGGGTGATTCCCTTTTCAGATATTGCTTCGTACCTTGGTGGCTCCGTCATTTTTGTCGGCTTGGTGTGGATTGTGGTTGCTCTGATGCAGGACATGTCACAAGCCACCATTGATGCGGCGTTATTCGTTGCAACAGGTCTAACAGCTTTTCTCTCATTCACGTTGATCAAGAAAGGCGGCAAGCTCGCCACACTTGGAGAAAGCATCGCCGCGGTTTCAACAATGACTTTTGCATTCGCAATTGGACTGCTTCTTGATATTTTCAACGTGCACGATGACTACATCCTGTTAATCGCCTCTGCAGCGGCACTCGTCATTGGAATTGGACTATCAACGCGCACGTCATTTATTGGCACCATCATCATCGTTGCTGCGACTCAACCATTTATGGCTGCAGTGATTTCAGAGTTCATTCCGGATACGCCCGTCGCCCCATTGCTCTTTGCCATCTCCGGATCGGCGCTTATTTGGTTTTCACTGCGCAACATTGGACTTCGATTTATTGCTCGTGCAGCAGGTGCAGTGAGCATTTTGATGGCTTCAATTGCTTTCTCCACCTGGGACAGCAACATGTGGCAACCACTTGTTGGTTTTGCAATTGTTGGTCTGTTATTCATCTTCGGTGCAAACCGTATGCATCTCGAGATCGTGGCAGCGGGCGGTTTAGGGGTAACCATCATCACCGGAATACTTGCTGGTCAACTATTTGACTCTGCATTAGCGCAGGGCATATCGGTAATTGGAGTCGGTGCATTAATTGTTTTCACTTCAATCGCTATATCCAGAAAAGGCAACGCCGTCACCTAGAGTCTCGTTATGCGTTGGGGGCTCCGCACACACACTATTTTGCGCGTCTCAGTTGCAACTTTGATCAGCGTGTCGCTGTTCCCTCGAATCACAAACGCGGAGGACGTAGAACTACAGTACGTTTTCCCATTTAGCAAGGTTGCAGTTCGCTACCCCAAAGATCACTTGAACTATCCGGCAGTAGACGTTGAAGGTTGCTATGCCCGAATTCTTGCCCCAACTGCTGGAGTCATATCGCAATTACATCGACGCGACAAATGGACACCCGAAAACGATTCCCCCGGAACTCGCGGAGGATTAACCATCACATTGCAAGGCGACGACGGAGTTCGCTATTTCTTCTCGCACCTTGGACGCGTCAAAGTGTTAAAGAATCAGCGAGTTGCTGCTGGTGATTGGATCGGGGTCATGGGATCAAGCGGAAATGCCCGAGTTACTCGCTGCCACACCCACTTTGGAATATCACGAGTGTGCCCGTTGGCCGAGGTGTACTTACTGCAAGGAGAAATCTGGCCGCAAAAGTATTTAGACGCTTGGAAAAAAGGCCAGCAACTTTCACCACGAAAGGAGATTCGCAAACTTGAGAAAAACGACCCTCTTGGTTGCACGCGTTCGCGAGCAGATTCCGCCATTGACGGAAAGAGGGAAGGTTAGATCAAGCCAAGTTGGCGAACAGCATCACGCTCTTCACCAAGTTCTGCAACCGAAGCATCGATGCGCGCACGACTAAATGCATCAATCTCTAGTCCTTGAACAATCTTGTATTCACCGTTTACACACGTGCACGGAAATGACGAGATCAAACCTTCTGGAACCCCGTAGCTGCCATCCGATGGGACAGCCATGCTTACCCAGTCCCCTTCAGGAGTTCCCTGAACCCATGAACGGACATGTTCAAGTGCCGCATTGGCGGCAGATGCAGCCGATGATGAACCGCGAGCCTTGATGACTGCAGCACCGCGCTTAGCAACCGTTGGAATGTAGGTGTCTTCGATCCACTGCTGATCATTAATCAACTGTGCAGCATTTTTGCCGTCTACTTCAGCGTGGAACAAGTCTGGGTACTGAGTGGTTGAGTGATTGCCCCAGATTGTCATTTTCTTCACAGAGGTGACTGGTCGACCAACTTTTTGCGCCAACTGACTCACAGCACGATTGTGATCGAGGCGCGTCATTGCAGTGAACTGACGTGGATCAATATTTGGCGCATTGTGCATAGCGATGAGCGAGTTGGTGTTTGCTGGATTACCAACAACAAGGACCTTTACGTTCTTTTTTGCATTTGCGCTAATCGCTTGACCTTGTGGTTTGAAAATTCCACCGTTTGCTGACAAGAGGTCTGAGCGTTCCATGCCATCTTTGCGAGGCATCGCGCCAACCAACATGGCGATGTCAGCATCACCGAAAGCAAGATTGGCATCATCTGTGCAGATGACATCCACCAGCGGGCTGAACGCACAGTCATCGAGCTCCATCTTCACGCCACCAAGCGCTCCAAGCGCAGGGGTTACTTCAAGCAGCTGCAAAATGACCGGGGTGTCTGGTCCGAGCATTGCACCTGATGCAATACGGAAGAGCAAGCTGTAACCGATTTGTCCGGCAGCACCGGTAATTGCAATACGAACTGGAGTTGTCATGTCAAAAACCTTACTTCCCTATTGCTTGCATGATGAGATCGGCGTAGACCTTTTGGCCTTCATTATTTAAGTGAACTTTGTCGCCGTAGAGATATTCGGGGTGCTCCTCGGCAATTTGATACCAGTCCAAAACCTTCACGTTTCCGTATGCATTTGGCATGGCGCGAACCAATTCATTATTCGGGTCTTGCCACGCTCTCGTGGGAACATGCGCCGTGATGAAGAGCACTAAATCGACGTCTTTCAACGGGACCATGATTTCATCCAGTGTCTTCTGGTCAACGTAGTTATTCGTGCCTAGGTGGATGATTACGAACTCACCAAGTCGATTAATTGACTTCACATAGTTTGCAATTTCTAAAGCCTGCCTAAATGGACGACTCTTCAGCGCATCAACCGTGATCCCGCGTTCGGTGAGAATTTGCGCAGCACCCAACATGACTGAGTCGCCAATTGCAAGGATTGGAATTTGTTGTCCGTCCAGCGTTGTGGTCTGTGTTCCTGGAATCGTGGTGGCGTTTGGATCTGGTGCAACCGTTGTTCCAAGCAGGTTTTGCACTGCGCCTTCGCCGCTCTTAATGCTCTCTGCAATTTTTCCCTCGCCTGTTCCGATTGCCAAACTGACGATGGAAAACACTGGAAGCACTGCAGCAACTGCGCCAAGTGCAAACACTTTGTTGCGGCGGTCCGTGTCAGCATCAGTTCGCGGGAACCGCAACTTATGCCACGCCTCTCCAAGCCGTCCTTCGCGTACCGGCATTTCGATAAAGCGATACGACAATTCGGTGAGCGTCAGAATTACAGCAAACAACGAAGCGAATTGGAGAAGAGTCAAGTTATTGCTTGCAACTTTGCGGTACAACTGAAACACCGGCCAGTGAAACAGGTACAAACCATACGAACGACGTCCAATGTATGTGAATACTGGATTACCGAGCACTGTGTTACCGATAAACGAGTGCGGGTGCACTGCAGCAGTGATGACTGCGCACGTTGCAACACCGACAAGCAAGAACCCACCCTGGAACAATGGGTCATAGCCGCGAACTCCACCAGTTTCGGCAACAAACACCACATCGCGGAATGTCCACATCATGTATGCAAGACCTGTGGTTCCAGCAATCGCAAATGCTGAAACTACGTAACGATCGCTTGAATTGCTTGAACCTGTGAACATGTCTGGGCGGAACCAAAACGCCAACGCGGCACCCAAGAACAGACCACCAGAGCGACCAATAGTTCCTAGGAACAAGAAGTCCAGACGCGAGACGGCATGACCGAATAGTGAAATGTATTGCTCAGGGGTTTCAATTGGCGTGCCACGAACACCAGCGGCATATGTTGTTGCAACATACATTGCGATTGCTACCGAAATTCCAAGGAAGATGACACCCAACTTTGCTGGACGGCGCCCATATCTCTTCAGCACCAGGGCAATAAGTACAGGCCATATCAAATAGAACTGTTCTTCAACCGCAAGTGACCATAGGTGTCGAAGTGGGTCTAGTGCGCTGGCATCGAAGTATGAATCGCCTGCCCAGATTTTGAACCAGTTGAATACGTAGATGAGTGCAGCAATGACGTCTCCGCGAAGTTTTCCTAATTCTTCTCGCTCAAACAGCGAACAATAAATCGTGACGCCTAAGAGCAGCGTCCACATTGCTGGCAACAATCGACGTGCTCGGCGCATCCAAAATGCGCGGAAGTTAATTCTTCCGTGTTGCTCCGACTCGGTAAGCAATAACAGCGTGATCAGATATCCACTGATCACGAAGAACACTTCTACCCCGAGGAATCCTCCGTGTAACCAGTTCTTATTGGCGTGATACACCACCACGGCCAAAACGGCAATCGCACGCAAGCCATCAAGACCTGGCAAATACGAAATGGATTGCTGGGGGCGATTCACTTAACGAAGGTTATTTACAATTTCGGCCATCAGCGAGCCAGCCTCAGTTGGATTGAGTCCAATCTTCACGCCAGCCATACGCAATGCGTCCATTTTGCCTTGGGCCGTTCCCTTACCACCAGAGACAATCGCACCTGCGTGGCCCATCTTCTTGCCTGCTGGTGCAGTCACTCCCGCAATGTATGCGCTCATTGGCTTCGTCACATGGTTGGTGATGAATTCAGCTGCTTCTTCTTCTGCTGATCCACCAATTTCACCAATCATGATAATGGCGTGTGTCTCTGGGTCTGCTTGAAACTCTGCCAGGCAGTCAACAAATGACGTTCCAGGAACTGGGTCGCCACCAATTCCAACACATGTGCTGACGCCAATTCCCTGTTGCTTCAATTCGTACAACGCTTGATATGTGAGTGTTCCCGAACGTGAAACGATTCCAACGTTTGGACCAGATGCTGTTGGCAACTGAGCAATCTCTCCAGCAGTAATTCCAATGTTGCATTTCCCCGGGCTAATAATGCCTGGGCAGTTTGGACCAAGAAGTCGTGTTGCAGGAAAGTCGCGCTGCAATGTTGCATACACGCGTGCTTCGTCTTGAGCTGGAATTCCTTCGGTGATGCATACAACAAACCCGATACCTGCTCGGGCGGCTTCAAGAATTGCTGCTGGTGCCGCTTTTGGTGGCACTGCAATAAATGACGCAGTTGCACCTGTTGCCTTTACTGCATCTTCAACTGAGTCGAAAACAGGAATTCCTTCAACTTCTTGACCAGCTTTGCCAGGAGTGACTCCACCCACAACTTGAGTGCCGTACGCCTTGTTACGCAATCCGTGGAAACGTCCTTGTCCGCCAGTCAAACCTTGAACGATGACCTTGGTGTTTTGATCTACGAAAATTGCCATGACGGTTCCTTACTTTGCCAATGCGACAGCGGCGCGAGCAGCTTCGAGCATGGTTGGTCGACTGGTGAGCTGTGAATCTGGAATGCCTGCCTCAGCAAGAATTTTGCGGCCCTCTTCGGCATTGGTGCCATCAAGGCGAATAACAATTGGTGCGCGAAGTGTTACGCGCTTCACGGCCTCAACAATTCCTTTGGCTACTTCTTCACCACGTGTAATGCCACCGAAAATATTGATGAAAATGCTCTTCACTTTGGCGTCTGAGTTGATTACTTCGAGCGCAGCGGTCATCAGTTCTGCGTTTGCTCCGCCGCCAATGTCGAGGAAGTTCGCTGCACTGCCACCAACTTGGTTCACCACGTCCAGGGTGCTCATGGCCAAGCCTGCCCCATTCGCAATAATTCCTACAGTTCCATCGAGACCAATGTATTGCAGGTTCTTTTCACGAGCCAGCTGTTCGCGAGCATCAAGTTCTTCCGTTGCTGCATACTCCTCCCACTCAGGGTGACGGAAGGCCGCATTGCTATCGAGGCTTACTTTTGCGTCAAGAGCATGCACTTCACCAGTTGGCTTCAAAATCAATGGGTTGATTTCAGCAAGGTCGCAGTCGCCCTTGGTGAAGCATTCGTACAATCTCACCAGCATGTCAGCAACTCCGTCGAGCGCCTTCTCTGGAATCTTTGCATCAACCGATGCTTGACGAGCAGTGGCAAGCGACAAACCATTGATGGGGTTGATGTGTAGTTTCACGATTGCTGTTGGATCTTTCGCCGCAACATCTTCAATGTCAACTCCGCCTTGAGCTGACAGCATGAGGAGATGCTGTTTCGCTGCGCGATCAAGCGTGAACGATGCGTAGTACTCCTCGGCAATGTCTGATGCGTGCTCGATCCATACGCGCTTCACAACATGGCCCTTAATGTCCATGCCCAAAATGTTTCCTGCGTGCAACCGAACTTCTTCGGCATTCGTTGCCAACTTGATTCCGCCTGCCTTGCCACGCCCACCAACTTGCACTTGGGCTTTCACAACGACCGGGTACTGAGCCTTCTCGGCTTCGGCAACTGCTTCATCCACAGTGAGTGCAACACCACCAGCCGAAACCGGAATGTTGTATTTTGCAAAATACTGTTTGCCTTGATACTCGAAAAGATCCATGTGCTTCTTTCTTGTTATTGCTCGCGTGCATCAAGCGCTTGCTCAAGCCAACTTGCGATGTCTTTCAACGATGAACCAGGTCCAAATATTTCGCCAACACCTTGATTGCGCAATTCACGTGCATCGGCATCGGGAATCACTCCCCCACCAAACACCAAAACATCACCTAGATTTCGCGAACGAAGTTCTTCCATTACTCGCGGAAACAACGTGAGATGCGCTCCCGACAACAACGACAAACCAACTGCATCGACGTCTTCTTGCAAAGCAGTCTCTGCAATTTGCTCAGGCAACTGATGCAGCCCTGTGTAGATCACTTCGAAACCATGGTCGCGCAAAGCACGAGTGATGGTTTTGGCGCCTCGATCATGGCCATCTAGGCCAGGCTTGGCCACTACAACGCGGTAAGGACGTTTCACGACTACAGAACCCTACGCCCTCAGACGTGACCGATACCAACCCACCAAACCACCCAAGAAATAGGCATCGCAAGGCCGTATCGGCAACACTTAAGGCATGTTCGGAAGGCCAAGCTCCCCCTTTGCCCGTGCGGTATTGCCGATCGCCGGGGGCATCGTGTTTTTTGCCGCATTATTTGGGGTGACGTGGCTGATGGCGACATACGTCACTAATAACACCGAGGTGACTACCGCAACTGGCGACAGAACATTTGTAGTTGGTGAAGTTGCAGACATCGCCAAATCAATTTCTGAAAGCGGTCCAGTGTTATACCCAGACCTTCGTGACCCGTTGGGCAAGCGATCAATTGTGATTGAGCACAACGGCACCGACGTGGCAAAGGGATGGCAGGTGTACTACGCATACCCTGCCGACCGAACAGATGCATGTCTCGTTACTCAAATTGAAAAGACACACACATTTACCGACTGTGAAGGACGCACGCTGTCGGTTGAACAACTCATGCCACCAACCGACGTTCGTCCCATCGTTGAAAATAAGTCAACATTGCTCATTGACTTGCGGGGAACTATGAACCCCGTAACGCCATAACGAACTTATTGACCCGATTTTTTCAACGGAGCCCACGCAAGAGAAAGATGCTTTTCGCCAACTAGACGGAAGCGAATGGCTGCCTCTGCTTTTTCGCCCTGGCCACGAATGTCGATAATGATTCCCTCACCAAAAGTTGGGTGAACAATTTCGTCGCCAACGCGTAAGCCATGATTCTCGGTTTGTAATTGCGCACTCGATGTCGGAGTAACACTTGGTCCAGTTCGAGAGAGTCGCGTTGTTGGCGCATAACCACGTTCGGCTTGCGATCGGTAGCTGTAGCGCTGCGAATCGGCTCCCGAATCGGTATTGCCTTCGCGTTCAATCAGTTCGTCAGGAATTTCGGCAAGAAAACGTGAGGGCGGGTTGTAGTTGGTGTTGCCAAACAAACTTCTGCTCCACGCATGACTGAGCACAAGGCGTTCCTTCGCGCGCGTAATTCCTACATAGGCAAGTCTGCGCTCTTCTTCCAATTCAACTGGGTCGGTGAGCGCACGATTGTGCGGGAAGATTCCTTCTTCAACACCAACGATGAAAACAACTGGAAACTCAAGGCCCTTTGCTGAGTGCAAGGTCATGAGCGTGACGTGATTTTCTGAATCAATTTGATCAGTGTCGGCAACGAGTGCAACTTGTTCAAGGAATTCATCTACTTGCATGAATTCACTTGCAACACCAATGAGTTCTTGCACGTTTTCTTCGCGACCAGCAGACTCAACCGTGTCTTCGGCAACAAGTTCAGCAAGATATCCACTTCGTTCCATGGCATGGCGCAACACCGGACCAGGCCCCTCTTCCAACATGGACTGACAATCATCGAGGAGTTGCAGAAACGTGTTGATCCCTCGAACTCCTGCGGCACCAACGCCTGCCTCGGCAGCTCGACGCAGAGCAAGTGCAAACGAAATGCCCGATTCATTGGCGTATGCGTCAACTTTGGTGACTGTGGTGTCGCCAATGCCACGTTTTGGCACGTTGAGCACGCGCTTAATGCTCACTTCATCGAGCGGGTTAGACGCAAGGCGCAAATACGCCAGTGCGTCTTTAATTTCACGACGATCGTAGAACTTGGTTCCACCGACGACTTTGTAGGGAACTCCCCCGTGCGTTAACGATTCTTCTAGAACACGGCTTTGCGCATTGGTGCGATAAAACACCGCAAGATCGCTCCACTTCCGATGCTCATCGTCGTGCAACTCTTTCAACCGAGCGATCACCCATTTCGCTTCGTCAAATTCATCATTGGCGAAATAACGAACAATCTTTTCGCCCTTGCCCTGATCGGTCCACAAGTCTTTTGGCTTGCGCCCCGCATTATTGGTGATGACTGCATTGGCTGCATCCAAAATCGTTTGCGTGCTTCGATAATTTTGTGCAAGCACCACAGTGGTTACTTCGGGAAATGCATTTTCAAATTCCAAGATGTTGCGGAAGTCCGCGCCTCTAAAGCGATACACGCTTTGATCGGAGTCACCCACAACGCACACGTTGTGATGCAATGCACCAAGCATGACCACAATGGCGTTCTGTGCCATGTTGGTGTCTTGATACTCGTCAATAAGAATGTGCTTAAAGCGCTCCTGATACACACGTAACACCTCGGGGTGTTGACGGAACAAGCGCACCACGTTGGTGAGCAAATCATCAAAGTCCATTGCCCCAGCGCGCTCTAACCGCTTTTGGTATTCGCGATACACATCGACATACTTCTGATCGATGGTGTTATTCACCTGTTGCGCGGCATCATGCGGAATCACCAACTCGTTCTTCCACAAACTGATGCGGGCTTGCACGCCACGAGCGCTATATCGCTTTGGGTCGAGCCCAAGGTCGCGAATGCAATAACCAACTAAACGCTGCGCATCGGATTGATCGTAAATGGAAAACGTTTTTGGATACCCAAGGTGCTCTGCCTGAGCGCGCAAAATACGAACACAAGCCGAATGGAATGTGCTGACCCACATTTGCTTAGCAACCGGGCCAACGAGTGCTTGCACGCGATCACGCATTTCTTGTGCAGCCTTGTTAGTGAACGTAATTGCCAAAATATGCATGGGGTGCGCGCCATTGGCAATGATGTACGCAATGCGCTGAGTCAGAACGCGAGTTTTACCCGAGCCCGCGCCAGCGACAACAAGTAATGGACCAGTTGGATGCAGAACTGCATCGCGTTGATCTGGGTTTAACGCATCCAGATCAATGCTGGATGGTGGTTGCGAATGCGACACGAATTATGCGCGTTGCGTAACACGTACTGGCAATTTACGTGGGCCACGAACCTGACCAAGACTCCAGGTAACAGCACTTGGGTCAGCGAGTTCAAACTGTGGAAAGCGCTGAATAAACACCTGAACCGCAATCCGAAGCTCGAGTCGAGCAAGGTTTGAGCCTAGGCAGCGATGAATTCCAAGACCGAAAGCAACGTGACGATTTTCTTCGCGATCAATAATGACCTTGTCGGCATCGGGGAATACTTCTGGATCGCGGTTCGCGGCTGGGAACGGAAGCAACACGGAGTCGCCTCGCTTCACTGGGCAACCACCAATTTCGGCATCCTGGCTGACAATGCGCGCCATAGTGACAGGTGCGTACACGCGCAATAGTTCTTCAATTGCTGTTGGCAAGAGTTCTGGCTCATTTACCATTCGTTGCAAATCGGATGGATGCTGTGCAAGGTGCCAAATGGATGACCCAATGGAGCTCCACGTGGTATCGATGCCGGCGACCATCAGCAAGATGATGGTGCCAACCACATGTTGTGGCGACAATGGCTGATCGTAAATTTTCGCATTGAGCAAAAATCCGATGAGGTCGTCTTTCGGATTGTCGATGTGATCCTGCACATGTCTTCCCAAATATGCTTCAAGCTTTTCAAATCCACCTTGACGCTCACCGAACTCGGCTCCAATTTCTTCGAGCACTAAGTGAACAGTTTCTCGGAAGTAATCACTGTCTTCTAACGGCAAGCCAAGCATGCGTGCAATGACATACACAGGAATGTTTTGTGCATACTGCACTGCTGCATCGACCGTGTCAACGCTTCCCATATTGTCGATGAGTTCATTGCACAAGCGGCGAATTTCTGGTTCCCATTCGGCAACCACCTGTGGACTGAATGCAGGAAGTAAGAGGCGACGTGCATCTGCGTGAAACGGTGGATCCGAAGTGATTGGTGGTGCTCCACCAATTGGTGCAGTGGAAACCCATTGGTCACGAGGTGGCTTGTTGGCCAACACAGCACCCTCAGAAGAAAAGTGATCGGTATCGCGCGCAACCGCAGATACATCTGCGTGAGTTACTGGTAGCCAGGCGCCGCCGTAGCGATCGGTGTGGGCAACCGGGCATGTACCGCGCAACTGGTCCCAAATTTGAGGAGCGTTCTGGTTGTATGCCGGATCGGCGTGGTCCCAGTCGGTTTCCCAACTTTGTACTGGTTTTACGGTTGCCATGCCCAAAGGATACTCATGGGTAAGGCAGACTTTCGTGTCGTGGCATCACTGTTTATCTTGTTACCGCCCTCGGAAGGCAAAGCAGAGGGTGGAATCGCTTCGGCTAAATGGCGCGAAACATCTGGTGTTTTTGGAAAGCAACTTGGCACTCAACGAAGTGAACTTGTGGAGCAATTGAAGAAAGCAAAAGGTGGTGACGAAAAACTCCTTGGTGTCAGCAAAGCTCACCTCGCTCGCGCCAAAGATGCAAACGCATCGTTGCGTGGCGCCCCAACACTTGTCGCACACGAGCGATACACCGGAGTTGTGTGGGATCACCTCGACCTTGCGTCACTCACTTCTGCACAGCGAACTCGTGCACTGAACAGCATCGTGGTGATTTCAGGATTACTTGGCGCAGTGAGTGCGGCAGACCCTGTTCCCGATTACCGACTGAAAATGGGAGCACGTTTTGCGCCATTCGGTTTGCTGTCGAAGTGGTGGCATGACTCGTTATCGGAAACGCTAAATAAGGCATTCAA
>Ga0222712_10003528_pt1 | contig 16968 bp, 11 predicted proteins | sample C33_657DmetaG_FD_165043 | JGI IMG/M metagenome (GOLD analysis project Ga0222712, IMG submission 165043) | Estuarine water microbial communities from San Francisco Bay, California, United States - C33_657D | ecosystem: Environmental > Aquatic > Marine > Unclassified | place: USA: California...
CTTCTCCCCAACCCCCCCCCCCCCCCCCCCCCCCCCCCCCCGTGACGATCGCCCGTTCCCTCGACCTTCGTCGACTCACGACGAGTCACGACTCACCACGAGCACGAACGAAGATATCTCACGGTCGCGCGATGGATAAGATGCGTTTCGATAAACCACAAAACACGGACATCTACATCGTACATATTTCACTTCAAACACGATCACGTCGCCAATCGCGAGCACGCCGTTCGAGCGACGTCGACGCTGGCGCGCGCGATCGCGTCGATCGCGCGTCATTCACCGCTTCCGTTCGCGTTCGTTCGCGCGATCGATCGCGCGTCAACGCCCACGAAACACACGATCATGTCAAATACATTCACCGTACGCGCCGCGACTCCGAGCGCGAGCGCGCGGCGCGGAGTGACGGTCGCGCGCGCGGGGGAGCGACGCGCGCGCGGGGCGCGCGCGCGCGTCGTCCAGACCAGAGGGGCGAGCGCGGATGTCGATGCGGATACCGGGATCAAGAAGATGCGAGACGGGATTAAGGAGGCGGCGAATGAGAACTTGTTAACCCCGAGGTTTTACACCACGGATTTCGACGAAATGGAACGGTTGTTTAGCAATGAAATCAACCCCCAGTTGGATGAGACGGAGATCAACGCGATCTTGAATGAGTTCCGGGAGGATTTTAACCAAAAGCACTTTGTTCGTAACGATGCGTTCAAGGCGGCGGCGGATAATATTAAAGGAGAACCGAGACGTATTTTCATCGAGTTTTTGGAGCGATCGTGCACGGCGGAGTTTAGTGGGTTTTTGTTGTACAAGGAGCTCGGACGACGCATGAAGAAGACGGCGCCGGCGGTGGCGGAGATTTTCACGTTGATGTCGCGAGATGAAGCGCGACACGCGGGGTTCTTGAACAAGGCGATGAGTGATTTCAACTTGGCGCTCGATCTTGGCTTCTTGACGAAGAACCGTCAATACACGTTTTTCCAACCCAAGTTTATCTTGTACGCGACGTACTTGAGCGAAAAGATTGGCTACTGGCGTTACATCTCCATCTACCGCCACTTGCAAGCGAACCCGAACGAGCAGTTGTACCCGATCTTCCAATACTTTGAGAACTGGTGCCAAGATGAAAACCGCCACGGTGACTTCTTCAGCGCCATCTTGAAGGCGCGACCGGAGATGATCAACACGTTTGAAGCCAAGCTTTGGGCGCGTTTCTTCTGCTTATCCGTGTACGTCACGATGTACTTGAACGACCACGGCCGATCGGAGTTCTATGAGTCCCTCGGTTTGAACACCACGGAGTTCAACATGCACGTGATTCACCAAACGAACAAGACCACGGCTACGATTTTCCCGCAAGTTCTCGACACGTACAACCCGGAATTCAAGGAGCGCCTGGACAAGCTCGTCGGCATCAACTCCAAGCTCTCCGCCATCAGCAAGAGCTCGGATAACGACGTGATGAAGAATATTCAACGCGTGCCCTTGCTTGCCGGTTTCGCCGCTGAACTCCTCGGTTTGCTCGTGATGAAGCCCATCGAGGCGGGGTCCGTGGACATCACCGGCGTTCCGCTCAGCGACCCGGCGTTCATGTACTAAGAGGGTGGCGAGACGTTTGCGCGTTTGCGCGTGTTCGATGTTCCGCCGCTGCGCGGCTTTCTCGCTCAGGCTCCGGGGCATCGAATGCGCGACTCGCGCCCGAATCACTCTCTCTCAGCCGCGGCGAGGCGAAATACAAGAAAAAGACGAAGCGATGCGTCGATTTAGCGACTCTCCTTCGGGTGCGTATTCAACATTTTCTCACTTCGCGCGAGCGCGCGTCGATTTTGAACCCCACATCTCTCTATCTCGTTCGCATCTCGCTCGTTTATAAATATTAATACAACATACACTTACGATTTCCGACTCGTTTTCAACGCCCTCCTCGCTCGCCCGCGTCGCGTTGACCCGCGTCACTCGCCGCCTCCCATCATCGATCGTTTATCCTCCGATCTTCCTCATTCCTATGCCGTGAAGCGACGCGTGTGATGTTCAACGCTCTTCGCTCGACGTCGTTGGTCGAGCGCGACGCGCGCGCCGAGCATGAGTTCACGCGCGCGCTCATCGCCGAGCTCGCTCGCGACGCCGAGCGCGCCGAGCGCGAGCGCGCCATGGCGCTCGACCAACTCGCCGCGCTCGAGCGCGAGCGTGCGACCGCAAACGACGTGTTCAGGGCGAATACCCCAATCGCACTCGCGAGTTCGAATGAGAAACGAGGTGAGAAAGATGAGCGCGAGCCCGACGGCGAGCGCTCGAGCGCGAGCGGGACGCCGACGGCGACGGATGTGAACCATGCGCGCTTCGTGCCGGCGGTGGATTTCGAAAGTCAGCGACCATCGTTGAATAACGCGTCGAATGCACGCGCGAACGAATTCGCGGGGGAGGATGACGAACTTGGAGTGGTGGCTTCGGTTGGCGCTTTGAAGTCGGCGGCGGATGATTTCGCGAGCGAGCGAGCGACGCTTCTGGAAGCGCTGGAGGACATGCGCGCGCAGTTTAGAAGCGCCACGGCGAGCGCACACAAGGCAAATGCAGAGGTAAACGCTCTGGCGCATCAGAATCGGGCGAAATTGGAGAAGGAGCGACGACGCGGCGACGCCGCGGAAGCGAAATTAATGGCGCTCGAGCGAGCGGCGGCGAGCGAGCTCGCGGGCGGTCGGGATGAGCTCGAGCGCTTGCGACGGGAGATTTCGTCGTTACGCGCGACGAATGAGGAATTAGAGGTGCGCGTTGGAGAGATGATGAGACGGGCGATGGAGATTGAAGAGGACGCGAGGCGCGAACGCGAGCGAGCGACGGAGGCGGAGGAACGAGCCGCCGTCGGCGTCGGGTACGCCGACGAGGCCGCAGTGTCCCTCCGACGCACAGCGGTGAACGCGCAGACGACGGCGAAAGCGCTTCACGCGCGGTTGTATCCCGATGGCGATCCCGAGCTCGAGAAAGGTCGGATATTGATCATCGCGAAAGCGACGCTCGTCGGGCATCCGATGGAGGACGCCGAGCGCGACGTCACGCGAGCCATACGTGCGCGCCTCGCGACGCACAGCGGCAAGCGATTGGTGATTCTCGTCAGCGAAAATTTGAGCGATTTACTCCCCGATGACGTCGTCAGCGGCGTTCGATCGCGAGATGGCGTCACCACGCGAGCCGAATCGAAGAGCGCGACGCTGCGCATCGCCTACGCTTTCGACGTCGTCGACGCCGATACCGGCGCTCGCGTGCGCTCAGAGGAGAAAGCGATAACGATTCCTATCGGTGCCGCAAGCACCGCACACGCGTTTGCCATGCAAAGCGTGTGGATTGAAGCTGTGCCGACGAGCGTTGAAGACGCGCTCAAATCGGCGTTTTCTCGATTACGAGACGCCGAAGCCGCGGCGAGCTCCGCGAAGACGCGCGCCATCGCGCTCACGCACGACGTCATCGAACTGAGACATCGAAATGGGAGCGCTCTGCGCGCCCTCGACCTCGATGCGCGCGAAAGCGCCCTCGACGTGCGAAGTGAACAGCTCGACGCCGAAGCCGCGGGCGCGCGAACCGCTCTCGCGCTCGCTAAAGCCGAATCCGAACGAGTCACGCGCGACGCCGAACGCATCGTCGCAAACGCGCGAGCGAACCTTCGCGTCGCCGAAGATGAAATTTTGCGCTTACACGCTCTCGAACGGGCGCGTGTGCATCGCTCAGCGCCTCAGCGCGCTGATCGGCGAGCCGACGTCGACGTCGACGTCGCGACGCCGACGTCGGCCGAGCGCGCGAAATCAATCGCTCGCTCGCGATCGGCCGCCGACGCGATCGCGCTCGCCGAGGCGCGACTGAAGAGAATCACCACGACGTGCGCGATGCGCTCGAACGGTCGATGACGCGAGGCGTTCGATGACATTAAACATTACGTAGCCGCGCGAGTCGTCGTCGCCCGCGGTCATTTCTCGTAGCGCGACCCATGAGCGCGAACGCGTACTGTACCGAAACCGACGCACGCGAACGCGCTCATGTCTCGCACGGCGATGACGATCGACCGTTCTCGCGCGCGTATCCAGTCATCGCCACGGGGTTGCCCGCGGGAAGGCAAGACCCGGTGTTTCTCGGCGCGACTCGCGGTCACGCTCGCGGCGTCGTCGCGACGTGTCCACACTGCGGCTATAGCGGCGAACTCGACGTCGTCCGCGTGCGTGGCGCCGCGTTTTGTTTCGCCGCGATGTTGACGTTCGGTTTAAGCGCGTGTTTCTGCGACGACGCGTACAGAGATACGTATCATCACTGCGCTCGGTGTTCATCCGTCGTGGCGTGCGCCAAGTTGGCGTGAGCGCGAACGCGAACGCGAGCGACGAATGATGGATATGACGACGAGTGATAGACGAGGGAAATGGGACATGAGATGGAATACGGTGTAAAATAATGTACGCATGGTTTACAAACACGAAAGCGACGCCGCGGCGAGCGCGGGGTTAAAAGCCAAACAAAGCGGCGAAGGATGTTTGATTCGATTTCTCGCGCAAATCGTCGCGTTCGGCGATGCACGCCTCGAGTTTTTGCTCGAGAACGCTCCGCACGCGCTCGTGTTCGGCGCGCTCGACGTCGAGTTCGAGTTCGAGGTCTTTGACCCGCCGCTTGTTCGCGGCGAGCGCGGTCGAGGACTTGGACGGGGACGCGAAAATGCTAAAGAGCCCAGAGCTGGATTCGTCTTCCCCTCGTTCGATATCGGCGAGCGTCTGCGACAGCGCTTGGACTTCGATTTTGAGTTTTTCGTTTTGCGCGCGGAGGAAAGCCGCGGAGGAGTCCGCGCTGACGGTCGCCTTGGCTTTCAACGCGGCGTTTTGCGCCGAGACGTCTTCGATGAGTCGCTGATACTCCGTCTCATTCCGCTCGTACGCTGCCGTCGAACGCTCGAGCTCGATTTCGAGCTCGGCGATGCGTTTGTTCAGTTTCTGCGCGAGCGCAGCGGTTTCTTCCGTCGTCCTGGCGGATGAAGTCTCCGCCTCGACTCTCGAGCGGTCGAGCGCCGATTTCATCGCCTCGACTTCATCCGTCAAACGGTCCACCATGGCCGTCGCCTCTCGCTCGGATTTCGCCGCCTTCGCGTGCGCGTCGAGCGCTTCTTTTATTTCGCGCTCGAGCCTCGCAATTTTCTTTGACGCTTCGCCGATTTGAGCCTCGAGTTCGTTGACGCGCGCCTTGGACGCTCGTTCGCGCTCCTCGTGCGCCGCCTTTGTCTCCGCTTCGCGCGCTTCAAAACTCGATATCATCTCGCGCTCCGATCGCGAAATCGCCGCATTCTGCGCTTTCGCGGCGTCCGCTATAGAATTCGTCGCCTCCTCGAGCGCCGCGGTGACGACTTCGAGCTTCGATTCGAGCTCTTTAATCTTCACCCGTCCCGCTCGCTCCTCCGTCTTCGCGTCGGTGAGTTCCTTCACCAAGTTATGCTGCACCGTCGACTGCTGCGCGAGCTGTGCGTTCATGGCATCTCGCTGCGACGACTTCACGCGCTCGAGTTCCCCTCGCGCGCGCTCGAGCTCTCGTCGTAACTCCTCCATCTCGTCAATTTTAACTCTGAGCTCGCGTTCGCCTCGCGCTCTCGCCTCGTCCAATTGATTCTCATACGCTTTCACCATCGCCATCGCGCTTTCCGCTCGCCCCTTCGCTTCTTCGCTCATTCCTTCTCTCTCCTTTGCGATTTCTCGCGCTCTCGCCTCGTCGTCTCTCGCTCTCGCGAGCTCCTCTCGCGTCGCGCGAAGCGCCGACGTCGCCTCCTCCAGCGCCGCCTCCGCGCTCGCGCGTTTCGCCTTCATCTCATCCATCAACGTTCGCTGACGCGCATCGCGGTCGCGGTCGTCATCTTCAACGTGAATCACTTGAAAGTCCTCCTTCGTCGCGCGTTCGACACCCGAACGTTGCGACGTGAAATCCGTCCCGCTCCGCGACGTCGAGCTCGGCGGCGCGTTCGCCCCCGTCGTCGCTCGTTCGAGCTTTCGTCTCACATCCTCGATTCTCTCTTTCACACTTACCGAACGCAAGGCGCTGTCGTCCAAATGCTCGTTCGTCCTCTGTTCTCGTTCGTTTCCATCGCGTCTCTCGACGTCGTCAACGTCGATGTGTTCTCGAGCGCTTCGCTCGCGCGCGAGCTCGCGCTTCTCGCTCGCGTCGCTCGCGCGTCCCTGAGACCCACTCGCCCTCGCACTCGAGCGCTTCGCGAGCTCGGCGTTTAACAATCGTCTCGACGCTAACACTTTCGCCCGTAAGTGTTCGGCTCGCGCTAACGCGATGCGTCGTTCGTTGTCGAGCCACGCGAGGCGCTCGCGTTTGGGCGAACGCGACGGCGACGCGTTCGAGCTCGCGCGCGCGTCCAAGCGCGAACGCGACGACGACGTCTCTTCGCTTCGAGGGAGTACGACGTCGACGCGTGCGTGCGTGCGAGTCATCGGCCGAGGGAACCGAACGAGAGATCGCGTCGACGTGGCGTGAAGCGACGACGATGAAGCGCGGAGCGAGGTGATGATGGTTGTTCCCCTGGGATATGAACCGTCGCGAGTGGACTATTTTTAGGCGACATTCCGCGACGCAAAGCACGCGCGACGCGACGGAAGTGACGTGCGCGCGCGACGCGAAGGCGAGGGTATTTATTTATCGCGCGCGTGCGTTCGAGATTTCGAGAAAAAGGATGACGTTTCGCATGGCGTACGACGCCGGGGATCTACCGGCGCGCGCGTCGCACGCCGGCGCGAACGCCGTGGCGTGGCGCCACGACCCGAAGACGTTAAACCCGAGCGTTTGGCTCCCGGTGTTCATCGATGGGGTGAAAGAAAAGCGACATCCTCATCGCATGCTCGCCGTGTGTGGGGCGCGAGAGCTCATCGAGTCGTGCGAGGAAAAAGATGTGTTAGAGGCGTTGCCGCGAGTGATTTTTCCAATCAAAGCGGCGCTGCGCTCGCGCGATTTCGTGACGGTGGCGGTGGCGTTTAATTTACTCCACACCCTGGTCACGACGCACGCGAACATGGCGAAAGCCCTGGTGCCGTATTACCGCCAGATCTTACCCGCGTTCAACGAACACAAAGACGCGAATGATGTGTTCGTGTGCTTGGCCAATCTCGCCGACGCCAAATGTTGGAACGAACGCCTCGCGCTCGCCGCGCCGCTTCAATCGACGAATCCCTCGAATTCTCGTTCGAATTCCCTACAATCTCCCTCATTTGCTCATTCAGAAGCTATTGGATACGGCCGATCGAAGCGTTCGATCGCATCGATCGTTCGACGAACGCTCGACGCGTTCGAGCGCGAAGGCGGCGACGTCGACGCCATTCGCGCCGTCGTTCCCGCGTTCGCTCGTCGCGCGAGCGAAAGGCTGGCGCGCTAGGTTTTGGGCGTTCACGCCCTTCGCTTCGAGCGATTCATTTCGCGAGTTCTGTGCGACATCCCTCGTGGTTCATCGTCCAGCGCACGCGCTTTGTCGCCGACATTCCACTTTCGGCGCGCGTCGACGGTCGAGCCGCGAGCCGCGCCGGTGAAAATATCTTCTTCGAGCCGCACTTCGCGACTTCGCGCGAAGGCTTCGACGTCGTTCGACGCTCGACTGTTCACGAGCGTTGGCATCGCATCGATAGTGCGAATGATGAACGCACATCTTAGGTCGCCCCTCGTGGGGCGGCACGAATGGACGATCAGAAGGCGGTCGCGTTCGGCGCCGAGCGACGCGCGGGGGAACGGCGGCGTCGCTTCGCGCGTCAATCGAGCGTCGGGCAAGGTGTCCACGCTTAGGTCTGTCGCGACGAACGCGATGTCACGAGATCAATCGATGAAATATCAACAAACGAATGACGTTCAAAACGAAAAAACGTCATCGCGAGCGCGGGAGATGATGACGAAAGATGAGACGGAGGCGTTGGACGCGCGCGTGCTCGCGGCGTCCAGAGCGCGAGAACGAGAACGAAATGTCGTGGATGAGTACTTATTGAATGAAGAGCTCGCGGTTCGCGTGATAGAGAGTGCGATTAAGGAGGAAAATTATACGCACGCGAAAGACGTCGTGGAGGAGAGGAGGAGGAAGGAACGGGAGTTGTCGCCTTCGGCGGCGTTGGCGTTAGCGCTCGCTCGACGGTTACGGGACCCGAATGATAACGAGACGACGGTGATTTGTGAGGATATCGTGCAGTTGGGCGATCGACGCGTCATTCCGTCTCTTTTACGCGCGCTGTGTACGGTGGATGATGCCCACGAGGAAGGGGCCAAGGCGGTGGAACAAGCGTTGTGGTCGTTGTGGCAACGGTCGGGCGACTCGACGTGCGACCAGCGGCTCAACGAAGGCATCGCCGCGATGGGGGTCGTCCCGGATGGTTTGCCTTTAGCGAGGGATATATTCACCGAGATCATCATCGCTAAGCCCGAATTTGCGGAGGCGCATAATAAGCGCGCGACGGCGAACTATCTCATGCAGCTCTACGACGAGAGCATCAAGGATTGCGCGAACACGCTGAAACTGAACCCATTTCATTTCGGCGCGCACTCCGGGAAAGGGCTGTGTCATCTGGCGTTACACCAATACGAAGACGCCTTGCGATGCTTCGAAGACGCGTTAAGAGTGAACCCGAGGATGGAACACGTCAAGCGCTATCGCACCTCGCTCACGGCGATGCTTGAGAGACAAAAGAAATCGACGTCGTCCGAATGACGGAACGACGACGCGTTAAAACCATCGCGCAGACGCGACGACGGACTAATACTATGAACACCGCTATGAACTACGAGCCAAAGGGCGGCTAACGTCCCTGTACACCCATGCATGTACACTTTGTGTCTGTATCCTGTATCACTTTAAAAACGCACTGTTGTAACACTTTATGTCAACACTCAGATCAACGATTCTTGAGCTTTTTCACCCGCGGTTGCACGCGATCCGCCGACAACGTCGTCGTCGATCCGTCGTCGAATCGGACTTTCACCGCCCCGCTTTTTTTCGTTTTCACCAAAACGCACTTGCGCCAGTCGTCTTCGCTCACCAAACCCCAAAGTTTCGCGCGAGCGTCGCTTTCGTCATTCCCTCGGTCTTTCGCCGGACGCTTTTGCGGCGCCGGCGTACGCGGCGCCTCCTTCGCCGCGGCGCGCATGCCCTCGGCGACGACGGCGTCGAGCCCGTTTGGATCCATCGCGCTCTGTGCGCCGATTCCTAGGGATTGCAGCGTGCGTATAATTTTGGTCATGTCCAAACCCGTCTCGCGCTGCGCTTTGCGCGCTGGCCGTAGCGCCAACGCGCTATGCAGTTCCTTCGCTTTGGCGCGAGAGCTGACGACCATTTTATTTGAGCGGCTCAACATCTTCTTCTCGAACTCGGGGAGCGCGGCATCAAAGCCAAGAACTGGACCGAATTTCCGCACGTTGTCGACCAAGGTATCGGCGAGGAGCACAGCGTCGCTCAGCGCTTGATTAGCGCCCTGCGCCTTGAACGGCGTCATGGGATGGGCGGCGTCGCCGATGAGCGTTGCCCGGCGCTGCGGCTCTGGCGTATCACCTTTCCCGACGCTCATGCGCAGAGCGTCGGGCTCGAGCAATTCGCGATCGTACACGGGATAGCCAGACATGCAATCGAGCGTCGTTTTACGCAAAAGTTCGGGAATGGGGTCGTGCCACTTCGAACATCGCCGCACGATTTCTGCCTTGAGCGTCGACGCGTCCTTTGACAATCGCCGCGCCTCATCTTCTGACGCCGGGAACGACAGCTGCCACATCGTCGACGTCGTGGTGAACGGCATGGCATAAATACGTGTTACGCCGTCAACTGTTTCAAAAATCCGGCGTTTCGTGAGTGGAACTTGGAGGACGTCATCGTCGACGATGCCCAGGACGACGACCAATCCGACGTAGTTCAACCGGTCACCGGGTATGTCCAGTCGGCGGCGCACGGTGGAAAATATACCGTCTGAGCCGACGAGCAAAGCTCCGTCGATAGAAGTTCCGTCGGACAAAGTCACCGTCACCCCATTTTCTCCAACCGATCGTCGCTTGTCATCGTCGTTCCAGCACAAAAATTCTTTGAGCCTACAATTCCATCGCACAGTGTTCGGCTGCACGCGCTCCAGAATTCTTTGCCGCAGCACCTGACGAGGGATGTGGATGAATCGTCCCGAATTTTCGCACTCTTGTCGCTCTCTCTTACCGCTTGCACTAAACGCTTCACCAAAGAATCCCAAGATACGCCCTTCGGAATCAAACGTGTAGTGTGACGTCGACGGGGCGTCATCCGTCGCCAAGCTGATGCCGAGCGATTGCGTCGTCGAGCTGTAGCCCTGAATTGTGAGCCCATAGCCTTGTTTGCGCGCGTCAAAGCTCGCGTCGGACTCGAGAACAACGACGTCGAATCCTTTGCTCTGAAGAGCGACGGCGACGGCGGCACCACCGATGCCGCCGCCGGCGACAACGATCGTCCCGCATTTTGAGACGTCGACATCAGCGCTCGCGAGCGCCGCGGCGACGCCCGCGGTGCGCTCTCTTCGTTGTTTCAGTTGATTTGCGACTGATTTATGACCAGCTTTGCTGAATGCCCACTCCGCGTTGTCTAAATCTTCGTCGTTGAATGCGTCGATGCGACGCTCGGCGGATCTCACCAACGATTTGAACAATTCGTTGTCCATGTGATCTGCGTTGGCAAACGCCCAGGCTATGCTCGCTAAATCTCCAGTCTCGAGCTCATCCACGCGCCTCGCCGCGCTCGAAGCGAGCGTGGAAAACAGTCGCGCATCCACCGCGCCCGCGGCGGCAAATGCCCACGCCACTGTCGCGATTTGCGGCGCGTCAAGCTCGTCCAAATTTCTCACGGCGACCGCCGGCGCCATCTTCGAGAACAACGCTCGGTCGAATCGCCCTATCTTCGCGAACGCGTATGCTGTGTTCACTAAGTCTTGCGTGTTGTGCTCTTCGAGGCAAGTCTCCGCCCGGCGCGCGAGGTCATCGAACAGACATTCATCCAAATGACACGCCTTTGAATACGCGAACGCGACGTTGGCTAAATCCATCGGACGAAATTCTCCAATCTTTCGTCGAATGCGCGTCGCGAGCGCGCTGAAGAGCTCGTTATCGACGTGACCAATCTTAGCAAATCCCCAAACCGTGTTCGCCAATCCTTGCGCGTTCAAGCCATCGGCGTGATGTTCCGCGCGTCTCCCCAACGCCGCGAAGAATTCGGCGTCGTAGACTCCAGCCTTGGCGAACGCCCACGAGCAATTTGAAACATCCTGCGCGTTAAACCCCTTGAGCGCCGTTCGCGACGCGCATACGAGCGCGCGAAACAGCCCTTGATCATTTCGCCCCGCTTTCGCGAACGCCCAGGCGATGTTCGTCAATCCTTGACCCGACATGGTTGGCGCGAGCCGCTCTCCCGCTCGCGCCGCCGCCGCGAACGCGTCGTCGTCGAACCGACCTACACTCGCCAGCGCCCACATCACGTTCGCCAATTCTTGCGCGTTAAACGCGTGTGCGCGAGAAATCACAACGCGGGTGATTAAATCGAACGTTTCGTCCCCTTTCCCTCGCCCGGCTTTCGCGAACGCCCACGCGACGTTGGCCGCTTCTCTCGCCTCGCACGCGTTCGCTCCCAACTTCACCAAAGCGCACGAGATGGAATCGAACACGTCGCCGTGCGTCGTCGTCGTCAACGACGATTTCACCATTCCGTGCGCCATCGTCGCGAGCTCTCGGGCGCGTACCTCGACGCTCGCGCTCGCCACCGTCCTCGTCCGCGCCGCCGCGAGCGCGAGCGTCGAGTCGCTGACAACCTCCGACGTGCACTCGCGCGACACGAGCGCGCCGAGGGCGTGCCAAAACGCAGCTAATGAAATGGCGTTCATAAAACTCATGTACTTGCGCGCGTTCGCGAGGACTTCATCGATGGTTTTGGAGTTTTTGATGTTCGCGGTGACGAGCGCGGGACTCGGACCGAGCGGCGTCGCGCTTCGTCGTCCATCACTTCGCACGTCAGGCGCGCGCGTCGAAGAAGACATGAAATGAAACGACGCGTTTCGTTCGTTAGCAAACGCGATGTCGGCGACGGGGGGGCGCGCGCGGAAAAGTGTGCGGTCGCGGCGGCGAACGCGGCGGCTGACTTGTTGAGAGAATGATGAAGTCGCGAACGCGCGGTCGACATGAAAACGGACGAACGCACGATGGAGGGAAGAAGTGAAGACATGCGTTCACGAAAAGTATGGCGAACGCGAGTGAATGGTTACATGCGCGTTCCCGCGAGTTTCAACGCGTTGTACACGCGCGCGCGTTGGGATCGAAGCGGCTCGATGTCCGCCGCGAATCGAGCGGCGTACGCTCGCTTGTCCAAAGACGAACGCGATGAATCGCGCATGAAGGCCAGGCGTTCGCCTTGCCGTCGTTCAATTTCTCGCTCGATTTCGCTAAAGCACTCGATGGAGGCGACGTCGGCGGAATGAAGGGTCAAATCGACGCGCTTGGACGTCAGGGAAGCCGCCGGCGCGCTCGTCGGCGACGAGTCTAGCGCGATATGAATGGGCTTGTCGTTCGGCGATGGGCCGAGATAGCATCCAAAATCATGCTTTTCGTCGATGAATGGCGCGACTTCACGCTCGTTTTCGTTCGCGTCCCACCACGTTTTGACGTCGGCGGGCGAGAACGCGCTCGATTCGGCAAACGGCGCCCGCTTTCGAAGCCGGGCGACGGCGTCATCACCGCTCGACGCCTCAACGCGCGCTTCTCCGACGCCGTCGTCGTCAGATAGGTCGCCATCGTCATCGTCATCGTCGCCGCGCGCGATGCGCCACGCGCATACGCGTCCATCGTCGCCACCGGTGACGATGATCCACGGCGACGTCCGCGACATCGGCTCGTTCGCGCCGAGTGGAATCGGAGTCGGTGCCCAACTCACGCACGTCGCCCGCCCGCTCGCGCTCGCGCGCCACTCGTGTGCGCACTCCAACGTTTCGCTGTCGTGCACGCGCAGGCGCCCATCGCGCGTGACGACGGCGATGAGTCCACCCATGGGTGAATGCGCCACCGCCAGAGCCCCACCGGAGGCTCGGCGATCGACGCCGCTCGCTTCCATCATCGACCCGACGTCGGCGTCGTGCTCGAGGAGAGGTTTACCGATCCCGCTCGGGGCCGCGCGTACGCTCCACACGCGCAAAACGCCGTCGTCGCACGCACTGACGACGACGTTACGCGATCCGGGATGGGGGTGCCAGGAAATCCCGCGAATGCGGCTCGAGTGCGCGTCGTACCATTTACACAATCGACCAGTCACCGAGCTCCACACGAGGAGCCTGTTAGTGGACACATACGTCGCCTTCCCAGCGCTCGTGCTCGTGGTGGTGACGATGAGCCTGCCGCAAGGGGTGTAATCCACGCCGACGACGGCGCCGGCGTCCCAACGCAAGGTGTGCAGACATTCGCCGGCGACTTCGGTAGCTTCGGCGACGAGATCCCACACGCGCGCGTCACCGTCGAGCGAACCGCTCGTGAGTTGCGCGCGATTTCTAACGGGATGGAACGCCAAGCACGCGATCGCGCGCTTATGGGCGTTGAGACCAGCCGGTATCGCGCGGTCGAGCGTGCCCAGGCGAGCGTCCCAGACGCAAATCGATCCGTCGCTCGCGCCGACGGCGATGAACTCGCTCGTGGCGTCGAACGTCGCGCACGTACAATCGACATTCTGTTCAAACCCTTGGAGTTCGCGCTCGCGCACTAATCGCGCGCTCGGAGCATCGGTTTCTGCGAATTCAAACAACCACAATTTCACAAAGCCGTCGGCGCCCACCGCGACGAGGGCGCCGCCGCCGTCCGGCGCCCATCGAACGTCGCGCGCCGCGCTTTTGAGCTTTGTCGCGAATTCACACGTCCCACTCGGCATGGAAAATATTTTCAGCGTCTTATCTTCGGCGCCGATGGTGCAGACGTACGCATTGGTATGCTTCGTCGGGTCGCGGTCGGCTTCGTCTCCGGATCCGCGACCGCTCGGCTTCATCGCCATCGCGAGCACGCCACCGCGATGCGCATCGATGTCCGCGAGTCGACATTCCGTCAGTAATACCTCCTCAACGCGCTTTAATCCCTCGCGAAGCTCTCGCGCGCTTGAGATATCATTCGAGATTCCATCGTAGAAGACGTCGACGGAGCGTCGATACCACGCCGCCGCCGCCGACCACGCGCGCGTCGCCTCCAATGCTCTTCCTTTCAGCGCGCACGGCGGCGCCCAAAGCGCGCGCACGCCGAGAGCTCGTTCAGCATCGTCCAGCGCATCGTTCCAGCGCTCGAGCGCGGCGTAAGCCAGACCTCGAGCGTGATACAACTCGGCGTACTCGACGACTCCGTCAATCTTCGCGTACGCCGCCGCCGCGTTGTAACATTCAATCGCGCGCTCGAACTCCCCGCTCGCTCGCGCGTCGTCCCCGAGTCTTTTTAAATCACCACTCGGTGCTATCGTCTTCGAGTCCTCGCCCTGACGAATTTCGAGCGGCACGAAATCATCCGCTTCGCCGCGGTCGTCGTCGTCCTCCGCCGTAGGGACTCGCCCTTCACCATCCGCGCGCCCATCATCTGCGACTGCGACGCGAGTCTCTCTCGCGCGCCCCATCGTCTCGCGCGCGATTTTATCCCGCGCAAATTTATCCATGACGAGTTCATACGCCTGCGCGATGAAGCGAAACGTTTCTCCATCGCCGCCTTTATCTGGGTGGTGCGCGCGCGCGAGCGACTTGTACGCGAAGCGCGCGTCGGATTCGGTCGCGTCGACGTCGAGACGGAGCGCGCGGAGGGCGGCGAGGAGCTTGGACTTACTTTTGTTCGCGCGCGCGCGCGTTTCGGAGGGCATAGTGCGTCGTCGAGGCGCGCGCGAATGGACGCGAATGGACGCGAATGGGGAGTAAAACGCATAAATTGGCGTTTTTTTGGGCGACGGCGCGAGCGTTGAAAATCGAGTCGAGTATTGTTATTCATATAGTGATGCGCGAGTACATGTGTCGATACCATCGCCGATGAGGATGGGGAGAGATCAGAGACGCCGCCAGTCGAGCGAGATTCGCGTCGCATGAGAAGAACTCAACGCGCGAGAAGAATTTTCGCGCACGAATGGAGATTACCGAATGACGCGTTGCGCTTCCTCGTAACCGAGAACAGCGACTAAGAACGCCTTGGGATCCGGCGTAAACGACTGCTCCTTGGTGTTGTTGATGAACTGCTTGTACGCGTCGTTGACCTTGTCCGGCGTGTTCGAATGCTTTTCGACAACCTTGTACCACGCGGCTTCGCTCGCGACGCCTTCGAGCGCCCTCTTGATGCGCGCCATGGTGTCAGAGCTCGCGCCGACGGCCGGGGCAGCGCTCTTCTTCGCCGCGGGCTGCTTCGGTTGCGCAATCGGCTTATCGATGCCCGAGGCCTTGTCCTTGTCGCGCTTGTCCTTGTCCGCCGCTTTTTGCGCTTTGCGATCCTCCTTCAGTTGCGCCGCGGCGGCTTTCGTAGCTTCCCAAGCACGTTTTTCAGCGAGCAAGCGTTCACGTCTGGCGTCACGCATGGCGATGGTGAGCTTCTTTTTCGATTCCAAGTAAGCATCGCGCTTGATGGCGTACTGAGTGGCTTCATTAGCAGCCGCATCTTCGTACTTCTTCTTCGCCGAGGCGCTGAGCGCTTTCCAAGCTTGGCCGAGAATGGCGGCTTGGTCGCGGAACGAAACCGCTTGCGGCGTCGTCGCCTTGGGACGGAAGTTCTTGTCGCGGTACTCAGTGGCCCAGATGATGTACGCTGACCGGTTCTTACGCGGAGCATCCTTATCCTTCTTGCGGCGCTTGCGATTACCATCCTTGTCGAAGCGCGGCGCGGGTTCGTTTTCCTTTTCATCCGGCAAAGGCACGTAGTTGTCCATCTGATCGTAGTAACGCTTCTTATCCGCATCAGATTGCGCTTGGCATTCCGCGCGTTCTTTGTCCGACACATCCTTCCATCGAATGGCGAGTTCCTTCGTCACGTCCGTCACCGACCACGTAGGTTTGGACTTTTGCACCGCCGTGCGGTGGCGGCTTAAAAACACCAAGTACGCCGACATGGCGCGCTTTGGGCGTTCGCGATCCCGTCGCTTCCGTCGCTTCTTCTCCGGTTCACCCGAAGTGTTCGGCGCGACCACTTTGTTCGACATGACGATCGATCAACTCAATCGACGCAGACTTCTTACTTCCTGCGCGCGCGTTCATCCCGAAATACGAATTCGTCAGTTGGCGTCCGCTCGCGACGTTCACCATTCCACCCTTTTCGATTTTCCCTTCCACATTCACCCCCTCCGTGCGTCACGCACAACATGCACCACCACGAACGCAACCACCACCGCGCTCCTTCCCTCGCTCGCTCGTTTTGCGTCGACGCAACATCTCTCCTCCATTCCTCCTCCGAGCGCGTTTGAATTCTCCCTCCGCGTCGCGCGCGCCGTTCAATCCTTCTCATCCTTCGTCATCCAACGACGTCTCATCCTCCGTGCGTCGTCGCGAATTCAAAACCTCGGTATCATTCCATTTCATTCCTCTTATTCGCTTTTCTTCAACCGCCATCGCGTCGTCATCCAAGTCTCGCAATCGAAACGCGAACGACCGCGAACGACCGTTGGGATGTCTCGAATCGCTCGCGAATGTTTGAAATCCGTCGTCATCATCGCGTGCGCGCGCGAAAGACGAACGTCTCGCTCGACCACGACGTCGTCGTCGTCGCGTTCGTTCGTTCGCGTGCGCACGTACCACTCGAACACACGCGCGCGGGGGACGGAGAACAATCGCTCGAGCGTCGTTCGCGCGAACGAATCGGCGCGCGAACGCGAATGGGCGCTTCGCGCGTGTAAACGCCGAACGACGGGTACGATACGACATTTAACGTCGTAGTGCGCGTCGAGGTCGTCGGTAGCGTGTGTGCGTCAGTGTTCGGTCGTGACTCGTCAATGGAGCCGTCATGGTGCGA
>Ga0222712_10003529_pt1 | contig 16968 bp, 16 predicted proteins | sample C33_657DmetaG_FD_165043 | JGI IMG/M metagenome (GOLD analysis project Ga0222712, IMG submission 165043) | Estuarine water microbial communities from San Francisco Bay, California, United States - C33_657D | ecosystem: Environmental > Aquatic > Marine > Unclassified | place: USA: California...
CCCGTCTCGCTGGAGCCGTAGAGGTCGATGACCGGGACGCCGAAGACCCGCTCGAGGATCCGCCGATGGACGACGCTGGCGTACTCGTAGCTGGTCAGGATGAAGCGCAGGGAGGGGAAGCGCAGGCCGTGCCGTTCGCAGTGGAGGGCGAACCAGGCGCCGTGGACCGGGTCGACGTCGAGGAAGGTCGGCGCCCAGGTCGCGGTCTCCGCGGCCATCTGCGCGAGTTTCTCCGGGGGCAAGGTGAAGGGGATGCGCGTCTGGTTCACGAACAACGTCGAGCCGAGCGTGCGTTGCTCGACGTTCAGCCAGCGGGCGAAGCAGCTGACCCCGCTGCAGCCCGGCGTGGTCAGCACGGCGCGGCGCGCCGCGGGGTCGGCCGCCAGCAACCGGTCGACCAAGGGGTGTCGCCGGAGCGCGCGGGCCTCCTGCTCGGCCCACCAGGTCCGCCCGAAGATGACCCGAACGCTGGCGCCGGAGGTGCCGGAGGTGCTTTCCTCCTCGATCTCCCCCGCCTTCTCCAAGGTGCTCAGGTCGAAGCGTCGCGGGAGGAAGTCGTGGGGCGAGTGCGCGCGGAGCTCGGCTTTCGTGATGCGGGGCAGGCGCGCGAGCCGCGGTTCGGCTTGGGTCAGGGCCGCCCGCCAGTCGGCGCGTTCGTAGAACGCCACGTCGGCGGTGGCGGCCAAGGCTTGGTCGAGGAGACGGAAGGGCTGGAGCGTGCCGGGCATGGACGTCCCTCTAGCTAATACCGGCTTCGCCGAAATGCAAAACGGGGGGACGGTTCAAGGGAGCGGCTCCTCCTCCACGCGGTTGCGGAGCGTGCCGATACCCTCGATCTCGACTTCCATCACGTCGCCCGGGCGGAGCCAGCTGGGCGGCACCTGCGCCATCCCGACCCCGGCGGGAGAGCCCGTCAGGATCACGGCCCCGGCGGGGAGGGTGGAGCTGCCGGAGAGGAAGGCGATCAGGTCGGCGACCTGGAACTGCATCGAGGAGGTATGGGCGTCCTGCTTGACGACGCCGTTGAGCCGGAAGCGCAGCCGGAGGGCCTGCGGGTCGGGAATCTCGTCCGCCGTCACCAGGCAGGGCCCGAGCGGACAGAACGTGTCGAAGGATTTCCCCCGCGACCATTGGCCGCCGCCCCACTCCTTTTGCCAGTCGCGCGCCGAGACGTCGTTCGCGCAGCAATAGCCGAGCACGTAGCCCAGGGCTTCGTCCCGCGTGACATTGCGGCAGTCCCGGGCGATGACGACCGCGAGCTCGCCTTCGTAGTCGACTTTGTCGCTCCGGAGGAAGCGCGGGAGTTGCACCGCGGCCTCGTGACCGACGACGCTGGCCGGGCTCTTCATGAAGATCGTCGGGTGCGTCTGCTGGACCGAACCGAATTCCTTCGCGTGGTCGGCGTAGTTGACGCCGGCGCAGAACACGGCGCTGGGGCGGATGCAGGGGAGGGGGCGACCCGGGCGCACGCTTCGGTCGGTGAGTTGGAAGCTTCCGTCCCGGAGCTCGACCTGGCTCCAGCCGCCGTCGGCTCGGGCGACGGCCTGCACGGGCTGCGCCGTGACGTTATCCAAGAACGTGTGGACTTTCATCGTCACCTAGGATGTCCACCGCGGGTCGAAAGGCGAACCTCCGTTCTAAACGGGTGTTTATGGGCATTTAGCCTTAATTCCCGCCGATCCGGAACTATCGGGGTTGTCGGGTGTCCGGTTTTGTCTCTACCTAGCCCCATGCGATTGCCCCGTCGTTCCTTCCTGCGTAAAGCGGCCGTTGCCGCCGCCGGCTTCACCATCCTGCCCCGCCACGTGCTGGGCCGCGGTTTCGTCCCGCCGAGCGAGACCCTCAACCACGTGATCGTCGGTTGCGGCGGCATCTCCGGTTCCGGCGCCCATTTCGGCGACCACATGAAAGGCGCGCACCGCGTCCTCGCCGTCTGCGACGTCGACGACAACCACGCCCGGAACCGCGTCAACCAGGTCAAGGCCGCCGGCGGCAACACCCCGCTGAGCACCCGCGACTTCCGCGAAGTCATCGGCCTCGCCGACGCCGATGTGGTCCACGTCTGCACGCCGCCCCATTGGCATGGCGTCATCGCCGCCCAGGCGGCCCGCGCCGGCAAGGCCGTCTGGTGCGAGAAGCCCCTGACCCGCACGATCGGCGAAGGCCTCGCGCTGCGCAAGGTGGTCCAGGAGACCCGCGTGCCGTTCCGCGTGAACACGTGGTTCCGCCTCAACCGCACCAACTATTACGGCGTCGGTCCCGCCCGGGAGATCCGGCGCGTCGTCGCCAGCGGCGTCCTCGGCGGCCCGCTCACCGTCCGCCTCGCCTGCGTCGGCGGCATCGCCTGGAAGGTCAACCTCTGGGTCGGCAAGCCGAACCTGGAGCCGCAGCCGATCCCGTCCCACCTCGACTGGGACATGTACTGCGGCCCGTCCCAGCTCATCCCGTATCACCCGCACCGCGCGCACGGTTCCTTCCGCGGCTACTGGAACTTCGACCAAGGCGGCCTGGGCGACATGGGGCAGCACTTCCTCGACCCGGTGCAGTATTTCCTCGGCAAGGACCACGAGTTCCCCGTCGCCGTCGAGGCCGACGCGCCGGCGCAGGACGCCATGGCCTGCGGCGTCTGGAAGACCGTGACGATCACCTACGCCGACGGCACGCGCATCATCCTGGAGTCCGAGCTCGCCGAGCGCGGCGAGAAGCCGTTCATCGAAGGTCCGAACGGCAAGCTCTTCGCCAACCTGCGCTCCGACCGCCCGGAGCTCATCCGCCAGGCGATGGAATTCCCGCTGCCCGAGTATCAGGAGGACGATTTCGACGCCTGCGCCCGCGAGAAGCGACCCTTCGGCTACGGCGTGAACGAGGCCTTCCATAGCTCCACCATCGTGAACCTCGCCGGTCTCGCCGTCCGCCTCGGCCGCCCGTTGAAGTTCAAGCCCGACGGCTCCGGCTTCATCGGCGACGCCCAGGCCGACCGCCTCCACTCGCCCGTGCTCCGCGGGCCCTGGTCGATCTAACCCTTCGCCGACCTGAAACCATGAAGCCCTTCTTGTCCCTCTTCCTCCTGGCCGCCGCCGCGTTCGCGGCCGACGCGGCCAAACCGGGCGCCAAGCCCGCGGCCAAGCCGGCTCCGGCCAAGGCCGCGCCGTCGGCCGAGCAGCTGGCGGCCGAGGCCCGGGTCCAGGCCATGCAGGCCATGATCAACGAGGCCCGCAAGTTCCCCGTCGCCACGCCGGAAGCCAAGGCCTTCTTCGACAAGCTCCGCGCGCAGCGCGGGGCCGCGGTCGAGGTCGAGACCCGCGCCGCCCTGGACCAGGCCTTGGCGATGGATCCCGCCGTCGCCGCCCGCTCGCCGTTGGGCGAGGCCGCGGTGAAGGCCATCGAACTGCCGGCCGGCACCACGTCCGAGACCAAGCTCGCCGAACTCGAGCGTCAGCTCGACCTCGGGCAGCCCGGCCGCGCGCTTTCCGTCGCGGAACTCGCCTCCCTGGCCGTCGCGGAGGATTTCGCCGGCGCCCATCGGGCCGCGCGTCTGTTGCGCCGCGTCGACCCGGCCGCCGCCGCGCCCCTGCTCTGGCAGCGCCTCGCCAAACTCACGTCGCGCGAGCAGGTGCAGCTGACCGAGGACGAGATCCTCCGTCTGCCGGTGAAGCTCGCCGGCACCGGCGCCCCGGCCGCCCCGACGGGCTCCCTGGCCGCCAAGGCCGCCTTCCTCCGCGTCTCCGCCGTCCGCCCGTCGCTCGCCTTGTCCAAGGAGGCTTTGCTGCCGCTCCTGAAGTCCACCGCCGCCAATGAGCTGAACGAGGCCGCCTGGGAGGCCGTGCCCCGCGTCTTCGCGCGCGCCGATCGCCCGGCGCTCGAGGCCGCGGCGAAGGATCTCCTCGAGTCCGCCGCCAAGGCCCGCGAGGCGAAGACCGAGCCGGGGCGCCTTTACCCGAAGGCCAAGGCCGCGCTCGACGCCCTGCGCTGAGCGGTTCCCCGCCGGCGCGATTGTCGCTTGCCCCGCCGAGGCCTTGGGCCTTGCAATGGGGCCATGCCGCCCGCCGTGCCCAAGGATGTCGCGCCCAACCTGCTCCTCGCGGGTTTCATGGGCACGGGGAAGTCCGCGCTCGGCCGGCAGCTCGCCAAACGCTGGCGGCGTCCGTTCCTCGACACCGATGAACTGGTGGAGAAACTCGCCGGCACCACCATCGCCGACATCTTCGCCGAGCAGGGCGAGGAACATTTCCGCGCGCTGGAGCGCAAGGTCGTCGAATCCATGCTGCCGGAGCAGGGCGCCGTCATCGCCTGCGGCGGCGGCCTGGTCGTGCCGCCGGGCATGGGCGAGCTCGTCCGCGGCAAGGGCGTGGTGATCACCCTCTTCGCCTCCGTCGACACCATCCTGCGCCGCACCTCCGGCAACAATCGCCGCCCTTTGCTGAAGGGCGAGGATCCCGAGGCGCGGATCCGCGATCTCATGAAGAAGCGGGAGCAGGCCTACCTCCAGGCCGGCATCGCCGTGTACACCGACGGACGTTCGCTCCAGCAGCTCTGCGTCATCGTCGAACGCGTCTACGAACGCGAGGTGCGGGCGGCGCTCAAGGGGCCGGGGAAACGTCGCGACTGACCCAAGGGTCGCCGGTCGGCGGCCGGTCGCGGTGCTCCCGGAGGCAGGCCAGGAAGTCGGCCCGGCGCACGGCGAAAGCCCCGAGGCTCGCGAGGTGGGCGGTCGGCATCTGGCAGTCGATCAGCACGAAGCCCGTGGCGACCAGCCGTTCGACCAGGCGGGCGAACCCGACCTTCGAGGCGTCGCTTTTCCGGTGGAACATGGATTCACCGTGGAAGATCCGGCCGATGACCACGCCGTACAGCCCGCCGACGAGCTCGCCCTGCCAGCGGACCTCGACGCTATGGGCGTGGCCGGCCCGGTGCAGCGCCCCATAGGCGGCGACCATCTCCTCGGTGATCCAGGTGCCGTCCTGACCGGGCCGGGGCGTGGCGGCGCAGGCCCGCATCACCCCCTCGAAGTCCTGGTCGTAACTGACCGCCCAGCCGGGTTTGCGCAGCGTGCGGCGGAGACTGTCGGTGATCCGCAGGCCTGTCGGCAAAAGCACGAAACGCGGGTCGGGACTCCACCATTGGACGGGTTCGTCCTCGTTGTACCAAGGGAAGATGCCGGCCCGGTAGGCTTGGAGCAGGGTGGCAGCGTCGAGGGGTCCGCCCGTCGCCAAGGGCGCGCGGGCCGGGGCCTTCGCCGGGTCGCCTCGGTTCCACTCCTTCATCGGTCGCCATCAAGCGATGACCGAAGAAGGGGGCAAGTTCAGTCCTTGGTGATGTTGTAGACCGACGGGATCGAGATGCCGAGCTCGGCCGCGATCTCGCGGACGGGGACGTCCTTCTTGCGCAAGGCCTTGGCCCGGGAGCGCATGGCGTCGCTGATCTGGGCGCGGGCGCGGTTGGGGCGGGACAGCAGCTTCACGAGCCGGCGGGCGAGCTCGTTCTTGGACAGGGAGGAGACCTCGCGCTCGATCAGGGAGCGGCGTTCGGTGTGTTCGTCTTCCCAGGTCTGGACGGCCAGGTCGCGGGCCCGGGAGAGGGCGGCGCGGACATAGGCGTCCTTCGAGGTGAAAGTGCTGGGGTCGAGGTCGATTTTCATGGAAAGCGGCGTTTTTATGAGGGGAAACGAAAGGGGTGGCGGTCTTTGTCAAACAATTGTTAATCTCAAGTTTTATAATAAATGGGAAAAGTCAAACCGCCACGCTGGTTTGACCCCGGAAAGACTCCTTAGTTTCCAACTAAAGGCTCCACTCCAACATCCGGCGCAGCGGAATCTCCGCCGCGGCCCGCGTGGTTTCCGGCAGGATGATCTCCGGGGAGCCGTGCAGCAGGCAGTCCCGGACCTTCACGAGGGTGTTCATCTTCATGAACTTGCACTCGTTGCAGGAACAACGGTCCGTCGGGGCGGCCACGAAGGTCTTGCCCGGCACCTCGCGGCGGAGGCGATGGATCATGCCGGCCTCGGTCGTGATGATGATCGTCCCGGCCGACTGCCGCCGGCACCAATCGACCATCAGCTCGGTCGAGCAGACCATGTCGGCCAGCTCGCGCACGGCCTCGGTGCATTCGGGGTGGGCGACCACGGGGGCGCCGGGATGGGCGGCCTTGGCGCGGAGCAGGGCCCCGGGCGTGAACTGCACGTGGGCGTAGCAGTTGCCCGGCCAGAGCTGCATCGCCCGGCCGGTCTTGCCGGCGACCCAGCGGCCGAGGTTCTGGTCCGGCACGAAGAGGATGCGGCGGTCGGCGGGGACCTTGCCGACGATCTTGCTGGCGTTGCCGCTCGTCACGATCACGTCGGAGAGCGCCTTCACCGCCGCGCTGCAGTTGATGTAGGCGACGACGTAGAGCGAAGGATCGGCCGCCTTGATCGCGGCCAGCTTGTCGGCCGGGCAGGAGTCCGCGAGCGAGCAGCCCGCCTCGAGGTCGGGCAGGAGCACGCGGCGCGTCGGGTTCACGATCTTGGCCGTCTCGGCCATGAAATGCACGCCGCAGAAGACGATGGTGGCGCGCCGGGCCTCCGCGGCCTTGTAGGCCAGGCCGAGCGAATCGCCGACGAAATCGGCGACGCCCTGGATGTCCTCGCATTGGTAGTTGTGCGCGAGGATGAGCGCGTCCTTCGCCTCCTTCAGCGCGAGGACCTCGCGTTGCAGGTCGGACAAGGGCGTCCCGCCGGCGGGCAGGGGCGGAAAGACGGAGGCGGTCGGGTAGGGGGTCATGGGCGGGCGGTCCGGCGCTTCTGGCATCGTTCGCAGAGCGCGGTGACCTGGAGTTTCTGGGAGATGGGACGCATGCCGTGTTTCGCGGCCACGGCCTTGCCGTACCACTCCATGAACGGGGCCTCGACCTCGACGATGGTGTCGCAGCCCTCGCAGACCAGCTGGGCGCGGAAGTTCGTCGGGCCGACCTCGGCCAGGTAGTATTTGTGGTCGCGGCCGACGTCGACCTCGCGGATCACGGCGCTGCCGACGAGCAAGGGGAGCGCCCGGTAGATCGTGGCGCGGGAGACGGTGCGGTCGAGCGAGCGGGCCTTCTTCAGGAGATCCTCGGCCGTGTAATGACCCGGCAGCGTCCGGGCCGCCTCGAACACGGCCATGCGCTGGCGCGTGGCGCGGAGGCCTTTCTCCGCGATGTAGGCGCGGAAGGCTCCGGATTGCTCGGTGGTTTCTGGAGGCGTCGGCTTGGGCATCCGCTTTTGAGACTGTTTTGATACCGCCGGCGGTCCCCGTCAAGCGTGGGACGAGTCATTGACACGGGGGCTTCGCACCCCTTGATTTGACCCTCTTTTCCACCGGGAAAGGCCCCCCACGATGTACCACAACACGGACGACCTGCGTATCCGCACCCAACTCCCCCTGCTGTCCCCGGCGGTGGTGCTGCATGAGCTCCGTCCGTCCGAGCGGGCCACCGAGGTCGTCTCCCAGGCCCGCAAGGAGGCCGCCCGCATCATCTCCGGACAGGATGACCGCCTGCTGGTCATCGTCGGTCCTTGCTCGGTCCATGATACCAAGGCCGCCATGGAATACGCCGGTCTGCTGGGCAAGGAAGCCCGGAAGCACGCCGCCGACCTCCTGGTGGTCATGCGCGTCTACTTCGAGAAGCCCCGCACCACGGTGGGGTGGAAGGGGCTGATCAACGACCCCGAGGTCGACGGTTCCTTCAAGATCAACGACGGCCTCCGCCTGGCCCGTCGCCTGTTGGCCGACATCGCCGACGGCGGTCTGCCCGCCGCGACGGAGTTCCTCGACCCGATCACCCCCCAGTACCTCGCCGACCTCGTGGCCTACGGCGCCATCGGCGCCCGCACGACCGAGAGCCAGATCCACCGCGAGCTCGCCTCCGGTCTCTCGATGCCGGTCGGCTTCAAGAACGGCACCGACGGCTCCATCCAGGTCGCGGTCGACGCCTGCCTGTCGGCCCGTTCCTCCCATTGGTTCCCGTCCGTCACCAAGGACGGGGTCGTCGCGATCTTCCAGACGTCCGGCAATCCCGACGCGCACGTCATCCTGCGCGGTTCGAGCAAGGGTCCCAACTACGGCGCCGAGGGCGTCGCCGACGCGGCCACGCGCATCCAGAAGGCCGGCCTGACGTCCCGCCTGATCGTCGATTGCTCCCACGGCAACAGCTCGAAGGACCATCGCCGCCAGCCCCTCGTCGCGGCCGACGTGGCCGCGCAGGTCGCGGCCGGCGCCGCCGCCATCGGCGGCCTCATGATCGAGAGCCACCTCGTCGAGGGGCGCCAGGATTGGAAGGGTCGCGCCGACTCCGCCTACGGTTGCAGCATCACCGACGCGTGCATCTCCTTCGAGCAGACCGTGCCGGTCCTCGACGGCCTCGCCGCCGCCGTCCGCGCGCGCCGCGCCCTCGTCAAAGCCTGAACTTCCCGCCATGAACTCCGTCCTCAAGCTCCTCCTCGAAGGGGAGGCCCTCGACACCCAGCAGCTCGGCAAGATCCTCGGCCTCGGCGCCGACGCCGTCGAGCGCGAGCTGGCCGAGCTCCGGCGCCAAGGCGTGCTCCTGGGCATGCGTCCCGTGCTCAACCCGAGCTTCGAGGCCGAGCGCCGCGTGCGCGCCGTCATCGAGATCAAGATCCGCCCCGAGGGCATCGGCGGCTTCGACGGCATCGCCGAGCGCATCAGCTCCTTCGAGCAGGTCGAGAGCTGCTACCTCATGTCCGGCGGCTACGACCTCCTGGTCGTCGTCACGGCCGACAACCTCTACAAGGTCGCGGGCTTCGTGCACGAGCGGCTCGCCCGCATCGAGGGCGTCCAGGGCACCTCCACGCACTTCTTCCTCCGCGCCTACAAGAAGGACGGGTTCGTGGTGACCGCCGACGGCGTCCGCCGCGACCAGCCTTCCGTCAGCCCCTGAGCGCCGACCATGGACGAATCCGGCCGTTTTGTCGCGCGTCACGTCACGTCCCTGCCCAAGTCGGGCATCCGTGATTTCTTCGCCATCGTCTCCAAGATGAAGGACGCGGTCTCGCTCGGCATCGGCGAGCCCGACTTCGTCACTCCCTTCCACATCCGCGAGGCCGCGATGAACGCGCTCGAGAAGGGCCGCACCTCCTACACCGACAACCGCGGCACGAGCCAGCTCCGCGAGGAGATCTCCCGCTACGTCGCCAAGAATTACGGCCCCGAGTACGACCCGGAGACCGAGATCCTCGCCACCATCGGCGTGTCCGAGGCCTTGGACATCCTCCTGCGCGCCACCTTGAATCCCGGCGACAAGGTGCTGTACCATGAGCCCTGCTACGTCTCCTACGCCCCGAGCGTGACCCTTTGCCACGCCGAGGCGGTGCCCGTGCGCACCACGTCGGCCGACCAGTTCGCCCTCGACCCCGCCGCCCTCCGCGCCGCCTGGCAGCCGGGCTGCAAGGTGCTCGTCATCAACTTCCCGACCAACCCCACCGGCGGCACCGCCGACCGCGCCAAGCTGCAGGAGATCGCGAAGTTCGCCATCGAGAAGGACCTGCTGGTCGCGTCCGATGAGATCTACTCCGAGCTGACGTTCGAGGGCGACCACGTCTCCATCGCGTCCTTGCCCGGCATGCGCGAGCGCACGGTGTTCCTGCACGGTTTCTCGAAGGCCTTCGCGATGACCGGTTTCCGCATCGGCTACGCCTGCGGCCCCGCCGCCGTCATCGACGGCATGCTGAAGGTCCACCAGTACGGCATCATGTGCGCCTCGATCATCAGCCAGGAGGCCGCGGTCGAGGCCCTGCGCAACGGTCGTGACTCGATGTTGCACATGCGCGACAAGTACCGCGAGCGCCGCGACTTCATCGTGCGTCGCTTCAACGAGCTCGGCCTGCCGTGCCACCTGCCGCGCGGGGCTTTCTACGCCTTCCCGCAGGTCTCCGTCACCGGCCTCGATTCCATGACCTTCGCCCAGAAGCTCCTCGAGCAGCAGAAGGTCGCGATGGTGCCGGGGACCGCCTTCGGCGCCGCCGGCGCCGGCTTCTGCCGGGCCTCGTTCTCGACCAGCTACGAGCGGATCCACGAGGCGGGCGAGCGGATTGCCCGCTTTTTGGACACCATTCGCCGGGGTTGAGCGTCCTTGCTTGCTAGCGGGGCGGGGAAGCCCGACTGTCCCGGCTTCATGGAACGGAACACTGAGATCTCCCGTGCGGTAGCCATCGTGGGCCGTCCCAACGTCGGCAAGAGCCGGCTGTTCAACCGCCTGGTCGGCCGCCGCATCTCGATCGTGCACGACCAGCCCGGCGTCACCCGCGACCTCATCACGGCGGAGGTCGACGACGGCCGCTACACCCTGATGGACACGGGCGGCATCGGGCTCTACAAGGCGGAACTCACGCCGAAGGTCGTGGCCGACGCCGTGGAGGAGCAGGTCGGGTTCGCCTTGGCCGCCGCCGCCGTCGTGCTGCTGGTCGTCGACGCCACCGAGGGCTGCACCCCGCTCGACCTGGAGGTCGCCGCGCAGCTGCGCCTCGCGGGCAAGCGCGTCATCGTGGTCGCCAACAAGGCCGACACCGAGGACCGCGACGGTCTGTACGGCGAGTTCTTCGCCCTGGGCTTCGGCGAGCCGATGCTGACCTCGGCGGAGCATGGCCGCGGGATCCCGCAGCTGGTCGAGCGGATCGGGTCGGTCCTCGGCCCGGCCCCGCTGCCCGAACGCGACGACGGTCCCCGCGCCATCCGCCTGGCCCTCGCGGGCCGGCCGAACGTCGGCAAGAGCTCCCTCGGCAACCGCCTGCTCGGCGGTTCCCGCCTGATCGTCAGCGAGATCGCCGGCACGACCCGCGACCCGGTGCGCTCGCGCCTTTCCCGCGCCAAGGCCGATGGTTCCAAGGCGTCCTTCGTGCTGGTCGACACGGCGGGTCGCCGCACGGCCAACAAGCGCGACACGCTCGACTTCTTCTCGCAGACCCGCGCGGACGAGATCCTCGCCGAGACCGACGTGGTCTTCCTCGTGCTGGACGCGGGGCAGGGCGTCACCCGCATCGACAAGCAGCTGGCGGGCGAGCTCGCGCTGCTGGGCTGCGGCCTGGTCATCGTGGTCAACAAGTGGGACCTCGCGAAGCAGGCCTTCCGCGAGGAGAACATCGACGGCTTCGAGGACGAGGAGGAGTTCCGCGCGAAGTTCCGCGCGGCCGTGCGCCGCGAGCTCTTCTTCCTGCCGGACCCGCCCCTGCTGTTCGTCTCCGCCAAGACCGGCCTGCGCGCCGAGGACATGCTCGACGCGGCCGAGGGCGTCTTCCGCCGCGCCGGCACCGCCATCCCGACGGGTCGCATCAACCGCGTGATCCAGGACCTCATGACGAAGCGTCCGCCCCGCATGGTCTCGGGCAAGCGCTTCAAGTGCTACTATGTCACGCAGGTCTCCAAGCGGCCCATCCGGTTCCGCCTGTTCTGCAATTCCGAGGAACGTCTCGAGGACGCCTACCAGCGCTTCCTCGTGAAGGGCGTGCACGAGGAGTTCGACCTCGCCGGCGTCCCGGTCTTCCTCGACATCGTGGGCAAGCCCAAGCAGCCCGGTCGCCGCGGGAGCGGCACGCCGCCCGGCGGCAAGGAAGCCGGCCCGGTCGCCGCCGCCCCGGCCAAGCCCGCCGCGAAGGTGGTCGCCCGCCCGGCGCCGTCGGCCTCCAAGCCGCGCATCGGCAAGGTCCGCGTCTCGCGCGGCAAGGCCAAGCCGGCGAAGAAGGCCTACACCCGCTGGGATAAGCCGCGCTCCCTCAAGGGGCGCGCCGCCCGTCAGGCGCGCAAGTGACCCCCGCCATGCCGGCCGCCGCCCCGACGAACCCTCCGCGCCGTCTGGCGCTGCTCGGCTCCGACGAGATCGCGTTGCCCGCCTTTCGCGCGGTGGCCGCGCTGCCGGACGTCGTCATCGTCGCCGTCTATTCCCAGCCCGATCGTCCGGCCGGTCGCGGCCAGGAGGTCCAGCCCAACGCCGTCACCGCCTGGGCGCGCGCGGCCGGTCTCCGCGTGCGGCAACCGGAGCGACTCGGTCCCGAGCATGCCGCGGAGCTCGCGGCCGACCAGGTGGATCTCGGCGTCGTCATGGCCTACGGGCAGATCCTGAAGGACGATTTCCTGGCCGCGCCCCGCCTCGGGCTCGTGAATCTCCATGGCTCGCCGCTTCCGACCTTGCGGGGCGCCACCCCGGTCGAGGGCGCGCTGGCGCTTGGTTGGGCGCGCACCGGCGTCTCCTTGCAGCAGGTGGTCCGCCGGCTGGACGCCGGCCCGTTGCACGCCACGGCGTGGTTGGAGATCGCTCCCGAGGAAGGGCGGGCCGCCTTGCGCGCTCGGTTGGGCGAGCTGGCCGGTCGCCTCGCGGCCGAGTCGATCCCGGAGATCCTCCGGGGGCGCTCCCGGCCAGAGGCGCAGGACGAGACGGCGGTCACCTTCACGCGCCGGTTGACGCGGGCCGACGCGGCCGTGGATTTCACCGCCGCGGCCCCGGTCCTCGCGGCGCGCATCCGCGCCCTGGAGGGTTGGCCGGGTTCCACTTTCGAGCACGCCGGCGTCGTGCTCAAGGTCGGCACCGCCGTGGCGCGGACCGGCGCCTCCGCCGCCCCCGGCACCATCCTCGTGGCCGACCGAACGGGTGTCCAGGTCGCCTGCGGCGAGGGCGTTCTGGTGTTGACCCGCCTGCAACGACCGGGCGGCCGCATGCTTCCCGCCGGGGAGTTCCTCTCGGGGCATCCGCTCGCGCCCGGCGAGGTGCTCGCCTCCGTCCCGATGCCGCCCCTCGTCTCCGCGACCCCGTTCCCGCGTCCGCCGAAGGTGTAATCGCTTGATTCGACCGCGGGATTTCGGTGTCATTGGAGCCATGCGCGCCCTCCTCTTGTCCTTGCTCCTGGCGGCGGGGCTCGGCGCGCAGACTCCTCCGCCCAAGGAGATCAAGTTCCAGGACATCGGCGGGGGGTCGTTCGCCGGCTTCACCGAGGATGCCAAGGCGGAGAAGGCCTGGGAACTGTCCGCCGAGCGGATGAAGCCGACCGCCGAGGCCGGCACCTGGGAGATGGAGAAGATCGTCGTCCGGTCCTTCCGCGACGGCCAGCCGCGGACGACCTTCGCGAGCCCGTTCGGCACCGCCTCGCCCGAGCGTAAAGGCGCCCAAGGGTCGACGCCCATCTCCGTGCGCTCCGCGGCTTTCGAGCTGGCCGGTCTCGGTTGGAGCTGGCGCTCGACGAAGCAGGGCGACTCCTTCGCGATCCTCGCCGGCGTCACGGCGGAGCTGGATCTGGCCAAGCCGCTCCTGCAACGCATGCGCATCCGCGCGGAGCGCCTCGACGCCGCCACCGTCGAGCGTGGCACCCAGCTGACCTTCGCCGGCCAGGTGATCGTCGACCGCCGCAACGAACGGCTGACCTGCGAGCGCCTGGTCTGCGTCATCGAGGATGGTCCCAAGGGCGAGTCCGTGTGCCGTTCCATCCTCGCCCAAGGCAAGGTCGTCCGCACGGCGGATCGGCAGACCTTGACCGGCGCGGCGGCCGAATACGACCTGCCCAAGGAGCTCCTGCTGCTGACGGGCGGCGTGACCTTGACGGAGCCCGGTTTCCGGGCCGTCGCCGACTCGCTCCGCCACGAGGTGAAAGCCGATGTCACGACGTTGGCGTCGACCGAGGAGGCCCGGCCGGTCCAGCTCCATCTCGCCCGCAAGGACGAGCCGGAGACCGAATTGACCGGGACCACGGTGGTGCTGCGGCGCGACGCCGCGGCCGCCCGCGCGCTCGTCGAGCTCAGCGGCCACGCCACCTATGTCGCCGGTCTGGAGCGCCTCGAGGCCGCCCGGCTGGTCGCGACCGAGAGCAAGGGCGTCACGCTCGAGCTGCTTGCCACCGGCGGGGTGAAGGGGCGCGCCGCGGACGCCGAGTTCGAGGCGGCGGAAGCCCGCTGGGAGAAGGCGGTCGGCGTGCTGCGTCTGCTCGGCCGCCCGCATCTGCGCCAAGCCAACGGCTTCGAGGTCACCGGCGCCGCCATCTTCTCGGACCGCCGCCGGGAACGCCTCGAGGTGCGCTCCGCGCCCGGCGTCCGCGCCGCCGTCCGGCTGCCGGCCGACGACGCCCCGGGGGCCGTGCCCGGTCAGGCGGAGGCGGACCAGGTGGTGCTCACCGCGCAGCAGGGCGTGGTCGAGGCCGACCTCGAGGGGGCCGTCCGCTACGTCTCCGGACTGGTGACGGCGCAGGCCGATCGCCTGGTCGCCTTCTCCAAGCCTTTCAAGACGGGGCAGGTGCTCAGCAAGGTCTTCCTCACCGGCAAGGTCACCTATGTGCAGCCCGGCCTGGCCTGCGCGGCCGAGCGCGTCGACTACGTGCCCGCGGTGGCGATCGAGGAGGTCCTGCAGAAGGACCGGCTCTCCGGCCGTCCGCGGTTGCTCAACCTTTCGGGCGGGGCCGAAGGGACGCGGCCGCGCCTCTTCGTGCAGTTCGCCGACGGCAAGAAGGCGGAGTTCGTCGCCGACTCGCAGGAGATCCTCGCCGCCGCCGACGCGGCCAAGTTCTTCCTGCGGGGCAACGTGGGCATGAAAGCCGACGGCGTCGAGGCCTCGTGCGATCTCCTCGAAGGTCTGGTGTCCCCGGACAAGCAGGGCCGGATGGTCGCCCGGCTGATGGTCGGCCGCGGCAACGTCAACGCCCTCGCCGGCGAGTCCGCGGCGCGCGGTCGCGTGCTGGAGGTCAAGCCCGAGGAAGGCGTGGCCCGGCTCACGGGCGACGCCCGGTTGCGCACGCGCGCCGGCATCGAGGGTGTCCCCGCCAAGGAGGTGCTCTACGATTTCAAGACGAAGGTCTGGCGCATGGATTCCGCGATCGACCCGGCCCGGCCCGACCAGGTGGTCCGCCCGAAGATCTTCCTTGGCGAGGACTTCACGCTCCCGGCGGTCAAAAGCCTCGACAACGGACGCTGAGAACGCCCTCCTTATCCCATGGCTTCCACCGGCGAACAGGGTCTGGTCCGCGTCGAATCGCTCGCCAAGCACTACGGCCCGAAGGTCGCGGTCATGGATGTCAGCCTGCAGCTCAAGGCCGGCGAGATCGTCGGTCTGCTCGGCCCCAACGGCGCCGGCAAGACCACGACCTTCTACATGGTCGTCGGCCTCGTCCCGGCGACCTCCGGCCGCGTCTTCCTCGATGGTCGGGAAGTCACCGCCCTGCCGATGTGGCAGCGCGCCCGCGCCGGCCTCGGCTACCTGCCCCAGGAGGCGTCCATCTTCCGCAAGCTGACCGTCTGGGAGAACGTCATGGCCGTCGTCGAGACCCTCGAGCTCGCCGCGCCCGCGCGCCGGGAGCGCACCCAGCGGCAGCTGCAGGACCTCGGCCTGGAGAAGCTCGCGAAGCAGCCCGCCTTCACGTTGTCCGGCGGCGAGCGCCGGCGCCTCGAGATCGCGCGCGCCTTGGCGACCAACCCGCGGTTCCTCCTGATGGACGAGCCGTTCAGCGGCGTCGACCCCATCTCGGTCGCCGAGGTGCAGGCCATCGTCCGCCGGCTCAAGGACCGCGGGATCGGCGTCCTCATCACGGACCATAACGTGCGCGAGACCCTCTCCATCGTCGACCGCGCCTACCTCATCCACCAGGGCCGCGTGCTCGTGTCCGGCACGCCGGCCGACATCGTGAACAACCCCGAGAGCCGCCGCTACTACCTCGGCGAGGGCTTCAAGCTCTGAACTTATGTCCGACCAAGCCCCCGACACCCGCCCGGAATCGGTCTCCGTCCGCGAGTTCTTCGACTCCTTCCGCGACATGCTCCAGATGGAGCTCCTGGCCGGCGAGACGGGGCTCGACAACGTGATCGCGGAGAAGTCCCTCAACCGGCCGGCCCTCGCGGTCACCGGCTACTTCAAGGAATTCGCCCACAAGCGCCTGCAGCTCTTCGGCGCCGGCGAGATGGCCTACCTCGGCGACCAGACCGCCGCCGTGCGCGAGAAGCTCCTCGACGACGTCTTCGCCAAGCGCATCCCCGCGGTGGTGGTCTCGCGCGGCCTGCCCGCCGACGACATCCTCGTGCGCATCGCGAACCGCCACAAGGTCCCGCTCATCCGCACCCAGCTCAAGTCCAAGGACTTCTCGGCCGAGGCCACCGTGCTGCTCGAGGAGAAGTTCGCCCCGCGCACCAACCTGCACGCCACGCTCGTCGACATCAAGGGCGTCGGCGTCCTCCTGCGCGGCGCCTCCGGCGTCGGCAAGAGCGAGTGCGCCCTCGCCCTCATCGAGCGCGGCCATTCCCTCGTGGCCGACGACTACGTGATCGTCACCCTCATCGGCGACCGCGAGCTCCAAGGCACGTCCAAGGAGCTCAACCGCGGCTACATGGAGTGCCGCGGCATCGGCATCATCAACGTCGCCTCGATCTTCGGCATCCGCTCGGTCCGCCGCGAGAAGCGCGTCGACCTCGTCGTCACCTTCGTGCTCTGGCAGCCGGGGATGGACGAGGAGCGTTCCGGCCTCGAGGTCGAGACCTACGAGATCCTGGGCCGCAAGGTGCCGCACATGACCATCCCGGTGCGGCCCGGCCGCGACATGGCCCGCCTCGTCGAGGTGGCCGCGATGGTGCAGGCGCTGCGCGGGATGGGGCACGACTCCGCGAAGGAGTTCAGCGACCGGCTGATCCAGCACATGGCCCGCGGCGACCAGGCGAAGGCCTGAGCTCAGCCTTTCGACCCGTCCCAGCGGCAGTCGGCCATCACGCGCAGGCAGATCTCGCGGAGGTCGAACAAGGTCGCCTCGAGGTCCTGCGTCGCGTCGACGGAATTCAGCCGAGCGGACGGCGGCAGGCCGGCCTGCAACCCGATCGCCTGGTTGATCGAAGCCAAGGCGCGCTTCATGTGCACCAGGGCGAGGGGCAGGTCGCCGGTATCCGTCGCGTTGATCGCCATGACCACCTGGTGCTGGGCGTCCCAGAAGGCCAGCATGAGGTCGGCGCCGAGCTCCCCGCCGATCTCGGCGGGGTTTTCGCGGCAAAGGGT
>Ga0222712_10003530_pt1 | contig 16964 bp, 10 predicted proteins | sample C33_657DmetaG_FD_165043 | JGI IMG/M metagenome (GOLD analysis project Ga0222712, IMG submission 165043) | Estuarine water microbial communities from San Francisco Bay, California, United States - C33_657D | ecosystem: Environmental > Aquatic > Marine > Unclassified | place: USA: California...
TACTCTAGAAAATACTCGCAAGTATCTAGCTGAAAGTGCTACTGCTGGAGCTACCTCCGCTGGCAACGTTGCAACCCTAAATCGTGTGATCCTTCCAGTGATCAGACGTGTGATGCCTACGGTCATCGCTAATGAACTAGTTGGCGTACAGCCAATGACTGGCCCAGTTGGTCAAATCCACACACTACGTGTTCGCTACTCTGATACATTCAGCGGCAGCACAGGTGGATCTACAACAGCTGGTGAAGAGGCACTAAGCCCATTCAAGATCGCTGAAGGCTATTCTGGTGTTACACCAGGTAAAGCTGATGCTACAGCAGCAAAAGAAGGTGTTGCTGGTAACAAACTAAGCATTCAAATCTTGAAACAGACAGTTGAAGCCAAGACACGTAAGTTGTCAGCTCGCTGGACATTCGAAGCAGCTCAAGATGCACAGGCCCAACAAGGCATTGACATCGAAGCTGAGATCATGGCTGCTCTTGCACAAGAGATCACAGCTGAGATCGACCAAGAAGTTCTACGTAGCCTAGGTACTTTAGCTGCTGGCGCAAGCAATACAGTAGCATACGATCAGACAGGTGTGTCTGGTACAGCTACATTCGTTGGTGACGAGCATGCCGCATTGGCAGTTGCTATCAACCGTGTTGCTAACGTGATCGCTCAGCGTACACGTCGCGGTGCTGGAAACTGGGCAGTTGTTAGCCCACAAGCATTGACAATTCTTCAAAGTGCTACAACTTCTGCGTTCGCAAGAACAACAGAAGGTACATTCGAAGCTCCTACAAACACTAAGTTTGTTGGTACTTTGAATAGCGCAATGAAAGTGTATGTTAACACATACGCTGCTGATGACAGCGCAATTATTGTCGGTTATAAAGGTTCTAGCGAATCTGATGCAGCAGCATTCTATTGCCCATACATTCCATTGATGAGCAGTGGTGTTGTTCTAGATCCAAGCACATTTGAGCCAGTAGTTTCTTTCATGACACGTTATGGTTATGTTGAGTTAACAAATACTGCTTCATCTCTTGGTAATGCAGCAGACTACCTAGGTCAAGTAACAATCGCTGGTGTTTCTTATACCTAATTTGTATTAGAAATTACTACGGTAAATTCAAAAAGGCTCTTCGGAGCCTTTTTGTTTGACTTAAATATCAATATGCAAATAGAAAGCGAACAAGATTTTACAGAATTAAGAAAACAGTTCTTAGTTTGGCGCAAACGCTTTCCTATGTTTACGCACGATGTGTATCAAATAGAAAAAATTATAGATTCTCACATACAACAGCACAGTAAAATAATGGTACTGTATAGACAAACGCACAGTAGAAGTTATTTAGAACGGGCACAATTAGAAATTGCCGCTATCAATCAAGTTATAGCCACCGTGGAAAAGTTGGAGTTAATGGCTATGCTGAGTCGCGGATAAATAAAGTATCTAGAAATGATTGTGCGGCGCCACCGTGCAGGACCTAGAACGTCACTCAAAGGAGAAAATCAAATGGCAAATAAATTAAATAATCGATATTTCGGACAAACAGGCGGATCACCAACAACACTACCAATTAGAGTCTACAATGGTGCTGCAAGAGAAGGATACATTGTGAATCAAGTTGGAGCACGTAGATTTAAATGTGCAGACGATACATCAACATTTACAGATGGTACTAACGCATTAACTGTCGGAAATCAATATGTTATTGTAACGGTTGGAAACTCTAACTGGACAACAGCAGGTGCAAAAACTAACAAAGCTGGGGTTGTCTTCACAGCCACTGCTACAGCAGCTGGCGGAAGTACAGGTACAGCATATCGTGTTATCACAGCTAAACTAGTTCAAGGTACTAACAGTGATCCAACAGTGGCTAATACAGCTACTCTAGTTGGTATTGTAGCAGGCACAGGTCAGCGTCCAGTTACACTAAAGAAAATTAACTTTAGAACAGCAGTTGACTTCAGTGGAAATCGTTATAAGTGGACACTAAGCGATGACTCTTCTCAAACATTGTTAATTTTAACAGCAATCTAAATTAGGAAGTAAACATGGGACAGTTTATACAAGTCAGTGGCGATTACAATATCAAAGCCGGAGAGGGTGCAACAATAACCCTTGATACCGGTGCTGGTGTTGGCGAAACTAGAGTCACTGGAAACCTAGTAGTTGAAGGTGATACTTTGTATGTCTCTGTTGAAAACTTAAACATAGACGACAATATAATTACAGTCAACTATGGCGAAAGTCCAACACATCCCGGAGTGACTTTACGTTATTCCGGGATTGAGGTTGAGCGTGGATCTTTAGAAAATGTTTCATTGTTATGGGATGAAAATGATCAAACATGGAATTTTAAAGAAGGTTCAGGCTACAATTCTAGTAAGGTTAGATTAAAAGAAATCTTAACTAATGCCGACACTGACAGCGGCGATTTAACATTAATTGGCACTGGTACAGGAGTTGTTAAAGTAGCTGGAACAACAGCCTACGAACTACAAGTTACCAACGACGATGATATTCCTAATAAAAAATATGTTGATGATGCTATTCAAACAAATCCAACATTTCAAATTCTTAGAAACGATACAAGAACAGCAGCATTTGATATAAACGATCCTATTGCATCAGGACTGTTTCCAATTGGCCCGTATTTTGTACAGCCTGCAGAAAGTCTAGTTGGCGTGGTAATTGACAATAATATTGTTGCACAGTTCTTTAGAAATAGAGTACAACTAGCAGGCGCAAACTTTTTTACTGAGGATCCGACACCAGATGATCCCCTAATTCCTGATGCTACTGTAATTCAAACAGTTAACACTAATGGTAATATCAAATTAGAAACTAACGGTACAGGCAAGGTTGAAATTACCTACGCCTTACAACTAGACAATCCAGGAACTACTCCAGCAGCAGTAAACAATGCTAGCTTAGTATATGGTGGCACAGTAGGTGCGGGAAGCACAGGCGTTTATTTTAGAAACACCAGTAAGAATGATGAATTGATAAGCAAGAGCAAGGCTCTTGTTTTTAGCATGATATTTTAAGAGACAATAAAAATGATATACAGCACACGACTAACAACTTCAGGAGATACATTGGTGTTTACCAGCACCAGTACAGGAGCCCCAGTTGGTGGCGCAGTAGTTGCACAAGATAATGCTATTACAAATATCATAGTTTGTAATACAGGAACTCCAAACTTAACCGACGAAACTGTTAACAGTTGTACTCTAACATTAAACTTAGTACCAGCAGGCGGAGTAAGTTCTGATACTAATACTGTTGTAAAAAACTTAATTGTTCCTGCAGGAGAAACTGTATTTTTCAGTGATGAGCGTATAGTGTTAAAAGGTAGTACCACTTATGGTAATGATCAAATTCGTGCCACTGCCAGCGTTGGAAACTTGTTAAGTATTACAGTGAGTGCATTACCAGTATGAGATTCCTTAAACAAAAAACTCTCAGCAAGTATAGTCCAAGTGATCAAACACTGTTTACCAATCACTATGGTCGTGCTGTTATGGAAATAACAGGCGGATTACGATTACCCAAAGGTACTACTGCACAACGTCCACAACTTAGTGGAGTTAGAACCACCGGTGGTGCAAATGGTTTTATGCGGTACAATACTACAACAAACTCTATAGAAGCCTATATCGATGGAGTGTGGGAAGTAGTCAGAGCACCAGGTGCTACAGCAATTACCAAACAGACTCTAGGTCCGGGCAACGAAGTAGAAACAACGTTTGGTCCTTTAACTAAAATTCCAAATTCTGAAAACAACATTTTGGTATTTGTTGAAAACGTTTTTCAAATTTCAGACACTAACTACAACCTAGTGGACAATTATCTAGGATCAGGTAATACCTATATTGTGTTTACCAGTTCAGTTCCTTTAGACAAATACATCACAATATATTACGGCTACGCCGATTAATATTACCGGAGAGAGCGAATGCCAGAACCGTTTGTAGCACAACTTGGTAGGATCAGTGGAAAATTATTAACTGAAAATCTATTAAGAAACGGTGTTGACCTAACTTTTAGAAATGCTCCAACGGATGCAGATTTACTTTACTTAGATGTTAATAACTCTAGAATAGGTATCAATTCTAGTCCGCCTGACTACGAATTAGACATCGTAGGCGACTCTAAAGTTAGTGCTAATGTTATTGTAAATGGCACACAGGCAGAAGTTGACAATTTGATTTTTTATACTTCTGGTACTGTGGGTACTACAGTAGGACCTATAATTATAGAACCTAATGGTGTAGATGCTTATGTACAATATGGCAAAATATTAACTCCTGATTTTGAAATCAAAGACAACTACATTAGAGGCATTGCTACTAATGCTGATATTACTCTAGATGCAGCTGGTACTGGTAAAGTCAATATATTAGCCAATACTGACATTGCAGGTAATCTAGCGGTAGTTGGAAACATCTCTGCAACCGGGGAAGTAAGGCTAGACGGACAATTTATTATTGGTGATAGTCCATTAGATACAATTACTATTGCTCCTGATTTTACACAGAGTATTATTCCTGGTCTAGATGGAACATACGATCTAGGAAAAGGCAATAAACGCTGGGCTGAGATGCATATCTATGATATGAACGGTGCTGATTATATCGATACTACAAATCTGTTTATCAGTGATCAATTAAAGATCACAGCCAATACAATATCAACTATTCAAAGTAATGATAATTTAGTTGTCGACTCCGCAACAGGCACAATAAGAATAGAAAACATTTCTATAAATGATGGAGTGATAAACAATTTCAATAACACTCCTATAACTATCTCACATACCGGCAACGGATATCTACAAATTAATGATACCAATGCTTTTAAGATTCCATACGGAACTACCGCTGAACGCACTCCTGTTGAAGTAGGAGCCACACGTTGGAACAGCGAGATAGGCTATATGGAATGCTTTGACGGCACAGTCTGGCAAGTGGCCACAGGTGGTGGTATTGTTATCACTGCGCCTATCATGGAAGAACTCGGCCACGTTTATACACTGATCTTCGGCTAATTCCCAAATCTGACTAAATACTAATAATTGCAGCGAACGACCAATTTTCTGCAAGATTCGACTGTGGTAAACCAGCAGAGAGCGCAAGCTGAAAATTCGGTTATCGGTGAAACACCGGGTATTTAGGAGAGCAGATGGCTATTGGTCGCATTTCTGGTCCGCTCTTAAAGTCGAATTTGATTCGTGATGGAGTCAATTTAGCCTTTGAGACAGACCTTCTTTATCTTGATGTTAATAACGCTCGCATCGGCATCAACACGGCTACTCCTCAATACCAATTAGATGTAGTAGGCACAGCAAGAACTACAAATCTAGAAGTTCTAAATCAGTTAGATATTGGCAATTTTACTCTTACTGGCAACACAATTTCCAGCAATCTTCCAACTATTAGTTTTATAGCATCGGGCGGTGAAGCAACGGCCTATCATTCTAGACTAACAGTTAATGATATTGAAATACATGGCAATAAAATTTCAACTACTGTTTCAAATTCAAATTTAGAATTAGATCCTAGTGGCACTGGAAAAGTTGACATTCAAAGCGCCACTGATATTACAGGCAATCTAGCAGTCAACGGAAACATTTCTGCAACTGGTAATATCACAATAGGCGGCAACCTTATAATTGGCGATGCCTTATCAGACACTATCACAATTAATGCCAGTATTCGCAGCGATCTAATCCCCGAAACAGACAACTCGTATGATCTTGGATCAGCAGGATACAAGTGGAAAGCTGTTCATGCGCAGGGAATTTTTGCTGATAGTCTAAGCCTAAGCTCTTTTGACATTGGCAATATACGTTTAGAAAACAATACTATTACCACTACATCAAGCAGTGATCTAATACTTGATCCTAGCGGATCTGGTGCTGTAGTAATTGGCAACTTCCGCATACAAGACAACACAATCACTAATTTTGTCAGCGGAAGCATAACAGAAATAACACAAACAGGAACTGGCTATGTAAAAATAGCAGGAACCAATGCCTTTGTTGTTCCACGTGGAACAACCGGCGAACGCCCAACTGCATATGCAGTTGAGGGTATGACTCGATACAACACAGATTCAAAAGCCTTAGAAATTTGGGACGGACTTCAGTGGTCAAGTCCTGCAGGTACAATTGGTGCTGTTTCAGAAAGCACAGCTAACGACATTGCAATTAGATTTGCATTGACACTAGGATAATATAATGCCAACCACATTCAAACACGCAGTCAACGCAGGAATAGGAACAACCCCAGTAGATGTTTTGCAGATTCCAGTAGGATTTAGAGCAACCGTCATTGGTTGCAATCTAGCAAACTCGACAGAATACGACACAGTTAATGTTGATGTGTTTGTAGTCAGCGATGATAGTACTCCTGCATACTATGTTAAAGGATTAACTATACCGCCAAACTCAGCAGTGAAAATTATTACCAACGGTGAAAAATTAATTTTACCAGAAACATCGGGATTGCGTATTGTCAGCGATACTGCAAATAGTGTTGATACTGTTGTAAGTTATGTTGAACTATCATAAGGAATAAATCATGGCAAATAGCAATTATTATCTAGGACAAGATCCCGACAGTAGATTAGGCGCTACTCCAAGATTTTTCTACGGACTTAGAAAAAATGAAAACGGTAGTTTATTTTTAGAACGTAGCGATCAAACAAAAGGCACTGATACAATTCAGTTAAATAGTCCGGGATTAGAAACAGAGAACTATACAGACTTTGAAGTTGGAGTTGATTTTTTTGAAGGAATTGATGTAAACCATAATCCGGTTTATGACAATCTTAGATATCAACAGTATAGATGGGATGATAGAGCATTGTTCTATTACATCAACGACGAAGGTGAATTGGTAGTTAGAATAAACAACGGTTATACCTACGACAACGGTTCATCAGAGGGTTAATTTAGATCATGGCAGAATTTAAACTTAGTAGATTCAGATACACGTGGCACGGCGAGTGGTCTGCAAACACCAGATATAATCCTGACTACATTGTCAGTTTTGGCGGAAAAGTATATGTCAGTTTAGAAACACATACTTCAAATGCAGATTTCTATGCCGATTTAGAATATTTAAACAACGATACACCTCCATTGTTAGTTCCTAAGTGGGAGCTAGTTGCAGACGGTGTTAGTTGGAAAGGCGATTGGGCCAATAGTACATATTATGTTCTAGGCGATAGTGTAAAATATGGCGGCACTGTTTATCTTTGTGTCAACGATCATATTTCTAGTCCTGCTGAAATTTTAGATGCTAACGGAAACGTTATTTCTAATCCAGGCCTGGCAGCGTTTGGTCTTGACGAAATACATTGGACTATCCAAGTCTCTTCCAAAGATTGGAAAATTGATTGGACTCCTTCTACCTATTACAAGCTCAACGACATTGTAAGATATGGCGGAAGAGTATATCGTTGTAATCAGTCTCACCTAGCTGCGGGAGATCTTGCAACTGGTCTAGAAGGAACTCAAAGTTCCTGGGACATAGTATCTATAGCCGACGATTGGAAAGGATCATGGGCAATATCAACTCGCTATAAGGTAAATGACCTAGTAAAATACGGCGGAAATGTCTACAAATGTGAAATAGCACATACTTCTTCTTCTACAGAAACTACTGGACTACCAGCAGACCAAGGCAAATGGTCATCATTACATGTGGGAGTTGAGTATAAAGGCAACTGGACTGGATTTACAACTTACAAACAAAATGACGTTGTGAAATATGGATCATACACTTATGTTTCTTTGGGTTTCCATCTAGGTGTTGATACTTTTGATTCTAGCCAATGGACTGTCTACTGTCCAGGAAATGAATATGACGTTGAATGGGAACTAACAACGGTCTATCAAACTGGCGACATTGTGCAATACGGTGGAAACTTATATGCTGCAATTGAATTAAATGCAGGGCAAAACCCAGTAACAGCAGTATCATCATGGAAACTTTTATTTGAGAATTCTAGAATAAGAGGCGATTGGAATCAGATTAATGATTACAAAATTGGTGATGTAGTTAGACGTGGTGGAAATGTTTATCTTGCTCATAAAGATAGCACCAATCAGGACCCCGATATTATCAACGATGGTAGCACAACTAACGAAGAATATTGGGATCTAGTTATTCCAGGTATTCGTTGGAGAGGTGTTTGGTCTCCAGGGGAAATTTACGTATCCGGTGATACTGTAGTTTGGGTTTCGAGTTCTTATAAATGTGTAGACAAACATCTTTCAGATAGCGGTAATAGACCAGACGACGACGGCGCCGATAGCAGCCTTGTAGGCAGATACTGGGAAAAACTTACAGACGGTAATAGAATTAACCGATTAAAAAATATCGGAGATATTAGAACATTTGGTCCTACAGAAGACGGTAGTACCGTAGGATTCAAAGCACTAGAAATAGACGATCAAGGATTGGCACTTACCACTTTAACTGGTGAACCCGCTTGGGATCCATTAATGTCTACTGACAAAGTTTACTTTGTTGCAGAATTTGGAGAAGATCTTCCTACAGCAGGCACTAGCCCACAAAGTCCTTGGAGAACAGTTAGATATGCTTGTGAAAATATCACAGGGTATGCAACCATCTATGTAAGAACTGGAGTATATGACGAGATTCTACCAATTCGAGTTCCTGCTTTTGTAGCAATTGTTGGCGACGAATTACGTAGTACAGTTATTCAACCAAGCAATACCGTATTGACTAGTGATTACATCACAAGACTTTTAGCTGCAACAGAATACATAAAAGATATTTTAGAATTTGTATTAAAAGAATTACCAATAGGCAATGAAACACTTGCACCAGACACTGTATTGTACGGTATTATACCACAAGATTTTTCTGGAACTCCAGCAACCAACGAAGAAGTATTAATAACCACTTCGTTATTAAATCAGTTTGCCACTAGAATAACCACAGCTAATGCCACTTCTGTAAATGGTACTAATACAATAACTCTTGATGCTGCTAGATTAGCGGCTCGTGCTCAAATAATTGCAAATAGAGCATTTATTAAAAACGAAGCTACACTGTATGTGGATCTCGAATACAATGATTCTGCAGGCGCATTGGGTTCTGAATCTCCTAGATGGTCAACAGATCTAGATAGAGTTTTAGATGCTATATTATACGATATCGCCTATATAGGAAACTACAAAACTATTGAAGCAGCTAACTATTTCTTATGTGCCAGTGATTACGATCAAAACAAAATTCAGAACATGTTTTTGTTAAGAGACGGTACCGGACTAAGAAACTTTACTCTAAGAGGATTATCAGGAACACTAGGAGCTATCAATCAATATGGTACTCGTCGTCCTACAGCAGGTGCCTATGCCAGTTTAGATCCAGGATGGGGAGTAGGTGATACTGCTGCCTGGGTTGGAACCAAGTCGCCTTATATTCAAAACGTATCTACATTTGGTACAGGATGTGTGGGTTTAAAAATTGATGGCAACTTACATGCTGGTGGAAATCAAACTATTGTCTGCAACGACTTTACACAGATTTTATCAGACGGTATTGGAGTTTGGGCCAACGGTGCGGGGCGTACAGAGTGCGTTTCGATCTTTACCTATTATAATCATATCGGCTACTTATCTACTACAGGTGGAAAGATTCGAGGTACTAACGGAAACTGTTCTTATGGAACATACGGAGCAGTATCAGAAGGATTTAATATTGCAGAAACTCCGATTGTTGCAACAGTTAATAATAGATATTTTGATGCAACTACCTATCAAACATTGTGCAATACCGCTGGCGGATTGTTAAAATTATTTTATACTCATGCAGGAAATAACTACACTACGGCCACAGCTTCAGTCTTAGGATCAGGCAATGACGGACAGTTTGTTATAGACGATATCAGAGACGGTGCAGTTTCCGAAGTTAGAATTACCAACAGAGGAGATTCTTCAGCAGACGGCGGTGGCGGCTATGTATTTGCAACTAACTCTGCTCAAGGTGGTAATAACCTATCTATTCAACTTGCGGGGTCAGATGAAAATGAAGCTTCGACCTATAGAGGTATGCGAGTAGTGGTATCTTCGGGAACCGGGGTTGGACAGTACGGATACATTGCTGAATATGAATTTGCAGGGAAAACAGCTTATGTTGGACTGGAAAGACAGCCTCAAGTATCAGCTTCTCAGACTTTTAATGCTGCGGGCGGCAACCTAATACAACTTTCAAGTGTAGCACATCTTACTGTCGGCGATCCCATACTATTCACAGGCACAAAATTTGGAAACATTGCTGACAACACAGTCTACTATGTAAAAACAATAAACACAGGACTAAACAGAATTACCATAAGTGCATTGTCAGATCTTAGCACAACATTTAGTTTAATTAACGGAGTACCAACAGGCACTAACCCAGCAATGGTTGTTCATTGTATAGGATGGCAACATTTTGTTGAAGGAACTCCTATTTTAGCATTGTTAGATACTTCTACAAATTACTTTGTTGAACCGAGAGTAACATTTAGTAGTCCAGGATTTTCAACAGCAAACACAACACTGCCAGCAAACAGACAATGGACTAGTATTGCTGCCAATGCTAATAGATACGTAGCAGTTGCATTAGATACCTCAGCAACGGCATATTCAGTTGACGGGCAAATTTGGTTAAATGGCTCAATGCCAACTAGTGCGCTATGGACAAAGGTAAAATATGTAGGCGGTGTATTCATGGCATTTGCCACGGGCGGTCAGGCTGCACGAAGCGTTGACGGTATTACATGGTCGTCGATGACCATGTCCGCTACCGCAGAGTGGAGAGATGTTGCCTACGGTTCAATTAACGGTGTTGGAACTTGGGTGGCTGTGGCTGCAGGCGGCGTTCAAGCTGCAAAATCTACAAACGGTACCACATGGTCAGCATTTAATTTGCCAGAAGGCGCAGACTGGAATGCAATTGAATACGGTCTAGGAAAATTTGTTACTACTGCATTGAGCGAATCCAGCGCAACTGGCGCAGCCGTTGCTTATACTTCAAACGCAACTACCTGGACAATTGGATCTATTCCGCAAGGAAGCTATTCATTGGCCTACGGCAACAATAGATTTATTGCACTATCGGGCGGATACGCCGGAGCAACTGAAGTAGCCACTAGCTTTGATGGAATTACTTGGACAGAAGGTGTAATCCAAGCACAGGACTGGAGATCAGTAATCTACGCTCAAGGATTATTTTTAGCAGTAGCCACTGATTCATCAGTAGCAGCAACTTCAATTGATGGAAAACTTTGGGAATATCAATCATTAGGAACATCTGGACCTTGGTGCGCTATTGGATTTGGCAATATATCAAAACCCGGAAAATTTATTGTGTTGGGAGGATTAACTGCCAACTCAACAGCAGGTATAGTTGTTAGCACTGGAAAAACAGCTCAGGCAAGAATTCGAGTGGTATCCGGTCGCGTTTCAGGAATCAGTCTATGGGATGTAGGTAGCGGTTATACTTCTGCTCCTGTCATGGTTATTACAGATCCAAACAATAGTACTGAAGTTTCAACAGCCGTTAGAATTTCCAACGGTGTTCTTGGACCACCAACAATAGTTAATGCTGGTGCAGGCTACGAAACACTGAGTACACGCACAATAATTACAGGCGACGGGTATAAAGACGAATATCAAATTGGCAGCAATTTAGTTATCAGCGGACTAGACAGATTGCCTGGTCCGGGGGATAATATTCAAATTGTTGGAATTAATGATTATACCTATAAATTACTGACAGTTGAAATTTTAGAAGGAGCATTCCCTAACGCTACAGCTAGATTAGTGATTGCTAAAGATCTAGGAAGAGAAGAAAGTCCAGAGCACGATACAGAAATTGAAATTAGACAGCAGTACAGTCAAGTTCGTTTAACTGGCCACGACTTCTTGGATGTTGGTTTGGGAAATTTTGAACAGACAAATTATCCAAATACACTATTTCCAAATGGCACTGTCCTAGCACCTGAAGATGAAATTAGAGAACGTGATGGTGGTCGTGTGTTCTACACATCAACTGACCAAGACGGTAATTTCCGAGTTGGAGAATTATTTGCAGTTGAACAGGCTACAGGTATTGTTACTCTAAATGCACAGTTCTTCCAACTAGAAGGTCTTGAAGAACTAAGATTGGGCGGCGTAACTGTTGGCGGATCAGGAGTTGTTGTTCGTGAATTTTCAACAGACAATACATTTACTGCTGATTCAAACAACATCATACCGACACAAAAAGCAATTAAAGGATACCTACAAAGACGAGTATCTGGCGGTGGTGCTGACGCAATAACTGGTCAGCTTACAGCAGGTATTGTTAGAGTAGGGCCCGATACTTTAGCAACAACTACAGGCGACGAATTGATTTTTACAAGTAAAGTATCATTTAACGGTGGAATCGACGGAACTTGGTTAGCATTAAATTATTTTACTTCCGCCGGGAGCTTTTAATGTTGATTAAGATTTTGAATAAATATGATTTAATGCAAGAATATGGAGCTATAAATGGCTGAATTTAAACTAGGTAGATTAAGATTTGTATGGAAAGACCAGTGGACAACCGGCACAACATACTACAAAGATGACATCATTGCATATGGTGGCAAAACATTCCTTTGCGTAGCAGGTCATACTGCCGCAGCGGACTTCTATACGGACTTAGACAATATTCCGACAAAGTGGAATCAGTTTAGTGACGGCCAAGATTGGAAAGGCGACTGGACTGGAACAACACTTTACAAAGTCAACGACATTGTAAAATACGGCGGATATGTATATATTTGTAATGATGGCCACACTTCACAGTCTACTTTAGAACTAGATCAAAGCAAGTGGGATTTGTTTGCAGAATCGTTTGATTGGAAATCATCGTGGGCCACCGGAGTTGTTTACAAAGTTAACGACCTAGTCAAATATGGTGGGTTGGTTTATCTTTGCAACACTGCACATACTTCGGCAGCAACAGCCACTTTAGGATTAGAAGCTGATCAAAGCAAGTGGGATTTATTCTCAAAAGGCGTTGATTGGAAAGGCGCTTGGGCCACTAGCACACGCTACAAGGTGGGTGATGTTGTAAAATACGGCGGCACTACCTATGTATGTAATTTATATCACACATCACAGGCAACAGCCGCACTTGGTCTAGAACCCGATCAAGCAAAATGGGACTATTTCAACCAAGGAGTTGAATACAAAGGCAATTGGACATCAGCCACTAGATATAAAATTAATGATATAGTTAAGAGTGGAGGTGGAGCCTATATCTGTATTGTTAGCCATACAGCCGATGCTGCATTTCCTACAGACTACACAGGTGGAAAGTGGAATCAATTTGTAGAAGGCGTTGAATTTGAAGGCCAATGGCTATCAGGAACTACCTATCAGCCAGGCGATATTGTACGCTACGGCGGAAACAGTTATATTTCTAAGACTGCGCACATTGCAGCAGGCGGATTTACACCATCTACTAATACAACCGATTGGGATTTGTTTGCAACAGGCTTTAGATTTGCTGGAGCATGGAACTCGGGAACAACCTATAGAGTTGGAGAAGTTGTACGAAATCAAGGATATACCTACGTTGCAACAGCAGACGGTCAAAATTTTCAACCGCCTAACGCTTCCTACTGGGAATTATTAAATCAAGGTATTGATTGGACAGGCAATTGGGCCTCATTAACATCATATGTATTAGGTGATGCTGTTAAGTTTGGACCAAACAGCTATATTGCTGTTCAAGCACATACATCAACAGCCAGCGGATTAGATCGCCCTGATAACGATATTACAGGCACATATTGGAATTTGTTAACCGCTGGTAATGAAGAATCAGTATTAACAACAACCGGCGACTTAGTTTACTATTCAGGCGGAGGCCCAACAAGATTACCAGTAGGAGACGAAGGTCAAGTACTTACAGTTGAAAATGGACTACCAGCATGGAACTATTTTGGTCAAGTGGCCAAGGTATTCTATGTTGCGCCACACGGAATTAATACACCTGCACCAACATATGGTTTAACCATTGACAAACCTTGGGCTAGTGTAAGATATGCCTGTGAGCAGATCACAAATGGTACTGAATATCCTAATGCAGCCTATTTGTTAAAACAAAATAGAACATTCATTCAGAAAGAAATTGTTGAGTGGGTCAATTATCAAATCACCTATTACACAACCACAGTACCTACACCGTCTAGTATCTGGTATAATTTTACCAATAGCAGTATTTCTGCATGCCAACGCGACATGGGATTAATTGTTGACGCAATTACACACGACCTAACACATACTGGAAATGTAAAAACTCTAGAAGCTACTGAATCTTATTTTTCAGCAGGTACACTAATTACTGCGATTTCTGATGAAGAATTTCAATTAATTGCAGCAATCAATTACGGTTTATCTTTAATCTCTAGTATTTTAGCTAATACAGCACCTGCTCAAAATTATCAAACATTAAACGGCATTGGTGCTGGCAGTAGAATTAAACAGATCATTGATGCAACTTACACAGCCGAAGCAACAGCTTATGCACAATGCGAATCGTTGTTGAACATTATTACCGCAGCATTGGCTGCAGGTGTAGACACTGGACTTCCAGAGTTAGATACCCCAGGTTATACAATTAATGTTAAGACTGGACAATACTATGAAGTATTACCAATTCCTGTTCCTGCTAATACAGCTATTGTAGGTGATGAACTACGCTCAACAAGAATTAGCCCAGAAGGTAGTTTAATTGCAACCAACGACAAAGCAAAGTCAGTATTGACCTTACAAAGATTAAAGTCAGTAACTGATGAGATAATTGCCAATACCGCAATTACACCTACTACAGGAAACACTGCTACTCAATATACCACTCTACAAAAAGCAGGTAATACTGGTAGTGCAACAGCAGTAAGTTCAGTTCAGGCTAACACAGCAGAAATTAAAGATATTGTTACAAACAATACACCAAACGCTTATGTACGCCCAACACCAACTGGAGGTTCAGGCAATGCATTTACTGCTGGTTATCTTGATGCTGCTAGATTAATCAATGCCAACAAGGCATTCTTACAATCTGAAGTTAGTGCTTGGATCAACGCACAAATTTCTGGAAGCATTGCACCGTTTGTTGGGTTTACTTATAGCGGTACTAGACAGACTAAGTGTGAACGTGATGTAGGTTATATTGTTGATGCATTAGTCTACGATATAACCTATGGCGGTAATCTTGCTACAGAAATTGCTGCAAGATCTTATTACAGTCTAGGTTCGTTTGTAGAACCAGCAACTGAAAAAGCACCAGCACTAGCAGTTCAATTACGTATTAAAGACATTATTGATAACATTGCCACAGGCAATACTGCCGGTTGGACAAAGACTACTGGTCTAAGTCAAGATGTATCTGGCACACCGGGTAGTGCTCCTGCAGCATCTGCTGCACAAGATCGTATTCAAGAAATTTACAATACCATCGACACTGGCACATCACCAACAACAATTGCTCCAGATATTACATGGCCTGCAGCCGCATTGATTGCTGCTAGAACAGCATTAAACACAGCAAGAACACAAATTCGTAGCGATGCCGTTGCCTATGTTAAAAAATTATACCCAACACTATCATTTGATGAAACACTGTGTTCACGTGATGTTGGCTACATGGTAGACGCACTCGGCTATGACTTGATGTTTGGATCAAACTTCCTTTCAATCCAAAGCGGATTATCATACCAGAGAGGACTATCGTCTACTGCACTAGTGTTAGGCAGTCAGTTGGCCGCAACTCAAGCTATCATTGACTTTTTATCAGCCACAGCTTCTAAAATTGTTGCTAGCGGAGCAGTTGTACTAGCAGACAATTTGTGGTCAGACATCATTAACTATGTTAATACAGGAACGGAGCCGATTGTTGTGGGATCAAACGATCCCACAGAAGATCTAGATAGAATCAACGGCGCTAAAATTCTACAACTTAATAAAGAATTCTTAGTAGCTGAAGCAGATGCTTATATTGCAGATACATTTAAGTCTACCGTTTCGGCCACCGACAGCGGAGATGTATTAACTTGCGGATCACAGACATGGATGGTAGCAGGAGATACTGTAAGATTTACAGGAACAGTGTTTGGTGGTGTTTCACTGAATACAACATATTATGTTCTTAGCACAAGTCTAACTGCTACAACATTTAAGATTTCATTGACACCAGGTGGTACAGCAGTTGATTTATCATCAGCATCTGGAACAATGACAGTTAAGTGGTACTATGGTTCTGCTAGTTGCAACAACGACGTGAGAAATTATGTAGAAGCCATTGCACACGACTTGGTATATACAGGAAACTACAAGTCAGTTTTAGCCGCACGTTATTACAGAAATGCATTAACTGGCTCTAAACTAGAAGACATGTTCTATGTTAAGAACGGTACAGGTCTAAGAAACTGTACATTGACAGGATTAGATGGTAGCTCCGATGGTAATACCACAGGCTATCAATCTGCTCTAACAACAGTTCCAAACGAATATGGCACACTACGTCCAAATGCTGGTGCTTATGTTTCTCTAGATCCAGGTTGGGGACCAAACGATGAGAATGAGTGGGTAGTAAACAAATCTACATATGTTCAGAACGTTACAACATTTGGTATCGGCTGCGTTGGTCAAAAGATCGACGGAAGTTTACATGCAGGAGGAAACGATTCTATTGTTTCCAACGACTTTACACAGGTATTGTCAGACGGTATCGGAGCATGGATCACAAACTTAGGTCGTGCAGAACTTGTTTCTGTGTTCTCATACTATAACTACATTGGTTATCTAGCGGAGAACGGTGGAAAGATTCGTGCTACCAACGGAAACAACTCTTACGGTACATACGGTGCAGTAGCTGAATACATTGATATTTCAGAAACACCTGTATTGGGC
>Ga0222712_10003533_pt1 | contig 16960 bp, 23 predicted proteins | sample C33_657DmetaG_FD_165043 | JGI IMG/M metagenome (GOLD analysis project Ga0222712, IMG submission 165043) | Estuarine water microbial communities from San Francisco Bay, California, United States - C33_657D | ecosystem: Environmental > Aquatic > Marine > Unclassified | place: USA: California...
TTTTATATTTTTTATATTTTTTATATTTTTTATATTTTTTATATTTTTTATATTTTTTATATTTTTTATATTTTTTATATTTTTTATATTTTTTATATTTTTTTAAAATATTGATACAATTTTTTTCCAAATGTATGAACAAATGCTAATCAAAATTAATAACATAAACGCCACTTTTCCAATCTCAAAAATTGTGTCTGAAGTAAAATTGACGATAAAGTCAGCAGGAGATTTGAGTAAACCGTTAATTCCATAAACAAATACATCCGTAAAGTCTGTTACGCGCTGTTTGATTTTGTTTTTATATTGAGACCATTCAATATTGCTATAATTATATTTCTTGTTGTCTTGCATAATATTTTGTTCTCTCACATAATTATGCGCATCTTCAATTCGCTGTTTATTGCGGAATTCTTGAATGATTTGGGTTGCTTCTAATTCTGCTTTTTTATTAATATCCAACAGTTTTAATTCTTTTTCTAAAAGTTCCGCTTCTTTCTCAGAAAGTTCTTCCTTAAACTCAAATGGCGAGTCGTGTGCACCAATGTTTGCTTGTTCTAAAACATCTGTCCAAAAGTGCTTCAAATTTGTAAAATAATCATCAAGTATTAATGACCGCTTGCTGGTTAATTCCAAATAATTTGGCAATTGTCGTTCAAATTTTTGCAAAATTGGCAAAATGTATTTTGCTTTCTCTACAAGACTTTTGGTTTTATCTTTGTCAATATCCAAATCAATATCAAAACGAATCCCATTATAACCTTCCTTTTTACTCATTTTTTCCTTCTTCTCTTTGAAACCGCGGTTCAAATTGCGGATGTAACTATTATCAATAATATTTTGAACAATAATAATATAATAATTAATTTTGTTTGGATCATATGTAAATGAAATTGTATTGTTTTCAGAGTCATAAAATAATGTATACGGGTCTTCAAACGTATTGTCACATAAGCTATTTAAGAAAGATTCGCGGCTATTTACGGCTTCGCGATACTCATGATAGGCATATAAATCTGTTGCAATTTTGTCTTTTAATTCGGTATTTGTTGCTACAACCTGATTTGATGATGAAAAGTAGCTGATAAATCCCTCTTTTTTTCCTTCTGTTTTCTCGGAATAAAATTCAATATCGGTTGTCAACTTGTAAGAGTAAGATAATGGCAAAACGCTTGTTGTTTTTTCAATCATTTTATTACACATATTGAGAAGGGTGTTTGTGGCGTTAATGATAAGTTGATTTAACGAATCCACTTTTTCTTTTTCTTTTTCTTTTTTAAATGACGTATCCATAAAATACGAAATCCATTCTTTGAATTGGGTATCTTTGGTCTTGTATCTATCCAGGCCAAAATGAATTGTGTTTTCCGGGATGATTGTGATTTGTTGGTTTAATGTATAATCACTAACAATAATTTTGTTATTTGATTCAATAACCGGCTGTTGATGGGCGGATGCAAAGACGGATGCAAAGACGGATGCAAATGCGGATGCAAAGACGAATGCAAAATAAATATTCATTCTTTGATTTTTAATTATGATTGTGATTTTTTTATATAATTAATAAAAAAACAAAAAAAGATTTCAATTTTATATTTTTTTCATAAAATTGATTTTTTTTTGTTTTTTTATTAATTATATAAAAAAACAAAATATTATTATAACAAAAATGCAGTTTGAATTATCTCCATTCAATTTATTTAGAGCTGATAAGCGCGAGTTTTTGCAAAAAAAATGTGCGCTTTGTATTTCAACCCTTTACTTCCCCGAAATTGGTGATAAAATGCCAAGTTGTCGCAAATTGGAGTGCGGACATGCATTCCACTTTGATTGTTTGCACCAAATGATTGTAAATGGACACCATAAATGTCCGGAATGCAGAGAACCAGTTACCAAAATTATTAATATGGATAAATCATTGGAAATTGCTATTCGCAACGATGCATTTGATAATGGTGACATTGACGAAACATTGAAAAAACAATTCAGTAATCAACAATTAGTTGTTGATGATTATCCATATCACAAAGTAGTCTTTGAAAGATGGCGAGATTGTTGCAAAAAAATCTAAGAGAAAAAATAAAAAAAATTCATTCATTCAAACTTTTTTATTTAGACAATAACAAGGGATTTATTTCCGCCAAATACATATTGAAAAATCCACTTACCTTGATAATTTGATATCCAAGAATTTCTCTCAGATAATCAAATAATGCAGTGTTTGTTTGGCTATTCGATTCAAATAAAATCTTGGGATATCCACAACGAACAATGGTTTCCATTCCGCCCTGCAACACCTGGAGTTCATTCTCTTCAACGTCCATTTTTATAAAAGAAATTTTTTCATTAATATTGAAAGAATCTAAAGTGCGTATCTCTATTACCTCGCTATTCAAAATCTTGTCTGCGGATGGGGCATGTACAGTTGATCCTCCACCATCATTACTGACAATGTGCAAAGTTTTGGCACCTGTTTGTGCATTATTCCCCAAACCTAGTTTCAAACATTCTACATTGGTAGCACCACTAAGTGCAACACCTCCGCACAAAGCATAATACGTCATTTTCTGCGGTTCAAATGCAATAACTTTTCCAGAATAAGGCGCCAGAGTGATGGCGTAACTTCCAGTATGCGCGCCAATGTCTAAGACAGTTGCGTCTTTCCTGCAGAACTGCTTACACCACTCAATGAGATTGTTTTCAAAAAGACCGCGTTCAGCATAATAAGTATGGTTTACAGAAGGCATCAAGTAGGTGAGCGGTTTATTAATGAAGAAAATCTGATTATTCTGGTTATTATCGGTGGCGTCTCTCTCGTCCTTGGTCAAAATAATGTATTTGGTTGACATGATTATAATAACTGTATGTTGTTTTTATCTCTTTTAGATAAAATATTTTCATGTATTAAATAAGCACTATAAGTTAAAAGAAAAACCAGATGGAACACCATATGTTCGTGCCAATAAATGAGCCATGGTAATAGCATTTCTTAAAATCGCCTTCTTGTTTTATTTTTTTGTTGTTTTTTACTTCTGTGTTTTTTTCCTCGTCCAGTTCCATCATTTATAAGCCGTGGATTTGGACTAAGTCTATTTAAATGAGTTATAAGTGATTTTATAAACTGTTTTGATGGCCAAAAATCACCTTCTTTAAAACAATCTGTAATAAAAGGAACTTTATCGGTTGTCTTTAATCCAGTCTTTTTTTTATATTCACTGACTAACCTACACAGATTAACAAAACCTGGCGGTTTTTTAACTATTACTATATTAAATGTATATCCAATTGATGTATTTTTAGTTCGAAATTCGTTTTCTTTAACTAACGAGTAATTTCTAAACTGTTCTATCCAATCACATATGTTGTCTTCTTCTGCTTCTTGATCAAAATCTCTTGCTAATGCACTTGTATACGCACTTTCTCTTCTTATTTGACTTTGACTCATTATATAATACGTAAATATAAATGATTTACATAATGTTCAATTATTTCTAAAGTATTTCAGGTTCCCCCTTAAAACAATATAAAAACAACCACCCATTAACCATCAATGACATCACGGTGTAGCCAAACACAAAATGAATTATTGCTAACTAATTTGCTCGAATTTTATAAAAAGGAAAACCACATGGAACGATTAATGCAAATCATTAACGGCGAATCCAAAGTTTCTCTAAGAATTATTGATTGGTTTGTCACCAATTTTGCGAAAAAGAATTTCACAGTTTACTCAATTCCTGCTAAGAATCGGTGCAGCACTGTGATAAACGGGGAGGAAAACATGGAAAGATTCAAGGTGTTCCATCATTATAAACTTGAACTAAAAGCTTATAGCAAGGTGAGATTTGACCCGTTCTCTCGGAGAGAGCGAATCATGGTGCCGTATACCAATGAGACTTGTTTGCAGACAACAATTGGTCAATTGAATTTCTTCAAATGGGCGATTGAGAACCAAGTGCTGGAATACATTGAGGAAAATTACGAAGAGGTAGAGGCAGATATGAATTCCAGAAACAGTATTTCGAAGAAGAATGGAGAGGAATTAGAGACTGATAATAAAACCAGGAAAAAGAGAGAAGAGTTGTCAGTATCCGCGTGCAAAACCATTAAGAAGGAGTCGGTGAAGATTGTGGTTAAGTTCAACTAGGGGGGCGAAGCCCCCCTATGACCCCCTCAATTTTATAAAAAAAATAAATAATACAATGGGTTTTCTCTCAGTGTATTATAAACAATGGTTCAAATAAACATAGTTTTCATTGCATTTGCAATTGGATTCTTGTTAATTATCCATCACGCATATAAGCATCGTCCAAGTGGAGAAGACCCTCTTTATGGTCTGGACCAATACTTTCAGTTATCGGATGTCGGCAATTTTAGAACTTTCAATCACGAGATGTTTGTGATTTTTTTAATTATTGCTGTTTTCATTGCATTATATTAACGCCTTCTAGACTTTTGCTGTCTCTTTGATTTGCGTTGTTGACGTCTCTTCTTTGATTGGCGTCTTTTCTTTGAACCACCAGTGTAGCTTGAGAATTCCATTTTACCTGGAGCAATAACCTTTCCTTCGAACCCGTAGCCTTGTCCTCCGCGATGCTTTTGCGCACCTCCGTTCATTTTTTCTTGGTAAACAGACGCATTTCCTCCGAGAGCCGATGGTGAAACACTTGGTAAAAAAGTAGTAGGTGCATTAATTTGAGAACTCATATTATATGTTATATGCCGATATAAAATATAAAAGTTAGATACAAACAATAATATAATGGATTCTTTCTGTGTAGTATTTGTTTGTAACTTCCGCTACCTAGATAAATTTTTCGACACGTGCAAATCCTTGATTGATGTCGGCGAATACGATAGATCCATTGTTTTAATTGTTGGAAACGATATTAATGTGGATGCGCTAAACAATCATCCATTCATAAAAACGCATAAACAGATATTGATTAAACACTTTGAAGATATTGTTTTTTCTAAAGAAATAATTTCTAAAATAGACAAGACAAATACCCAATGTGGAAAATTCGGATACAAATTGTTCCAGTACCACAAATACCATTTATTTACGCAGTTTTTCAAACAGTGGCGCTACATATTCTACATTGATTGTGGGTCAAAAATTTACAATAATATTGCGCCCATTTTGCAAACTGCGACGCCAGATACATTGTTGGCACATTCGGACGCGTTTCCAACATATCAGTGGAAACTCAGTTGTCAGTTCTTAGAAAAAATCGATTTGGATTTGGACACCGACTATTTCCAATCCACCATTATGCTGTTTGACACAAACATTATTGAAGACGACACATTTCAGCAACTATATGCACTCACTGAAAAGTATCCGGTTTCGACCACGAATGACCAAGGTATTTTGAACCTGTATTTTAATTGCATCAAGAAAAAATGGAAACAAATTCCTATGGGCGACGACACCACCTATTATTATGATTTTAATATAAGAAATTCAGACAAACCATACATCATGACGAAATATTATGTGTTCAACGACTAAATGTTTTTTTTCGAATGGTTTTTCTTTTTTTTCGAATGGTTTTTCTTTTTTTTCCTTCTGCATGGTTTTCTTTTAACACATCAATCAACATTGTTGTACTCGATTGTTTTAAAATACGTGTAACATCTTCATTTGCAACATCAAAACAGGTAAGTCCGTCATTGTTTTTGTCATAAATGTTTGCTCCTCTTGATAATAAAAAATTAATGATTTCTATTTTGCTTTTTTCACATGCACTAAATAAAGAAGTTTTGCCATTTTTATTTTTACTATTAATATTTGAGCCAGCAACAATTAGAGCATCTGCAATTTCTATGTGACTATTTTCCAATGCAGTGTGGAGAGGAGTCTTTCCAAAAAGTTTTTCTTTTATATTTAAATCTGCACCATTTTTCAACAAAATATCTACTGCATCTTGAGAATTGATACTAGATGCTGCATGAAGAGGTGTGCTTCCAAAATCATTGGCAAGATTAATATCAGCATTATTTTTCAACAGAAGTGATACAATTTCGGAGCAATCATATTTTGATGAAATATAAAGAGGTGTTTCACCAGCAACACTTTTTTTATTAACATCAATACCTGGTTGTCTTAACAGAAATTCGACAATATCAGTATTGCATTTCTTTGATGCTATATAAAGAGGTGTTGCTTTCCATCTTTGACCCTCATGTATTTTGCATAATTTATTTATATTTATGCTAGGGTTTTCAGTTAATATGCGGACAACTTCATTAATTTTATCTTCATCTGCAGCGTTAAATAATTGTTGTTCCATTACAATATATTATTACTATATAAATAATTTTGAGTCTAGTGCCATTTGCACATGGTTAATTCTGCACACATACTTGCAAGTGGTTTTCCATCAAATGACGAATGTTTGAATGTATTTACTTTTTTTATAAAATGTTGTTCATAAGACTCTTTGAAACTATTATTATTCTCAAACATCTGCGCCAATGCGGCCTTATTTTCAATTATTTTACTGACTACATCTTGTAAAACTTGCCATTTTAAACTCTGGCATTCTTCGGACATCAATTGTTTGTCAAACTCTTGTATCAGTTCATCAACTTGCAATTGCGGTTTTATAAATTCTTCAACTATGTGTGTTTGTATATCTTGTTGTAAATTATCGTAAATTTCTTTGGCTAACATTTTATAAAATAGTGTAAATGTATTTATACTATTTTATAAATATTTATTTACTTTTCACAAATAAAATCCAATCACTAATTTCTTTTAACCATTGGTTTCCGATACTGGATGGTCCTTCATATTCAGTATCCGAGTTTGAATCAATTCTCAAAACTGGATACTGATATCCTTCATGCTGTATCAAATGGTAAGACACATAATCGGATATATGATAAACACTGGAATTTTTTGTATGAATTAACCATTTGCTGTGATAGTTCTTGCATTTTTGCAAATATTCAATTGGAATGCCGTCTTCACCAGTTCGATGTCTCTTGTTGATTCGGTTAGCACATGTCTCTGGGTCAGAATCCATATAAATGACCGCATCTACGCGGTAATCTTGGATGAATTCTGAATACCATTTGTTATAAATGGAAAACTCCATAGGTTCCACGATTTCGTCGTCGTGCAACATATTCATAAAGATGTTTTTGTCGGCGCACAAAGACCGCTCAATAATAATAATTTCAACGTCAGGGTTTTCTTTGATTGCATTTTTGAGAAGTGATAGGCGAGTTATATAAGCCATTACCTGAAATGTGAATGCATATCTTTTTTGGTTCTTGTAAAATTTTTCTAAAATAGTGTGTCCATTTTCGTCATGAAACTGTTCCCATATATCTAGGGGTTCTTTTAGAAATAAAATATTTTGGGTTCCATTTGTTTTCATGTATGATTCCAAATGCTCGAGAACAGTGGATTTTCCAGCACCAATATTGCCTTCAATAGAAACAAGAAACGGACAACGACGACTCATTTTGGTTTATATATTATGGTTTTTACTTTTTGTATCCTTTTTCTAAATAATTTCAATTTTATATACGTAAATTTTTTATATATAATGAATATAATGAGTATTATTATGAATATTAAAACCATTGTGTCTGTTTGCATAATTGTATTATTGTCATTAATTATTGTTAACCATTTTTTCAAGGATTTATTTAAACTAAATCCATTTTACAGAAACAACATACTTTTAGAGGGATTTGATGCTTCTGGAAACACGCCTCCGTCTTCTTTAGAACCACCGCCTTTAGATCCTTCGTCCTCACCTCCTCTGTCTTCACCTCCTCCGTCTTCACTTCCTCCTCCGTCCTCTCAAGTATCGGATACTGACAAATCAACCATGATGGCAGATTTGTTTGAAATTGTGAATACTCAAATGGACACAATTAGAACACTCAAGTTGAGTGACAAATTCACGCCAATTAATATTGATAAGACTGTGTCTGAACCATTTGTAATTCTGATGAATCTGAAATTGTTGATAAACAATTCTATATACAAGAATGAAATGGATTTGAAGGAAATGTATGACAAATACATTGGAAATAAAGCAGTTCAACAATTGTTGTCGGACATAAATTCGGTGAATATGGACACTAGTTCAACACCAGATATTGGAAGTTTAGAAACATCTTTTTTAACAAAAAGCAAAAGTATTGTGGATGGACATCAAAAAATAATTGATAAAATATTAGAGAACAAGAGAAATGAATAAATTATCCGTAATTATATAATGAATTATTCGTCATTGGTTAAAGAGACAGATTTTGATAAAGTAAAAGACACGGATGTTATAACAAAAATAAATGATTATCAATATGCATTTGATGGAAACAAAAAAACAAAAGTATATAATACAAAGGTTTCTCCACCTTTAGGAATGAAATATTTTGCAGATACTGGAATCAAGTGTAGTAATAAGAAAAAAAATATATACACATTTGTAGATGCAAAACCTTCGGAAAAAAACATTCTTTCATCAGCAAGTTTAGATCTAAAGAAAATAGATGATAGTAATGAAAAAATAGAAAATCCAAATTTTAACACAACAAAATGCACAAAGAAGCTGGTAAACCGCACTACGGTTGGTTTAGATGGTAAATCAAAAAAAAAAAGTCATTATGTTGGAATAGAAACGTTTGTTACACCGAGTCTTCAAGAAATGAACATTGGACAACAGTTTTTTATTGGTTCGTTTGCTGTACTTGGGCTTTTTCTTTTTTATAAGGCGTATATTAAACGATAGGGGAATATAATGATCTTCAATGTATTAGTTAGTTAATCATATTTACAAACGCTTAGTTATAAAAGCCCTTTATAAATGTTTTTAGATATCAAGGAGTCATTTTTATAAAAATATTAAATATTTTTATAAATGTTTTTATAACCAAGCTAAAGGGAAGGGGGGGGGGAAGCTTCACTTATCTTTAGAGCTTGAACCTTAAAAAAACCTGGTAAGCAACTAAAGCACCCATGCACTGAGCAATAATATAAGGAAAAAGCTCAGTAGAAGGCAATGCACCCGATGCTGCCATCGCCAAACTTACTGCAGGATTTGCGTGTCCTCCAGAAGTGTTTCGTGCCAATAAGATAACAAGAGCCAATGCAGCACCGATGGCTAAAGGATTGCCTGTAGCCAAAATAACATAAACGAAAAAAACTGTGCCTAAAAACTCAACGATGTAGTTGTACATTTCTAAATATATATCTTAATTGAAGATTTTTATCGTACAAACATAATGTGAGAATAAGCCGCATTATTGTATCCACCTTGTGATAAATCGTTGTAATTTCGGTTATTGGCTTGTTGTTTCTTGAATTTTATGTATTCTGAACTGTCAGCAACAAACTTGACGTTGCACGAAGAAGCGGGAACACCAGTTGCATCGGTGTTGGTCCAGATAGACCCAATCTTTCTTGAGTAGCCAGGTCGACTCGCATTAGTTGGGTTAGGTCCACCAGATGAATAATTCTTGCGACTCAGGAAATCGCCACTGTTGTTTACTGCGCGGAAAGGGGTGGTTACACGAGTTTGGTTATTAACTGTTCCGGTGGCGTATTGAGTGTTCCATCCCATTCTCAAAACTTTTCGCATACCCACAAGCTCAGATGTCTTATAATTTGTCATTGTTTGTTTGCTGGAGAACCCTTGGAAAGGTCCTCCAAGATTACTGCTACTAGTTTGTCTTGACATTATATATATCTTGTAAAGAAAATAAGGAATCTCTTCTTACACCTTTTCTCTTCCCTTCGGGTAAACGCCTACTTTGTCGGCAGTTATGAGTGAAAAAGGAGATCCCCATTTGCTCATTTTGAATGAGAAAAAGTGTAAAATGTATTATAAAAAAATATAAGCCAATTACTTAAAACATTTTAAAAATGGCTACATATACTTCTTGCAACTTGATACAAGCCTCTTTCAAATCTTGTCGAATTTCATTTTCACTCACTTTTTCGATAAAAGCCAATCGAAGACAACTTGTTAAATCGTGCGGATGTAACTTTTTAAATCCACAGAAGTTTAACAACTTATTTTCTCTGTAGAATTTTTCATACATATAAAATTCCAATGCCTTTCCTAAAGTATAATCTTCATTTTTCAAAATTATGTCATGACTATTATCCATTGTTACAAGACTTGGTTCAATTGGAACCTTCTTAACATCATCAAGATTATCTTTAAAATCTAATAATTTACTTTGCATAATTGCGCATGCTTTTTTGAAAATTTCGTTATTTGTGAAAACACCAACTGATTCAATTACAAAATCAAAACTGTTTTCAACAAAATGCCGTTGAGCATCTAACAAGTAAAAGTTTGTCTTGGTATACTCTATTTCATCTGCAGTTGAGCCTTCGCTTCGCATTTTGTTTTCCTTGTCGGTCCATGCGTCTTTGGCCTTTTCCAAATCAACGGTGTTTCCATATGCACATTTGGAAACCACATTGTACATACTGCTTACACCCGCATTTGCAATCGAAAATTCGCAAGTTAACTTAATTTGTTCGCCAGGAATATCACCGATTTTTGGTCTCAATCTACAGAAATCGATGTATTGGTTGGATGCAATGTCCATTGGAAATATACGATTGACATCGGCCTTTCCCATGTATTCGCCGGTCTCCTTATTCTTGATCTTGAAATGTTCAGTGGTTACAAACATCATGTGGTCAGTTTCATTTTTCTCGTCGATTTCTAAAATAAATTTTCCAGGCAGTTCATCAAGTTTTGTGCTGTGGATAGGGATGCAACTGAGGCGTTGTTTTAAAATCTCATTGTGCAGACGACAAGTATTTACAGTAATTGTACACATGTTATCATTATATGTCTCAGTTCTTAAAACTACAGTTTCAATATCGTTCAAAACAATTCTGCGCACCGCGTTTGCTAAACTGACATTAACACCAGATAATGTGAATTTAAGAACACCGGATTCTTCAGATATATTACTAATTTTGGGATTCATTTTTGCTATAATGATTATATATTATGTTTTTATATTCTTGAATATTTTTATTTCAATTTTAGATAATTTTTAAATTAAAGAAGACATTTTTTTTGCAACCTGATTTTCTTGCAAAGTCGGTCCTCATCATCAAAAACAAAGATTTGAAATTGCGACTTTGTGAAATTCTTTATATACTCCTCCAATTTTATACGCGAAAACATTTTGATTTCTTCGATATAAACCGCATATTCGTATTTTCCGGAAACAAAATTTCTGTCAAAGAGGATGCCCGAGAATTCTTTGTCCAAAAATTCATTTTTATTAGCTAAAACCAATAGTTCACAATCCATCTGGGTTTTTCGAATATCTTTGGTTGCGCGATTGACTAAATCTAATTGGCGGGTCCATTTATCCAGGAAGGCTTGGCCCAAAACACTTATCACTGGTTGGAACAAAATCTGGTTCAAAATATCAACTAGGCGTCGTATGGGGCTGGTAATATGCACGTATGCATCAACACCAAGTTGGGAATGAGGCGCACAAACCTCGGAATATGATGCACCAGAACCATAGTTTCCGAGCCATTGGTTAATAGTATTTATTTCTGATCCGGTGCTTTCTGTCGCACCTTTGGTGCTTCTAAAAATACCTTTACGCCGGTTACGCAAATGTTCTGCCGCCAACACATTCATCTGAATCATCCAGAATGCAACGACATCATGCGAATCATCGGTTTTGGCTAATGTCTGCAACACTTTGTAAGCCGGATTTTTCTCGAGTTTTTTGTCTTCGTATGTATAATTTTTTGAGACATGGATCAAAGCATTTTTGAAAATGGGATTACCAATCTGAACCAATGACTGCATATCATATTTGACGGACATCATAAATGTAAACCGGTCGGCGCCCTGTTTCAGCGAACACAAATCGTCCGACAACAGTGGAGGCAACATGGGTCGTTTCTTGTCAGGCAAATAAATGGTTGAGACACGATCCGTCATATGTTCCCAGAGTTCGTAAGTTTCTAGCCATAGAAAGACGTTGGCTATATACACATTGATTGTTGCAACTCCGTTTTCTTCACTTGTAGAGAACGCATCGTCAAAGTCGGTGCAATCTGCGGGATCAATAGTAAAAACATTTTTTATAGAGCGAAGGTCATCGATACCAAAATTAGTTTTATCCAAAATCTTTTGCATGGGGTCTTCATCTCTAAGTATGGAGCGCGAAGCTTTTACAAAAGGTGTGAGCGATAAATGAAGACCTCGTCGATACAATTGGTATTCGTTGAATGCCTCTAACGAATCCACGTCACCAAGGGTGTCCTTAATTTCGCCGTGTGGATGGTCGCTTAACCAGTCAACAAATCGGAACACGATGTATTTGTTCTTCACAACTTTGCTGAATGTGGCGTCAACCGTATAAGGAACCAGGAAAACGGGGAGCGATTTATTGTCGGGGATGCATTTATATAAGAGGCGTTTTCCCAATCGGCCATAGGTTTTACCAAGGATTAACACGCCTGGTAGAATGATGTTGCGGAATGGGGATTCTACAATGACAACAGTATCATCCTTAAAGTGAATTATGTCGTCGTGAAGCAGTTTATGTTTGGATGGTATCAAATGGGGGATATCCACTTTGACATCATCTTGAGTAAATTCCCAGGAATTATAATTACGATTATGTATAGCTACTTTTATTTTTTGCATTTGATTGAATAATTTTTTGGTTTATATAATTGTATTCAAAGCTTTAAATCGGTTTTGAAAATGGTTTAACCTTTTTTGTTCCACCTTTTTTCAAATTCACGCGTTTGGTTTTATTGGTCCGCGGGAGTTTTGGATAATAGAGAAACTCTCTCACATAATACATGATTTTCTTGGTTACTGCACCCTCGTTCACCGACGATACATAATTGTTTTCACCAACATATTTCATCAATGGTTCAATCAACTCTGAACCAAATTTTGTGCTAACTCGTTTAACCATGACGGATTTGCTTAACGAATGGTAATACGCCTTTGGTAAAATATAATACATCCGGTCTCTGCACATATTATCATGGTAAGTATTATCAATAAAACATGTCTCTACAGTTTCTTCTGGCAACATAGTGCATTTAATAAAATCCGAATAAGTCTTGGCACCGGTGGTGCGTTTTAGTTCAACCCGTTGGTTCTTGATTTTGAACGCGCAAATGTTTTTGTCAAAAAGTGCTGTGGCACCGAGTTCTTTCTCAATATATCGGACAATCATATCGACCCACGGAGGGTTGCACTGGTTATTCGTGTAAATATACAATTTGAACAATTCGTTTTTCTGTTTTTTTGCATAGAGAAAATCCAGAATGGTGAGAATGCCGGGGCGAAAGAATTCGGGAAAAAGATCAAGTAAAGAATTGAATTCGTCTTGGAACAATTCGCGACCGAACCATTCGCTCAAACATTTGGAAATGGCTTGCAAATGAGAGAAATGGCCAATAGTTTCGTCTAAATCAAAAACAACGACTTTTTTCCGAACATGCTTGCGTTTAGTTCCAGAACTATAATAATCGCCCTTAATTAACTGGACATTGTTTTCATTGGTTTTTGTTAATGCATAACTTATCATTATAGAATATTTTGACAAAACATAAAATACATATATTTTTAAGGGAACCGTAGGTTCCCTTATGAACCCTCCCTTTAGATAGAAAGTCAAACTAAAACTCTCTTCAATATTAGCCTCCGAGCGAAGCGAGGTATAGGGGAAGGTTCAAAAGGGAACTACGTTCCCTTTAAATAGTCGGCGGACATCAGGACCAATTCTTCTCCTGCTGACAGCTTCTGGTAAATGAGAGAATTGTCAAAATTTATCTTAAAAACTTTGTTGTTCCACGTTTTCAGGGTGAGAACAATCCCCGTGTCCAAGTAATCAACCATGGTTAAGAACGCACCTGGTGATAAAACATATTTGAAAACTTCGTCGCTTTCCGTAAGCGGATACTTGTGGATAAATCGTGTGTATTTGCCAATATGCAGAGAATCAATTTCGTCTACATAGCGGTATCCAATCAGTTTTTTCATCAATGCAATTCTCTCAACTTTTGTTATTTTGACGATGCAATCATTGGTGTCAAAAGATGCGAGTTTTTCGTCATCAATATCTTTGTTGGTTTTATTCTCCAGATATTTGTTGCCCTCTTTTTCGTATGCGGCGAGAAGTTCGTCGGTTTTCAAACAATCGAACTCATCAGGGTTCTTTCCAATTTCCTTATACAATTTGCGTATCTCTTCACTCAGATTCATTTACTCTATATAATAAGGGGATTAATCCCCTTAAACCCCTTTTAAGGGAACTCGTCGTTCCCTTATAATCCCATACTTAAATAAAATTAAGGAAGGCTCATCATAGGTAAAACATAATCATCATTTAGTATGGGATTTAAAGGCGGACACGGCTTTGGCGCTTAACCGACAAGTTCAATTTAAGGAGGGGTCATAGGGGAACCGTAGGTTCCCCTACTATAGTCCAAAACTCGTCTTCACTGTATTAAAAAATGCAAGTGCAAATTCGGTTACACCAAGATTGAACAAAATGAAAAGTGCCGAAATAAAGATGAGTTTAGAGTCGTATTCTGACACAGTTGTCGCTTCTCTGAACGGGTTGAATTTATACATCAGCACCAATCCAATAATTACATAGGTAATATTGCTAATAGCACGAATATAATCAGGCGAAATATAGGATATTCCTAAAAACAGAATGATATATCCAATGTAAACAAATCCCATCGTTACTAGGTAAAGCGGTTTTTTCGCAGTTTCGAGCACAGTGTCCGCTTTCTCTAACATTGTTTTTCCGGTAGGAGGAGCCATAATAATAATAATATATATATAAACAATCTATTATTATTCATTCAATGAGCAATGAAGTCTTCATCCACAATTACAAATTATTAGAGAAATTGGGGAAAGGCGCTTTCTCTACGGTTTTCAAAGGAGAACACAGAATCAATAAGAAGCTGGTTGCAATCAAAGTATCAACAACTTTGAAACACGAATCCAAGATTCTTGCTTACATAAACCGCGAATTGCCAGGTCTACCCAACGTTCCAACGTTGTATTGGTATGGATTATACGGAAACAATGTGTGTTTAGCGACAACATACTATACCATGTCGTTTCTCCAGTATGAAGACAAAAGCAAATTGGCAGAGAAAATGATTACGGCGATAAAACATTTGCATTCCGTTTACATTGTTCACAGCGATATTAAACCAGATAATATAATGGTGGACAGCAGAGAAAATGTAGTATTTATTGATTTTGGACTGTCTTCTCTTTTTTACAATGCCGAAAAAGACGTTTACCGAGAGAATATTCGCACTCCGCATTTAATTGGATCACCCAAATATGCAAGCTACAATTTGCACACGGGGAATACAATTTCACCGAGAGACGATTTAATTTCAATTGGATACATGATAATGACGGCTCTAGGAATTGAACTGCCATGGTCGTCGGTTTCACATGAAGAAACCGATTTGCCATTATACCATGTAATGCATCCGGGCAATGTGCAACGTGCCAAATGTAAGAATTTTGAAACGTTGAAGACGGGTTTGACTGATTTTCCAAATTTAATCACGTATATGGAGAAAGTCTATGCACTTGAATATGGAGAGACACCAGATTACAAGGGTTTATCGAGCATTTTTTGAACACCGGGGTTATTTTGCAATGCACCAGTGATGTCAGGTACGGTTAAATGTTTGCCTAATGTCACGCCGTCATATGTTTGTGTACTAGATTTGTCATTTGCATCTTGTGTACCTGCCGTTTTTTTGGGTGCATCTTGATTTACGTCTGCAATGACTTCATTAACTGATAGTCCCTCAACATAGGATGAGAACATGAGCGAGATAAGCAAAATGGCTAAAAGCAATCCAATGGATATGAGTCTTGGTTTTGAGAAAGAAAACATTATATTATAGTTTTACAAAAAATATATAAAGCCACTTTGCATAATAGTGTATAATTAGTATGTCTTCTGATAGATTAACGGGTTCGGTAAAGTGGTTTAACAACAAGGCTGGATATGGATTTGTCACTGTAAAGGGAGGTGACCATGACGGAAAGGATGTATTTGCACACTATAGTGCAATCAAGGTCGTCGACGACCAGTTCCGCTATCTAGTCCAAGGTGAGTATATTGAGTTTGATTTGACCAAGGATGAGTCAGGCAAGCACGATTTTGTGGTTTCCAACATTTCCGGAATCAAGGGTGGAAGTTTAATGTGCGAGGTTCAGCGCAACAACGAGACTGTAAAGAAGGCTGGTCCTAGAGTTGTATACAAGTATGTTGTCAAGGAGAACAATGATACTGCAGACGGGTTCAAGCCGGTTCAAAGACGTCAGCGAAAGCCCACCGAGAAGAAGTCATATGTGAAGAATGCTTAAAATCAATAATTAATTATCATAATTTTATATACTCGGTTAGCTCAGTTGGTAGAGCGCCAGACTTTTAATCTGGTGGTCCGGGGTTCGAGCCCCCGATCGAGTAAAGGGAACTCGTCGTTCCCTTTAAATCCCATACTTTTAATACGTTATTCAATGATGACGTATTAAAAACTTTAAATCCCATACTTACACTTTTAATACGTCTTTTATAGATGTATTAAAAATATACTTACCTACGTCTTCTTTGAGACTTTCCTTTGTTCATTCGGTTCATTTTCTTGAACGCTTTTTTGGTTGTCTTGGTAGCATTTTTTGTTCCCTTGTACATTTTTTTCGCTAAAGGGAGAATGGCTCCCAGCGGTTTTCCGGGGTTCTCTTTGCACAACTTTTTAACTAAATCACTCCACGCGCTCATTATATATATATATATGAAAATATAATTATTTTAAGGGAACCAAGGTTCCCTTATGATCCCTCCTTTTATATGGTTAATGATTAAGGGAACCAAGGTTCCCTTATGATCCCTCCTTTTATATGGTTAATGATTAAGGGAACCA
>Ga0222712_10003536_pt1 | contig 16955 bp, 15 predicted proteins | sample C33_657DmetaG_FD_165043 | JGI IMG/M metagenome (GOLD analysis project Ga0222712, IMG submission 165043) | Estuarine water microbial communities from San Francisco Bay, California, United States - C33_657D | ecosystem: Environmental > Aquatic > Marine > Unclassified | place: USA: California...
CGGGGGCCAAGAACTGGTCGAGCGGGTACATGCCGGCGGCCTACCAGGGCACCATCCTGCGGGCCAACGGGCCCACCATCAACGACCTGACCCTGCATGAGGGGATGACCCCGGCCAACCAGCGTCGGTTGCTGGACCGCCTTGCCGAGAAGAACCACGAGCATCTGGCGACGCGGACCGACAACAGCGAACTGGCGGCACGGTTGTCGAGCTTTGAGCTGGCTTACCGCATGCAGGCCACAGCCCCGGAAGTGGCGGATTTTGGCAAGGAAGACGCGCGCACGCTGGCGATGTATGGCATCGACAAGCCGCGCACCGAGGATTTCGGGCGCAAGTGCCTGCTTGCCCGGCGGCTGGTGGAGCGTGGGGTGCGCTTCATCCAGATCTACTCGGGCGGTGCCCACAACGATGACAACTGGGATGCCCACACCGACATGGTGGCCAACCATGGCAAGCACGCCGGCAACACCGACCTGCCCATCGCTGGCCTGCTGGCTGACCTGAAGCAGCGTGGCATGCTGGACAGCACGCTGATCGTCTGGGGTGGCGAGTTCGGCCGGCAGCCCACCGCCGAATACGGCCAGGGTAGCGGACGCGACCACAACGCCTACGGCTTCACCATGTGGATGGCGGGCGGCGGCATCAAGGGTGGCGTGAGTGTGGGCGCCACCGACGAGCTGGGTGCCGCGGCGGTGGAAGACCGGTTCCATGTGAAGAACCTGCACGCCACCGTTTTGGACCGCCTGGGGCTGGACCCGAACAACCTGAGCTACTTCTTCGGCGGCCTGGACCAGAAGCTGGTGGGCGTGGAGCCGGTGGAGCCGATCAAGAAAATCATGGCCTGACCTTTTGGCCATGGCATTTGCCTGCGATGTGCTGGGGTTGGGCTGCCTTGCGGTGGATGAACTGCTGGTGCTGCCAGCGTTTCCCGCGCCGGACACCAAAACCCGGCTGATCTCGCGGGACCGGCAGGGCGGGGGGCTAACCGGCAACGCACTGGTGGCTGCCGCCCGACTGGGCGCCCGCTGCGCTTATGCTGGCCCGCTGGGCACCGATGCCGATTCGCAATTTTTGCGCGATTTGTATACCCGCGAGGGGATCGACCTGAGCCGGTCGCAAACCACGCCAGCGGCCAGTCCCATCCGCAGCATCATTCTGGTGGACAAGGGCACCAACACCCGCACGATCCTGTTCGATCTTGCCGGCTCGGTGGGGTGCCCGGATGACTGGCCCCCGGAGGAGGTGATCCGGGGTGCCCGGGTTTTGTTTGTCGATCATTACGGTGTTGAGGGGATGATTCGCGCGGCCCGCATCGCCCGGGCTGCCGGTATTCCGGTGGTGGCGGATCTGGAACGGAATGAATGGCCGGGTTTTGGGGACCTGCTGGCATTGGTGGATCACCTGATCGTAACCCGCACCTTCGCCACGAAGCTGACCGGCGAGACAGACCCGGCGCGGGCGGTGGAGAAATTGTGGACGGCTGACCGGGAAGTGGTGGTGGTCACCTGCGGGGAGCAGGGGTGCCACTACCGGGACCGAAGCGGCGAGGCGGGGCACTGGCCGGCCTTCCCGGTGGAGGTGGTGGACACCACCGGCTGCGGCGATGCTTTCCACGGCAGCTACGCGGCCGATCTGGCCAGGGGTTTGCCGCTGCGGGAACGGCTCAGGCGGGCCAGCGCCACGGCGGCACTGAAGGCGGGACATCTGGGAGCGCAGCGGGGATTGCCGACGAGTGAGCAGGTGGATGGGTTTTTGCGGGGGAGGGGTGGGTGAGTGAATTTTTCTAGCACTTTCAAGGTGGTATAATTTGAAAAGAATGTGGTGACTGGGAGATAGTCATGAATCCGGAGGTGTTCGTTCCCCGCGAGGCGATTGCCGCCTTTTGCAAGGCGAATGGAATCCGCCGGTTATCGCTCTTTGGGTCGGCCCTTACCGATCGCTTCCGGCCCGAAAGCGATCTGGATGTGTTGGTCGAATTCGAACCGGCCCACACGCCGGGGCTTTTAGGGATGTCGCGTTTGGAGCGGGAGCTATCCGTCCTTTTCCAAGGCCGGAAGGTTGATTTGCGGACGGCTGAGGATCTCAGCAGGTATTTCCGCCAGCAGGTCCTTTCGGAAGCCGAGTTGTGCTATGCCGCCGGGTGATCTCATACGGATCCAGCATATGCGGGACGCCGCCTTGGAGGCGTTGGCATTCACTAATGCCAAAACCCGGGAAGACTTGGACCGAGATCGCAAACTGGTGCTCGCCTTGGTCAAGGAAATGGAAATCATCGGCGAGGCAGCGTTCAAAATCAGCAAAGAGACCCGGGAGCAACTGCCGGGTGTTCCTTGGAATGATATTGTTGGAATGCGTCACCGCTTGATCCATGCCTATTTTGAAATCAATTAGGAAATCGTTTGGCAGACAATCCAAAAAGACCTACCGGGATTGGTGAGCGTCCTTAATTTGTTCTTGGATTCAGAACCCCAGCATTTCGGTGGTGGCCGATCTGGCGCGGAATGAATGACCCGGGTTTGGGGATCTTTTGGCGTTGGTGGATCACCTGATTGTTTCACGCACCTTTGCCATGAAACTGACCGGTAAGGCGGACCCAGCGCTGTCGGTGGAGAAACTGTGATGGCTAACCGGAAGTAGTGGTTTTCACCCGCAGGGACCTGGTTGCAGTTTTTGTAAGGTTCAGTTGGCGAAAAGGCCCAGGGGATATTCCTGTGAAAATGCGGCTCAACATCCCGCGCGTGATCGCCAGCTTGCTTGCCCTGGGGGCCTGTTTTTGGGGAATACTTTTGTCCCCTGTGATTGCCCAGACTATTGAAAAGCCGATGGTTCTTCTGACTCTTGGCCCCGGTTATGTTGTCACGCTGGGTTACCTGAATTTGGTGTTTGTTCCTCCTCCCTTGCCGGCCCGTCTGTTCATTTGGGGCCTATCAGTCCTGGTCCAGGGGGCTTGGTTGGTTTGGTATGGCGTTGATTTGGTGCGGCACTTGGCCCAGGGTGGAGGTTGGAACGAGCCACCTTTGTTCCTGGGCTGGTGGCTTTTCGCAACCGTTGGCTCAATTGTCGGGCTGTTGCTGGAAAAGGAACCGGTTGGGAAGGGGAGTGTTTGACATTCCAACAAGCATTGGATGGCTTGCCCTTACTTCGCAGCTTTCTCCTTCACCTTCAAACTAGCCACCAGGTCCTTCAGGGCCTTCGCACCCTCGGCGTTTTCGGGCAGGGGTTTGTCGCCCAGTTGCTTCAGCAGCTTGTCCCACACCACATTCAGTTCGCCCTGCATATCGGAGGTGTTGGCGGTCATGGCGATGACGGTGTCTTGTTTGGGAAGGACGATGCAGAATTGGCCGTCCTTGCCGTCGCCGCGGAAGGCGCCGTTGCGGCAGCGCCAGAACTGGTAGCCGTAGCCCTGGTCCCAGTCACTTTTGGGATTGCTGCCGTTGGAGGTTTGCCGGGAGGTGGCCTGCTGCACCCAGCGCTCGGGGATGAGTTGCTTGCCGTTCCATTGGCCCTTTTGCAGGTAGAGCTGGCCGAACTTGCCGATGTCCTCCGTGCGGGCGAACAGGCCGTAGCCGCCGATGGACACGCCCTGGGGGCTGGCGTCCCAGCGGGGGTTGTCGATGCCGAGTGGCTCGAACAGGCGTGGCTTCAGGTAATCGAGCACGGTCTGGCCGGTCACCTTCTGCACGATGGCCGACTGCATGTAAGTGGCGGGGGTGTTGTACTTGAAGTGGGTGCCGGGCTTGTGGGGCACCGGGTGGGCCAGGAAGATCTTCACCCAGTTGCCGTTGGGTTCGGCGCGGAAATTGGGCTCGGTCTCGTGGCCGGTGGACATGCAGAGCAGGTCGCGCACCCGCATTTCCTTCAGGTTTTTGGAGGGTTCCTGGGGTGCCTCGTCGGGGAAGAATTTCAGCACCTCGTCATCGAGCTTCAGTTTGCCCTCGGCGATGGCCAGGCCCACCGCGGTGGAGCAGAAACTCTTGCTGAGCGACCAGAGCACATGCGGGGTTTCCGGCGTTTGCGGTTGCCACCACGCCTCGGCGATCACCTTGCCGTGGCGGACCACCATGACGCTGTGCATGGTGTTCACTTTCTGGTCCAGCGTGGCGATGAACTCGCGGACCGCCTCGGAGGAGACGCCCTGGGATTCGGGCGTGGCCCGGGGCAGCGCCTTGGATTCCTGCGCCGGGGCGGCTTGCAGGGTGAGGGTCAGGGAAGCCGCCGCCAGAAAGCCTTGAAGCCATCGCATGAGAGCACCTCGCTTTGGCGGCAGTATACCCTCGGGAGGAGGGGCTTGGTAGGGAGTGGAATTTTTCACCGCCAAGGGGAAGGTAGTTTTTTAACCGCGAAGACGCGAAAGACACAAAGGGGAAAGCACCATCAGGATTTGGTGGTTTACTTGGCGTTCTTCGCGTCTTTGCGAAGAGCTTTTTCGAATGCTATCCGCCACCCCAGCGGGCGGGGGCGGTCAGGGCGGTTTTCAATTCAGACTGGAATTCAGCCCAGGGGATTTCCTCGAAGCCGAGCGACAGCGTGTGGTGATTGGCGACCTGGGCATCGAACAGGGTGTAACCCCAGGCTGTGAGGCGTTCGAGCAGCCAGGCCAGGCTGGCCTTGCTGGCCTGGCTGACGCGGGAAAACATGCTTTCGCCAGCGAACAGGCCGCCCAGCGTGACGCCGTAGAGACCACCGACCAGTTCGTTGTCGAGCCAGGCCTCCACGCTGTGGGCCAGGCCGCGGCGGTGCAGTTCGGAGTAGCCGGCCAGCTTTTCGTCATTGATCCACGATCCTTCCGGGCGGTCGGCGCAGCCTTGCATCACCTCGGGAAAGGCTTTGTCGGTGGTGAAGGTGAAGGGCAGTTTGGCGGCCCGGCGCAGGCTGCGGTTGCCGCAGCCGGGGTGGATGCGCATCACGCAGCGCGGGGCGTGGGCGTGCCAGACGGGGCCGGCGGGGGAATCTTCCCAGGGGAAGATCCCGCGGCTGTAGGCGGTGGTGAGCGTGTCGGCATCGATCCGGCCGCCGATGGCGATGCGGCCGTCGCGGGACAGGGCCACCAGCGGATTCAGGAAGGTGAAGTCGGGGCGACTGCCGCGCGCGCGTGCCAACGGTAGGGCCCCCGGGGAACGGATGGGTCAGCGGGAATTGACCAGCTTGCCGCGATCCTTGCCCTGCTTGATCAGCACGGCGCCGGGGTAGGCATCCTTGGCGTTGTTGATGATCACATACCCCAGGCCGTTCTTGGTGAACATGCCCTCGAGCACCTCGCTGACCGGGGCATCCTTGGCCTTGAAGGTGAGCTTGCCGTTCTGGCTGACGCCGCCCTTGGTGTCGATGAGGATCACCAGGCCCTTGACCTGATCCTTCAATTCCTGGATGGCTTCCTTGAGGATGGTGTCCTCGAAGTCGACGGAGATTTTGGTTTTGAGGAGATCCTGGGTTTTCTTGGCGGCGGGGATCACCTTGGTCGTGGTTTCCTGGGCCATCAGCGCCCCGGCGGGAGCCAAGGTCAGAATTCCAGCCACCAACGCCAAGCAGATGAAACGGGCCATGGTTCCTGTCCTCTCTAAATTTTTTATTTTTACCATTTTAGCTAAATGCCGGAGCAAACCGGCCTGCCGGTGCATTCTAAGGGGGTTTTCCCGGTCGATCCAGAGTGCCAAACCGCTTTGGTTGACTCGGATTTGAAGGGCGGGGTACAAGACTGTGGCACCGGGGTGAGGCCGCAGGGACGCTGTTTTTCCGTCACGGTGCGTGTGGTTTGGGGATGGATCCCCTTGTTGATCGCACTGGCACCCAACATGGCCCTGAAAGGCGGTGGGTCTCGCGACTGGGAGCGATTGCTCTCGGGCGAGGCTCGTGGTCCGCTTGCGTCTTTGGGGCGGATGGGTCTGTGGCTGGCCAGCGGCCTGTACGGTGCCGGCTGGTGGCTGCGGGAGGCCTTTCGCAAAAAGCCCGTCCAATTGGCCCGCCCCGTGATCAGCGTGGGCAATCTGACTGTGGGGGGCACCGGCAAGACACCCGCCGTGGCGTGGATCGCCCGCTGGCTGCGCGACCGGGACATCCAGGTCGCCCTGCTCAGCCGGGGTTACGGAGCCGATGACAACCGCCAAAACGACGAGGCGCTGCTGCTGGAGGAGGTCCTGCCGGATGTGCCCCATCTGCAGGGGCCGGACCGTGTGGAAACCGGAAAAACCGCCATTGATGAGCTGGAAAGTCAACTGCTGCTGCTGGACGACGGCTTCCAGCACCGCGGGCTTTACCGCGATCTGGATCTGGTGCTGATCGACGCGACCTGCCCGTGGGGTCACGGCCATCTGCTGCCGCGGGGCCTGCTGCGCGAACCGGTGAGGGGCTTGAATCGGGCCCACGCGGTATTGCTGACCCGGTGCGACCAGGTTGAGGCTGATCGGTTGGCTGACTTGCGGGCCTTGTTGAAGCGCAAGTTTCCCGACCTTCCGGTGGTGCTGACGCGGCACCACGCGGTGGGGTTGGTCCGCGAGGGTGAGGACGAGCTGTTGCCGCTGGAGCAACTGGGGGGGCGGGATGTGGCCGCCTTCTCGGGCATCGGGCGGCCCGAGGCCTTCCGCAAGACGCTGGAACAGATCGGCGCGCGGGTGGTGGACCAGCGTGTTTTTCCCGATCACTTCGCCTATGACCGCGACACCGTGCGCGACCTGCGCCATTGGGCCTCCAGCCAGCCCGAGGGGACGGTGATGGCCTGCACCCGCAAGGACCTGGTCAAGCTGCGGTTGGCGGACCTGGGCGGCCGCCCGCTGTACGCGCCGCATGTGGAACTGGAGATCCTCGAGGGGCGGGAAACCCTGGAGGCCTTGCTGGAAAAGCAATGCGAGGCGGCCCTGGCCGCGGAACAGATCGACAACGATTCCGTGATCCACCTGAGCGAACGGGAGGAGCCTTCGGGCTACGCCGGCCCGTATATCGAGGAGCAACCATGAGTGGCGCTGAGTACCCGGCACCAATGGACCTGAGCGGACTGCGCACCTATTCGCTGGCTGACCGGCCGAGCAAGGTTTTCGCCGACGATCTGGGCAAGCCTGTCGGCGCGGGGGCGACGGTCTCTCAGTGGCTGGACGCGTTGCCCAAGCAACTGGCAGCCAACAGCCTGCGCCGGGTGCGGGATGAACTGGTGCGGGCCAAGCAGGAGGGGCGCCAGGTGGTGGCCGCCATCGGGGGCCATGTGATTAAGGTGGGCTGCGCGCCCTACCTGAACAGTTGGCTGAACCAGGGCGTGGTGACCGCGGTGGCCATGAACGGCGCGGCGGCTATCCATGACTTCGAACTGGCCTACCGGGGGCGCACCAGCGAGGATGTGGGCGCGGTGCTCTTGAACGGCAATTTCGGCATGGCCCGCGAGACCGCCGACGCCATGGCGCTGGCCTCGGCCCGAGGGGCTGTGGCCGGTTTCGGCCAGGCGTTGGGGGAGCACCTCGACCAGCTTGACAAGGCGGGCCAACTCGCCAACCCCGAGGCAAGCCTGGTGCTGGCGGCCTACCGGGCCGGGGCATCGTGCACCATCCATGTGGCGATGGGCACCGATGTGGTGCACATGCACCCGCAGGTTTCCGGGGCCAACCTGGGTGCGGCATCGATGGTGGATTTCCGCCGGTTGTGCACGGTGGTGAGCCGTCTGGCGCATGGCGTTTGGTTCAACATCGGCAGCGCGGTGATCATGCCCGAGGTCTTCCTGAAGGCCGTGTCGGTGGTGCGCAACATGGGGCACGACCTTTCGGGCCTGGTGGCGATCAACTTCGACAAGGAATCGAAATACCGCACCGCGACCAATGTGCTGTCGCGGCCCGCGGCGGTCGGTCTGGAGATGACCGGCAACCATGAGATCTTGCTGCCGCTGATGCATGCGGCGGTGGCCGAGGGACTGGCTGCCGCCCGCCTGGGCGGCGACACGGGAGCGCCCAGCGCGCAAAGGCAGGCTGCATGAGCGTGGAAACGAACGCGTGGGGCGCGGACCTGGCGGAACTGGTCGGGAGGTTGGGTGAGCCCGAGGTGCTGGTCCTGGGCGACCTGATGCTGGACCGGTATGTGTGGGGTGACGCCGAGCGGATCAGCCAGGAGGCCCCGGTGATTTTGCTGCGTGCCGACCGCCGCGAGGAGCGGCTGGGTGGCGCCAGCAGCGTGTCGATGATGCTGAGCCATCTGGGCGCGCGCGTGAAGCTGGCCGGGGTGGTGGGCGCCGACGATGACGCCCGCCGCGTACGCGGCCTGCTGGACGGGCTGAACATCGACCATTCCACGGTTCTGGTGGATGATTCCCGCCCCACCACGGTGAAGGAGCGCTACATCGGCCGGGCGCAGCAGAAGCACCCGCAGCAGATCTTGCGCGTGGACTTCGAGCAGCGAGCCGCGCTGGAAAAGGCCGTGGAGGACCGACTGTCCGCCGCGCTGGATTCGGCGCTGGCGACCGCCGACATCGTGCTGGTGAGCGATTACGACAAGGGGGTCTGCACCCCCGGCCTGTTGCGCAAGCTGACGGACAATTGCCGCCGGCGGGGAATCCGCATCCTGGTGGATCCGACCCGGGGTGGGGACTACGGCAAGTACCGCGGCATGTCGTCGATGACCCCCAACCGGCTGGAAGCGGGCCTGGCCACCGGGCGCGTGCTGGATTCCATCCCCGAGGCGCTGGCCGCCGCGGAGCAGTTGCGATCCACCCTGGATCTGGAGGCGGGGATCGTCACGCTGGACAAGGAAGGGATGGCACTGGCCGGTGGCAACGGGCCGGGGCTGGTTTTCCCCGTGCGACCCCGCCAGGTGTATGACATCACCGGCGCGGGCGACATGGTGTTGGCGGTGCTGGGGCTGGCGATGGCCTCGGGAGCCGATTACGGGCAGGCCATCCGGCTGGCGAATGTGGCCGGCGGGCTGGAGGTTGAGAAGATCGGCGTGGCCCCGGTGAGCCGGCAGGAGATTCTGCAGGACCTGGCGCGGGCGGGCCACTCGAGCCGGCCGGGCAAGCAGGTGGCGCTGCCCGATTTGCTCGCGCAACTGGATCTGGTGCGGGCCGGCGGTTCGCGTGTGGTGTTCACCAACGGCTGCTTCGACCTGCTGCATGCCGGGCATGTGCAGTATCTGGCCGAGGCGCGCGCCCAGGGTGACCTGCTGGTGGTGGGGCTGAACAGCGATGCCAGCGTGGCGCGCCTGAAGGGGCCGACCCGGCCGGTGAACCCGCAGGAGGCGCGGGGCGCCGTGCTGGCGGGCCTGGAAAGTGTGGACTTTGTGGTGGTGTTCCAGGAGCAGACGCCGCTGGAGCTGATCCGGGCCATCCGGCCGGATGTGCTGGTGAAGGGCGCCGACTACAGCAAGGACAAGGTGGTGGGGGCCGACCTGGTCGAGTCGTGGGGTGGGCGTGTCCACCTGGCTGACCTGAAACAGGGTTATTCCTCCACCCGGCTGATCAACCGCATGGAGGCAGCGTGAGCCTTACCAACCGGTCGAGAAGTCTCGCCGTGTTCATCCCCGGCTGGGTGGGGGACGCGGTCATGGCCACACCGGCCCTGCTGGCGCTGCGCGAGGCCCACCCGGGCTGGCGAATGGTGGGCGTGGGCAAGCCCGCCCCCATGGCGGTGCTGGAAGGGTTGGACCTGTTCGACGAGCAAGTGGTGTGCGCCGGGAAAGGCTGGCACAAGGGCACCCTGGAAATCGCCCGGCGGATCCGGCCGATGCGGATCAGCAAGGCCGTGCTGCTTTCCAACAGTTTTCGCACGGCGCTATCGGCCTGGCTGGGCGGGTGCGGCGAGCGAGTTGGGCTGGCCATGCACGGGCGCGGCCTGCTTCTGAGCCGGGCGCTTCAGCCAACCAGGGACGATGCGGGCCGACGGGCGATCCATCCGGCCCTGCTGGAATACAACCGGATCGCGGAGGCGGCGGGAACCGCCGATCCGGGCAGGCGATTGCGCCTGGCGACCCGGCCGCAGGATGAGGCGGCGGCCGAGCAGGTATGGGGCCTGACGGGTCTGGGTGACCGTCCGGTGGTGGTGCTGAATCCGGGGGCGGCCTTCGGTCAGGCGAAATTTTGGCCAAGGCACTACTTCGCCGAGCTGGCGGGGCGGTTAGCCGGGCAGGGGTTCGGCGTGCTGGTGCTGTGTGGCCCGGCGGAGGCGCAACTGGCGCAGGCGATAGCCAGTGACGCTGACCATCCGCAGGTGCAAGCGTTGGCTCATCCGCGCGGGCCCGATCCCAGCCTTGGACTGAGCAAGGCCTGCGTGAGGCGGTCGGCCCTGCTGGTCACCACCGACAGCGGACCGCGCCATTTCGCCCAGGCCTTTGATGTGCCCGTGGTGACGCTGTTCGGGCCCACTCACATCGGTTGGACCGAAACCTGGCACCCCCGCTCCACCCACCTGCAAAAACAACTGGATTGCGGCCCGTGCCAACAACGGGTTTGCCCCCGGGGCCATCATCGTTGCATGACCGAGCTGACCGTGGATGAGGTCCACCTGGCCTGCATGGATTTGCTGGGCCTGCATGGTGGGCACGGCTTGCCCATGGCCAGGAGCGCCGGATGACCATTCCCCTTCTGGCGCTGTTGATTGTTTTGGCGGGCGGCTGCCTGGCCATCCGTTTGGCGGTCCGCCGTCCTGTTCCGGTCGCCCGGATGATTGTGCACCCGGGTTGGAGGCACCGCCTCAGCGGTTGGAACCTGACCGACCCGGACCGCCTGACGGCGCTGGCGGGTGTGCGTGTCACGGGTCACCGGGACCGCCATGTGCGCCGGACACATCTCGGGCCCGCCAACGCGGTGAGCGGGGTGTGCGCCTTTTTGAAGGTGGAGACCCGGGTGCGGTGGGGGCAGAAATGGAAGGCCTGGCGAGACGGGTTGGGTTTTGTTTCCCTGTCCCAGCGTGAGGCCAGGCTGTTGAACAGCCTGGAGCGGGAGCGGTTGCCCGGGCCGGGGTGGATCGCATTCGGGCGCGACAGCAGGGGGCGAGATTTCCTGTTGGTGGCCGAGAAGCAGGGGACCGCCGATCTGGGCGTTTTCCTGTCTGAAGAGGCGAACGGATGGCGGCGGCGGCGTGCGGCGATCAAGCTGGGCCGGGCCATGGCGCGCCTGCATGCGGCCGGCTTCAGTCACCAGGACTTGTACGCCAAGCATATTTTGGTGGATGTGGAAACGGGCGAGCCCACGCTGCTGGACTGGCAGCGGTCACGCCGGGTGGTGGAGCTGCCCCGCGACGCGCGCCTGCGCGACCTGGCCGCACTGCACGCCACCGTGGGTGAGGCGCTGGCCGGCCGGCGCGAGCGGCACCTGCTGTTGAGGGCCTACCTGCGCGAGGCGAGGCGGCGGGCCGGGTGCTTGTGGGGCGGCTTCGCGATGCGGCGGGAAGAATCGTATGATCCCGGTGAATTCACCCGGGAGGAGCGCAAATGGCTGTTGCGGCCCGACCTGGAATCCAACGCGGCGGAACTGGTTTTCGCCGAGGCGAACCGGCTGCTGAGGCGGCGCCATGTGCGTGAAAAACGACTGGGATCGGGCCGCGCCGACGGGCTGAACTGGATCCCGCTCGCTGGCGAGGAAATCATGGTCACCTCGTCGTGGCCGCCCGAACAGAGCCGCGCCGGCAAGCCGCAGCGCGACCGGGTGGAAGCGGCGATCCGCGAGGCGATGGAGGCGGCGGAGGAATGCGGATCCTTCACGGGCAAACTGTGGCTGGACGGCGACCGGGAGGCATTCATCCGGGGCAGGATGGAGCGCGCCACGGAAGGTGACGCCCCCCTGTGGCATTCGGAAGAGTGCCGCGAGGCGGGCCTGTACCACCAGTTGGAAAAGCACGCGGTGCCCGGGCCCAAGGTTTTGGCGGTGGGACGGAGCACGGCCGGACCGGGAAAAAGCGCCACCTTTGTGATGGTGGAGGGTGCCGCCAACTCGGTGCCGCTGCCCGCCTGGTTCCGGGTGGGAGCGGGCGGAACCCCCGCGACCGACGCGGTGCTGGCGGGGACGGGCCGGGTGCTGGCCAGGGTGCACGGCGCCCGCTGCCTGTTGACCCGCGGCGCGGATTCATTTTCTACCCGGTCAGGGGACCATATTGGCCAGGATGGCTGCCTGGACAGGGTTTCCCTGGCCCCGGGTGGCGCTTCCCGCTCTTTTTGGAGCTGGCTTGGGCGCGGGCGAGACCTGGAACGGCTTTGCCGACAACTGGCGCTTGCCGGAGCCCCGGCAAACGGGCTGACGCTGCTGCGCGCGGCCTACGCGTCCGAATTGGCGCAAGCCCGCCAGACGGGTGACGGGTTTGCCGGAACCGACCAAACGGGAGGTGGATGGATGGAAAATGACGACACAGCCGGGACCACGGCGCGGTACCGCAGCCTGCCCCGGCCGCGGCTGGGCTGGTGGAAGGCGTGGACCAGCGGCACGCTGCGCGGTGTGGAGCGGGCCGACTGGCCACGGTTGGCGGGCGCGGATTGGGCCTCCACCATCATGAATGCCAACCTGACGGACCGCTTCCATTCCAAACAGGGCCGGAGCGTCGCCCGCTGGACGCTGGCCGACCCGCGGGGCGAACGGGACCTGGCGGTTTTCGTCAAGCGTCACCACAAGCTGCCCTGGTTGCATGGGCTGTTCGCCTGGCTGGCCCCGGGCGGCAAATGGTCGCCGGCGTTGCAGGAATGGCAGCACCTGGAATGGGCGCAGCGGCAGGGTGTGCCGGTGCCCGAGGTGGTCGCCGCCGCGGAATACCTTGGGCCGGGGACCAAACTCTCGAGCGTGCTGGTCACCGAGGAACTGACCGGCATGCTGCCGCTGCATGAGGCCATTCCCCTGGCTTCGCGCGGTTTGCCACCCGACATCTTCCGGAAGCTGAAGCGCGGCCTGGCCTGGGAGATGGCCAGGCTGTCGCGGCTGCTGCACGACCGCCGCTGTTTCCACAAGGATCTGTACCTGTGCCACTTTTATGTGCGGGAGGAGGACCTGCGCCATCCGCCCGCCGACTGGCATGGCCGGGTGGTGATGATCGACCTGCACCGGCTGGGGAGGCACCGGTTCACCCACTGGTGGTGGCAGGTGAAGGATCTGGCGCAGTTGCTGTACTCCTCGGAGGTGGAGGGGGTGACCGTGCGCGACCGGCTGGAATTGTGGCGCGCCTACCGCCGGCTGGGTGAGGACACCCGGACGCTGCGCCTGATCGGCGCGCTGGTGCGGGCGAAATACCGCCGGTATGCCGAGCACAATCGCAAGCTGAAGCTGAGGAAGGGCCAGACGGCCCATCCGGCGCCCCGGCAGAGGCCGGTGGACAAGGCGGCCTAGGGCCTGACTGAAGAAAAACAGGCCGGGACGCCGATAAGACACGGATACAAGGGACCACCGCCCGGGAGCGGAACGGATGCAAGGATGGGGAACAGGGGCATGGACATAGCCTTCTGCTACGAGAGCGTCCTTCCCGAGCGGGGGGGATGCGAGATGTATATCGCGTCCCTGGCCCGCCGCCTGGCGCAGGACGGGCACACCCTGCACCTGTACGCTTCCCGCTGGGATGAATCGAAACTGCCCAAGGGCATGCGTTTCCACCGCGTGGCGGTCTCGAACTGGCCCCGGTCCCTGCGGCCCTGGCGATTCGGCTCGGCCGTTTTGCGGGCTCTGGAGGGGAAGGACCACGACGCCACGATCGGCTTCGACAAGACCTGGGGGCTGGATATCTTGTACCCCCAGGGTGGCCTTTATGCCGCCAGCGCCGAGCAGAACATTCTGAAGGAACCGACCGAGCGGCGGCGGGACCTCATGCGGCTGGTCAAGAAGTTCGATCTCGCGCACCAGAGTTTCCTGGCCATCGAGCGGAAACAGTATCTGGGGAAACGGGGTTCGCTTGTGATCGCGATCAGCGAGATGGTGCGGGGGCACTTCCAGAAATACTACGGCATACCGGGCGAGGACCTGCGGGTGGTGCGCATCGCCACCAATCCCGACCGCTTCAGCGAGCAGGACCGGCCGTTGCGGCGGCACCAGGTGCGCGAGAAACATGGCATTCGGCCCGAGGAGGTGGTGGCGCTGTTCTGCGGCATGAACTACCGCCTGAAGGGGTTGATCCCGCTGTTGCACGCAGTGGCTCTGCTGCCCAGGGAGCAACCGTTCCGTCTGCTGGCGGTGGGAAGCGCGGACACCCGGGAGGTGCGGGGCGTTGCCCGCAAGCTGGGCGTGGAAGACCGGGTGGTCTTCGCCGGGTATTGCCCGGACATGCGGGATGGTTATTTCGCCGCCGACCTCTTCGTGCATCCGACCTTCTACGACCCCTGCTCGCATGTGGTGCCCGAGGCGATGAGCTGCGGGTTGCCGGTCATCACCACGCGCTACAACGGCGCCAGCGAGCTGATGAGCCCGCCCCGCGAGGGGTTCCTGGTCGATGACCCGCACCGGCACCATGAATTGGCCGCAGCCATCAGCTACTTTTTCGACCCGGCAAAGCGCCAGGCTTGCGGCCAGGCGGGGCGAAAAACTGCGGGACAGTGGACTTTCGAGCACCATTACCGGCAGATGCTGGATGTGTTCCAGGAGGCCCGGGAGCGGCGGCAGGCCGCCTGAGGGAAGCGGATCGCGCGATGGAAAGCGGAAGGCCCCGTCCAATGGACGGGGCCTTGCTGTTGGCTGGGCCTGATTTCAACGGGCCGGTTTCAGGTCCAATTCAGACACGATCTCGGTGAAACGGACGCCGGGAATGAACTCCTTCGGCGTGGCTCCGATCCGCACCCTGGTCGCCCCCTTGGGGATGTCCGTCACCTCGACCGAGGCGACATAGGGGCTGGCGGCATCGCTTCAACAACCGTCCTCGAACTGGATGGTTCTCTTGTCGCCCAGTGGATTGCCGGCGGGGTCGAGGAACTCGACAAGGCCTTCGGGCCAGGCTTTTCCCATGGCGCAGCCGAAGGGGATCGGCTTGCGGGATTCGGCACGGAGGCGGTCGAGGGTGAGGCTGACGAACAGCGAACCGTTTTCAGCCTGCTCTCCCGTCAACTCGCCTCGCACTTCGTCCCCCGGTTGGAGGAATGAGGGAGCCGCGCAACCCGCGAGCAGGGCCAGGGTCAAGCCGGTGAGGAATCGTGGCATGGGCCGGTCTCCCTGCGATGTCAGTTGGTGTCGGGGTTGATGTCACCCTCGTCGGGGCTGGCGTAGTAATACCAGATCTCGTCGGTGATGCCGCTGGAAAGCGAGCGGACACTGCCGTCACCCATGGCGATGTTGATGGAACTGCCGTAGCCCTGCTCCTTGAAGGGGTGGGCATTGTCAACAGCGGGCCCGAACTCGGGTTTGCGATGGCAGCGGCAGCGCCAGGGCTTGTTGGAGGCGGGGAACGGGTATGCGGTGCTTGCGGCGACCGGGTTGGGGTTGTTCACCCAGATGGAGCGGGCCCAGTAGGGGGCGTTGATGAGGTGGGACTGGAGGGTGGTCCAGGGCACGCCGGAATCCAAGGCGCCCCAGATCCACTGCTTGCACTTCAGGGGCACCGGGTCGGTGGGCAGACCGGGTTGGACACCGTAACCCCAGAGCATGGCGCCGGAGCGGGGCAGGCCGGAGGGACGCTTGCAGAAGGCGTAGTGCTCGGCCACGATCAGCGTGTTGGAGGTGCCGTCGGTCATGGTGGTGTTGAGCGCGGTGGCCTGATCGCCGAAGACAAGCCAGTTGGCGGCGTAGCTGCTCAGGCCCCAGGTGGTGCTGCCGGTGGCCCAGGAGGGAATGGGGTTGGCGGTTGGCAGCGTGGCCGAGTTGCTGCCGTACCACATCTCCATGGCGGGCAGCAGTTCGAAGGTGCCGTTGCCGTAGGTGGGATCGTTGGGCGCCTGGAGGATCTTGATCTTGGCGGAGCGGGAGGCGTTCACACCCTGCTTGAACAGCGTGTCCTGTTCGATGTAGGGCAGCAGGTTGTACCAGAAGGAACCCGCCTCGGTGGAGCCGTACTGGCCGAACATCACGGGCATTTTCCCCATGGTGGTATCGGCGTTGGCGACCGCCAGACCGATTTGTTTGAGGTTGTTCTTGGACTGTGCCGAGTTGGCGGCGGTGCGGACCTTCTGGACGGCGGGGACCAGCAGGCCCACCAGCACGGCGATGATGGCGATAACCACCAGCAACTCGATGAGCGTGAAACCGCGACGCTGCGGCGAGGGAATGGAACGGATCATGTTAAAACCTCGTGGGATGGTCTGTTGGAAGGTGGCGAGCAGCGGCCCGTGAGGGGCGGCTGTCGGGGAGGACGGGCGGTTAGATCGCGTGGGGAGGAAGACCTTGCGGGAGGGCCCTGAAGTGGGCAGGTCAAAGGTCTGTTTTCACGCGGGCAACGAATCGGACACGCCGTTCAGTAGGCGCGCACTCAGGTGAACCCGGGTCGGTCGACCCGTGGTTCCATGGTCCAGGCTGGCAGTGGTGAGGCCACGAGAATCAGTTCCTGGAGCGGGAAAATCAGTTGCCGCGGATCTTTCTGGCGATTTTCGCCAGAAGGGCCAACTTGGCTTGGGCCATCTTCTGGCTGGCCAAGGGGCTTGAAGAAAATGTAGCAAATCCGCAGTCGGGTGTCAGCAACAGCCGCTCGGGGCCGAACCAGGCCATGGCCTGTTCCACCCGCTTGGTGACCAGATCCTCGCGCTCGAGCTTGTCCAGTTTGGGGTTCACCAGGCCAAGGCCAAGACGGAGGTTGGGGGAAAGGTCGCGCAGGACCTCCATCTCGCCGGCCCGAGGGGTGGCCAATTCCAGAAACAGTGTGCCGACAGGGGCTTGCGACAAGGTAGGCAACAGGGGGCGATAGTCGCCGGCCAGGGCCAAGGTCTCGTCCTTGCTCCAATTGCCACGGCACACATGCAGCCCCAGCCGGGCGCGGGGCAGCCCTTCGGTGGTTTTCTTCCACAGGTGCAGGGCCAGGGCCAATTCGGATTCGGGATCCTTGCGTTCCGCCAGGGCGCCGCACATGAAACTGCGACCTCCCCTCGCCTGGCCAAAGACCACCTCG
>Ga0222712_10003537_pt1 | contig 16954 bp, 13 predicted proteins | sample C33_657DmetaG_FD_165043 | JGI IMG/M metagenome (GOLD analysis project Ga0222712, IMG submission 165043) | Estuarine water microbial communities from San Francisco Bay, California, United States - C33_657D | ecosystem: Environmental > Aquatic > Marine > Unclassified | place: USA: California...
ATCAGGTTCACCTGGATTATCACGCAAGGCTTTTTCGATATCCTGATCAGCTAAACCATACGCGTGCAGACTTATATAGTTCTTCGCTCGCAAATAATACAGATTCGCACTAGGCTGATCTTCCAGTTGAAGCGTTAAAAACTGAATATTCTTCTCCGCTTGCTGACCTGTGTTGATCGCTTGCTGATCAGGAATTTTCTCACCCTTGGAGTCGGGAGAACTTTGGCAAGATCCTAAAAAAAATAAACCTAAAATAAATAATCTTATAGCCATTTTAACACAAAATCAATCATCCAACGCACTTTCACGCCATAAGGAGGATAGAAATTCTTTAATAAATTTGTTCGTTGAATGACTACTGATTTTTGGTTAGAGAACTCGACAAAACCATAATGACCACCAGATTTACCAATTCCAGAGTGATTCACACCCCCAAATGGCAATTCATTATGTCCAAATTGTATCAAACAATCATTCACCACCGACGTTCCGGAACTCGTATGATCTAAAATATATTGATTAAACTCCGCGCTCGTCGAAAATACGTACAAAGCGAGTGGCTTGTCACCTTGGCGAATGTTTGCCGTCACTTCAAATTCATCTTGATAGGACATCACAGGTAGGATTGGTCCAAAAATCTCTTCCTGCATAATGCGCATATCCGGCGTACAATTAATCAATACCGTAGGTTCGATAAAACAATCATCGGCATCCGTCTTTCCTCCAAAGAGCACTTGGGCTCCTTTTTCTTTCGCATCGTCCAATAAGGATACAATGCGATCAAAATGACGGCGATTAACGATACGGGCATAATCTTTACTTTTCGCCACATTCTTACCATAAAAAGTTTCAACCGTAGCCTCTAATGCCTTTAAAAAAGAGAAATAATGCTTTTCGTGCAGATATAAGTAGTCTGGGGCGATGCAGGTTTGGCCATTATTCAAGAACTTACCCCAAGCAATTTTAGCTGCAGCTTCCTCCACATTCACTTCTGGGCCCACAATTGCAGGAGATTTACCACCCAATTCAAGCGTTACAGAGGTTAAATGTTTTGCAGCCGCGGCCATCACCACTTTCCCAATGGCTGGACTTCCTGTGAAGAAGATATGATCAAATTTCTGCTCTAATAAAAAAGTAGAAACACTGGCATCCCCCTCAAAAACAGCTACTTCACTTTTATCAAATAAAGACGAAATCATCTTTTGAATAAATGCCGCAGTTGCAGGGCTTAATTCCGACGGCTTTAAAATCACCGCATTACCCGCCGCAATTGCGTGTACTAAGGGACAAATCGACAGATTAAAAGGGTAATTCCAAGGAGAAATAATCAAACAAAGACCTTTTGCTTCATATTGTACTAATCCTTTCGTCCCTAATAACATTAAAGGGGTTGAAACCGATTGAGGTTTCATCCAAGATTTCAAATGCTTGATCGTGTGATTGATTTCTCTCTTCACACCTAGCATCTCAGCAATCACAACCTCAGAGGCGGGCTTTTTAAAATCAGCGTACAAGGCATCACATAATTCCTCTTTATGTTGCATCAAATAGCTTTCAATTTTGCGCAATTTAGAAATGCGATCCGAAGCAGATGAGGTAGATAAACGCAATAAAGCGGATTTCTGTAAAAGTAAAACGTCTAATATTTGATTTTCCATAGCTAAAAAATGAACTGTAATTTTTCTTCTAACTCGTCAAAATAATAATTGTTTCCACTCGGTTTTCGTAGTGAATGACCCGCCACGTACCACAAACCGTCTCCTGGATAAACGGCTAAACTAGCCGATTTACAATTCTGATTGGCCTTATCTGCAGAAAATTCTGCGATAAATACGTGGTTCATTAAATCTTGTAATTCATCCCAATTAGCAACCGTTTTCTGTCCTTCTTCGCTGTCTTGATACGTAAAACTTAAGGAGGCAAAAGACATTTCTCCTTCGATTTTGCGCCAATTACCTTTGCGATCCATAAATTGAAATCCCAAATAAAGCGGTAATTCACGACCATCGATTTCGAACATCGCTTGCATAAATTCTTGAATCAACGATTCCTGAGGCTCTAAGTACAAAGGCACATTGGGCGTTGTGTCATTTGCTTCTAAAGTAATAAATGGCTCTTGGTCTTTAGGTGAGCAAGATCCTGTCACATATTCTTGGAAAGCAGACATCAAACGATCTCGCCAAACCAATGGCAGTTCACCTTCATAAGTCCAGCTATCATCAGGAACTAAACCATCCGCAATTAATTCTTCGCGAGAAAAATCCGAGCGATCAATGTATTGAATTTCAATCGCCACCGAGGGCTTGTCTGTATCAAATTGTAAAAATGAAAATACAGCTTCTAAATGGTAAGGCGCTGGCACATTAATGGGCGACTCATAGAATAGCTTGAAGCTGCGGGATAATTTATTCGGGTTCATCTAAAGGGAATTAAGATACAAAGCTACGGTTTTCGCCGTATCAATTTTAGCTGTGGCGGTTTTAATAAAAGAAGGAAGGCAAATGATTTCTTTCGGAATCTCTGCTGAGCTTAATGGCGCTGTTTCTAGGTTAATGGAAACAGGTGATGAAGATTCCAAAAACAAAACCAATTTTTGACCCCAAAAGGCATCTGGAATTCCCGCTACAAATAGGGGTAAGGAGGTCAAAGAACGATATGCCTGTTCTATTTTCTCAGGCTGTAACTTGATACCGCCTGAATTAATGACGCGATCTAAACGTCCTCTCAAGACAAATTGATCCGCATCAACCATTTCAACTACATCTCTCGTCTCTATCCATTTGTTTTCTGTCACCGGAGCACAAATCAATAAACAATCTTCGTCATTCAGACCTATTTGAACACCTGGTAATGTTTGAAAATAAGACTGATTCCAAGTCCGATAGGCAATATGGGAAACCGTTTCGGTCATCCCATAGGTTTCATAAACAGGAAAACCGTAGTCTTTTCTCAAGCTGTCAGGCACAGAGGCGCCGCCTAACAGAACCCCTTTTGCCTCTTTAAAATAGACATTTAGTGAAATTCCTGAAGAGAGCATCGTCGCCCATTGCGTAGGCACAAAAGAAGCTAAATGAATGTTTTGAGAAGGGATTTGGCTAAGGGGGTTTTGGCAAGGTTCAACTAAAATGAGTGCTAAATCGTGTACCATCGCCCTCACTAATACCATCGCTCCAGCAATGTAAGTGGGTGGCAAGGACAATAGGGCCACATTTCCTTTTTCCAGTTTTAACCAATCTCCAGTCATCTTTGCAGATAAATACAGTCGCTCCCGAGAAATGACAATAGGCTTTGGTTCGCCTGTGGAGCCGGAAGTGTGAAAGGTGAACTCTGTTTGACCCGCTCGCCAAGCCTGGCAAAAAGCAAAGACTTGCAGTTCAAATTCTGTTTCAGCCACAGGTAAATCCAAGAAGAGCGAAGCCAGATGACGCATATAATTAGAGAATCTTTCCAAAATTAACCAAACATTCTCTAATTTCGTAGGTTATTAAAGGTACACCCTTTACTAAGCCCCATTTATGTCAGAAGAAGCTTTTTTTAATCCCATTAATCCTGATAAAGTAGCCGAAAATCCAGGTTTACTTCCTTATGCCCATACGGCAGGAGGTGCAGTTATCAAACCGGATGATATGGGTAAGGTAAAAGGCCGTTCTATGCTAGCGATGCGCCAGCAAACAGACCGCCAAATGAACCAACTGTACGAGCAGATGGAGGTATTAGCGCGTCAGGCAAAATTATTAGCAGATCGTAAAGAAATTTCAGAGCGCATTTATGATGCAGCTATGGGTTTCGAACCCATTATTAGTGAGACCTATTATTTATACGAAAAAGAAAACGGAGCAGACTTACTTTCCCTAGTAGCGCCGGAGGAATGGGGCCGATCGTTTAAATATAGCCGTTTTTTAGCCAAAGTAACTTTATTAGCCGACCACACATGGGAGGTAGAATACAACGAATCAAACTAATACATTTATGATTTCATCTTTCCCTTGGGAAACCATCAAAACCTACGAGGATATCTTATTTCAATTCTACAATGGAATTGCGAAAATCTCGATCAATAGACCTCATAAACACAATGCTTTCACTCCATTAACCGTCCAGGAAATGTCTGAGGCGATGGAATTGGCTCGCCAAGATCCGAAAGTGGGTGTAATTATTTTAACAGGAGAAGGCGGAAAAGCGTTCTGTTCTGGAGGGGATCAAAGTGTCCGTGGAGATGGTGGCTATGTGGGAAAAGATACCGTTCCACGTTTAAATGTTTTAGACTTACAACGTCAAATCAGAACGATTCCTAAGCCCGTCGTGGCGATGGTAGCTGGTTGGGCTATCGGTGGTGGTCACGTATTGCACGTGATTTGTGACTTATCGATAGCGGCTGAAAATGCGCGTTTTGGCCAAACTGGACCGAATGTGGGATCTTTCGATGGTGGTTTTGGTGCGTCTTATTTGGCCCGTGTCGTAGGTCAAAAGAAAGCGAGAGAAATATGGTTCCTGTGTGATCAATACGATGCTTCTGAAGCACTACAAATGGGATTAGTGAATAAAGTGGTTCCATTAGAAGAGCTAGAAAAGACTACGGTAGCCTGGTGCGAAAAGATGTTAGAAAAGAGTCCTTTAGCGCTTCGTATGTTGAAATCTGCGTTTAATGCGGAATTAGACGGCCAAGCAGGTATCCAAGAATTAGCAGGTAACGCAACACTTCTTTATTACTTGTCGGACGAGGCCAAAGAAGGCAAGAATGCCTTCCTTGAAAAACGCAAACCTGACTTCTCTAAATTCCCTAAATTCCCTTAATCATGAATTATTGGTTAGTAAAATCAGAGCCTTTCAAATATTCTTGGGATGATTTCGTTAAGGAGGGGAAATCTGTGTGGGACGGCGTTCGTAATTACCAAGCCCGGAACAATATGATGGCGATGAAAAAAGGTGATTGGGTCTTTTTTTACCATTCAAACGAAGGAATGGAAGTCGTAGGATTAGCAGAAGTAAAACGGGAATACTTTCCTGATCCGACTACGGAAGATCCACGTTGGGTCGTAGTCGAATTAATCCCCGTTAAAAAATTCGCTAAAACGGTCACATTGAAAACGATGAAAGCAGATGATCGCTTATCTAGTTTAGCGCTTATCAAACAATCCCGTTTATCCGTAACACCCGTCGCAAAAGCAGAATTCGATATAATTTTAAGCCTAGCTGAATAAAGATGAAATCGATCCGCCTACTTATTATCTTAACACTTTGTACTCTAACTGTATTCGCTCAAGAAATGAAGCGAATTGAAATCCCAGTAGGTTCAAGTCAATTGGAAACTTTTTCCATTCCATTAGGAGAAAAAGGGGTGATTGTATTAAATCACATAGGTAAAGCGGAATTCAATATTAGAAAATTCAATACAAATTTAGAGCAGGTTTGGACAAACCAAGGAAGCGTAGACGGCAACCTAGATTATGTAACGCATTGTTACGACGGGAATCGCCTCTATTTATTGTTTAGTCGCTTTAAAAGCAATAATTACTACATCGTTCGTGTCAACCCAAGCGATGGTAAATTGGAAAAATTCCAAATTTTTTCCGTCGAGAAGATGGAGATTTCGAACTTTAAAGCATTAAATCAATCCTTATTTATTGGGGGTATCATTAACAGCACACCCGTCATTCTTTTCACTAATTTAAGTGAGAAAAGAACCCGCATTCTTCCGGCTGTCGTGAACGGACAAGCAGAGATCCAATCGATGGATTTAGACACATTGCATCAACAAATCAATGTAGTGTACTCTGTAGGCAAAAAGGCAAAGAGCTATCAATTAATCCTAAAATCCTTTGATGAGGATGGGAATCAGCTAGGGCAAATTACGATGAACCCGAAAGACGAGTATGCGCAGATGAATGCCAAATCAACTCAACTAAACGATTCCTTACAGATAGTGGTGGGAACCTATGGCCATAAAGGCTCTATTGGATCCTCTAAAGGACCTAGTTCACAAGGCATATACTTCAGCTCCTACTTAGATGGAGATTTACAAGAGTCAAAATTTACAAGCTTCACGCAGTTTACGAACTTCTTTAATTTCTTAGGAGAAAAACAGAAGAACAAACAAGAGAAAAAGATTAAATCGAAAGAGGAAAAAGGAGAGGAGCTACGTTTAGATTACCGTCTATTAATGCATGAAATCATCAAGAAGGGTGACCATTATATTGTAGTGGCAGAAGCTTTCTATCCAGATTATAAATATGTGAATTACTCGCCTTTTGGAGGAAATTTGGGAATGCTCGGTGGCGGACTCTATTCCCCTTGGAATATGATGTATAATCCCTATCGATGGGGTTATGGGAATTATGGATTGTATTCGCCCTTTTCAAGCTATTACAGCCCTTGGGGGTACAGAGGCTATAATTCATACAGCAATTCACAGCAGTTTGATGGTTGGATTTATACCCACGCCGTGATCGCTGAATTAGATGAGAAAGGGAATCTACTTTGGGATCAGTCAATTGACTTAAATAATATCAAAGAGGAAAAATTAATTCAAAAGATTAAGACCTCATTAAATGGAGATGTGTTGACTTTATCTTACCAAAGAGGGAACAATATTATCTCTAAATACATCAGCCCTGAAGGTCAATCAGGCGATGAGAAAGTACAAGAATTGAGCACTCAAAATGAGGGTGATAAAATTCGCCGTCAAGAAAAATCAGACCTTAACTATTGGTATAGCAATAACTTTATCGCTTCTGGCAACCAAACTATTAACAATTCAGAGGAAGGAAGACGCTCCGTGTATTTCCTAACTAAAATCCCATTGAACCCCTAAAATTTGAAAAATTCAGCTTCTATTACCATTGAAACACCCGCTTTTTGGGGTAAAAACTACGAATTAATTGACTCAGGTGGGTTCGAAAAACTGGAACAGTTTGGAGCCTTTGTGGTGAGACGTCCGGAGCCGCAGGCTGTTTGGCAAAAATCATTATCTGAAGAATTCTGGGCAAGTAAAGCGAATGCCTATTTCAAAAAAGAAAAGGGAAGTACGGAACGTGGAGTTTGGGAAGTAAAGAAGGGAGTGCCAGATAAATGGTTTATGCCGTATCAATCGGAAACCTTAGATTTAAATTTCAAAATTTCCTTGTCCTCGTTTAAACATGTAGGCATCTTTCCGGAGCAGGCATCAAACTGGGAGTTTTTGGCGAAAAATATTCCTTTATTAAAAACACCCAAACCTAAAATCTTGAACCTATTCGCCTACACAGGTGGAGCGAGCTTAGCTTGTAAACAGGTAGGAGCTGATGTGACACACGTGGATTCGGTGAAACCCGTCTTATCCTGGGCAAGAGAAAACATGGAAGTATCCAAGCTTGACAATATACGTTGGATGGCAGAAGATGCGCTTAAATTCGTCAAACGCGAAGCAAGACGCGGCAATTTCTACCAAGGTATTCTTTTGGATCCTCCAGCCTATGGTCGCGGTCCAGAAGGGGAGAAATGGATATTAGAAGAACAAATCGATGATATGTTGCGTTCTGTGAAGGAAATTTTGGATCCGAAAGAACATATTCTATTAACGAACGTCTATTCCTTAGGATTTTCAACCTTGGTTGTAGAAAACTTAATGAAAGGGATTTTCAATGTGCCAGAACAGGCGGAATCAGGAGAGATCTTTTTGAATGATGAATACGATAAAAAACTCCCATTAGGAGTTTTTTATCGCTATCTATATCAATCTTAGTTTTTCGGATAAATAACGCCTTTAGCTGCTAAAAGCGTATTTTTCATCAAGGAAACGATGGTCATGGGACCTACTCCTTTAGGTACAGGCGTGATGTAGGAACATTTAGGAGCTACATCATCGAAATCCACATCGCCCTTTAAAGCAAAGCCTGATTTCTTTGTCGCATCTTCCACGCGTGTTAAACCTACATCGATAACAACGGCACCTGGTTTAATGTGGGCAGACTTAATAAACTCTGGTATACCCAATGCCGCAATAACAATATCCCCTTGAGAACAAATTTCTTCTAGATTAGTCGTTCTAGAATGCGTTAAGGTAACCGTGCAGTTACCCACCGGGTGATTGCGCTGCATCAAGATGGACATCGGTAAACCTACAATTTGAGAACGACCGACTACTACGCAGTGCTTTCCAGCGGTTTCAATCTTGTAATAAGCTAATAAATCCAACACTCCTTGCGGTGTGGCAGAGATGTATGCCGGCAATCCTTTGGCCATGCGACCAATATTGATGGGGTGGAAACCATCTACGTCTTTAGACGGATGAATCGTTTCCATCACTTTATCTGGATTAATGTGTTTTGGAAGTGGTAATTGAACGATTAAGCCATCCATTTCCGGATTGTCATTCACTTTTTGTACTTCCGCTAACAAATCAGCTTCAGAGATCGAAGGATCAAAACGCAGGAGGGTAGACGCAAAGCCTAATTCCTCACACGATTTTACTTTATTCGCCACATAGGTCTCAGATGCGCCATTATTGCCAACTAGAATTGCCACTAAATGAGGGGCTTTTTGGCCCGCTGCAACTATTTGTTTTACTTCTTCACCGATCGCGACTTTCATCGTTTCGGCCACCATCTTTCCATCGATAATCTGACTCATATGTTTATTTTTTACGTGCTTTTTTAGGGGCTGGAGCCGCGTCGCCTAAGGCTAAACACTCCTCTAAGGTTAAATCAGCAGGTTCCGTTCCTTTAGGGATCTTCACGTTGCGTTTTCCGATTTGGATATACGGACCGTACATGCCGTTCACTACCTTAACAGACTCATTCTCTGCAAATTCCTTAATAAATTTATTCGCTTCCACTTTACGCTTTGCCTCGATTAATTCGATGGCACGCGCTTGATCAATGGTGGCTAAATTATCTGTTTTCGCTAAAGAATAATACTTGCCATTGTGCTTTACATAGGGACCAAAACGGCCTTTACCGGTCTCAATCAAGGAATCTTCAAAATACCCTAATCCGCCTGCTTCCGCATCTTTCAAGGCTTGTGCAATGACGGCAATGGCTTGATCCATTTCAATCGTAAACGGATCGTGTGTATCAGGCAAACTAGTGAATTTGCCATCATATTTAATGTAAGGACCTAATTTTCCAGCACCAATAATCACTGGCATATCGTTGTGAATTCCCACTTCGCGAGGCAATTTAGGGCGCTCTAGTAATAATAAAGCCTCTTCAAAAGTTAACGTACTCACCGCTTGCGTCTTGGTTAAATTCGCAAAAACCGGTTTTTCTTCTTCTGAGGATTCTCCTAATTGAACAAAAGGACCAAACTTTCCTAAACGAACCGAAACTAGTCGTCCCGTCTTCGGATCTACGCCTAATTCACGTCCACCACCCACAGAACTGCGGTTAATAGACTTAGAATCTTCAATCGTTTGGTGGAAAGACTTGTAGAAGTTTTTCATTAGAACCGTCCACTCTAATTTACCTTTAGCGATGTTATCAAATTCATCCTCCATCTCCGCGGTAAACGTATAATCGACCACGTTTTCAAAGTTTTCTACTAAGAAATCTGTAACGAGTGTTCCAATGTGCGTAGGAAATAATTTCGCTTTTTCTGTACCCACCGTCTCCGTAGCCTTATTTCCCGCAATTTCGTTATTCGAAAGTACCCAAGTTTGGAATTCACGCTCTCTTCCTGGACGATCTTCTTTCACGACGTAGGCACGCTTAATAATGGTAGAAATGGTAGGAGCATAAGTCGAAGGACGACCGATGCCTTTTTCTTCCAAAGCCTTCACTAAACTTGCCTCCGTATAACGAGGCGCGGCTCTGGTGAAGCGTTCTTGGGCCTTCATTTCATCTAATGTCAACAATTGTCCGACGTTCAAAGGAGGCAACATATCTTTGTTCTCATCCTCGTCCTCATCATCTTTGCCTTCTAAATAGGCCTTCAAGAAACCTTCAAAGGCAATCACTTCACCTTGTGCTGATAACAACTCAGGTGTCGTTGAAATATCAATTAAAGCGGTCGTGCGCTCAATTAAGGCATCCGCCATTTGAGACGCGATGGCACGCTTCCAAATTAACTCATATAAACGCTTCTCACGCGCATCACCTGTGATACTGTGATTGGCAAAATCTGTTGGACGAATGGCTTCGTGAGCTTCTTGTGCGCTTTCAGATTTGGTCTTAAACTGACGACTATAGTGGAACTTAGCGCCATAAGCTGATTCAATTTCCGCTTTCGCTTTATCTCTTGCTTCTTGCGATAACATCGTAGAATCGGTACGCATATAGGTAATGCGACCTGATTCGTAGAGTTTTTGGGCGACAGACATCGTCGTGGCTACCGCAAAACCTAATTTACGCGAAGCCTCTTGTTGCAAAGTAGACGTCGTAAAAGGAGGAGCAGGTGTTTTTTTCGCCGGCTTGGTTTCTAAGCTTTTGATGCTGAACGCAGCGCCTACACATTTTTTTAAGAAGGCTAATGCATCATTTTCTTTGGCAAATGCCTTCGACAATTCAGCTTTCAATACCTTCTTACCTGGAAGATCAAAATGGGCAACAACTTTAAAGGTAGCCACCGCCTCGTGATTTTCAATTTCACGCTCACGTTCCACAATTAAACGAACCGCCACGGATTGCACACGGCCGGCAGATAAACCTTTTTGTACTTTAGACCAAAGCACCGGAGACAATTCAAACCCAATCAAACGATCCATAATCCGGCGTGCCTGCTGCGCATTCACTAAATCCATATCAATGGTACGTGGCTGCGTAATGGCTTGCAAGATGGCTGGCTTCGTAATTTCACGGAATACAATCCGTTTCGCGTTATCTTTTAACCCTAAAGCTTCTTTTAAGTGCCAAGAAATGGCTTCTCCCTCCCGGTCGTCGTCCGTTGCTAACCACACTTCCTCCGACGATTTCGCTAAACTTTTTAACTCAGAAATGACCTTAGTCTTATCCGCAGATACCACATAGGTAGGAGCGAAGTCGTTCTCCACATCAATGGCTTTGTCTCCTTTTAAAGGCAAATCGCGTACGTGACCAAAAGATGACTTCACCACGAAATCCTTTCCCAAATATCCTTCTATGGTCTTCGCTTTCGCAGGAGACTCAACGATGACTAAATTTTTTGCCATTATGCTGGTTAAAAAATGAAATTCTTAAAATGACCTCAAATATAAGGGCTCTAAATTTAACAAAGTGGCAAAATTCGTCGAAAAGCTAAAAAAAATTATTCTGGGATATTTCCAATGCGAATTCGTGAATTGATATTCACCCGAAATCCGATGTAACTGAATTGTCCATTAATGAAGTTCGCAATCGCCTCTAATCGAAAGACTTTAAACACGCCATCAAGTCCGTAACCTACTTCGTTATATAGTAAATTTTGATTCTGGACATAATTCGCATTGGCGATCAACACTTCCTTTACATAGAGTTTTTTCATGCCTAACAGAGGTTTTAACCAAAGATTAGAAAACTGAAAAAAGCTCAGCGCTTCTACATAGCTTCCAGCGGTAGAATTAGCATAATGGTTCACATTCAACCGCTGGTTAGCACCTGACGTAAAGTTTTGGTAATAACCGACTAAACGCTCAGAGGCTAACATTTCACCCGCCTGAACTAGGTTTAACGTCCCATTATAATGCTTAAAGTCGATAAAGTAGGATGGCTTGTTACCTATAAATGTACCGGCATTAATCAATAAGCCCATTTTAATCCAAGGATTCACTTCAATATTATGTAGATAGGACAATTCCACTTGATTAAAATCCGTAGAAGACCCAGCCACGTCTTTCCACCCTGCGCGGTATTTCGCTAATAACAGGGGAGAAGATCCCCAATCTGTCAGCCGTGTATTCGCTCGGTAACTTTGGGTTAAGAAAGGTCGAAAACCTACTTGCAGCTGCGTAATAAAAGATTTATGAGTTGCAAAACCCTCCTGTGTATATTCTGAATTTGTTGGATTATTCGGTTTAAAATCACGATTCAAGAAATTAATCCAATAATAATCCGTCGTATTATCCATCTGAGATCTTTCGGAATATTCAATCAATGATTTTAAAAAGAAACGAGCAGAGAAACGCTTGGTCAGGTTCATTGAAGTAAACTTAGTCCGGTAAATTTTCATCTGGTTATTCTTCAATAACAAAGTAGACAACGAGTTCATCTCTGGCGAAATCGTATTCTCAGGATTATATTGAGCTACATAATCCCCATTTGCTACCGTTAAATCGAAAGAATCCGAGCGGTAACGTAACCTCAGTAAACCAGAATTACGGTTAATGCCAAAAGCCCTTCGACCCAAAACCTCCGCCTCTAACAACTGATAACGCGACCATCGCTTTCTAAACACCACAGCCGTATTAACCACAAATCCTTCTACTGTATTAAAATTGGAATCAAAAACGGGGGATTTATAATAGATTTCAAATGGATAAAAATCACGCTTGAATTGTCCAAAATAGAAAGACTTACTCAAAATAAGCTGCGTAGGATTAAAAGGGGCAATTCTAAAGCTGTCAATGAGCACCTCTCGGTTCTTCATTCCGGGTACCTCGATAAAAAACGAAGGATCTAAACCTCTATTAGTTTCAGCCGATTTGTAATAGACCGAATCAATCATCACTAAATTAGAGGTGGGCCTTTGTTTCCATTTGCGCAACAAAGAACCGTGTAAATTAGTCAAAAATTGATTCGCAAATGTCTCATCAAATGCTACTGGAGATATATTCAAGGTCTCTTTGGGATTTTTAGGTTCGTCAAACAGACGTGAATCGAATCGCCATTCCTCTGGCTGACCAATGGACTCTTGCTCCCAAACATACTCCCCATCACTTCCCAATAACCCAGCCACTAATTTAATTTCCCCTTTCTTCGGGATCCATTTGTCCTGAAAGAGCTGATGTTGCAAATCAAACGAATAATCAATCGCATCTGCGAAGACAGTTCCTTTAAATCGAACGATCCAACCCGCTTCATCTAACGTTAAAACACCCTTAAATAAGCGATCTCTACGTATTTTAGGTTCAACTTGAAATTGCCGGCATACCTTACCTTCTACCAGCGTATCTCCTTTGAAATTAAAATAATAATAGGATTTAGCTTGAAAGCTCAATGGAGACACGCAAGAGGTCCCCACATAATCTTGGTACAAATCAGGCCAAAGAAACAAAGTAGGTTTTGTGTATTTCTTATGAAAGGTCTGAACGGATTCAATTCCGTGTATCAGTTGGTTCAAATGCCCCACCTGCACTTCTAAGATGGTTTGATTTCCATACCATTGCCCCATTTGAATTCCTTCTTTCGCCGCTAATCTCTTGCGAGCGATCCCAATAACCTGATTAAATCGGGCCTTTTCTTGCACTTTAACACGCATCTTAAAGGAACCAATCGCTTGCCCATGCACATCGGCAGAACGTAAAGCATGCTCTAAAACAGAAGCTGGAGGTAGGGATTGCGCTTGAATTTCATTTAGCGAAAAATGAAAAAAACATCCAATCAACAGGAATATTTTCAAAAAGTTCAAACGGAGAGGGTATTAAAATGTTAAAATAGTCCTATAATAAATAGGTTAAATCAAGCTATAAAACAAAGTTCCTAATAATTCCCTAACAAAGGAAATGTTCTCTTAAAATAGTGGCAAAATTGAAGCTAATCTATTAATTTTGTGAACATTTTTTACCTAACATTATTACCATGGCCTTTGACATTGAAATGATTAAAGCTGTTTACGATCGCATGCCGGCTCGCATTGCTGCAGCTCGTGCGTTAACAGGTAAACCGCTTACGTTAACTGAAAAAATTCTTTATAGCCATTTATGGGAAGGAACAGCTTCTTCTGCGTATGCAAGAGGTGCTTCTTATGTAGATTTTGCACCAGACCGTGTGGCGATGCAAGATGCAACTGCTCAAATGGCCTTATTACAATTCATGCAAGCTGGTCGTCCACAAGTGGCCGTACCTTCTACCGTGCATTGTGATCACTTAATTGAAGCAAAAGTAGCCTCTACTACGGATTTACAGGTAGCAGTGGATAAAAATAAAGAGGTTTATGACTTCTTATCGTCTGTTTCAGACAAATATGGTATCGGTTTCTGGAAACCAGGCGCAGGTATCATTCACCAAGTAGTTTTAGAAAACTATGCTTTCCCAGGCGGTATGATGATTGGTACTGACTCACACACGGTTAACGCGGGTGGTTTAGGTATGATTGCCATTGGTGTAGGTGGAGCAGATGCTTGCGATGTCATGGCAGGTTTAGCTTGGGAATTAAAATTCCCTAAACTGATTGGTGTTAAATTAACGGGTAAATTAAATGGTTGGACGTCTCCTAAAGACGTTATCCTAAAAGTAGCAGGTATCTTAACGGTAAAAGGGGGTACGGGTGCAGTCGTTGAATATTTTGGCGAAGGTGCTACTTCTATGTCTTGTACTGGTAAGGGAACAATTTGTAACATGGGTGCTGAAATCGGAGCTACGACTTCTACTTTCGGTTACGATGCTTCTATGGCTCGTTACTTAGAGTCAACAGGTCGTGCGGATGTGGCTGCTTTAGCGAATGGCGTCAAAGAACACTTAACGGCTGATCCTGAAGTATATGCAAACCCAGAAAAATACTTTGATCAAGTAATCGAAATCGATTTAGATACATTAGAGCCCCATTTAAATGGTCCTTTCACTCCAGATTTAGCGACGCCTATTTCTAAGATGAAAGAAATGGCTGAGAAAAACGGCTGGCCTACGAAAGTGGAAGTGGGTTTAATTGGTTCATGTACTAACTCGTCTTATGAAGATATCGCACGTGCAGCTTCTTTAGCAAAGCAAGTAGCAGCAAAAGGTTTAAAGACGAAAGCGCAATTTACCATCACTCCAGGTTCAGAATTAGTACGTTATACTATCGAGCGTGATGGATTTATCTCTACTTTTGATTCCATCGGAGCGACCGTATTCTCGAATGCTTGTGGACCATGTATTGGCCAATGGGCTCGTCCAGGTGCTGAAAAAGGGGAGAAGAACACGATTGTTCACTCGTTCAATAGAAACTTTGCAAAACGTGCGGATGGTAATCCAAACACATTTGCTTTTGTAGCTTCACCAGAAATGGTTACGGCATTAGCGATTGCAGGTGATTTAACTTTCAATCCATTAACGGATACGTTAACAAACGATAAAGGGGAGCAAGTGAAATTAGACGCTCCTACAGGAGACGAATTACCTAAATTAGGTTTCGCTGCAGAAGATGCTGGCTACCAAGCACCTGCAGCTGATGGTTCAAGTGTTCAGGTGAAAGTTTCCGCTACCTCTGATCGTTTACAATTATTAGATCCATTCACAGCATGGGAAGGATCTGACTTAACAGGTTTAAAATTATTAATTAAGGCCAAAGGTAAGTGCACAACTGATCACATCTCCATGGCGGGTCCTTGGTTGAAATACCGTGGTCACTTAGATAACATCTCTAATAACATGTTGATCGGAGCGGTGAACTTCTTCAATGAGAAGACTGACAACGTGAAGAACGCATTAACAGGTGAATATGGTCCAGTTCCAGCTACTCAGCGTGCTTACAAAGCAGCTGGCGTAGGAACCATTGTAGTAGGAGATACTAACTACGGTGAAGGATCATCTCGTGAGCATGCAGCGATGGAGCCACGTCACTTAGGTGTTCGTGCTGTTTTAGTGAAGTCATTCGCTCGTATCCACGAAACGAACTTGAAGAAACAAGGTATGTTAGCTTTGACTTTCGCAAACGAAGCTGATTACGATAAAATCCAAGAGGATGATTCAATCAACATCGTTGGTTTAGGCAGCTTTGCTCCTGAAAAATCATTAACGATTGAATTAGTTCACGCGGATGGTAGCACAGATAGTTTTGCTGTGAACCACACGTACAATGAGCAACAAATCGAATGGTTTAAAGCAGGTGGTGCCTTAAACATCATCCGTGCATCTGTAAAATAATTTGAAATAGGGGCAAAATTGCTTAATTTTGCCCCTTATTATAAAAAATAAGCCCTAACAATCCCATGGCAGCGATTAACGCAGTTAAAATATTTTCTGGTTCTGCATCTAACTATTTAGCAAAGGATATTGCTAAGTATTATGGAAAAGATTTGGGCGCTGTAACTACGTTAAAGTTCTCAGACGGTGAAATGTCACCTAGTTTTGATGAATCAGTTCGTGGTTGCGATGTTTTTATCATTCAGTCTACATTTCCTACGGCGGATAATTTAATGGAGTTATTATTAATGATTGATGCCGCTAGACGTGCATCAGCTCACTATGTAACAGCTGTTATCCCGTATTTTGGTTATTCACGTCAAGATCGTAAAGATCGCCCACGTGTAGGAATTGGAGCCAAATTAATTGGTAATTTATTGACAGCAGCTGGGGCTGATCGTTTAATGACGATAGACTTACACGCTGGCCAAATTCAAGGCTTCATGGATTTCCCAGTAGATCACTTGGAAGGAAATGCCATCTTTGTACCGTATTTGAAATCATTAAATTTAGAGAACATCCTGTTCGCATCACCCGATGTAGGAGGCGTTGTTCGTACCCGTAATATGGCCAAATTCTTCAATGCAGAGATGGTTATTTGCGATAAGCACCGTAAACGTGCTAATGAAATTGCTTCGATGCAATTAATTGGAGACGTTAAAGGCGCTGATGTCATCTTAGTCGATGATTTAATTGATACCGGAGGTACTTTATGTAAAGCGGCTCAATTAATCATGGATAAAGGGGCAAATTCAGTAAGGGCGGTTGTCACCCACCCCGTTTTATCAGGTAAGGCGTATGAGAACATTTCTAATTCTGTTTTGACAGAATTATTAGTGACGGATACGATTCCTCAGAAACAAACGTGTGACAAAATAAAGGTACTTTCAGTGGCTGAGCTTTTTGCTAAGGCGATTGGTCGTATCCGTGATCACGAATCTATCAGTTCATTATTTATTAAATATTAATTTCAACCGTTTCTAGGG
>Ga0222712_10003538_pt1 | contig 16948 bp, 9 predicted proteins | sample C33_657DmetaG_FD_165043 | JGI IMG/M metagenome (GOLD analysis project Ga0222712, IMG submission 165043) | Estuarine water microbial communities from San Francisco Bay, California, United States - C33_657D | ecosystem: Environmental > Aquatic > Marine > Unclassified | place: USA: California...
CTTAACCCCGCCAGCATCGCCAAGGTCAAGAAGCGGTACAACTTCCCCAGCCTCGTATCCGAGTACGAGTACAGGGCGAGGGACGGCATCTCCAAGATGAAGGACGAGGAGATTAAATCATATATGGGTTGCATGGAACTTGAAGGCAAGACCACCTGCAACGACTACAAGTACTGCCAAGACGAACTAACAAAGCGTAGCAAATGAAGTCTGGACAAAGCACACACGGCTATGGCAAGAGCAAGGAAATCGTGATGTCCTATATGGGCAAAGGGATGTCCTCCGCACAGATTGCCAAGTCGTGTGGGCTGTCCTACTCAGCAGTCTACAATGTCCTTGCCCGACAAGGCATCAAATGTCCGAAAAGTAACAGACACCCTCATGGATATGTAAAGGAAACTGTATTGACTGAACACGCCAACGGATTGACCGCAAGCCAAATCAGAAAAAAATACAACTTCAGAAGCAATTCCGTGTATTCTGTTTACAAGTATTGCGGAATCCAATACCATAAACACACTAAATGAGCAAGCCTAAGCGTATCAAGTTCGTGTATGCCTCCGACAACCACGGAGATAAAGTAGATAAGAAGGCGGCTGAAGCCTTGTTTGCTTTCTGCAAGGAGTTCAAACCAGATGTCCGTATCCACGGAGGTGACTGCTTCGATATCCGTCCGTACCGCAAGTCCGCTGACGCTGAAGAGAAGAATCAATCTCTCAAGGAAGACATCAAGTGGGGTAAGTGGTTCATCCAGAACTATAAACCTACTGTGATGCTGATGGGAAACCACGAATACAGGTTGTACGAAGGCATCGAGAATAACATCGGACGCAAGCAGGAACTCATTCAAGAAATCCTAGACGAGATTCTTACCTGCCTACGAGCCAACGGATGCAAGAAGATTATTCCATATCATGCTGATAAGGGCGTGTACTCGCTAGGCAAAGTCCGTACCTGTCACGGCTACAAGTGCGGTAAGAACGCTGTGGAGGAACACGCCATCCATTACGCTGATAGGGGTGGTGCTGTCATCATTGGTCACATTCACTCCATGCAGATGGTCACGGCTCAACGCTGGGGCGGTTGCGTAGGATTCACAGGTGGTTGCCTCTGCCTAAAAGATGAAATGTCCTATGCACAGAACCGATTCGCCACCAGCAAGTGGGGTACAGGCTGGCTCTATGGCTATGTGGAAGGCAACAACTGGAAGATTTGGCAAGCCCACAAGGTAGGCAAAAAGTGGGTGTACTCCCATACCGACATCTAATGGACGCAAAGAAGTTCAAGGAACTCCAGATGCTTATGGCTGAAGGAGATTCAGAAGAAGTCCCTGTAGGCTGGATGACAAGACAGGAAGTGTCCAAGCACATCGGTAAGTCTCAAGTCACGGCAGATAGATTTATCTCTAAGTGCGTGGAGACTGGTGCGATGAAGCGGATGATGCTACGAAGACCTACTAACTCTGGGGTTCGTCCTGTACCTTACTTCTCTTTCCAATCTGCCATCGTAGGGTCATCCAAATTAAATCGCAGACCACGAAGGAAGCGATAGCAATCAGTATGTACTTGAACCACTCGCTGTCAAGTACCCAGACCGAAGCAACCGCTGTAGCCCCACCAGCGATTAGGATTAGTCCTCTGGTCTTCCACGGAGTAAATGCGACTACTAGGAGTCCCGCTGTTGATACTGCCATCCCCACGCAAGTGAGAAGCCACAAGACCTTCTCCTTGAAAACAAGTTTACGCTCCTGCTCCGCTTGAGCCAAGGCTATCTTAGTAGCATCTAGTTCAGCATCCCTTTCCTCTACCATAGCCCAGAGGTCATTGGTCTGCTGGTCAACCTTGGATGCCTCTTCCTTGTCCTTCTGGATGGCTTTAGAATCCTTTTGTTTAAGGATGCCAGTATAGTATTCGACCTTGGCAACAGAAGGCTTTGCAAGACCAGACAAGCGGGTTACTTGGGCTTCTGTGAGTTCTCGAACATCTCCTTGAGGGAGGCTACCAGAGATAGCAACAAGGGCAGAAGCAGAGTCAGATACGACTTCTTCGACCTTCGTGATGTACTTGTCTTTCTCTTCATTGGTAATGGGGATGGGGATTGGTGGTTGAACAGTCTGGCAACCTACTAAGTTTCCAAAGACAAATAAGATTGCTATGGTTTGGAAACTATTCATTCAGTTAGTTTCTTTAACGAACTTACCTTTGAGCCATTCAAAGATATCTGGGGCTAACGCTCCAGAGGAAGCGTAGATTATTCCTTTGTACAGTTGGTCTATGTTCGTGGGGTTGACTGCGAAGTAAACCAGCGTCCCAACGATAGCACCAGCGATTCCTTTCCTAATCCAGATGATAGCCTTGAACCTCTCCTCCGTGATTATAAGCCTAGCCACAGCACCCAAAGCCCCAAGGACGGCTACTATCCAGCCACCTCTTTTGAACTCTTGTGCCGTGTCCATAAGGCTAGGGTCGATGGGACTCATCGCTTAGGCTCGTCCTTTTGGACTCTCCGCTTGGCTTGTTCTTCGTTGTCATAGATGCCAACCATAGCCTTGTAGGGGTTGTAAACCTTGAACTTGCCTTTCTGAACCATGATGACATAGCCAGCGGTGTTCTTGATTACAGAGCCGACTGAGGTACGCTCGGACTGCCAGTCACGCCAGCCTTCAGCGGGTTGAGCGTGTTTAACATCTCCGTAAGGGAAGTTGTTTTGACCTGTATAGTTTGTTACTGTTTCCTTTACAATGGGAACTTCCCTAGTTTTTGTAATGGCAGTCTTAAACATATCCATAGTATGGACAGGTCTTGAGAGCAAATCTACTCTAACAGGGCTGTTATCTTTGTGCCTAATAGAGTACTTATAACTTGCATGAGGAGACTTGTCGCTTTCAACAAGAGGCTTATCAAAGATTACGAATCCATATACATCGCCACCTGTTTCTGGATTAGGTGCTTTTACATCTTTAAGCAAAGGGTCAACAAACATCTTGAATATTGAAGGAATAAGATACTTTGCTCTTATCCTATCTGAGCCTTCATAATCTGGTATTATTTGCTTAAGGTTAGCAAGTTGCTTTGGCTTGAGTGCATCTGTATTTTTTGAAATAGCACCAGCGACATCATTTACGAACTTAGCACGAACCTTGAATCCTGCTCCTCCATCCTTCAAGAACAATGTTTTTGTTTTCCACAATGCATCTGGAAGGAAAGCCTCATCTCTTATTTCAACTCCAGCATTCTTGAGTCCGTGAACAAGTGCTAATCTCAATGTCTCGCCTGTTATTACATTTTTGTCCTTTAGATTCTTTATGACATTAACAAAAGCATCTGTTCCGTTTCTTGCAGACTTTATCTTTTGAGCATGGGACATAACAAGTGCCATAGGTGCAAAGAAAGAACCATGTTTTGCTCTGTTCTTTTCTCCTATTGCGTTAAGTCTTTTCTCAAGACCTCTGGAAACAGAAGCCCAACCTTCACCCTTGAATAGCAATGGATACCCCAATCCACCTTGAGCCTTGAAGTGAGGCGTGTCTACTGTTGATGCGGTATCTGGTGCGTGTGAAAGTACAAAGTAATCCTTGAAATTTTCTGGCTTGTAATTATCTATCGTTAACTGACCACTATCAAGTGCTTCTTTATAGTGAGGTATTCCTTGAATTATTGAAAGCAATTCAGATGCTCTTTCGTTGTGTGGAATATATTCAAAGCCTTCAGCGGGTTGGAACTTGATGGGAAGGGTATCCTTAGCACCATACCCAAGAGAAGCCTTTTGTTCTGCATTAGCACCAAAGTAATAGGCATCTATGTCTTCTGCCTTAACGCCAAGTTTCTTTGCAAGTTTTTCTTTGTAGGCATAGACTTCAGCCATGCTGTCAAAGTTGTCAGAGTATCTTGCCGCTATGCTCAACTTGCCTCTATCAATAAGTTCTCCGTCTTTTCCATATCTAGGCATCTCATATCTGCCATAGACCCTTGGCTTGTCCTCATCGTATTCGTATCTATCAAACCATTCTGCGTGAGTGTAGCCAGTATTGTCTGAAGATTTAGCAGGATTCTTTAGCAAGATTCCTTTGTTGGGGTCATCAGCCCAAAGTCCAGAGTTGTGCAGTTCCCATATGTTGAGTTCTCTTGTTTCTCTAATTTGAGGATAGTGACCTATTTCATCCCATCTAATATTATAGTCAGCAGGATTTGATTTATGTCCTCTTGCGTCTTTATCTCCAGTAATTTCTGAATTGTTTACATAAGGTCTGCGAACAAGAAGCCCTTGTTCATCCTTGTATTCAAAGATGTTTTTCTTGGGTTTATAGTAGTCATCGCCACCTTCATAGCGTGAGCCTTCTGTGGGTTGGTAATGGGCTTCTGGATATAGTGGAGAGTTGATTTTTTGTCCATATATATCAGAGCCTTCTTTTCCTATTCTTGCATTTTCTTGGTCTATTACTTTTTGTCTAATTTTAAAAGGTCTTCCAAGTTCATCAACTATCTCTCCGTTCAATGTTCTATAACCTTCGTCACGCAATCTTTCAGCAAGTTCTGAATACAACAAAGTTCCATATCCCCTTCCTCTGTATTCTTCTTTTATGTCACTAAAGTTAATATATGAAGATTCAGTAGATTTTCTGTTTAGAACATTGATAGACCCGATTTCTTCTCCAGTCTTTGAGTCAGTAAGCGTTAATGTAAATCTATTGTTTCTTCCGCTGTAAGAAATTATTTTTCCTCTTGTCAGTTGTGGGTTTTCTTTGGCAATGCGTCCAACAAAAGAAGAAGACAATTCGTCTTTGGTGTATCTCTGATTTTCAGACATTGATTTGGAATACGCATCTTTTGTTTCTTTATCAGCCTTCAACAACGCATCAAAATCAATGTCTGGAATTACACCTTCATCTTCAGCCATCATATAATGGGCGTTAGGGTCTAGTTTTGTTGTAACACCATCTTTAGTGCCAGCCATTCTGGATGTTGAGTCCTTACCAAACACAGAAGCCCTAATGGAAAAAGGACGATTCTGCAAATCAACAACAGTACCTTCAATGTTTTCTATGCCAACACTTCTGAGCCTTTCTCCTAGTTCAGAATAAAGCAATTTGCCAAATCCCTTTCCTCTGTATTCTGGCTTAAGATAAGCCTGTGTTATTATGTTATCTTTGCCATTTCCAGAGTTGCCTTTGTTAATCGTAGATATCATTCCTATCGCTTCATCTGACAAACCATTCTTGTCGTAGATATAGAATTCAAAACTATTGTTCTTTCCTAAAACCTTTATGCTTAGGTTTTTTGTTAGTTCTGGATTTTCCGAAGAAACCTTTCCAATAAACTCATTTCTAAACTGTTCGTCTGTATAGGTTCTACCTCCTTCTGCTGGCTGGTATCGGGCTTTGAAATCAAGTTCGTTTACAACATCAATACCTTCCCATTCTCCACCTCTTGCCTGTTTGCGTTGAATTATCCTTCTTCCTTCTTCTTGAGAGATAGGTCTAGCCTTGGCGTAACTGCCATCTGCACCAATCATACGAGTATCACCAATAATCTTTTCACGAACCTTAATTGGAATTCCATCTCGATTGACAATCATTCCATCAACCCATCTTACTCCCATAGAGCGGAGTCGTTCAGCCATCTCGCTGTACAAAGCGTATGAAAGTTTCTTGCCTCTGTAATTCTCGTCAAGCCTTGTAGATAGCGTAGCAGTAGCATTTCCATTTTTTCCTCTATGGTTTATCTGTGCTGTGATATGACCAACATCTACAGTCTTTCCTTTTACTGAATTGTCCTGCAATCTGATGCGGACATTCTGTGCATCTGGATTTCGATAACCACCAATGCCTCCTCTGTCTATGAATTCAATATTAAATCCTTTGAGAAGGTCTTTGTTATCTTCTGCCCACTTTCCTATAAAACCAGTCTTGAATTTCTTGCTGTTTTCGTTGTAGACACGACCACCCTGTGAAGCCTCATCTGGCTGGAATCCAATCTTGCTCTTGACCTGTTCACCAAACTGAGAGCGTAACTTCTGGTAGTACTCTGGGCTACCGACCATATATTTTACGACTTCACCTACATCTGGATATCTAAGTCTAACTCCGTTGTCAGAAGTATAGCCAAGTATCTCAGCATCGCCAAGAGCCGCAGAATTCAGAGCCTGTTTGAGCAGAGTACGCTCAATCATGTTCGGCTCACGCATACCACGCTTGACCGCCATGTCCTTAATGTCCTTGCTCACCATGCCCCAGATAGGCAGACCCTGTTGTTGAATCTGCTGGATGCCACGGAGTTTAGACTTGTTGTCACCAGCCATACCGACCAGTTTGACGAAGCCAGAACGCTGAGGTCTGACAGCCACGAAGCCGTTTTCGTCACCGAAGAACTGCCAACCGCTGGCTCTCTGCATGAACTTTTCCTGCGACCAAGCCTGTCCAGTAGACTCTTCGTATTCTTTTCTGAACACATCGTAAGCCTTTGTCATGTCCAGTTTGATGCCCTGTATTCTCTTGGGGGCTTCAATCTCGTCTGGCTGGAAGTTCTGTTTAATCAAGTTGCCGTTGTCATCTTTTCTGGGAACAGGATTTCGGTCAAAGGTCGTATCGATTTCCATTATCTTATCCGTGTTCCCCTTGAAAGAAACTATGATGTTGTCCATCTGTCCACCATCTTGGAAACGCTTAAAGATGATTCCATCATGTCCTCCCTGTATCGCTTTAACCATGTGAGGAGCAATGAAGTACTCTTCGTATGCTCTAGGGTCTACAACGACATAAGGGTTATCAAACGCCATTAACGCACGAACCTTCATTGGCGTATTCTGAAGCATGAACTGTGCTTGGTCTGGGTATGCTTCCCTTACTTCTGGCTCAAGGAATTCGGAGAAATCGTATTCGTTATGCAAGTCCTTGACATGGTCAATGAACGCTTGGTAAGGCTTGTCATCAACAATTCTTTCGATTGTTGTCGCTTCAAGGTACTTGTTGAGCAACTGGTCATGCATATCGGTCATGCCAGATTCTTTGGCGTAATTGAACTTTTCGTCCAATCCAAGGTCTTTGGCTAACTCGACATTGTCAGAGAACAGATAACGCATATCGTCTTGAGCGAACTCTCTTTGCGTACTAGACCTAATTTCTCTTTCTGTGGGTAAAGTTCTATCTATACTGGCTTTGCTAAGTTTGATAATACCGCTGGTGCTTCTCGGCTGTCCACGAAGTTCGTAAACAGAACTCATAGGCAACGGAGTTCTATTCGGGAAGTATTCAAAGTGATTTATTAAATCATCAAATGTAGAGGCTAGCGTGGAGTCTGGCTTGAGACCTCGCAAGGTATCATCAAACGGAATGTTCAGTTTCTTCTTAACAGTCTTGTCTACAGCCCTTGCTAATCGGTATGTGTCTTGATGCCCGATATACAATTTCTTCTCTTCAAAGTACTTAAGAATAGTCAGAATCCTTGCAGACTCTAACATAAGTTTCTCGTTAGAAATAGAGTCTAAGTTCTTGTGAAGATAGTTGTAAAGGTCTCCCGCTTCTTGAAGCAGACTCATGTCCGCTTTTGTTTCTTCGTCAGAAGCCCTTTCGTACAACTCGTAGAGTTTCTTCTTTTGGTTTTGTAACTTCTGTGCTCTTGCCTCTAAAGCAATTCTTGCTTCAGCAGTAGGGAAATTTCTAGGGTCTGAAACATTCAGTTTATTCTTTATCTTTATGAGTTCGCTCTCAATCGAATGGTCGATATCAGAGAGTCTGAACTTATCTTTTCCTGTGATGTGACCATATCCATATCTAGGTGTCCTAGCATAAGCACTAGATGTCTCAGACGAAGCACCCATGAAGTGACCAAGGGTTGAAGAGTAAGCATCACTTCCGTATCTGTCTCCAAGTCTAGCGTCACTAAAAGCCCTAGTTAACATCATTCTGGCACTTGTCGTTCCGTGAGTTCCAACAAGGACTATCGGTCTGCCAGTCTGAATCTGGTCATCGTGTTCTTTGGCAAACAACGCCTCCAAGAGACCGCTGTAATCCTTTCGGTATAAGGCATTCTCAGCGTAAGTCTTTATTTCATCAAAGATTTCTTTTTCTGTCAGTTTTTTGCCTCCGTTCTCGTTATGCCACTTGTCATCAAAGTAGCGAACAAAGTTTTCGACTCCGTCTTCCTTGTACTTCTTTTTTATTGCTTCGACCTGTTTGTCTATTTTTCCTCTTTGTCTTTGGTTTTCAGCCTTCTTTTCGCTCAGTATCTTTTTGTTTTGAACATACTTGGCATCTAAATCCATCACCTGTTTCTGTTGTTCTGGAGTAAATTTCTTTCCATCTGTACCTCTGTAGTCAAATCCAAGGTCATCATAGAACTTCTTAACTTCAGCAAAAGGGTCGATATCGTAGAGGTCTATATACTCGTTTGTTAAACGCTGTTCTTCGGCAAAGAGAGCGTTCTTCTGGTCAATTAACTGAGCGTACTCCTGTCTCTTTTTTAGAATGGCTTCTCTGAACTTATCGTCATTAGCCAAAGCCTCTTCAGCCTTTGAGAAGATAAACTCATCTCTGGCGTGTTTAAGTACTAATCTTTTTCCAATAAACGCTTTTACAGAATCAAGTTCAAACAAATCTCCAACGCTTATAGCCTTTTGTCTTTCAGATTCTTCAAGAGGTTCAAAGTTTTTTGTTTCTTTTGTTTTTGTTTCGTAAAACTTTTTGAACTCGGAATCAAAGTTTCTATAAACGCTGTTGTATTTGTTTTTACCTGCATTTACTGCTTCACGAATAGAACCGAATGTACCAATCTTAGCACCAGCAGATGTGTACGCTGAAACCTTGCCGTTGGAATCTTGCGTGAACTTGAAGCCAGATTCGTGAGTAAGCACTCTTCCAACAGGAGTCTTTTCTTGTCTCATGTCATCGGGTTGCCAGTTCTCACGGATGAACTTATGAGCGTTACCCATGTTTATGTCGTATCTAGCACCCTGCTCGACACGGGGCATCATCAGACCATCGATGTTGAATGTAGTGACGCTGTGTCTGATACCTTCTGGGATGACAGCGATAGGCTGATGCTTGTAGGCATCGCCAGTCTGGAGAGCCATTCCAGCCATCTGCTGAAGGACATCTCTACGCTGTGCTCCAAGTCCATCGCCCTTCTCAAGAAGAGCCGCAGAATCTAGTTTCTTGGGGTCTGTAGAAGCCTTGGAAGCGTTGCTGATGTAAGAGAAGAAGTCAGCCTCCATCGCACCTCTGTCACCATTCCACAGGTTTCTGTAATCTGTATTCTGCCAGAGGTGGTTGCCACGCTGTTCAACGACAGCCAAGTCGATGTTATGGAAGAGCGTGTAGAATGTGCCGTCAGCCTTAATCTTAGTCTCGATGTCAAAGAGGACAGCCTTGCGGTTCTTGAATGCAACATCCTTGCCGTAGAGTCTGGGATAGGAAGCATCCGTGGTCTGCTCGGAGAAGCCAAGGTAGCCAGCGGAGTAGATGTTGGAGACAGTACCATCAAGCATCGCATAGCCTTGGTTGACCTTATCAGCCCAAGCCCTAGGAACGATGCCACCCTTTACAAGAGCGTCTAGTTCAGCCTCAGACAGTCTGCCCGTGATGACAGGCTTGCCGTTCTCGTCAATCGTGTCCTTGGATGTGCGGAGATTCTTATCCAGACCGCTGAGAATCTTGAAGCCTTCTTTGCCAAGTGCTCTGTTCTGTCTGGTTCTTTCGGCTGGGTTAAGCCTTCTGTTACCGCCTTGAGCCGTTAGGTTTCTAAGACCATTGCTACGCTCGAAATCTCTGAGGTTCTCAAGAGTCATCGAGTCGGGACGGAACGCATCCTTGTTGGCGTTAGAGGCGGCTCTAAGCATATCCCTCATATAGTAGTCTATGGACGCTATGCGACCAAGACCCTCAGACCTGTTGAAAGACTCGTTAAGACCTCTGGAGAAATCAAACTCTGGGTTAGCCTTGGAAACCTTGGACTGCCAGAAGTCCTTGAAAGCGTCCTTGGTTCTTTCGACAAGACCCTCGATGCCCTTGAGTTCGCCACCGAAGAACAGGGTGTTTCTGTTGCGACCCATCAGCCAATGCGAGAAGTAATAAGCACCGAACTCTTCCGTGTAATGCTCAAGCAACCCTCTAGCCTTATCTGAAATCTTCTTGTTCTTTCCAACGCTCTTGTACTCTTCGATAGCCTCGTTGACCAACTTCATCGTTTCGTCAGCCTTTTTTACATTCAAAGTTCCATCATCGTTTCTTGATGTGAGGTCGATGTATTTCTGGAAGAACTTCCTTGTTTGTTCTAGGTTTACTTCTCCGTCTCTTGTCTTGTTTCCGTTTGCATCAAACACTCCAAGGAGTTTCTGGACTACGGAATCCGTGAAGTGTTTCTTCATCGGAGATTCACGCATTATAGTGTGGTAGAGTTCGTGCGGGAATGTCTCATCACCCATTCTGTTCAAGTTGATGTACATATGAGTCTTGCCATCAGACTCTCTTGAGATGACAGCACCCTTGCTCATAGCGAACTCACCAAGTCTCATATCCGCTTGAAGCAGATTACGCTCACGCAACAGTTTTCCTTCCTTATCCAAGAAGCCTTCAGCACGAAGTTTATCGGTCAATGCACGACCCTTGCTTGTCAGTTGTCCGTTCTTCTTTGTTTCCTGTGCAAGCATATCAACGATATCTTTTCTTGCACCTTCTCTGTCTGTTTCAAATTTCTTTACCAAAGAGTCAGTCCAAGCCTCAGACCAAGTGAGGGCATCATAGTGGTCACGGAGTTTTGTCTTTCCTCCAAGTTTAGTTGCCACATCTCCTTGTCCGTCAATCTCCTTCAAAATAGCGTCCTGTTGCGTCTTTGAAAGTTTCTCAAATGTCTTTGCGACATCAATATACTTTCTAAGGTTGTTTGGAATGTTGCTTGCTGGCTTGTTTGGATTAGCGGAATCCTTTGCTGAAGCCTTCTTCAATGCCGTCAAGAATGCCTTGCTGTCTCCAACGAAATCTCCACCAACCGAGCGAAGGATGTACATCGCTCTAGACTTTGATTGTCTATCTCCACCAAATTCAGTTTCCAATGCAGAGAACTCTATGAACTTTCCTGTCTCTGGATTGTATCCTTTTCTTATCGCTTCAATTGTGAACTCATCTGGAGTCAATGCGTGGAACTCAAAATTAGGGGCAACATTGTCAATGCCAGCAATAATGCCGTTAACCAAGTCAACATCTTGACCTCTGGCTTCAGTAGCCTTTTGCATACCCTCAAAGAACATAGCCTTTTCTGGGTTTGTAATCTTGTGACCTTCGATGACCATCTTGGCTTGAACTGCTCGTCTTGCAACAGCAGTACCGCCTGTAACATCCGCAACAGTCTTTCCAGCAAGTCCACCAACGCCACCAAGAGCCATACCAGCACCCATTCCGTGGTACATTCCTTCCTCTCCACCGCTTACATAACCTAAAGCACCGCCAATCATTATGCCGTGGCTAGAGCCTTCAACGACTGCCCCAGCATAGCCAAACAATGGGTCAACGGCATTCAGCACATTGAGAAGACCCTTTGCGTGTGGTGACAACTGAATTCCTTTCTTTTCAGCCTGTGCAAGCGACTCAGCCGCCCAAGAATTGATGCCACGACCAAACGGACTCTTCTTCATCGTGTCACCTAGCAATGTCAAAGCCTCGCCAAAACCTCTGGCTGAAGAGCCAGCAATATAGGCATCTGAAATAGTAGAGGCATACGGAACTGCGTGACCAGCAATTGCGGAAGCAGAGAATCCAATTCCAGACATTCTGGCAGTCTGAGCGAACTCTTTACCGCTTATGCCTGTGGTTGCTTCAAATGCTTGACCTCCCTTTTCCAAACCATAATCAATGGTGTTTCTGACAGCACCACCAAGGAACTCAAGAGGCTGACCTGCACCCCATTTGATAGTGCCACCGATAATTCCGTTTTTGATAGCCGCCGCTTTAGCACCAGCCATAGTAAGTCTTTCTCCAAGACCAACTGCACGAAGACCTGTAGAGGCAATCTTACCAAATGGAATAAATAATGTCGGGTCTGCAATATAGGACATTGCTTGAGTAATCTCTGGATTAATCATGTCCTTATCCATCAACAATGTTGACTTTCCAGCAACGAGGTCAGCGGAATCTCTGTTGAAATTCAACGCTTTCATGTATTGATTATATCTATCCTCGATAGTCCCTGTTCCGTTCAAGAAGTCCTTTACGCCAAACAAAATAGAATCTGGATTTTGAGACTCAGCCAGCATTCCGTAGAAGTTTCTAGTTCCTTGTGCAAACGCTTCTACTGCCGTTGATGGCATCTTTTTCGTAGAATCAAGGGGGCTATCAATGAACGACCCAAACGCATTAGACAGGTCTGTCATCACTTGTTCGCCACCTTCCGCAATTTTACCTAGTCCTTCTATGAATGAGATTTCGTGATTCTTGTGGTACTTTTCTATTTCTGCGTACTGTTCTAGTGTTGGTGTAAAACTTCTGTCATTACCAGCCATCATTACCAATTCTTCACCACTAAGAGGAGCGTTTATTCGTTCAATAGCCGCTTGTCTTTCTTCTGGAGGAAGAGAGGACAGATACGACTCCATTTCTGACTGCTGACCTCCTTGTTGAACTCCTTGTGGGTTATACCCAGTTTCTATCGTTTCAAAAGGTTTAGCGTATAATTCAGCCATTTTAGTTATTATTTAAGAGCGTCTGGAATCTTATTTGTAAGACCCCAGTTAAGGTCAACACCCTTTTTATTACCTCTTGCCTCAAAATCAAGTTCCAACTTGGATTTTCCAGACCTACCCATACGCAAGTTTCTTTCAACTTCCGCATTAGATTTACCAGCGACCTTGACTTCAAGACCAAATACAGCGGGTTTATCTGTGAGTCTATTGTTAACTCTCCGCATGATTTCCGCAAGTTTAGCCCTATCCGAAGACTCAAGCGACCAGAACTTTGTGGGGTCTGCAACGACTTCTTCGATAAGTTGTTGTTCGTAGTTAGAGACTGTGCCAACACCAATGATGTCGGTTCTAAGACCAGCCTTGATTTGCGGAAGCAATGCCTTAGCCTCACCCCACAGTTTAGCGTTCCAAGGCATAGACTCGCCAACCATATCATTGATTTCAATAAGTCTATTTACAGCAATTCTTGCGTTGGCAGTTTCAAGCATTTCTGTTCTGAACTTGTTGGCTTCCGTAGGAGTACCAGCGTAAACACCACGGAGGTATATTCCAGAGTTAGGAACTAGTTCAGAGAAATCCAAGTTTCCGTCAGCGGTAGGCTTTCCGAATGTAACAGCCTTTTCTTCACCAATCTCCTTGTTTGACATAACCTTCGGTTGGTCAACCTTGATTTGATTCCATCCTTTTCCATCGTGCATGAAAACGCCATATGGTGTTTCCATAGTCTTGAAGTTGGCTTCTGGGTAGATAGCCTTGAATGACTCTTCAAACGAAGCAGGAACATATCCATACTTCTGTGTGAAGAATTTCTTCATGTCGTTACGCTTGCTTTCAATTGATGTAGCAACTTTTGCAGTAGTAGTTCCAAGTGAAATGTTTCTTTGATTTGTAAGCGTGTATTCTGGCTCTTGTTTTGCTTCTTGAGCCGCAGTTGTTTGTTGAGCCTTTGCTATATCTGATGGCTTAGGAGCAGATTGACCTGTCAATGCTTGACCTTCAAGTAGAGCCTTTCTTTCCGTAAGGACTTGCTTGATGTAGTCAGAGTCTTTGGACTCGATTGCTTTATTTAGGACATCCTTGGAACTCCATTCCTTAAACGCATTTTCAAGAGCCTTGACTTCGTTTTTCTTAAGTTCTCTGGCAGAACTACCAGCAAAACCAAATCCAGAAGAAATGTCAAATGCGGCAGGGTCTGGGGTTATGAGAGAACCATACATAGCCAATGTCGATGTGTCACCACCCTTGATGACATCTTTCATAATTGTTCTGGCTACTTCTGGAGTAATTTCATCGTATTTCCCTTGGTTGATTTGAAGTCTTGTGTAACTTTCCAGAGCCGAAAGATTAGCAGAATCAAGCATTGGTCTAAGTTTATCGTTCAACTTATTCCACCAACCTCTTGGAATATCTTCGCCTCTTTGTGAGGCAACATCCGCTTGAGAAATAAGCGAGTCAATTGTTGAAAGTTCATCCTTAGCCCTTTGAGCAACCTCAAGTTTATCAATGTCTCTATCAGCCTGTTTAATCTGGTCTTTATAAAACTGAAGATATCCCTCAACTTCTGCTGATGGCTTTTTGCCTTCAGTCCAAACTTCATTAAGCGATTTCTTGTGTTCTTTTTCGTCAATATAAACAGTTTTTCCGTCAGCGTTTGTGACTTTAACAAACTTATTCAATGTATCGTAAGTATTTCCTTCAGCAGATTTAGCCATACCCATAACCTCATCGTATGTATATTCTTTTGGCTTTGGCTTTGCTGGATACTTACCTGTCAACGCATCAATTGCAGTCTTGGCAGAAGCCTTACGCTGAAGAAGTTTTTCAATCTCCGTAGGTTCTGGCTTGCTTTCACCTGTAGTTGTAGGCTCAACTTTAGGAGGTGCAAGTTGGTCTTTGACGGATGTGCTTGTTCTAGCATACATCTCGGCTTCCTTAGCGTAATCCGTAACTCCGCTTGTTTCGTCCGTCTGAATGTTATCTTCAAGATTCTTTGAGGAATCAATCTGCTTGACTAGTGCTTCCTTAACCGCAGGAGGTAAATCGTTTCTGGACATTGCGTTAGCCTTGTTTTCGGCTCTCCAGTTATTCAAGACAGAAGGAAGGTCTACATTAGCACCTCTTTGTTTTGCTTCATTTGTAAGTCTGACAACCTCGGCTTCATTTTCTGCGTAACTCTTGTTGTAGAAGTAAGGCAACTTTCCAGACTGAACAATTGCTGTCGGAACTGTAACTTCATCAAACTCTGTTACTCCACCCATAGCCGTGTTGATGTCTCTCTTCATGCGTTCATTACGCATGAGTTCAAAGACTTGCAGTTGCTGACCTATGTTGGCAAAAGCCGCCTTAACGCCAGTAACTGTACCCATTTTCTGGGTAAGTGATTGACTGGGAACTTTGGCAAGTTGCTCGATGTATGGTTGAAGTGACTGCGTGAATTCAGCGTGTTCTGGTGAGTTGCCGAACATCTGTGCATACTGCTGAATTTGACCACCAAGGACTTGAGCCTCTTGGGTCAATATCTGGTCTTTAGCAGAATTTTCGTTGTAAGCCTTTAGTCCATCGCTAAGTGACTTACCAAAATCAACCATGCCAGATTGAGCCATCTGACCAATTCTAGCACCAGCCTCGGAGATTCCTTGGACTGGGGCGATACCGCCTTGGTATTGTTGAAACATTGCCATAAATTAAGGAATAAGATACCCTTGAGGGCTTAGGTTAACTGTTTTGCCACCCATGTTTGCAGATACGGAAACAGGAGAACCATTAGAAGCATAAGTCCAAGTTCCATTTGCTGGAGTACTTGTCTTTTGATTGGTGACTCCAATAGCATTAGGATTGCTGAGATAAGAGCCAGCCATATTGCCAAGCATAGAGGTCATTCCAGAAGCCCAACCCTGCTGTGCTTGAGCGTTGGCAAGGCGTGTCTGAGTTTCGTTGGACTGATTAGCACCATAGACACCAGCGTTGTACTGGGATTCTGGCTGGAAGAGTTTAGCACCAAGACCAGCGGACATCTGACCAGCAGAGCCAATGAGAGCCGTAGGGCTGACTGTGTTCATCTGGTTCATCAGAGGCTGACCATACATCTGCATAGCCTGTGTAGCGTTCTGTTGACCGATGCCGTACATATTTGTGGCGAACTGTCTGGCTCTGTCTTCTCTGGCATTAGAGAGATTATATGAACCAAGGACTTCAGCCGCTATTGCTTGATTGCCGAACTGCATACCCCTAGCCGCCATAGCCGCCCTAGCGTTTCCTTGAGCCATACGCATTTCTTGTTCTGAAAGATTACGACCATCAGCCAAACCACTAGCCGCTTGCGAAGCCATAGTGTTGTAAAGACCAGCCGCAGTTGGGTCAAGAGTCTGTTGATATGCTCTTCTGGATGCCTCGCCGACCTGTCCGTAGATAGGGGCTTGCATACCAAGGTAGGCGTTCTGAAGACCTTGCGAGTACTGTCCAGCCTGTCCGTACAGGGCGTTCATAGTACCCATCTGCCCCATCAGCGTTTCCTGCTGGAGTTGTTGCCATTGGGGTGTGTACTGACGCTCTAGGTCAAGGAGGTCACCTTGTATCTTTCCCTGTGAACGCAAAGCATCTTGCATTTCTCCAAGGTAAGAGCGTTGGGCAGGGGCTTGGATGCCCTTGGGTTTAGACATAGCACCTCCGATAACAGAGGAGGCAATCATTCCAGTAACAGGGTCGAGTCCCATATTAGTTAAGTCCTTTCAAAAGATTCATATATTTATTAGTTAAAAGTTTTGGCTTTCCAAATTGTATTCCGTATTTGTTTTGGTTCTCCCAGTTCGGAAATCTGGTCTGAAATTGACCTATGAGGTCTTTTCTTGATTCAGCGTCTGCTGCTATCCAGTCCATAACGCAGAGGTCGCTAGAAGCCTCTGGAGCAGTCAAATTGTTATCGCTAGGAAGAAGGCTAACTATATCTCCGTTGCTTTTGTTGGGCAATGCGTAGACTACCGCCACACCGCTAATCTTGCTGTCCTTGATTGACACCAGCAGACCCTTCTTGCTGAACGCCCAGATGATGTAATTCTCTAGGCAATCCGTTTCCCAAGCAAAGCACTCCCTACGACCATTTGTGCAGTTCGTGCGGATGAATGCTATGATTGAGTCGAAGAACATCAAGCGGTGCGGTATTTGTAGATGCGGAACTTGTTGGCAGCCCCGAATGTGGTTTGGGCAAGGTTAACGCTTGGCCCATTGTTATTAATACGAACAGTTTCAACTGTTAATGTAGTTCCAGCATTAACAACCCACCTTG
>Ga0222712_10003540_pt1 | contig 16940 bp, 17 predicted proteins | sample C33_657DmetaG_FD_165043 | JGI IMG/M metagenome (GOLD analysis project Ga0222712, IMG submission 165043) | Estuarine water microbial communities from San Francisco Bay, California, United States - C33_657D | ecosystem: Environmental > Aquatic > Marine > Unclassified | place: USA: California...
CGACCCGGATTGGCAGGGCGGTCGCTATTGGGAAGCCGACATCATCCCCGCCAAGGGCCTTTCTGTGGCGCGCATGGTGGCCCACATCACCTATTTGTCCGAAAAAGCACTGACGCGGAAATTTGGTCGGCGGCTACGCGGCGCTTCCGCGCTGACCTTCCTGGAAGATGTGTTTGAGGTGGAAAGCTACCTCCGCCACCAGGGCTCGACCTTTGTGCGCCGCTTTGATGCGAATTCCTACCTGACCATCACGCGCGCGATGGATTTCTTTGATTTGGCGGCGGAACATGAAGGCGATTTGGCGGCGGCCTTTCGCGGCACCGCGACACGCTTTTTCGTCGCTTCCTTCAATAGCGATTGGCTGTTCCCAACCAGTGAAAGCCGCACCCTGGTGCGCGCGCTGAATATGGCGGCGGCCAATGTCAGCTTTGTTGAGATTGACAGCGACAAGGGCCATGACGCCTTCCTGCTGGAAGAACCGGATTTCCATCGCGCTTTGGGCGGTTTTCTTGCCGGCTGCGCCGAACGGTTAGGGGTTTAGCGCGTGACGATGGATGGCGTGCAATATGTCGCGAAAAATATGCGGCTGGATCTGCGCCTGATTGCGGAGATGATTCCGCATGATGCGCGGGTTTTGGATATTGGCTGTGGTGATGGCGCGTTGATCGAATATCTGGCGCGCGAAAAACGCGCCGATGCGCGCGGCATTGAAATTGATATGGCGCAGGTCACCAAGGCGGTTTCGGCCGGGCTCGCCGTGATCCATGGTGATGCAGATAACGATCTGGCCTTTTATCCCGATGGCGCCTTTGATTATGTGGTGCTGTCACGGACCTTGCAGGCGGTGGAAAAGCCGCGCGAAGTGCTGCGCCAATTGCTGCGCATTGGGCGCTACGCGATTGTTTCCTTCCCCAATTTTGGCCATTGGCAAATGCGCTGGCGGCTTTTGTGGGGCGGGCAGATGCCGGATACGGAAACCTGGAACCGGCCCTGGTATGAAACGCCCAATATCCACCCCTGCACGATCACAGACTTCACCGCGCTCTGCGCGCTGGATGGCTATGCGGTGGAACGCTGGCTGGCGGTGGATGAACAGGGGCTGAAGGCGCCGTGGCGCCGTTCGCTACGGCTGGCCAATCTGTTTGGCGAACAGGCGCTTTTCATGCTGCGCCGGATCGGGCCGGGCGTTTAGAGCAGTTTCAAGCCAAGTGGCATCACTTGGCGGTTCGAAAAATGCGTCCAAACAGGGGTTTGGCGTATATCCCGTCAACGAATGTGAACGGGAAACGCCCTAACCCCGCCCGCCGGGCTGCCCATTAATCGGTTGGGGTCAGGCTTTTGATCAGGTCGAACACACGCTTGCGGATAGCGGGTTCAGTGATGCGGTAATAAGCGCGCACCAATTCCAAAGTCTCACGCTTGCTCATCTGCTCATCGTCCAGGCCGTCTTGCGATTCAGTAAAGCCAAACAGGGCGGGACGGCTACGCACGGCGCTATTGCCGCCCATTTCAGGGGGCAAATCATCGAAAAAGAAGCCAATCGGCACATCCAGCACGCGGGCCAGATCAAAAAGCCGGCTGGCCCCGATGCGGTTCACCCCGCGTTCATATTTCTGCACCTGCTGAAAGGTAAGCCCCAGCGCATCACCGAGCTTTTCCTGGCTCATACCAAGCAGCGTCCGGCGCAAGCGCACCCGGCCACCCACATGGGCGTCAATCGGGCTGGCCCGATGCTCACGTTCTACCTTTACGGCCGGATCATCGACATCATTCATCACTGCTACCGATTTCATGCCTTGCTTTTTCCCTCACGCTGCGCGGCAACCCATGCGGGCAAACAGGTTTCGCACCAACAAGAAAGGTTGAGCAGGCCGACCGCAATACACGGGGAAACACTGCTTAACCGGAAATTAAACTAGCGTTACTGCCCTAATGAGGTCTATAGGTTTTTCAATAATCTCAAAAAAGGAACAATAATTTTTCGTGATGCACCAAATTTGGACGATTTATGAGCGATTTCGTCCAGAGATTATCCACCCAAAGGCGAAAACCAGCATGGCCAATACCGCGGGAATCGCCAAACCAAACTGAGCAAATAGCGTGGGTTCGCGCGGTGCGGGCAGAGGCGCCAAAATCACGGCGGATTCACCCAAAGGGCCACGCGTCACCAATCGACCACGCGAATCAAATACCGCCGAAACACCTGTCTGCGCTGCACGCGCCAGTGGCAAGCCTTCCTCCACCGCACGAAGCCGCGCTGAAGCCAGATGCTGCCAAGGGCCGGCGGTAATGCCAAACCAGGCATCATTAGTCACATTCACGATCCAATCCGGCCGCCGCGCCGGCGTGACCCGCCCGGTGAAAATCACCTCATAACAAATCAACGCCACAAAGGGCGGCAGCCAGCCCGCCACCAGCCGGCGCCGTTCCTCGGCCGGCGTAAAATCGCGCGATGATTGCACAAGCCTGATCGGCAATAAGCCCCGGAAGGGCATGTATTCGCCAAAGGGCACCAGATTCATCTTATCGGCAACCGCCATCACCTGCGTATCAGGGCCGATCACCGCCAGGCTATTGTACAAATCGCTCGCATAGCCGGCGGGCGTGAAATCACCGCGCACGGTCCCGGTCAGCAGCAGGGTATTTTGCGGCAGAGCGCCGGCCACCAATTGCCGCGCTTCCCGATCATTGGGCAGCAGGAAAGGCACCGCAGTTTCCGGCCAGATCACCGCAAGCCGATGCCCCGGCGGCAGATCGCGCAGCGCCGCAAGTGCTGCTTCGCGCGTGGCTTCCACATAGCGGCGCAGGATCGGCACGCGGGATTCCTCACGCCATTTCACCTCCTGCGCGATATTGCCCTGCACGATCATCAGCCCAACCGGTTGCGGTTCAGGCTCTGGCGCCCAAAGCCGGGCAAAGCCAAAGGCGCCGCAAAAGGCCAAGGCAGCAAAACCGCCCAGAAAGGCGCGGCGATCCAAAAGCGGCGTTGCCGCCACCAGCAGCGTGATGAGTGAAAGCCCATGCACGCCAATCAGCGCCGCCATCTGGATTGGCAGCGCATCAAAGGCCCAGACGCTGCCCATCAGATTCCAGGGAAAGCCGGTCAGGATTTCGCCGCGCAGCAATTCAAAGCCAACAAAACCACCAGCAAAAACCAATGCCCGTGGCCAGCCAGGGCGCGCGGCCCAAGCAATCGCCGCCGGTGCCGCGACAAATAACCCAAGCGGCAGCGCCAGCGCCGGCACCGCAATCGGCACCAGCCACCAATAGCGCGCCACATCAGTCAGAATGGCGGAAGTGATCCAATAAAGCCCGCCGGTGAAAAACCCAAAGCCCCAGGCAAGGCCGAGCCAAAAGGCGCCGGTCCAGCTTGCCGCCCCGCCAATCATGGCGATCAGCCCTGGGATGGCCAAGAAAAGCGCCGGCACAATATGCAAGGGCGGCAGGGCGAGCACGGCCAGCATCCCAAGCCCGAAAGCTGTCACCATGGCGCGCCAGCCACGCCGTGCCGCCAAAGACCGCCAAACGCGCCCCATCAAGCCCTGCTTTCCTATTCCGCTGCAACGCGCGGATTGGCACCAGGGCGACGCACACGCAAGCGCCGAATGCGGCGCGGATCAGCTTCCAGAATGCGAAACTCCAGGCCCGAGGGGTGGGAGACCAATTCGCCGCGCGCCGGCACGCGCCCGGCCAGCGTGAAGACCAAGCCGCCCACCGTATCAATATCGGCGGCGCGTTCTTCATCTGTCAGTATGGTGCCGAGCTTTTCTTCAAAGGCCGCAATCGGCGTGCGCGCATCCAAATCCAGCGCCCCATCCGGGCGTTCAGTGATTTGCTGCGCCTTGATCTCATCATGTTCGTCGCTGATGTCACCAACAATGGTTTCCACCAGATCTTCAATGGTGATCAGGCCATCTATGCCGCCATATTCATCCACCACCAGCGCCATATGCACGCGCGCCTGGCGCATTTGCAAAAGCAGATCCAGCACAGGGATGGACGGCACCACAAAAAGTGGGCGACGCAAAATGGCCGCCAGCGAGAAATCCGCTTCTTTGCCGATGGCAGCAAAGACATCCTTGATATGCACCATGCCCACAATGTCATCCAAACCATTGCGATAGACCGGATAGCGGCTATGGCCTTCGGTTTGGATCAGCGCGATGGTTTCCGTGAGCGTATGGCTTTCCGGTATCGCCATGATATCAGCGCGTGGCACCATGACATCATAAGCGGTAATACCGCGTAGCCGGAGCACATTGCCAAGCAATGCGCGTTCCTGCGCATCCAGCCCGGATGCCACGCCATCGGGTGCGCCGGGCTCACTTGGTGCTTCGTGGCGTTCGATCAGTTCTTCCACCTGATCGCGGATGGATTCCGCTTCCTTGCGCCGCAGCATGCCCTGGATTTTCCAGAACAGGCCAGGCTTTTGGCCGGCGTCGCTCATGTCGCACCGCGCCAGGGATTGGGCAGGCCAAGGCGGCGCATGATGCGCGCTTCAGCGCGTTCCATCCGCCGCGCCTCACCGGCCTGCAAATGATCATGCCCGGCCAGATGCAAAGCGCCATGCGCGACCAGATGCGCGAAATGCGCCGCCACACGCCGCCGGGCGCCGCGTGCTTCACGCCGCACTACGCCAAGCGCCAAAGCAACGTCACCCAGATAGCCGGGCACACCGCCTGGGAAAGACAGCACATTGGTAGGCTTGGCCTTGGCGCGATGCATGCCGTTCAACCGCTTCACCGTGGCATCATTGGCCAGCAGTAGGGTCATGGCGCCATGCGCGCCCGCTTCGCTCAGCGCGGCCTGGGCCGCACGGCGCGCCAGCGCCTCTGGCTGCTTAATGGCAGCGCGCCAACCTGGCGCCGCCAGGATGACGGAGATGTCAGCGCTCTCCGCCGATCCGTTCCGAAGCCCAGCCGAAGCGCCCTTGCGGCGCCCCTGGCCGGGACGGCTACTTCCCGGTTCCATTCTTCTCCTTCTTCGCCCGGTTCTGGTCATCGGCCCGCCCATAGGCGGCTACGATCCGGGCAACCAGCGGATGCCTTACCACATCCTGCTCAGAAAAGCGCGTGACCCCAATACCTTCAACGCCCGAGACGATGGAAAGCGCCTCGACAAGGCCCGAAGGCTGGTTGGGCGGCAGGTCAATCTGTGTCGGGTCGCCGGTGATCACCATCCGGCTGCCTTCCCCCATGCGGGTCAGGAACATCTTCATCTGCGCAGGCGTGGTGTTCTGAGCTTCATCCAAAATGGCGTAGCAATGGGCCAAGGTGCGGCCCCGCATGAAAGCCAGGGGCGCGATTTCAATCTCACCCGCCGCGATGCGCCGCGCCACCTGATCGGCAGGCATCATATCATGCAAGGCGTCGTAAAGCGGGCGGAGATAGGGGTCCACCTTTTCCTTCATATCGCCGGGCAGGAAGCCAAGCCTTTCGCCCGCTTCAACGGCGGGGCGGGACAGCACAATGCGGTCCACGCGCCCCGATTGCAGAAGCGCGACACCCTGCGCCACCGCCAGATAGGTCTTGCCCGTCCCCGCCGGCCCAATGCCAAACACCATGTCGTGGCGCGACAGCATATCAATATAGGCCGCCTGCGCGGCACTACGCGGCGCAATCGCGCCCTTGCGCGTGCGGATCGCCGGCAAATCCTGCAAGGGCAGGCGCGGTTCGCCCTGCGCCGCGCCCCCTTCCGCGAGCCTCAAAGCCGCTTCCACTTCCGCCGTGCCGACATGTTCCCCCCGTTCCAAGCGTTTCCAAAGCGCAAGTAGCGCCGCTTCCGCCATTTCCGTGCGTGCCGCCACGCCGGAAATCGCAATACGATTCCCGCGCGACGCCACGCGCACGCCAAGCACCTGTTCGATCCGCGCCAGATGACGATCATGTTCGCCATGCAGCAAGGGCAGCAGCGCATTGTCATGAAATTGCAGCGTTATCGAACGCTGATCACTGGATTGGCGCGGCTCCGCGGCGCGGAGGCCAGGGGTTTGGATGTTCAAGCGGCGTCTCTCTCCGATGCTTGTGGTGATTGCGCGGCGATGATCTCCCCGCCGAGTGAGTTGGGATTGGTCACGGTCACGCGGACCATGACGGTCCGGCCAGTAAGATCGCCAGGTGCCACGAAATGCACTGGCTGCAACCAGGGTGAACGCCCGGCCATCTGGCCCGGAAGCCGCCCGGGGCCGGTGACCAGTACGGGAATATCCAGCCCCATGCGGGTGCGGTTGAAGGCATATTGCTGATCACGCAGCAGCGCCTGGATTTCCTGCAGGCGTTCATCCGCCAAGGCTTCTTCCACCGGCCCCGCCATGCCAGCCGCCGGCGTGCCGGGGCGCGCGGAATAGCGGAAGGAAAAGGCGGAAGCGAAGCCGATATCTTCGATCAGTTTCAGCGTGGCGCGGTGATCCGCATCACTCTCGCCCGGATGGCCCGCGATGAAATCGGAAGAAAGTGCCAGATCAGGCCGCGCCGCGCGCAGCTTTTCAATCAGTGCCAGATATTCCGCCACGTTATGGCCGCGGTTCATCGCCTTCAGGATGCGATCTGAGCCGGATTGCACCGGCAGATGCAAGAACGGCATCAGCGCCGGAATATCGCGATGCGCCGCAATCAGATCATCGCCCATGTCGCGCGGGTGGGAAGTTGTGTAGCGCAAGCGATCAAGTCCAGGAATTTCAGCCAAGGCCAGCAAAAGCCGCGCGAGTGACCAATCCCCGCCATCCGGGCCTTCGCCATGATAGGCATTCACATTCTGCCCGAGCAGCGTGACCTCTCGCGCGCCCAAGGCCACCAGGCGCTTGGCTTCCGCAATCACGGCGGCGGCGGGGCGGGAATATTCCGCGCCGCGCGTGTAAGGCACCACGCAGAAGGAACAGAATTTGTCGCAGCCTTCCTGCACGGTCAGGAAAGCGGTCACGCCCTGCGGCGCGGCCTGTTCCGGCAAATGATCGAATTTCCCATCCACCGGGAATTCGGTTTCAATCACCGCACCTGCCGCGCGGGAGGCACGCGCCACCATCTCCGGCAGGCGGTGATAGCTTTGGGGGCCGAGCACAATATCCACCCAAGGCGCGCGGGCAGTGATTTCCGCCCCTTCCGCCTGCGCGACACAGCCCGCCACCGCGACAATCATCTGCCCGCCGCGCGCCACCTTGGTTTCGCGCAGCCGGCCGAGATCGGAAAACACCTTCTCGGTCGCTTTTTCGCGGATATGACAGGTATTGAGGATGACCATATCGGCATCCTCCGCCACTTCCGTTGGCGCATAGCCAAGGGGTGCGAGCACATCGGCCATGCGCGCGCTGTCATAAACATTCATCTGGCAGCCCCAGGTGCGGATCAAAAGCCGCTTCCGGGGCGGGGTGCCGGTTGGATCAGTCATGGGAACAAGCCTCTGCCGCCCCAAGGCAGCGGGGCGAAGTGAGGCAAATGCGCAGGCCGCCCGCGCTGGTCAAGCGCGGCAAGACCCGAAAGCGCGAATCACGAAGCCAAGGATCATAACGGGAGCCTGGAGTCTCCCGCCGTGTCGGGTCAAGCGTTTACTGGCCGCCATTGAGGAAAAGCGGCGTCGGGGCACGATTTTGTCTGAGTTGCGCGGCGCCAGAGGCCACCACATCACTCACGGCCACGGTCAGGGCCTTGCGGTCGGGGATGGTGGCGGGGTCGGCTGGTTCATGCAGCAATACCGTGGCCCGCGCCCCAGAACGCCGGGCGATGCGCCAGAAATGGGAAGCGATATCCATATCGCCATACCAAGCGAAAAGCGGGCGATCCCGCCTACAAGCGGGCAAGCCGCCCAAGCGGTCATAAACCAGAGAAACCGGTTGCACCGCCTTGGCATCCGCCGCCGCCGCCAAAAAGGCGGAACGGAAGGGCAGCACCCGCGTGCCGTCATTGCTGGTGCCTTCAGCGAAAAGGATCAGGCTATCGCCCGCTTGCAGCCTTTCGCGCATGGTATCGGCTTCGCGCAGCACGGTTGCGGTGCGGCGGCGGCTGACAAAAACCGTGCGCCCCAACTTGGCGATAATGCCAATCACCGGCCATTCGCCCACTTCGGATTTCGCAACAAAGCTCGCGCGCAGCACCGAACCCAGCACAAGAATATCAAGCCAGGAGGAATGATTGGGCAGGAATAGCGTGGCCGGCTTGTCCGAGACCCGGCCGACTACCTGCACCTTAAGCCCGATCAGCCAGCACAGCACCCGGTGATAAAAACAGCCGAAGCTGATCTTGGCCTGGCCCGGGAAAAACATCAGCACGCATTGAATGGGGATCGCGATCAGCGTCCAGATCAGGGCGCTGATAATTCGCCTGATCGCACGGAAACGCCCGCCCAAGGGGCGCGGTTCCATGATATCGCCCCAGGCATCGCCGGGCAGAAAGGGTTGGAAGTTGAGCGGCTTGATCCGCATCTGGCGACGCGGCTTCAGGGCTTCTTCAGGGTTCCTGGCAATAGCTTCCATGCCCCCCGGTTAGCCCGCGCCATATGGCATCGCAATGACATTCCGACGACGATTGCGTGAATTCCGGGCCTTTTGGCCCCGAAATGCCTGGAAATTGATGCGTCTTGGCTTGGCAGGACACAATGATCCCGCCGGGCCCGCTTGGCAGGGATGAGTGTTATGTTATATCAACGCCTATGACCTTCCCGAACCCCCTCGCCCTTTCTGCCGGCATTGCTGCACGGCTTGGCCTTTCGGCCTTGCTCTGCGCGCTGCTTTGGGCCGGGGTTGCCTGGGCGCTTGCCGCATGAAACCCGCCACGCTGGAATTGTCGGATCTGACGGTCTGCTACGGCCGCCGCCCTGCCGTGCATCATGTCTCGGGCCGCTTCGCCCCAGGTAGCCTGACCGCGATTGTGGGGCCGAATGGCGCGGGGAAATCCACACTGCTGCGCGCCCTGGCCGGGCTACAGAAGCCAGAATCTGGACGCATCACGCATGAAGGCAAGGCGCGCATAGCGCTTTTGCCGCAATTGGCCGCTTTGGACCGTGCCTTTCCCATCGCCTGCCGCGATGTGGTGATGCAGGGGCTGTGGCCCCGGCTTGGCGCCTTCCGAGCCATTCCCGCCGAGGATTTGGCCCGCGTTGACCAGGCGCTTGCCGCGGTGGGCCTTGCAGGCTTAGCGCGCCGCCCGGTGGGCAGCCTTTCGGCGGGGCAATTGCAGCGCCTGCTTTTCGCGCGGCTTCTGGTGCAGGATGCGGATATTCTGCTGCTGGATGAACCCTTCAACGCCGTAGATGCTAAAACCGCCGCTGATCTTTTGCGCCTGATCCGGCAATGGCATGGCGAAGGCCGCACCGTGATTGCCGTGCTGCATGACCTTGACCTTGTTGCGCGGGAATTTCCGGAAACGCTGTTGCTTGCCCGCGATGTGATCGCCTGGGGGCCAACGGCACAGGCGCTATCGCCCGCCAATCGCCTTCAAGCACGCCGCATGGCCGAAGGCTGGGTGGAAGAGGCTGAGGCTTGTGAGCGCGCGGCCTAAACCCCGATTATGATCGAGGCGCTTTTCGCCCCCTTCATCGAATTTGGCTTCATGCGCCGCGCCCTGGTGGGTTCGCTGGCACTTGCCATCGCAGCACCCCCGCTTGGCGTTTTCCTGATGCTCCGGCGCATGAGCCTGACTGCCGATGTGCTTTCCCATGGCGCGCTTCCCGGTGTTGCGCTGGCCTTCCTGTTCGCGGGGCTTTCCGTGCCGGCGCTTTGGTTTGGCGGCTTGGTGGCGGGGCTTTTGGTTGCTGTGGGGGCGGGGGCACTCGCGCGGGTGACCGGCGGGCGGGAAGATGCAACGCTCGCCGCGCTTTATCTGCTGGCGTTAGGCGCCGGGGTGGCGCTGATTTCAATCGGCGGCGGCGCGGGGGATTTGAAGCACATCCTGTTTGGCAGCGTGCTTGGCGTGGATGATGCCGCACTGTTGCTGATGGCCGGTGTCGCGACGCTGACGCTGGTATTGCTCGCCATTGGTTGGCGGCCCTTGGTGCTGGAATGTTTTGACCCTGCCTTCGCTGCCGCAACCGGCGCGCATGGTGGGTTTTGGCATTTGGTGTTCATGGGACTGGTGGTGCTGAACATGCTCTCGGCCTTTCTGGCTTTGGGCACGCTGATGGCGGTTGGGCTGATGATGCTGCCCGCCATTGCCGCGCGGCATTGGGCGACCGAGGTCTCCGGCATGGTCTATGCCGCTTCGGCCATTGCACTGGCGTCAAGCGTGATTGGCCTGCTGCTGTCCTATCACGCGGATCTGCCAAGCGGCCCCGCGATTGTGCTGATGGCAGGCGCGGCTTGGGCGGCTTCAGTGCTGTTCGGCCCGGTGGATGGCCTGGCGCAGCGCTTCATAAGGCGGCGGCATTTGGCGGGCTGAGCCAATTCCTAGTGTGTTTCCCGTTCACAGTCACTAACGGGCCACACAATAAAACCTTATTCGGTCGCATTTTCCGAGCCGCCAAGTGATGCCACTTGGCTTGAAAATGCTCCGGCTTGACCTGGGCCTGATCCAGTTTCAGCCTTTCCGCAACGCCACAAGCAGAACCGTGGCGAGAAAGGGAGACTATCGCCATGCGTGATTTGCGTCTGACACGCCGCGCCGCCTTGGGCCTTTTGGCCGCACCTGCCTTGGCCCGCGCGCAGGGCGCCGATGCCTGGCCTTCGCGCAGTATTCGCCTGGTGGTGCCCTTCGGCCCAGGCGGCCCTACCGATGTCATGGCGCGCGTCATCGCGCCTGGGCTTTCGACAGCGCTTGGCAAGCCGGTAGTGGTCGAAAACCGCCCCGGCGCCAGCGGTAATGTCGGCATTGCCCATGCGGCGCGCAGCGCAGCTGATGGCTATACGCTGCTGGTGACCTCCACCGGTTTCGTGGTGAACCCGACGCTGTTTCGCAATCCGGGCTATGACATTGCGAAGGATTTTGCGCCGATCACGGAATTGGGCGCTTCCCCCAATACCATCCTGACCAAGCCAGATAGCGGCATCAATTCGGTTGCTGATCTTGTGGCCCGCGCCAAGGCAACACCAGGCGGGCTCAATATCGCCAATCCAGGGCTTGGTTCCACACCGCATCTGACCGCGGAATTACTGCGGCTGCGCACTGGCATTGAATTGGTGCAGGTCACGCATCAAAGCGCGGCGCAAGCGGTACAGGCGGTCTTGGCCGGCACCACGCCAATTGGTGTGGCCGCGCTGCCGCCGGCGCATTCGCTGATCAAGGCTGGCACGCTCCGCGCCTTGGCGTTGACTGGTGAACAACGCTGGCATGATCTGCCCGATGTGCCGACCATGATTGAACTTGGCTATGATGGGTTTGTCTCGGAAACCTTCCAGGGCTTGCTTGCGCCTGCCGGCACGCCGCAGCCTATTCTGGACCGCGTCGCGCAAGTGGCGATCGCGCTGCTCAATGAAAATGAGACCCGAACGCGCCTGCTCGGCGCTGGTTTCACGTTGAACCCGAAAGGCCCAGAAGCGCTGGCACAGCGTATCGCGCGCGAAGTGCCACTCTGGCGCGATGTGATCGAAAAGGCGGGTATTCCGCGCGAGTAATATCAGCCGAGCTTTGCTTGAAGCTGCGTGAGTTCCGCCAGAAATCGCTCTGCCGCGAGACCTGGCGGCCAAGGGCGCCAGGCTTCGCCGCCAAAGCGCGCGGCGAGCGGATCGCGCGCCAGAAGGGCCGCGCGAATGCCAAGGGTTTCGCGCATCTCGGCTTCTGTCCAGCCTGCCACATGCACCGCTTCCGCCGCCGCGGCGGCGATATCGGCGGCCTTATGCGCGCGCTTGTCGTCCACCCCCCAAGCCGGCAGGCGATAGCGCAGCGCCACCGCCGCTGAAAGGCTTGCCTGCAAAGCGGCGAAACGCTCACCCAAAAAGGGCTTGAGCGGAGAGATGCAATCGAAATTTATCAAACCTTCATCCGCATCATGCAGTAATTCGCGCAATTCTTCTGCCGGCGTCAGCCAATGGCGTGTGCGCTGGCGGCGGAGTTGCAACACAAAAAGCGCGTGCTGCGCGACAGAAAGCGGTTCCGGCCAAATGGAATGGCCGCCCCAGCGAAAGGTGCGCGCAAGGCCCGTGGCCAGATCTTCATCTGTCCAGTCAAAGGGGGTTGGGGAAAGCAAATCCAACCGCCGCCCGGAAGGCAGCCGCACCCAGGCGCGTTCAGGGCTGGGTGCGGCCATTTTCAATAGGTCGCGAAGGCGCGCCGGATACCATCATCATCCAGCCCCTTGGTGAGTGCCAAGGCAAGCAGAATGCGCGCCTTTTGCGGCGTGAGGTTATCGGCGCTGATGAAACCGGATTTGTCGCCACGCTGCGTGCGGAAAGTGCGGCCCGATCCGGCACGACTGGAAAGCACCACCTTCACGCCTGCCGCCACCGCCGCTTCACCGGCTTTCACCATGGCGGGTGTCACATAGCCGGGCGCAAAACCGGCGGTGACAATGCCCTCGGCGCCAGCAGCAACAAAGGCATCAATCGCCGCGCCATCCGCGCCCGCATAGCAATAGGCAATATCCACACGTGGCAGCGCATCAAGCCCACGCACATCAAATTCCGTATCGGGGGCGATCTTGCGGATGGGCTTGCGATACCAGGCAATCATATCGCCATCGGCGTGGCCGAGCACGCCGAAATCCACCGTGCGGAAGGTTTGCATCCGCAATGTGGAGGTTTTCGTGACATCCCGCGCCGCCTGGATTTCATCATTCAGCAGCACCAGCGCGCCCAAGCCCCGCGCAGCCGGATCAGCAGCAACGCGAATGGCATTGACGATATTCATCGGCCCATCGCCGGAAAGCGCGGATGCCGGGCGCTGTGCGCCCACCAGCACAACGGGAATTGTTATTTTCAGCGTGAGCGAAAGGAAATACGCCGTCTCCTCCAGGCTTGCCGTGCCATGCGTGATGACAATGCCCGCAAGCTGCGGGTCTTCTGCGGCAAGCTTATGGCAAAGCCCAAGCAATTCCTTCCATTCCGGCCAGGCCAGTTGTGTCGATGGAATGGCGCGGAAAGGCACTGGCACAACATCTGCGACCAGTGCTGCTTCGGGGATGCGCGCCAGCAGCCCATTCACATCCAGCACCGTGCCATTCGCCAGATAATCCAGGATATCAAGCGGCCCCGTGCCCATCGAGGAGATGGTGCCGCCCGTGCCAATCACGGCAACGCGCGGCTTCATGCCGCCACCTCAGAAGCTGCGCCAGCGTTCATTCTTGCAATCACATGATCCACGGTCATGACATCTCCAAAAATATTCCAAAACGCGGCCAGTGAGGCGTTATGTTCCGCGTCATTCATGGCGGCATTGGCATCAGCCACCATGATGGTGCGGAAATCCAGCATCATCGCATCCCGCGCGCTGCTTTCGCAGCAAACATTGGTCACCGTACCCCCAATCAGCACGGTATCAAAACCCCGCGCCCGAAGCCGCGCCTGCAGATCGGAAGACCCCTGGATGAAGGCGCTGAAGCGGCGTTTCAGCACCTTTTCATCTTCGGGCCGCACATCCAGGCTGGGCCACAGCGCATGGCCAGGGCTGCCTTCCGTCATGGCCGCGACGCGCCGCGCGCGGGCCGCAGGCGTCGCCATGCGTTGCATCACGCTCCAGGCCGTATCGCAGGACGCGTCATGGGTGTTTTGGATCCAGAACACCGCGCCCCCCGCCTGACGCAAAGCGCCCGCCAAGCGATTAATGGCAGGGACAATCTGCTCAGCCATTGGGCAGCAGGCATGGCTGATGGCGGGGTCCATGAAGCCAAGCTGCATATCAATCACCACAAAGGCGGTGCGGGCCGGGTTCAGATCATTGAAGGGATGTGCGGTGCCGCAGCGCGCTTCAACGCGGGCGATGATCTCGGGCGGGATGGCAAGCTTGTGCATGGTTTTTCCTGTCCATAGGGCTTGGGATGGCTAGCAATCCCCATGCCCAGCCTATTCGGCCTTGCGGTCCAGCACCGCCGTGGTCAGGCGCGAAACACAGGCCAGTTTGCCATTGGCGCGGTGGATTTCCGTCTGCCAGACCTGGGTGCGGCGGCCCAAATGCAGCGGGCGGCACAGCGCGGTGACAATCTCCCCCTCCGGCACGGCGGAGACATGATTGGCGTTCACTTCCAGCCCCACAGCCTGCTGACCCTCGGGCAGGGTCAGGGTGGTGGCCAGGCTACCCAGGGTTTCGGCCAGCACGACCGAGGCGCCCCCATGCAATATGCCGTAGGGCTGCACATGGCGCCGATCCACGGGCATTTCAGCCCGGATGAAATCCGGCCCTACCTCCAGGATACGGATCCCAAAGGCACCGGGCAGGCTATTGGCCATGCGGGCTTCGATGGCCGCTGGCGTTGCGGGTCTTTTCCAAATGCTCATGCCTTTACCTCCTGCGCGGAAACCGGGTGGGAAGGAAGCCTACAGCCAAGCCCAGGCAAGGAAAGGCATGTGCCTTTCCGGAGGGCAGATCTTCACTCAGCAAACGAAATGGAGGCTAAATTTTCATTTATTTTGAATTTTTTCTGTCTTGCATTGTATCGCTAAAATAATTAATTTAGTTATACCACTCTTCTTGCATTTCGTTGCCGCGAAGGACAGGCAAAACCATTGCGCATTCTGCTTGATATATCGCGGCTCATATCTGGAACGCGGCGCAGGCTGCCAACAGGCATAGACCGGGTCGAATACGCGTATGCGCGCCATTGCCTAGGGCGGGATGATCGGACGGTAAGCTTTGTGGTTCGTGGCCCTTTCGGCCCCACCGTCGCTGTTCCGCATAAGCTTGTTGCTGATCTTTTGCCCTTGCTGGGGAAGCAATGGGAAGCAGGGGATCTCTCCCCTGACTTGATGAAAGCAGCACTTCGCCTGGCGCGGCAGGCACGGCGGCGCCAGTGGCTGGGCCTTGGGCGGGATGAGTTGGAAAAAGGGCTAAATGGGCCTGGATCGCCCATCTATCTTTTGGTGTCCCACCGGCTGGCGCATTGGCCAAGGCCCATTGTCGCGCTCAAAAAACGCGGGGCGCGTTTTGTGGCCTTGGTGCATGATCTTATTCCAACCAATTACCCTGAATATGCGCCTACCAATGGCGCGCTTGATCACGTCGCGCGCGTCAATACCTTCGCCACGCTGGCCGATGGCATCATTGTCAATTCTGCGGCCACGGCTGCGGAGTTGGCGCCGCATTTGCAAAATGGGATCATCAACATCCCCCTATTGGCAGCGTCGCTTGGAATTGATGCCCCCCGGACCGATACAAACTTCCCAAGACCCGCTGGGCCTTACTTCGTCTGCCTTGGCACAATCGAACCCCGCAAGAACCATCTGCTGCTGCTGCATATTTGGCGGGATTTGGCCCAGCGCATGGGCATGGAAACGCCCAAGCTCCTGATCATTGGGCGGCGTGGCTGGAAAAACGAAAATATCATCGACATGCTAGAGCGATGCCCGGCCCTGGCCGGAGTAGTGCGCGAATATGCGGACCTGCCGGATGATGCCGTGGCGGGGTTGCTGCAAGGTGCACGGGCATTGCTTTTTCCTTCATTCGCGGAGGGCTACGGCTTGCCTTTGGCTGAAGCGCTGGCGCTTGGTGTTCCCGCGATTTGTTCAGACCTGCCGGCACTCCGCGAAGTAGGCGGCGACGCGCCGGATTATCTCAGCCCCTTGGATGGGCTTGGCTGGCGCCATTTCATCCTTGGTTTTGCCGAGGAAGATAGCCGCCTACGCGAAAAGCAGTTGCAGCGCTTGGCGCAATGGTCGCGCCCAAGCTGGACCCAACATTTTGCGCTTGTCGATCCTTGGCTGCGGCAATTTGCCCGCCTGCCCGATCCGGTGGCGGCGCGCCAAAATGCCGCGATGACTCATGATGTGCTGAAACCGGCGCATGCGGCCATGGTGCCCATACAAACACGGGGCCTTTAGCCCATGCGGCCGCCTAAGCGGCAGCGGCATGGACGCCATCTTGCGCCGCCCATCGCCATTATCGGCGCGGCGGCAAGACTGCCCGGCGCGCCTGACCTGTCCCGCTTCGCGGCATTGCTGCGCCAGGGCGTGGATGCCGTTACCGAAGTACCGCAAGATCGCTTCGAGAAAACGCGCTGGTATCATCCGCGGCTTGGCGAAGCAGGGCGCAGTTACAGCTTCGCCGCCGGCACGATTGGCGATGTTAAAAGCTTTGACGCCGAAGCCTTCGGCCTTTCCCCGCGTGAGGTCGCAGAAGCAGATCCCCAGCAAAGGCTGTTGCTGGAAGTGACGCGCGATGCTTTTGAAGACGCGGGGCTTCGCCCCGAAAGCCTCGCCGGGCGCAACATCGCGGTCTTTATCGGCGGGTCTTCCACTGATTATGCGGAGATACGCCTGCAAGACCCCGCGGCGGCGGATCGCTTTCTGATGACAGGCAATGCGCTATCCATCCTGTCCAACCGCATCGGCCATGTCTTTGATTTGCGCGGTGGGGCGCAGACCATTGATACCGCCTGCTCATCCTCACTTGTTGCGCTGCATCTGGCAGCGCGTGCCTTGGCCGATGATCCAAGCCTGGAAGCGGCCGTAGTGGGGGGCGTCAATCTGCTTCTTTCCCCTTACGCCTTCATCGGCTTTTCGCGCGCGGGCATGCTTTCTGCGCGCGGGCGCTGTCAGGTTTTTGATGCGGCGGCGGATGGCTATGTGCGCGCGGAAGGGGCGGGCGTTATCATCCTGCGGCGCCTTGCGGATGCAAAGGCCGCGCAAGAGCCCATCCGCGCCCTGCTGCTTGGCACTGCCAGCAATACGGCCGGGCGCACCATCGGTATTTCACTGCCCAATCGTGATGCACAGGCGGCGCTGCTGAGCGGATTGTTGCGCGACGCCGATGTGCATCCGGATCGCTTCATGGCTTTTGAAGCCCATGGCACCGGCACTCAGGCCGGGGACCCGGCGGAGGCCTGGGCGATTGGTCATGCCGTGGCGCGCCATCGCGCGGCGGCTTTGCCGA
>Ga0222712_10003541_pt1 | contig 16939 bp, 17 predicted proteins | sample C33_657DmetaG_FD_165043 | JGI IMG/M metagenome (GOLD analysis project Ga0222712, IMG submission 165043) | Estuarine water microbial communities from San Francisco Bay, California, United States - C33_657D | ecosystem: Environmental > Aquatic > Marine > Unclassified | place: USA: California...
TCAGCAAGTGAGATACGTGGCGCTCTCGAAGTCTTAGGTTGCGATCCTTTTGATGGTGCTTTTGCAGGCGGTGCAGCAAGTGATACCGCTGCGAACGCCCTTAATGGAGTAATTAAACTTGCACTTGAACAGCGCACGGCAGCGCGAGAGCGAAAAGATTTTGCAGCATCGGATGCAATCCGTGATGGACTTGCAGCGCTTGGAATTACTATTGAGGACACAGCACAAGGGCCACGATGGTCGATCTCTACAGAGAGCGGTAAGTAAATGGCCGGCAATTCAAAACCACGTGGTGCGGTTCGCGGATCTAAGAAGGGTCCAACCGGTGGAACCGGTGGAAAGAACAAACGTCGCTTAGAGGGCAAAGGTCCAACACCTAAAGCTGAAGATCGTCCATATCACGCAGCTGCAAAGCGCAAGAAAGCTGCAGAGAAAACCACTGCACGTCCTCGCGTTGCTCGTGGAAGCGCACCTAAAGGTGAGATCGTTTCTGGTCGCAACGCAGTACTTGAGGCTCTTCGCGAAAACGTTCCAGCTACTGAGTTAATTGTTGCTCGTAGCATCGATGTAGATGATCGTGTTGCAGAGTCTCTACAACTTGCTTTAAACCACCAACTTCAAATCCGTGAGGTTCACCGCGCAGAGGTTGAGGGAATTAGCCCAAATAGCCAGGGAATCATTCTTGCGATTAAGCCGTATCAGTACTCCTCTTTCCAAGAGATAACAGAGCGTGCAAGCTATCCCATGTTGATCGTTGCACTTGATGGTGTGACAGATCCTCGTAACCTTGGTGCGATTATTCGATCCTCTGCAGCCTTTGGCGTAGCAGGTGTTGTCATGACAGAACGCCGCGCAGCAACGATGACCGCATCTGCTTGGAAAGCCTCCGCTGGTGCTGCAGCCCGTATGCCGGTTGCACAGGTAACAAATATGGCGCGCACAATCGATGATGCAAAAAAGCTTGGCTGCTTTGTTATCGGTCTTGATGGTGAATCAGATGAAACTTTAAGCGGCATGAAGGTCGCTAGCGAAAACCTTATGGTGGTTGTCGGCAGCGAAGGTAAGGGGTTATCGCGTCTTGTGCGCGAGAAGTGCGACCTTGTTGTCTCAATCCCTATGCGCGCAACAACTGAGTCACTCAACGCAAGCGTTGCAACCTCTATCGCCCTGTTCTGGGTAGATGAGCAGCGCCGAGCAAAGTAGTCGATATGAAGTACACACGTTTTATTGTTTGCGGTGACTCTTACTCAGAGGGCATGTCTGATGAGATTGTTGATGGAAAGTACCGCGGGTGGGCAGATCGTGTTGCCGATGTACTTGCAGCGCAAGATCCCGACTTTACATATGCAAACTTAGCTATCCGCGGCAAACTTCTACCTCAAGTCATTGAGGACCAACTTCCAGTTGCGCTGCACTTTGTTACAGGACCAGAGACGCTACTTTCCTTTCACGCCGGAGCAAATGATGCACTGCGTCCAGGTTATGACGCACAACTTGCGGGTAAGCGCTATGCGGATGCGGTCCGTAAGGCTGCAGCATCTGGTGCAACGGTGATGCTCTTTACAGTGCTTGAAGATCCAGGCAATAAAGGAAAGACTGCAAAGATCTGGACCGAAAGGTTTGGTCAGTTCAATAAGTCGGTCCGAGAGGTTGGCGCTGAGGTCGGAGCGATAGTTCACGATGCAAACAATGAGAGCTTCTTTCAAGACAATCGTTTCTTAGCCTTTGATCGTCTTCACCTCAACGCTGATGGCCACTTTAGAGTTGCGCAAGCTGTTCTTGAGCGACTTGGCTATCCATTTGATGCCGCATGGAGAACACCTTTAGCACCTCAAACAACTGCCTATAAGTTGGTTCGTAAAGCCTCAACGGTTCTCTGGTTCTTCTCATTTGCACTTCCATGGATTATCCGGCGAATTCGTGGGAAATCTTCAGGTGATGGTCGAAGCGCTAAATATCCAACTCCTACAGCGTGGCCCAGGTTGGATTTTTAGAAACAGGCCATTCCTGCCATAATTACCGCCGTTGCTCTTTGGCAACAGGCCTCTCTAGCTCAGTGGTAGAGCAGCGCACTTGTAATGCGCAGGTCGTCAGTTCAATCCTGACGGGGGGCTCCAGTAGGGCAGAAGGGTGGTCGATTATGGGTACCTTCCCGAAAGATGCATTCCAAGATTTGATCGCTGCAAATGATGAGTACGTAAACACCTTTAAGTACTCAGAGCTCACAGGTCGCGCACAAAAGGGTTTAGCGATTGTTACCTGTATGGACTCTCGAATAAATCCACTCTCTGTTGTCGGAATGCGTTCAGGAGATGCAAAGATTCTTCGAAATGCAGGTGCTCGTGTAACTGAGGATGTACTTCGTACATTGGTTCTAGCGACTTACTTGCTCAACGTAAATCGCATCTTGATTATGCCGCATACCGATTGTCGAATGGCACAGGGAAGCGAATCAGATATCCACGCACTTTTGGAAAAGGATTTTGGTGTTGATACTCGAAGTCTTGAGTTTAAGACAACAACTGATCAAGTTGGAGCACTTACAATCGATGTCACAAGAGTGCGTTCATACCCATTCTTGCGCGAAGGTATAACTGTGGGCGGTGCGATTTACGATGTTAAAACCGGCACAATCAAACCGGTAGATTGCTAATGTCCAAAGCGGTAAACACACGCACCTGGTTTATCTCAATCTTTACACTCTTCCTAACTCGCGGCTTCCTCTTTGCAACCTGGATTAGCCGTGGCCCAGAGGTAAAAGAGCTCTTAGATCTCAACAACGCGCAGATGGGCTTCTTCACGATGCTCTCTGCAATCGGTGGACTTATCGCAATAGTTTATGCAGGAAGAGTTACCTCGCACTTTGGATCAAAAAGGATTGCAATCGCCTCATTTGGAGTAATGGGCTCTAGCTTTCTTTTGATGGGCGTAACAATCGGTGGGCAATCACTTGCACTGGCCTCACTCTTTCTTTTAATTCTTGGTATTCCTATCGCCATGATCGACTTTGCTGGAAACCTTGAGGCAAACGCACTTGATAAGGCTGCCGAGAAGTCACGCATGCCTGCGGTTCACAGCGCATATAGCCTTGGAATGTTAAGCGGTTCAGGACTTTCAAGCATTCTGATTAGTTTTGATATCGCACTTCAGATTCACTTTGTATTTGTTGGAATCATCGTTGGTGGAGTATCAATCCTTGCTGGTTTAGCGATTCCAGATCACGGACATCATGCAACGCATGAAAGCGAAGAGGAAAAAGCTTTGGCTAAGAAGATGCGCAAAGCTGTATGGAAAGAGCGCCGGAGTATCTACATCACCATTATTGGCTTTGCCTTTATCCTCTCTGAGATGGTTGCAGGAACATGGGCACCTATTGCTGTAACCGATGCTGGTTATAGCGACTCTGCCGGAGCCTTTGCCATCACAATGTTTTGGATTGCAATTCTTATTGGGCGCTTAGGTGGCGGATACATGATCGACCGATTTGGTCGCGTTACCTTTGTAAATATCTCACTCTATATAACCATCATCGGAGTCGTTGTCTTTGCGGCAAGTGATTACCTGCATATGCCTTTCGTCGGACTCTTCTTATGGGGCCTTGGAATGTCTAATGGATTTCCTATGATGATCTCTGCCATGGGTGATGAGAACAAGTGGGCAACTCCGCGAGTAAATATGATCATTACCTTCGTATACATCTCATCCCTTACAGCTGGACCAGCACTTGGTGCGGTTGGTCAGGTAATCGGTTTGTACGCAGCTTTTGGAATACCACTTATCTTCTTAATCATCGCCTGCTTTATTAGTAAAGAGTCAGCGCCCTTACAGGGTAAGTAGATTTAACTCAGCTCTGGATTAGTTCGCCGAATCGGCATCTTTGTAACTGGATAACTTAAATCCTCTAAGAAGTGCGCAACTATCGCGCTAAACAACCCTGGCTTTTCCTTTGGTACTCCATGCGATGTTCCAGGAATTACAGCGAGCTGACCCAAGGGCAGTGATTCATAAAGTTCAACTGTATGGCTATGTGAAATAACATCATCATCGCCAACTAAGACCAGTACTGGGCATTGAATCTTTTGCAGATCTTCCTTGGTGATACTTGGTTCGCTCTTCCAGATGCCCACCATCTTTGCAATCTTTTCATTTAATGTATGTGGCGCATCGGGTGAGGTCAGGTTGTACTCAGCTTGATCCTCCTCACCAGCTAACTCGACAGGAATATCGATAGAGGTTCCGTTTGGATGAAAGTTAGCGCCGATAGCGACGATTGATTTGACTAGATCAGGGCGAGCAATCGCTACGAGCAGCGCAATGATTCCGCCATCACTCCAGCCGATTAAGTGTGCTGGCTCTTTAACGACATCTTCAAGGTATGCGATCGCTTCCTTCATCTGAAAATCAAAGTGGAAGCTGCCTGGTTGATCGCCTGTGTAGCCATGGCCGGTGCGGTCGTAGGCGAAGATATGAAACTCATCCTCTAACTGCGGAACGATTGTGTAATCCCAATGAGATGTCTGACTTAAACCACCGTGAAGTAGAACAACAGCCTCACCATCGTTATCCCATTCGTAGTTGTAGAGCTGGTGCCCACGTAAATCTATGTACTCAGGCATACCGCTTACATCGAATCCATTATGTGACGGTTGCCCCGGTCAAAGGTTAAGTAGTTCCAGGTCCAGTCAGCCATGACACCGACCTTGTTGCGTCCACCTAGTAAGTAGAAAAGGTGGAGCCAAAGCCATGCATACCAAGCGATAGGACCAGCTAACTGAATGGAGTTAACTTGAACGATTGCTTTGTGGCGACCGATTGTTGCCATAGAGCCCTTATCTCGGTACTTAAATGGAAGTATCGATTTTCCTTTGCTGATGTTAACAATCTGCTTAGCTACCCATCGACCTTGTTGCATTGCAACAGGTGCAACCATTGGATAGAAGCGACCCTTCGAATCCTTTGTTCCATTAATGTCACCGATCGCCCAAATATGTGGGTAGTTGTTTACCTGCAATGTATCGGTGCAGTCGATGCGAGTTCCAGCAAGTGGAAGGTTTAACAATCCACCAGTTGGCTCGCCCTTAACTCCAGCTGCCCAGATTGTTACCTCTGATGGAATTGGATCGCCGCCCTTAATAAGAATTTGACGTGGCTTGATCTCTTGCACCGCGGTGTTTGTAAGGACGATAACTCCTAGTTTTTCTAGGTCACGTTGTGCACGCGCAGAAAGTCTTTCACTAAACATCGGAAGGATTCGTGGTCCAGCTTCGATGAGATAGATATCGATGTGATCCGCTGCGTGCGCCAAATCATTCTTTAATGGACCGCGCTTTAACTCAGCTAATGCACCAGCCATCTCGACTCCAGTTGGGCCACCACCCACAACGCTCAGCGATAGTCGGGTGTCATCTTCAAAGCGGCATAGATCCTCAAAGCGACGCATAACCTCAGCGCGTATGGCGATTGCTTCGTGAACGCTCTTCATACCGAGTGCGATATCTGAAACGCCTTTGATACCAAAGTCTGCCGTTGCAGATCCAAGGGCGACGATTAAGTGATCAAACTCAAGAACCTCTGAGCTATCTAGCTTTACAGACTTGTTCTTGTGATCTACGGAGATGGGAGAGCCCATACGAAACTTAATATTTGTATCGCGAAGTGCGCCACGGATGGGATGGGCTACGTGATCTGCTGCAAGGCCTGCTGTCGATACCTGATAGAGCAGAGGCAAAAATGTTTGAAAGTTGTGCCGATCAACGATGGTGACATCGGCATCCTTCCCGAGTGCGCGGGCAGCGGTTAACCCACCAAAACCAGCACCAAGGACGACCACGCGAGGTCGAGTAGAAGAAGCCATGGCTGCAGTCTAGGCTCTTATCCGTGGCTGAGCAGAGTGATAACCGTCGATACCTAGTTACAGGGGCATCGGGGTATGTAGGTGGGCGACTAGTCGGCAATCTCGTTGACGATAACAGCCAAGTGCGGGTCTTAGTGCGAGATGCTCAAAAGATTAAGGATCAACCATGGGCTTCGAAGGTCGAGATAGTTGAAGGCAATGCAAACTCCTTAGATGATTTAAAGAGAGCGCTTAAAGGTGTTCATACTGCGTACTACCTACTTCACTCAATAAATCTCGGCAAAGATTTTGATGAGATTGAATCAAAGATGGCGCAGAATTTCGCGCAGGCAGCACAGGAAGAGAAGGTCTCCCAGATTGTTTACTTGGGAGGGATTGCAAACGATGAGAACAGAAGTCAGCACCTTGCATCGCGAATGAACACTGGTGCACAGCTTGCCTCTGGTTCGGTTCCAGTTCTCGAACTACGCGCCGGAATAATTATCGGTTCAGGCTCTGCCTCCTTTGAGATGCTTCGTCACTTAACCCACCGACTTCCAATTATGACCACACCCAAGTGGGTCTCCAATCTGACGCAACCAATCTCAATCCGCGATGTTTTGTACTATCTACGAAAAGCTGCGCACCTTGAAAAACCTGTTGGAAGAGTCTGCGATATCGGTGGTCCTGAGGTTTTGTCCTACTCAAATATGATGCAAAAGTTTGCAAAGATCTCTGGACTTCGCAAACGTTGGATTATTCAAGTCCCTGTATTAACCCCAAAGCTTTCTAGTCTGTGGATCGGTTTTGTTACACCGGTGCCGACCTCACTTGCACGTCCACTCGTCGAATCACTTATAAGCGAGGTTGTTGCAGATCCTGCAAAGAGTGTTGCATCTGTAATTGCACCACCGCCTGAGGGACTTATCGATGTTGAACGTGCAATTACTTTGGCGCTATCGCGCATTGCAGACTCAGATGTTCAGACTCGATGGTCGGATGCGGCCTTCCCAACTGCTCCTTGGCAGAAAGCTCAAGGAGATCCTGAATGGGCTGGCGAGATGATTCTTCGAGATCGACGCGAGATAACAACAGATAAATCAGTTCAAAGCGTTTGGGAGAGCGTCGAGCGAATTGGTGGCGACCACGGCTGGTATGGATCTACATGGCTTTGGTATATACGTGGCTTGTTAGATCGCGCAGTTGGTGGTGTGGGATTGCGTCGCGGACGACGCGATCCAAATACATTGCGCATCGGAGATAGTTTAGATTTTTGGCGAGTTGAAGAGTTAGAACGTGGTCACCGTCTAAAGCTTTACGCCGAGATGGTTCTTCCTGGCAAAGCTTGGCTTGAGTTTGTCGTTGAGGAAAAGAATGGAAAGACCCACATTGTTCAAGAGGCAAGCTTTGCACCGCATGGATTAGGTGGGCAGATTTATTGGTACTTGATTCTGCCTCTCCATATTTTTATCTTCCCAACAATGCTGCGCAATATTGTTAAATCCTCACGCTCTTAAATCCCACACTTTTACGAAACGCTCCCATACGATTGCACCATGTCAGCGCTTGAGAACAACGAAGTTGAAGGTTCAACTTTGACTGAGCTAGAAGCCAAGATCCTCGACTTCGAGGCTAACTGGTGGAGATTTGCTGGCGCCAAAGAGTCTGCGATTAAGGATCTCTTCGACCTCAACGCCACCCGGTACTACCAACTACTCAACGACTTGATCGACCGCGATGACGCCCTGACTGCTTCGCCAATGCTTGTAAAGCGTCTGCGTCGCCTCCGCGAGGCTCGCATGCAGGCCCGCGCAGCTCGATAAACCCACCACTCAAATTGCGCCCACGGGGCTGCTCGCGTAGATTTGGCGTTAGCACTCTCAGGGTGCGAGTGATAATTTCACTAGATCTATCTATAGGGAGCACAACTCATGGCAAAGCAGATTGCCTTTAATGAAGAAGCACGTCGCGGTCTAGAGCGCGGAATGAATGTCTTGGCCGATGCGGTCAAGGTAACGCTAGGACCTCGCGGACGTAACGTTGTTCTTGAGAAGAAGTGGGGAGCACCCACTATTACTAACGATGGCGTATCCATCGCAAAAGAGATTGAACTCGATGATCCATGGGAAAAGATCGGAGCCGAGTTAGTTAAGGAAGTTGCCAAGAAGACAGATGATGTCGCAGGCGATGGAACAACTACAGCGACCGTTCTTGCACAGGCACTTGTTCGCGAAGGTCTTCGCAACGTAGCAGCTGGATCAAACCCAATGGCGCTCAAGCGCGGAATCGAAAAGGCTGTCGATGCAATCGTTGCAGAGCTTTCATCGATGGCAAAGAGCGTTGACTCAAAGGAACAGATCGCAGCAACAGCATCTATCTCTGCAGCAGATGCAACTATCGGCGAGATGATTGCTGAGGCGATGGATAAGGTCGGCAAGGAAGGCGTTATTACCGTTGAGGAGTCAAATACATTTGGTCTAGAGCTCGAGCTCACCGAAGGTATGCGCTTTGATAAGGGTTACATCTCTCCTTACTTTGTAACCGATCAGGATCGCATGGAGGCTGTCTTTGAGGACGCTTACATCCTTATCGCCAACTCAAAGATTTCAAATATTAAGGACCTCGTCCCAATTCTTGAAAAGGTAATGCAGTCAGGTAAGCCTCTTGCAATCATCGCTGAGGACATTGAGGGCGAAGCGCTCGCCACCTTGGTTGTTAACAAGATTCGTGGAATCTTCCGTGCAGCAGCTGTTAAGGCTCCTGGTTTCGGAGATCGCCGTAAGTCAATCCTTCAAGATATTGCAATCCTTACAGGTGCAACAGTTATCTCTGAAGAGGTCGGCCTCAAGCTTGAAACAGCTGGCCTAGAACTTCTGGGTCGTGCGCGCAAGGTTGTTATCAGCAAGGAAGAGACAACAATCGTTGAAGGTGGCGGAGATGACGCACAGATCAAGGGTCGCGTTGCACAAATCCGTACAGAGATTGAGAAGTCTGACTCAGATTACGATCGTGAAAAGCTACAAGAGCGCCTTGCAAAGCTTGCAGGTGGAGTTGCTGTCATTAAGGCAGGAGCTGCAACTGAGGTCGAACTCAAGGAGCGCAAGCACCGTATTGAGGATGCTGTTCGTAACGCAAAAGCTGCAGTAGAAGAAGGAATCGTCGCCGGTGGTGGCGTTGCACTTCTTCAGGCCGCAACACAGGCGTTTAAGAAGTTAAAGCTTGAGGGCGAAGAGGCAACAGGTGCAAAGATTGTTGAATTATCAATCGAAGCACCTCTTAAGCAGATCGCAGTTAACGCAGGACTTGAAGGCGGAGTCGTTGTTGAGAAGGTTCGTCACCTAGAAGTTGGTTTCGGATTAAATGCAGCAACTGGCGAATACGTCGACATGATCAAGGCTGGCATCATCGATCCAGCTAAGGTAACTCGCTCTGCACTACAAAACGCTGCTTCAATCGCTGCTCTCTTTATTACAACAGAGGCAGTCATTACAGATAAGCCAGAGCCTAAGTCTTCATCGCCAGCAGGCGATCCAGGCGCAGGAATGGATTTCTAAAGCACGCTATCCTTAGCGCATGAGCAAAAGCTTCGATGCGCAAGATATTGCACGAGACGCCGCGCTTGCGGATGCAGAGTTTGCATCCCAAGTCGGTGCTTTCGTTTCTGTTGAGTATGCAGATGAAGATCGCGTAGCAAGCTACCTCTTTGAAGCAGAGATCGCCGGATACAAAGGTTGGCGCTGGTGCGTCACCGTTGCAAAGGTTGAAAAGGATGCAGATGCAACCGTCTGTGATGTTGTTGTTCTTCCAGGCCCTGACTCACTCCTTGCACCCGAATGGATTGAGTACCGTGACCGTATTGCGCCAGAAGATATTCAACCCGGAGTTATTGTTCCCAGCGCACTCGATGACACACGTTTAGTACCTGGTGTTAATGCACTGATACAGGATGAAGATCTCGATGCGACCGAGGTATTTGATTTAGGTTTAATGCGCCCACGTGTACTTTCAATCGAAGGTCGCGATCAAGCGAGCAAGCGTTGGTACACAGGAGATCGTGGGCCAAATACTCCTTTAGCTCAAAGCGCTCCAAAGCCTTGCGCCTCCTGCGGATTCTTTATTCCAATTGCAGGCTCAATGCGTTCAGCCTTTGGTGTGTGCGCAAATGCGATAGCTCCAGATGACGCTCGCGTGGTCTCCGTAGACCACGGATGCGGCGCGCACTCCGAAGCCACGCTCTGATAAACTGGGCACCTGCCCGAACCCCTCGGCCGAGTTTTTAAACGAGTACGAATTACCTAAGGAGCAACCCCCATGCCTACAGGTCGCGTTAAATGGTTTAGCCTTGAAAAAGGTTTTGGATTCATCTCATCCGATGAAGGCGAAGATGTTTACCTCGCAGCATCATCTCTTCCAGAGGGCGTTCCGACTGTAAAGCCTGGAACAAAGCTTGAGTTTGGCGTTGCCGATGGACGCCGCGGACCTCAGGCACTTTCTGTGCGAATCATCGATGCACCTGTCTCACTTGTCGAAAATAATCGCGTTAACAGCGATGATTTGGCGGCGATGATCGAGGACACCATCAAGATTTTGGACAAGGTAGGAAATGGTTTGCGACATGGTCGCCATCCATCAGCACCTGAGGCTGAACGTCTTGGCCGTGTACTTCGCGGAATCGCCGGCCAACTAGAGGCTTAAGCTTTAGATTCCACTGCGGTTGTTGCGGCGGATTGAGTATCTAATTCCAACTAAGCCAAGTAGCGCTCCTACAATGCACGTCCAGATAACTTTCGGCTCTGCACCAAAGATTAGCCCACCGATTCCGGCGCCAACCCAAGCAACTGTTCCGAGGGTTACCCAAAAGACAACGTTCTCAATCGTTGAACGTATCTTCATCCTAGGCTTCCTAAGAAGATCATGCCCACAAGTGCGATGAGAACAATGATTGTTACCGCTCGCCTGAACTTATAACTCATAGGTAGATACTACTTTGTAGCGCTCTCTTTAACTGGAAAGAGCGAAATAATGATGATTCCGAGTATGAGCAGTGCCGGAATAAGCAGATAAGCCCTTGAGATTCCATAGCTATCACCAAGCAGGCCGAGAATAAATGGTGAGGTAGCGATCGCAGTTCCTGCAGCTAAAGCGTTGTATCCAACTGCTAAGTCAGGTCGCCCATCGCTTAGAGCGATGGCTCGTACCGAGAAGACGGTGAACTGGATAGATAGACCTATACCCAGTGCAAAGAGTGCAAAGATACTTAAAGCGATGTTGTGTGAAAACCAGAAGAGCATAAAGGCTACGAGTTCAAAGGAAAAGGATAGTTTTAACTGGCTATCGATATGCATGTGGTGAATCAATCGAGAGATATACCAACGCCCGGTTGCACTTCCAACGGCAAAGGTAAAGACAGAGAGCGTGGAAAGCGCTGCGCTAGATCCAACACGATCGGCAAGAAGTGCCGCAGCCCAGAAAGAGATTCCGAACTCGCATGCGATGCTGATGTAGAAAGCCAGAATAGAGAACTTCATCTTGATTGAGGTTTTTCCTGATTGGCGCCCATGCTCTGGAGGAACATGCTTCTCATAATCCTTATCCCGCACGAAGAATAGGTAGAAAATAACAGGGAGCGTAAGCAAGAGTCCTAACCGCCACTGATCTCTAAACTCAGTTGCGATAGCGCCAATAACAACAGTACCGAGGGCTCCACCAACTATTGCAATCGCATTCATCTGGTTCATTGCAACATGTGCGCTGGCTTTAAAGTCCTCAGCAGCTGATGAGGTAGTGTTATTAATTGTTAAAGAGGTGCCGAAGCCAGCTATGTATGCAGCAATCAGGGTTAATTGAACCGGTGGCGCAAAGACCAAAAATAGAATTCCAACGGAGAAGATACCCAATCCAAGCCAGATGGTATTTCTACGTCCAAGTTTGTGAACAATGCGCGAGTTAAAGTAGCCGGATGTAATTGAGGCTAATCCAAGCGCCGTTCCATGAAGACCTGCAATCTTTAGCGATGTACCTTGATCTTCGCGCAGAAGTGATTGCGCTGGCCCAAAGCCGCCAACAAAGAAGTTAACAACTGCAACCTGAATCGATAAGACCCAGAAATGCTTTGTACGTTGAAAGGTACGCGACATTTATAGGTTTGATACGACGTATTCGATTGACGCAGTCAGTGCATCGATGTCGCTTGGATCTGTTGCTGGGAACATTCCGATTCGAAGCTGGTTCTTTCCTAGCTTGCGGTAAGGCTCAGTATCGACGATTCCATTTGCGCGAAGTGCAGCTGCAACCTTGGTCGCATCAATCGCATCATCAAAGTTAATAGTGCCTACAACCTTTGAGCGCATCGCAGGATCTGTAACAAATGGGGTTGTGTAAGAGGTCTTCTCTGCCCATGTGTACAGACGTGATGAAGAGTCAGCGCTTCTACCTGCTGCAAACTTAAGTCCACCATTTGAGTTCATCCACTCGATCTGATCTGCAAGAAGCATCAAGGTCATGAGTGCAGGGGTGTTGTATGTCTGATCAAGGCGTGAGTTTTCAATCGCAATTCCAAGGTCGAAGAAGGCAGGAACCCAACGGCCACTTCCTTTGATCTTTTCTGCTCGTGCAATTGCAGCTGGGCTCATCAGAGCAAGCCATAAACCACCATCGGATGCAAAGGATTTTTGTGGCGCGAAGTAGTAGGTATCAAACTCTTTTGCATCAACATCTAATCCACCAGCGGCGCTTGTTGCATCGACGAGGACTAGCGCGCCATCGGTTCCTGCAGGACGCTTAATCGGCATCGCAACACCGGTGCTTGTTTCATTGTGGGTTAAGGCGTAAACATCTACGCCTGCTTCTGCCACAGCCACAGGGTGTGAGCCTGGTTCAGATTTAACAACTGTTGGCTCGCCAAGAAAGGGAGCTTCCTTAGCAGCAGCAGCAAACTTTGATGAGAACTCTCCAAAGACGAGGTGCTGAGACTTATTTTCGATAAGACCAAAGGCTGCGATATCCCAGAACGCAGTTGATCCACCGTTGCCGAGTACTACTTCATATCCTTCAGGAAGGTTAAAGAGCGAGTTCAATCCTTCACGCACACGGTGCACAACGTTTTTGACAGGTTTTTGTCGGTGAGATGTTCCAAGAATGGATGAACCAGATGCAGCAAGAGCTGCAAGTGCTTCGGGACGAATCTTTGATGGTCCACAACCGAAACGACCATCTCGTGGCTTTAAATTATCTGGGATTTTGATTTCGCTCATGGGGCAAGACTACGGGTAGTACCTCGTTACCTCCCAATCAATATCTGTGTTAGCCCGCTCATAGCGAAGGCGATCATGCAGTCGAGAGTAGCGGCCCTGCCAGAACTCAATCGATAATGGTGTTACACGATAACCACCCCACTGGGCGGGCTTTGGAACAACAGAGCCCTCAGGCCATTTTGTTGCTGCACCTTCATACCGTTGCTCCAACTCTTCTCGCGAAGAAAGTGGTGCCGACTGCGCACTTGCCCAAGCACCTATCTGACTAGACCATGGTCTTGTCGAAAAGTACTCGGCTGATTCTTCCTCAGAGATTTTTGTCGCATCTCCGCTGATACTTACTTGGCGCTCCATTGCATACCAAGGAAAGAGGAGAGTGACTTGAGAGTTCAAATCAATTGCTTGTCCTTTTCGCGATGAGTAGTTAGTAAAAAAAGTAAATCCACCATCGGATATATCTTTGAGTAAAACAGTTCGAGTAGAAATGATCTCCTGCGCACCCAAGGTCGATAGCACCATCGCGTTAGCCTCAACGATGAATGGGTTTTCATGCGCTTCTTTAAGCCAATCTGCAAAGGCTTTGAAGGGATCCTTCGGAAGTGACTCCAGGCCAACCTCACCGTATGAACGGCGCATGGCCCGAATGGCATCGCGGTCGATTTCTTCCATAGGTGTATCGAACCTCACTTTCGCTGCGCAGTCATCTTCAAGCTTCCTGGTCGTAGGAACCCCTCGGGAAGGTGCAGAATTGGCACAGGATTTATTACGACTGGAGCAAAACGTGTCAGATGATTTCAAGCCCGGCCTCGAAGGGGTAATCGCATTTGAATCAGAGATCGCTGAACCAGATAAAGAGGGCAGTGCGCTTCGCTATCGCGGAGTAGATATTGAGGATCTCGTAGGTCGCGTCTCATTTGGAAATGTATGGGGATTACTCGTAGATGATGAGTTCAATCCAGGCTTGCCTAACGCTGAGCCGTTTCCTCTTCCAGTTCACTCAGGCGATGTTCGCGTTGATGTTCAATCAGCGATTGCAATGCTTGCACCAGCATGGGGATTTAAGCCACTCCTAGATATTTCAGATGAAGAAGCCCGCAGCAACCTAGCTCGTACATCGGTCATGGTTCTTTCATACCTTGCACAAGCTGCACGCGGAATCATTGCATCACCTGTTCCTGAGTCAGAGATCGATAAGGCACATACAGTTATTGAGCGCATGATGATTCGCTGGCGCGGAGAGCCAGACCCTGCCCATGTTCGCGCAATCGATGCTTACTTTGTATCTGCTGCAGAACATGGAATGAACGCTTCAACATTTACCGCTCGCGTTATTGCATCTACCGGAGCCGATGTTGCGGCCTCTATCTCAGGTGCAATCGGTGCGATGTCAGGTCCTTTACATGGTGGCGCACCATCACGAGTTCTTCACATGATCGAAGAGGTTGAGAAGACTGGAAACGCTGAAACCTACGTTAAGGGTCTCCTCGATCGACATGAACGTTTGATGGGCTTTGGTCACCGCGTTTATCGCGCAGAGGATCCTCGCGCTCGTACTCTTCGCCGAACAGCTAAGGAGCTCAACGCTCCACGTTACGAAGTTGCTGAGGCGCTAGAGAAGGCAGCACTCAAGGAGTTGCGTGAGCGTCAACCAGGTCGCGTTCTTGAAACTAACGTTGAGTTCTGGGCAGCGATCATTTTGGACTTTGCACAGGTTCCGGCACCACTCTTTACCTCTATGTTTACAGCGGCTCGAACAGCTGGATGGTCTGCACACATTCTCGAGGAGAAACGCACCGGTCGACTAATTCGCCCATCGGCTCGCTACATTGGAAAGAGCCCTCGCAAGGTAGAGAGCGTTACTGGCTGGGATGCAACTGTGGAGCAACTTCACAAGTAGCACTATCGTTGCCGCATGGCATCGCGCAGCATTATCTGGTTTAGAAGAGATCTTCGCCTTGCCGATAATCCAGCGCTACTAGCCGCTCTTGAGGCTGCGGATGAAGTTATCCCGGTCTTTATCCTTGATTCAAAGCTTGTCGATGAAAAGGGTAGCAAACGCCTTGCCTACCTTGGTCAATCTCTGCATTCGCTAGATAAATCCCTTGGCAACAAACTTCATGTACGTGTTGGCGATGAGGTCGAGGTTCTTAAAGAGTTAATTTCTCGATACGGTGCAACCTCTGTACATATCTCAACGGAGTACGAACCACATGGCGCTGCACGTGATGCACGTGTTGAGGCTGCAGGAATAGAGCTCACCCGCACTGGAAGTCCATACGCTGTTGCACCTGGTCGCGTATTAAAACCAAGTGATGCAACCCCTTACCGCGTCTACACACCATTTTATAAAGCGTGGTGTTTGCACGGTTGGCGCAAACCGGTTGCTGCACCAAAGGTTATCAACGCAGTAACCCCCGGAAAGGATGATCGAAACTTTCCAGATTGGCCTATTCCAGATGACACACAGATTTCAGAGGCTGGCGAAGCTGCTGCAATGTCACGTTGGAAAAAGTTCAAAAAAGAAGCACTGAACTCCTACGATGAAGCGCGCAACTTTGCTGGTATCGATGGCACTAGCAAACTCTCAGCGCACTTAACCTGGGGAGAGGTTCACCCTCGTACCCTTCTTGCAGAGCTCGGCGATAGCAAAGCCCATGATGTATTTCGTAAAGAGATAGCTTGGCGTGAGTTCTACGGAGATGTTCTGTTCAATAATCCCGGAACCGATACCCAGTACTACACAAAGAGATTTGAAAATATGAGATATGACGAGCCGGGAGAAAAGTTCAAACTCTGGTGCGAAGGAAAGACCGGCTACCCATTTGTAGATGCTGGTATGCGTCAGCTTCTGCATGAAGGATGGATGCACAATCGTGTTCGTATGGTGGTTGCATCATTCCTCGTTAAGGATCTACATCTTGAGTGGCAACTAGGTGAAGAGTTCTTTGCAAAACATTTGATTGATTTTGACGTGGCATCTAATGCCCATGGTTGGCAGTGGACTGCAGGATGCGGAACCGATGCATCCCCTTACTATCGAATCTTTAACCCTATTGAACAAGGCAGACGTTTTGATGAAAACGGAGATTACATTCGAAAGTATGTTCCAGAGTTGGCGCACTTAAGCGCTGCAGAGATTCATGAGCCATGGCTTTTCCTAGATGGTTACTCAAAGGGCTATCCAATGCGCGTAGTTGATCACGCCGTTGAGAGACATGAATCCCTTGCACGCCTTCAGGAGATTAAAGAGATTAAAGAGATTGAAAAATAGCCTCACCTTGTCGCTTCGCGATATACATCGCTTCATCGGCTCGGTGTAGTAAATCCCCTTTTCCATCGTTTTGAACATGACCGATCGCAACACTTAAATTCAAAGACAGGCCATCGATAGTGATTGGGTAACTCAACGTTGCATTTAATGCGTGCGCTATCTCCATCGTCGACTCGTAGCTTCCATTGATCAAGACGCCAAACTCATCTCCACCTAGCCGGGCAAGTACTGCACCCGTTGGCAGTGATCGCGAGAAACGGGTAGCGACTTGGCGAAGTACTTTGTCTCCGGCTAAGTGTCCGTATTGATCATTAATCGGTTTAAATCCATTGAGATCTAAGAGCAGTAACGCCCCTTCAGTCTCACCAAAGGTATTGAGCTCTGCGATTAATCGTCTGCGATTGGGAAGTCCAGTTAGCTCATCGGTTCTAGCAAGAACCCTCTCCTCTCCAAGATTTCTTGAGTGACGAAGAACTACCGCCATTCTAATAAAAGCTAAGAACAAGGTCGCAATCGTTGGAAAGATTATGAAGCTCGGAAAGTATCCGGGGCGAAGAGCGATGACTGCAAGAAGAGTTGGAC
>Ga0222712_10003542_pt1 | contig 16933 bp, 13 predicted proteins | sample C33_657DmetaG_FD_165043 | JGI IMG/M metagenome (GOLD analysis project Ga0222712, IMG submission 165043) | Estuarine water microbial communities from San Francisco Bay, California, United States - C33_657D | ecosystem: Environmental > Aquatic > Marine > Unclassified | place: USA: California...
CAACCTCAAGGGCTGACAGCACGGGCCAACCAACAACATGAACAGCACCTTGAACGCCACCCAACTTTTGATGGTCCCTTTGGCCCCGCTGCTGGGCTCGGTCCTGGCCGGTATTTTGGGAACCGCCCTGGGTGGGCGGCGCATTGGTCGCGGCGTCAGCCACAGCGTGACCATTTTGGGGGTGTTCATCTCCTTGGTCATCTCCGCCATGACCCTGTACAGCGTGGCCGTGGAAGGGGCTCGCTTCAATGAGACCCTCTACACCTGGATGGTGGTGGACGGCTTCAAAATGGAGGTCGGTTTTTTGGTCGACGGCTTGACTGCCATGATGATGTGTGTGGTGACCTTTGTGTCCTTGATGGTTCACATCTACACCATTGGGTACATGCAGGAAGACGAAGGCTACAACCGCTTTTTTGCCTACATCTCCTTGTTTACCTTCTCCATGCTGATGCTGGTGATGAGCAACAACATGTTGCAATTGTTTTTCGGTTGGGAAGCCGTGGGCTTGGTCTCTTACCTGTTGATTGGTTTTTGGTTTAACAAACCTTCGGCGGTTTTTGCCAACATGAAAGCCTTCTTGGTCAACCGGGTGGGCGACTTTGGGTTCATTTTGGGCATTGGCTTGCTGGCAGCGTATACGGGAACCCTCAACTATGCCGAGGCTTTTGCCAAAGCCCCCGAACTGGCCACGCTCAGCTTTCCTGGTACATCCTGGATGTTGGTGACCGTGATTTGTATCGGATTGTTTGTGGGAGCCATGGGTAAATCGGCCCAGTTCCCTTTGCATGTGTGGTTGCCAGACTCCATGGAAGGCCCCACACCGATCTCAGCCTTGATCCACGCTGCCACCATGGTGACTGCGGGCATTTTCATGGTGGCTCGGATGTCGCCGTTCTTTGAGTTGTCTGACACTGCCCTGAACCTGGTGTTGGTCGTGGGCGCCATCACCGCTTTGTTCATGGGTTTTTTGGGCATCATCCAAAACGACATCAAGCGCGTGGTGGCTTACTCCACCTTGTCACAACTGGGTTACATGACCGTGGCCCTGGGTGCATCCGCTTACTCGGTGGCCGTGTTTCACTTGATGACCCACGCGTTTTTCAAGGCCTTGCTGTTTTTGGCCGCAGGCTCGGTGATCATGGGCTTGCACCACAACCAAGACATCCGGTGGATGGGTGCGGTGCGCAAATACATGCCCATCACCTGGATCACCTCATTGCTGGGCTCTTTGGCATTGATCGGCACCCCTTTGTTTTCAGGCTTTTACTCCAAAGACAGCATCATTGAAGCGGTCGCCGAGAGCCATTTGCCTGGAGCTGGATTTGCCTATTTTGCGGTGCTTGCGGGTGTGTTCGTGACGGCCTTTTATTCCTTCCGCATGTACTTTTTGGTGTTCCATGGCCCTGAGCGTTACCACCTCAACCCTGATGCCCATCACCACGATGAACACCATGGACACGCTGCCTCAGCCTCGCCCCACGAGTCGCCGTGGGTGGTCACTTTGCCTTTGGTTTTGCTGGCCATCCCTTCGGTCGTGATTGGGTTTTTCACCATCGATCCGTTGTTGTTTGGTGACTTCTTTGCCGATGCCATCACCGTCAATGGCGACAAGCACCACGCGATGCACGGCTTGGCCCAGGCGTTTCATGGTCCCCTGGCCATGGTCATCCATGCCTTGGGCACGGCGCCGTTTTGGCTGGCGGTGGCTGGCGTGGCCACGGCCTATGTGCTGTACATGGTCAAAACCAGCTGGCCCGCAGCGATTCAAAAAGTGCTGCAACCGCTGCACACCTTGTTGGACCACAAATACTATCTGGACGCCTTCAATGAACAGGTGTTGGCACGGGGTGCGCGTTTGATCGGCGCGGGCTTTTGGCGTTGGGGCGATCAGGCCTTGATTGACGGGGCCTTGGTCAATGGTTCCTGGCGTTGGGTCAGTCGCGTGTCTGCTTGGGTGCGCCAAGGCCAAACGGGTTACCTCTACCACTATGCACTGGCCATGATCATGGGGGTGTTCTTGTTGATGACATGGTTTGTGTGGTTGCAACCATGAGCCACAGCCCGATGACCACGAAAAGAGATAACACATGGGTTTGCTGAGCCTGTCCATTTGGACGCCGATTGTTGTTGGTGGCCTGTTGCTCGCCTTGGGGCGGGATGAGCATGCCAAGGCGGTGCGCTGGTTGGCATTGCTCGGTGCACTGATCAGTTTTTTGATCACCTTGCCGCTGTATGGCGGCTTTCAAATCGACAGCGCTCAGATGCAATGGGTGGAAAAGGCCTTGTGGATCGAACGCTTCCAGGTGCATTACCACCTGGGTGTGGATGGCATCTCTTTGTGGCTGGTGTTGCTCACCGCTTTCATCACCCCCGTGGTGGTGCTGGCGGGATGGGAAGTCATCACCGAGCGGGTCAACCAGTACATGGGGGCTTTTCTGATCCTCAGTGGCTTGATGGTGGGGGTTTTCACCGCCCAAGATGCCATGCTGTTCTATGTGTTCTTTGAAGCCACTTTGATTCCGATGTACCTCATCATCGGTATTTGGGGTGGCCCGAACAAAATCTACGCTGCTTTTAAGTTTTTCCTCTACACCTTGCTCGGCTCTTTGCTGATGCTGGTGGCCTTGATTTACCTCTACACACAATCGGGTGGCAGCTTTGATCTGGCGGTTTGGTACCAACTGCCCTTGGGCAGCCAAGCCCAAACCCTGTTGTTCTTTGCGTTCTTTGCTGCTTTTGCCGTCAAAGTACCGATGTGGCCTGTGCACACCTGGTTGCCCGATGTGCACGTCGAAGCGCCCACCGGTGGCTCTGCCGTTTTGGCGGCCATCATGCTCAAACTGGGTGCTTATGGCTTTTTGCGCTTTTCCTTGCCCATCGTGCCAGATGCTTCGCGCGAATGGGCCTGGTTGATCATTGGTTTGTCCTTGGTGGCCGTGATTTATGTGGGCTTGGTGGCCTTGGTGCAAGAGGACATGAAAAAACTCGTGGCTTATTCATCGGTGGCCCACATGGGTTTTGTCACCCTGGGGTTTTTCATCTTCACCCCCATGGGCGTGAGTGGTGCCTTGGTGCAGATGATTGCGCATGGTTTTGTCTCGGCCGCCATGTTCTTGTGCATCGGGGTGTTGTACGACCGCATGCATTCGCGGCAGATTGCCAGTTATGGCGGCGTGGTCAACACCATGCCGCGTTTTGCGGCTTTTGCGCTTTTATTCGCCATGGCCAACTGCGGCTTGCCAGGCACCGCAGGTTTTGTGGGTGAGTGGATGGTGATTTTGGCCGCCATCAAATTCAACTTCTGGATCGGTTTGGCCGCTGCCACCGCGTTGATTTTTGGCGCAGCCTACACCTTGTGGATGGTCAAGCGGGTGTATTTGGGCCCCGTGGTCAACGATGATGTGCGCGACCTTCAAGACATCAATGCCCGTGAGTACTTGGTGCTGGCGATATTGGCCTTGGCCGTGTTGGGCATGGGCTTGTACCCCAAGCCCTTCACCGATGTGATGGACGCCTCGGTGATCAGCCTTTTGAAACATGTGGCCCAGACCAAGTTGCCATGATCAAACAATGGAATCAGCGAAATGATTGAAAACATGGCTTGGTCCAGCGTTTGGCCTGAAATTGTGTTGTTGGTCATGGCATGTTTCATCGCCATGGTGGATTTGGGCGTGCGCAGCCCGCGCCGCAATTTGACCTATGTTTTGTCCTTGGGCACTTTGTTGGTGGTGGCGGGTTTGGCCGCTTCACAGGCCATGGATGGCAAAACCTTGTATGCCTTTGGCAACATGGTGGTCAGTGACAGCATGGGCAACTGGTTGAAATGCTTTGCCGCGCTGTCGGTGGCTGTCACCTTGGTCTATGGTCGGCCGTATGCGGCCGATCGGGGCATGCTCGGGGGGGGCGAATTCTTCACCTTGGGCTTGTTCTCGCTGCTGGGCATGTTTGTCATGATTTCAGGCAACCATTTCCTGGTGCTTTATTTGGGGCTGGAGTTGCTGACCCTTTGCAGCTATGCCTTGGTGGCTTTGCGCCGAGACCACGGCAACGCCACGGAAGCGGCGATGAAGTATTTTGTCCTGGGGGCTTTGGCCAGTGGTTTCTTACTTTATGGTTTGTCCATGTTGTATGGCGCGACCGGCAGTTTGGAATTGGGCGCCGTGTTCAAGGCGGTCGCCTCGGGCCAGATCAAACACCAAGTGATGGTCTTGGGTTTGGTTTTTGTGGTGTGTGGCCTGGCCTTCAAGCTCGGCGTGGTGCCGTTTCACATGTGGGTGCCCGATGTGTATCAAGGTGCACCCACTTCGGTGACCTTGATGATTGCTGGTGCACCTAAATTGGCGGCCTTTGCCATCACCATGCGCTTGTTGGTTGAAGGCTTGCTGCCCTTGGCCATTGATTGGCAGCAAATGCTGGCCATTTTGGCGGTGGCCTCTTTGCTGGTGGGCAATTTGGCCGCCATTGCCCAAACCAACCTCAAGCGCATGTTGGCTTTTTCCACCATTTCACAGATGGGTTTCATGTTGTTGGGCCTGCTCAGCGGCGTGGTCAATGGGGGCACCAGCAGCGCGGCCAATGCGTATAGCTCGTCCATGTTTTACGTGGTGACCTATGTGCTCACCACCTTGGCCACCTTTGGTGTCATCTTGCTGTTGGCGCGGGACGGCTTTGAGAGCGATGAAATTTCCGATTTGTCTGGCTTGAACCAACGCAGCCCCTTGTACGCCGCAGTGATGGCCATGGGTTTGTTTTCTCTGGCCGGTGTGCCTCCGATGGTGGGCTTTTACGCCAAGTTGTCGGTGCTGCAAGCCTTGGTATCAACCGGAACCCAGTGGGCATTGTGGCTGGCGGTGTTCGCGGTGATGATGTCCCTCATTGGTGCGTTTTATTACCTGCGGGTGGTCAAAGTGATGTACTTTGACCCGCCTCTGACTGTTACCACGGTCTCCGCTCCCTTGGATGTGCGCTTGGTTTTGACCATCAACGGGGCCTTGGTCTTGTTGCTGGGCTTGATGCCTGGTGGCTTGATGACCTTGTGCGCTCAAGCCATCGTGCGCACCTTGGGCAGTTAAGGCCGCATTGGGCGGCCGTTAGAAACCACTTGGCTGAGCCATGGCGGACGAACACCTGATCGAGCACCGCATCGACAGGCAAGAGCTGTTCAAAGGGCATTTTCTGCACGCGTTCAGAGATACCGTTCGCCTGCCGACGGGCGCAACCGCCACGCGTGAATATGTGACCCACCCGGGCGCGGTGATGATCATTCCCTTGCTGGACGATGGCCAGTTGTTGATGGAGCGGCAATTCCGCTATCCCATGCAACAAGTGATGCTGGAGTTTCCGGCAGGCAAGTTGGATGTGGGCGAAATCCCGCTGCATTGCGCCCGCCGCGAGTTGCGCGAAGAAACCGGCTACAGCGCCACCCATTGGGCCCATGCGGGTGTGATGCACCCGGTGATCAGCTATTCCACCGAGTTCATCGATATTTGGTTTGCCCGTGGTCTGAGCCCTGGCCCCAGAAGGCTCGACGAGGGGGAGCACCTGGATATATTGACCATGCGCGTGGATGCGTTTTTTGCGGCCTGCCAGAGCGGTTTGATCACCGATGCCAAAACCCTCACGGGCGCCTTGTGGCTGCAAAACCACCTGTCAGGTCAATGGCCCTTGTCCTGGCAAGCGGCCGAAACCGATGGGCGGTGACCAGACGCTTCATGCCGGATAATTGGTCACATGAAAGTCCTCGATCTCCAATGCCAGCACGGCCATGCCTTTGAAGGTTGGTTTGGCTCTGAGAATGATTTTCAAGGCCAGCTTTCATCGGGTTTGGTGGAGTGCCCTTTGTGTGGTGACCGCCAAGTGGCCAAGTTGCTCAGTGCCCCGCGCCTGAACCTGAGCACTTCTTTGCGCGAATCTGCGCCGATGTCGTCTGAGAGCACCGCTGTCGAGCGTGTTGAGCCAGCTCACGAGCAGACGTCAACCACCATGGCCCAAATGAATCAGGCCTGGATGAAGGTGGTTCAGCATGTGTTGCAAAACACCGAGGATGTGGGCTCTGGTTTTGCCGAAGAGGCGCGCAAAATTCATTACGGCGAAAAACCCGAGCGCAATATCCGCGGTCAAGTCACGGCGACAGAGTCACAGGCTTTGCATGAAGAGGGCATTGCGGTGGTGAGCTTGCCCATGCCTGCCGCACTCAAAGGCTCGGTTCACTGACCAGCTGCCCATGAAGCCTAGGGCTCAGAGGGTGACAACACCTGGGCCAGAACCTGTTCAATCGCATCGGGTGCATCACACGCCACAATGGTTCTCTCGGGCATGCCTCTGAGCCAAGTCAATTGCCGCTTGGCCAATTGCCGCGTGGCGGCCAAAGTGGTGCTGCGCCATTGGCCCAATCCCTGACGCAAATCCGCCTCGGGGTGCTGCATGAAAAAATCCTTGGCCGAGGGCAGCAACGGGTCAACCCCTACCGCCGCTTTCAGCGTGGCCAGCAGTCGCTCATCGGTCCAGCCCATGGCATGCCAATGGTCGATCACGGCCCAAGCTTGCCGGTAGCCCACACAGCGCATGGCCGGTGCGTTTTCATGCCAACCTGGCATCGCGCGCAAGCGCAACACCTCGGGCAAAAACCCTTGAGCCCACATCTGGTCAAAGCGCACTTCGATCCGTCGGTGCAGCCAATCGCGCTGCTGCGGCTCCAGCGACAACAGCAAAGCGCTTCGGCCATCGGCATCGCGCAACTTGCTGCCCAAAGGGGCCGTCTTGCGGGGGCTGAAGTGTGCTGACAAGGCTTTGCCGCTGATGCGCCACACCTCCAAGGCCCGACCGATGCGCTGCGCATCCATGGGCGGCAGGCGTTGGGCGGTTTCCGGGTCCACTTGGGCCAGCAGGGCGTGCATGGCGGGCCATCCCTCGCGCTGGGCTTGCGCCGAAATCTCGGCGCGGATGGTCGCGTCCGACGCGGGCATGGGGTCCAGCCCATCGATCAAGGCTTTGAAATAAAGCATGGTGCCGCCCACCAACAAGGGCAGCCGACCGCGCTGTTGGATGTCCGCAATCAGGGGGGAGGCCGCGCGCACAAAGTCGGCCGCGCTGTGCAAGTCCAGCGGATCGCAGACATCAATCAGGTGGTGCGGTACTTGTGCCTGCTCGGCCAGACTGGGTTTGGCACTGCCCACATCCATGCCGCGGTAAACCAGTGCCGAGTCCACGCTGATGATTTCCACCGGGATGTGTTGAGCCAAGGCCATGGCGGCGGCCGATTTGCCGCTGGCTGTGGGGCCAGCCAAGCCCACCCAGTCCCAAGGCCATGGCCAAGGGCCTTGCGCAGCGGCCAAGGGCGCATCACTGGCCATCCAGGGTCTTGTCCTTTTGTATCAGCACCCAGGCCACAAAGGCCACGGCCACACACCAAAACAAAATGCCGTTGGCCATGGGGTAGACCGTGCCGTCCATGCTCAGGCCCAACCAGGTTCCACAACCAAACGCCACCAGCATCATCAAAAACCCACCCATGGCCGATGCAGCCCCGGCGGCATCGGGGAAAGGCCCGACAGCCCCGGTTTGACCGATCGGTTGATGCACCCCATGGGCCAGCATGATGAGCATGAAGGGCAAGATCAGGCCGGGCACGCCAGTGGCAGGAAAATGGGCACAAATGAACAAGGCGATACCACCGCTCAGCGTCATGCCACCGGCCACCCAGATGGTCTTGCGCAAGCCCCAGCGCGCCAACCAGCGACGGCACACCCAGGTGCCCACGATGTACGACGAGGTTGAACACAGCAATATCAAGCCGTATTCCAAATTGCTCAAGCCCATCACATGAATAAACACAAATGAGGATGAAGCCAGATAGGTGAACAAATAGCCATAGGTGCACATCGACAACAAGGTGTAGGCGCGAAAGCTGGGGTTGGACAAAAAGCGAACCCAATTGCCGCTCAGCACCCGCCATTGCAAAGCCGTGGGGTCTGGGGTGTGCAGGCTTTCGCGAAATTGCCCCCAAACCATGGCGCAGGTGAGGGCACCATAAATCACCAACACCACCAAGGCCGATCGCCAGCCGCTGTAGGCGGCCAGCCAGCCGCCCAAAGGCGCACTCAGGCACAAAATAAAGCCCAAACCTGTGAAGGCTTTGGACATCAAGCGCGCGCCTTCTGCAGGGCTGAAGCTGTCGCGCACGATGGCGCGGGCACACATCACCACCGAGCCCATGGCCGCGCCTTGCAAGGTGCGCCACAGAATCAATTGCTCAATGGACGGGGCCAGCGTGCAAAACACCGCCGCCAAAGTGAAGGCCGACAAGCCGCACAGCAGCACAGGGCGGCGACCCCAGCGGTCTGACAATGGGCCCCAAAAAAGTTGAGAAACCCCAAATGCCAGCAGCATGCCGGTCAAGGTGAGCTGGGCTTGCGACATGCTGGCGTTCAAGTCCAGCTTCAAGGTGGGCAAGGCGGGCAGGTACAGGTCGGTGCTGATCGGCATGGTGCCCACCAACAGCGACAACATGGCAATGAGCAAGGTCTCGCTCATGCGCTTCATTTCAGCGGCCCCGCATGAAAAGGGCATCCAACTCGGCCACGCTGATTTGGCGCCAAGTGGGCCTGCCATGGTTGCACTGATCAGCGCGCTCGGTGGCCTCCATTTGGCGCAATAAAGCGTTCATTTCGTCCAAGGTCAGGCGGCGGTTGGCACGCACCGCGCTGTGGCAGGCCATGGTGGCCAAGGTTTCATTGCGGGCGCGCTCCAGCACTTGCGTGGCGCCGTGCGACTGCAACTCTTCCAACACACTGCGCGCCAGGGCCACCGCGTCTCCCTGGGCCAAGGTGTTGGGCACGCTGCGCACTGCCAAGGAGGTGGGCGAGAGCACCGACAGTTCCAGACCCAATCGGTGCAAGGCCTCGGGGTGGGCCTCTGCACAAGCCACCTCCTGGGGCGAGGCTTGAAAGGGGGTCGGAAGGAGCAGCGCTTGGCACTCAATCCCTTGGCCATCCCATTGGCTTTTCAGCCGTTCATAAACCACCCGTTCATGGGCGGCATGCATGTCCACCACGATCAAGCCCAAGTGGTTTTCGGCCAAGATGTAAATGCCTTGCAATTGCGCCAAGGCGCGGCCAAGCGGCCAATCGGTGGGGGCATGTTCGGCACCTGTGGTTGGGTTGTCGCTGGGCAGGCTGTGCATGTTCAGCGGCGCGAAGCTCGGCGCATGACCGGGTGCTTGGGGTTGCGCCTGGCTGGGCGCAGTGCCATCTCGGGCAGGGGAGGTCTGCGGCTGGCCCCACAGCACATCGAGCTCAGCGACCCGGTGACCCACCGACCAGTCCAGCCGCGCTTGCGGCCATGTGGCGGCGCGCCAGGGTGCGTCTGGCGTGAATGCGGCATCGATCGGCGAGGCTGCAGTACTTTGGCCCAGCCGGGGCAGGGCCAAAGCATTGTCCACCGCGGTGCGCACCGCTTGGTGCACTTCGCGGCTGTCGCGAAATCGCACCTCGATTTTGGTCGGGTGCACATTCACATCCACCCGCGTGGGATCGATGTCGATGAACAGCACATAGACCGCTTGGCGTTGGCCGTGCAACACATCGTCATAGGCGCTGCGCACGCCATGCCCGATGACTTTGTCGCGCACAAAGCGGCCGTTCACGTAAGCAAATTGCTGGTCGGGCCGTGCCCGCGCTGCGTCCGGTGTGCCGGCAAAGCCATGCACCCGCAAGGGACCGGCACTGTGGTCCACCCGCACCGCATCGGTCACAAACGGCTCACCCAGCACATCAGCCAAGCGCAGGGCAATCGCCTCTGGGCCACTGTGGGCACGCCATTGGGCCAGGGTTTTTCCCTCGTGCCAGATCGAAAAGCCCACATCGGGTCTCGCCAGGGCATGGCGGCGCACGCTGTCCACACAATGGGCCAACTCGGTGGCGTCGGTTTTGAGGAATTTGCGCCGTGCTGGTGTGTTGAAAAACAAGTCCTGCACTTCGACCGTGGTGCCCACCTCGCGAGCTGCTGGGATGAGCTCGCCGGTGCGGGCTTGCAAGGTCATGGCATGGCCTTGCTGGGCCGTGCGGGAGGTCAAGGTCAGATCAGACACCGACGCAGTCGCCGCCAGCGCTTCACCCCGAAAGCCCATGGTCGCCACCGATTCCAGGTCCTGCAAGTTGCTGATCTTGCTGGTGGCATGGCGCTTGAGGGCCACCGCCAATTGTTCAGGGGCAATGCCGCAACCGTTGTCTTCGACGCTGATCAGCCGCACGCCACCGGCGCGCAAACGCACCTGAATTTGGCTGGCACCGGCATCGAGTGCGTTGTCCAACAACTCGCGCAGCACCGATGCGGGGCGCTCGATCACCTCGCCAGCGGCGATTTGACTGATCAGTTCGTCGGGAAGCTCGCGGATGGGGCGCGGCAGGAGAGGGGGATTTGTCACCAGGGCATTTTAGGGCTGGCGCTGCAACGATAATTGCGCAAAGGATCGCCATGGAACTGATTGCTTTATTGATCGACTTTGTGCTGCATGTGGACCGCCACATCGGTGAGTTTGTGCAAAGCCATGGGACATGGGTTTATGCCTTGTTGTTTGCGATTGTTTTTGTCGAGACCGGCGTGGTGCTGATGCCGTTTTTACCTGGCGACTCTTTGCTCTTCATCACCGGCGCCATGTGCGGTGCCGGCTTGATGGATTTGCCCTTGGCCATGGGGGTGTTGCTGGTCGCCGCCATCTTGGGCGATCAGTGCAATTACCTGATCGGTCGGCGCGTGGGTGTGCGCGTGTTCTCTTGGAACAACCGCTGGTTCAACCGCCGCGCCTTTGACCAGGCACATGCCTTTTATCAGCGATATGGCGCCATCACCTTGGTGCTGGCGCGCTTCATGCCTTTTGTGCGCACCTTTGCACCCTTTGTGGCAGGGGTGGCCGACATGGAGCGCACCCGCTTCACCTTGTTCAATGTGGTGGGGGCCTTGATTTGGGTGGTGGGTTTGTGCGGCGCCGGGTTTTTGTTTGGCAACCTGGAGGTGGTGCGCAAAAACCTGCAAATCATCATTTGGGCCTTGATCTTGGTCCCGGGCCTCGTGGCCATTGTGGGCGCATACAAGGCCTCGCGCACGGCCCCTTGAGAAGCAACCGCTGGGCACGCGATGGCCCAGCGAGGTCCAGCGGCATCGATCAGATGTCGATCACCACATTGCCAATGTCACGCCCCGCTTCAACGCATTCGTGGGCGGCCACGATTTGGTCCAGCGAAAAGCGCGGCCCAATGCCATGCACCAGTTTTTTCTGGCTCAACAAGTCATTGAGGTCCGCCAGTGACCGTGCCCGGTCCGCTGCGTTGAGCTCGTAGACGATGAAAAACTTCAATTGGTACGCATTGATCAACAAGGAGCGAAAGCTCAAGGGGGTCTCGGCGGCGTTGGATCCGTAACAAATCAACTGGCCTTCAGGCGCCAACACACCTTGGGGCAGCCAGGTGGCGGTGGTGGAGAAGTCCATGTCGATGATGGCGTCCACCCCTTTGCCATCGGTCAGGCTTTTGACGCGCTCGGGCACCGACTCGGTTTTGTAATTGATCCAATCTTTCACGCCCACGCTGATGGCGTGATCGGCCTTGGCCTGCGAACCTGCGGTGCCGATCACCCGACCCCCAGCCAGCATCACCATTTGCGACACATAGTGGCCCACGGCCGAGGGTGCGCCTGTGACCAACACGGTTTTGCCCTTCAAGTCACCGGCCAAGTGCACGGCTTGGATGGCGGTCAAGCCGGGTATGCCCATGCAGGCACCGGCAGCAAAGTCGGTGCCATCGGGCAAAGGATGGGCTTGGGCCTGGGGCAGCACGATGTATTGCGCAGAGGTGCCAAAAGGGCGTTTGTATTGGGCGTTCCATGTCCACACGCGTTGGCCCATGCGGCTGGCGTCCACGCCTGCGCCGACTTGATCGATCACACCGGCGCCATCGCTGTGGGGGATGTAGCGCTCGCTCACCAAAGGGCGGCCTTTGCGGTTTTTCACGTCGGAGGGGTTGACCCCAGAGGTTTTCAAGGCCACGCGCACTTCGCCGGGACCCGCTTGCGGGGTGGGCATATCGCCAACGACCAATACGTCTTTGGCGTCGCCATTGTGGGTGTACCAAGCTGCTTTCATGGGGAGATCCTTCAGGGTCAGGGAGTGGGTGAAAGGGTGACATTGTGCGGGACACGCCCGCGCCTTGCATCAGGCCGAGCGGTTGCGGGCCAACGGTGGGTTGCGCTGAAAGTAGCGCTCGATGCTGCGCATCAAGGCTTCTGCAAGTTGTTCTTGATAAGCCTCGCTGGCCAAGCGAAGCTCCTCTTCGGGGTGGCTGATGAAGCCGGTCTCGACCAGCACGCTGGGAATGTCTGGCGCTTTGAGCACGGCAAACCCGGCTTGCTCTACTGTGGGCTTGTGCAATTTGATCAATTGGCGCATTTGCCCCAACATTTCTTGTCCCAATTTCAAGCTGTCATTGATTTGGGCCGTGGTGCTCATGTCAAACAAAGCCTGTTGCACATGGGCGTCTTGGGTTTTGATGTTCAGGCCCCCAATCGCGTCGGCGCGGTTTTCTTGGCCGGCCATCCATTTGGCCGCGGCGCTCGTTGCTGCGCCTTGGCTCAGCGCGAACACACTGGCACCGCGGGCTTGGGGGTTGAAAAAAGCATCGGCATGGATGCTGATGAACAAATCGGCCTGCACCCGACGGGCTTTTTGCACCCGCTGCTGCAAGGGGATGAAAAAATCGGCCTCACGGGTCAACATGGCGCGCATGGGCAAGACGCCTTGGCGCGTGCGCACGCTGGCGCGGTTGATGCGGTCGCGCAAGCGCAAGGCGATTTGCAACACCACGTCTTTTTCGCGGGTGCCACGTGGGCCCAAGGCGCCGGGGTCTTCACCACCATGGCCGGGGTCCAGCGCCACCACCACCCAGCGCAGTGATGGCTGCGGTTCGGGGGCACCCTCGGGGGACGCGACAAGCCCAGGCAGGCTGGGGCTGTGGCTGGCCCCATGGGGCAGGCTGCTGGGTGGGGCCGGCCGTGCGCTGCTGAGATTGGGGTTGGAGATAACCGATTGGGGTCCTGCGCTGGCCACGGTGGTCTGCTCGGGTGGCTTGGGTTCTGGCTTTGCATTTGCCGGTGCAGTGGCGGTGCCACTGACCCGCGGTTGAGCCGATTGTTGGGCCATCCACTCACCCAGCGGGTCGGTGGTGTTGCCTTTGGGCGTGGCTTTTTCAGCTGCGCTGGGGTTGACCTTGGGCATGCGCTCGGCGATCAAGGCTTCCAGCGGATCCGCGGCTTCAGTGGGGTAGAGGTCCAGCACCAGCCGGTGCTGGTATTGGGCTTGTCCGGATTTGATGGGCGCCAACTGAAACACCTGGGGTTGCACCATGGTGCGCAAATCGAGCACCAAACGCACCGTGGTCGGGGTGAATTGGCCCACCCGAACGCCGGTGATGTAGGGGTCGTCAGAGCGCACCTTGCCGACCAATTCGCGCAAGGCGGGGTTGAGCTCAATGCCCTCGATGTCCACCGCCAAGCGCGGCGGGTTGGCCACAAATTGTGTCTGGGTGGACAAGGCGTTGTCGGACTCAATGGTCACCCGCGTGTAGTCTTTGGCCGGCCACACCCGCACCGCCAAAATGGCCGCGCCGTGCGCCAACTCGTGCAAGCCCAAGCTCAGCACCAAGCTGCCGGCTTTGAGCAGATGGCGGCGCTTCATGCCAACAAAGCCTCACCGCATGCGCTGTGCGCTCGCCACTGCACCTCTCGCGAGCTGTCACCGGTCCACTGCAATTGCATCACCACGTCCGGTGCGGGCAGTGCAGGGCCGGCATTTTGGGGCCACTCGCACAGCTTGAGCCCAGGGGCAGCGAAAACATCGCGAAAGCCCGCGTCCTCCCATTCCTCAGGGTCGGTGAACCTGTAAAAGTCAAAATGCCAAATCGCCAGTTCGCCGGTGGGCAGGTGGGCATGGTGCGGCTCCACGACCGCATAGGTCGGGCTTTTGATGCGCCCCAACACACCCAAGGCCATCAACAGGTGGCGCACCCAAGTGGTTTTGCCGCTGCCCAGGTCACCGTGCAAGTGCACAATGGCGTCGCCCGCCACCGGCAAGCCACGCAAGCGCTCAGCCATGCGCTGCGCACTGGCGATGGTGGCGGCCTCATCGGGCCATTGTTCGGTGAGAACCATTCCGGGGTACATCAAGGGGCAGGGGTGTTGATCGATCGTGTGGACTTGTGGGGCCGGTTGCAAGCCTGGGCCCAAGAACTGGGATTCTCGCAAATTGGCGTGTCCGGCGTTGACCTGGGCGATGCCGAGCCCGGCTTGGCGGCATGGTTGGCCCAAGGCTTTCATGGCGACATGGCCTATATGGCGGCCCACGGAATGAAACGCGCCAGGCCCGCCGAGTTGTTGCCCGGTACCGTCAGCGTGATCACCGCCCGCATGGATTACCTGCCTTCCCCAACAGGTGTCGACGACCGCATGGCCCCGAAACCAGATGCTGATTGGCAAAGCCTGGAGTGGCAGCGCTTGTCCAATCCACAAGATGGGGTGGTGTCGATGTATGCCAGAGGACGCGATTACCACAAGGTGTTGCGACAGCGCTTGCAACAATTGGCCGACCGCTTACAAGACCACATCGGCCCCACGGGGCACCGGGTGTTCACCGATTCAGCGCCCGTGCTGGAGGTGGAGTTGGCGCAGCGAAGTGGTTTGGGCTGGCGCGGCAAGCACACCTTGTTGCTCAACCGCGAGGGCGGCTCGATGTTTTTTTTGGGCGAGGTGTTTGTTGATGTGGCGCTCAACCCCACGCCAACGCAGTCACCACACTGCGGCACTTGCAGCGCCTGCATCGATGTGTGTCCGACCCAGGCCATCATCGCCCCATACCGTTTGGACGCCAGGCGCTGCATTTCCTATTTGACGATTGAGCACCCCGGCGCGATTGATCTGGCCCTGCGCCCCCTGATGGGCAACCGCGTTTACGGCTGTGACGATTGTCAATTGGCCTGCCCTTGGAACAAATACGCCCAGATCAGTCCCGTCCCTGATTTCGCCGCCCGCAGCACCTGGACCGATGCCAACTTGCTGGCATGGTTCGCTTGGTCGAAAGAGGAATTTTTGCGCTTGAGCGAAGGCTCAGCGATTCGCCGCATTGGTCATGTGCGCTGGTTGCGCAATGTGGCGGTGGCCTTGGGAAACGCCCTGCGCGTCAGCGACGACCCGGCTTGGCGGGCTCAGGCGGCAGCGGCGCTGCAATCGCGCTTGCAGCACCCCGAACCCTTGGTGCGCGAGCATGTGCAGTGGGCCTTGGATCAAATGCGCGTGGCCTGACCCAGTGCCCACCCCAAGGGCTATTTCAGCGCAACACCAAGACGGGAATTTTCCCGTGGGTCAACACATGCTGGGTTTCGCTGCCCAGCAACAAGCGCTTGATGCCACTGCGCCCGTGTGAGGCCATCACGATCAAATCCGTTTTGGCCTTGTGGGCCGCAGCGACCAAGGCATCGGCCACTTGGTCTGATTTGAGCACCACGGTTTTCAGTTTGACGCCTTTGGCGGCGGCCATTTTGCCAACAGCATCCAAGATTTTTTGGGCATCTTGGTTCCACTGCGCTTCAATCCGCTTGACTTCGCTGGCCCCCAAAGGAACCGAGCCTTCAAAGTAACTCTGGATGTAACGCGGCACCACCTTCACAGCGGTCAACTCGGCGTCACACAGTTGCGCCATGCCAATGGCGGCGACAACAGCCTTTTTGGACAAAGGGCTTCCATCCGTGGCGACCATGATTTTTCGATACATAAAGTGTCCTTTTCAACATGCTGGCCCTTGAATAGAGCTGCTGATCTGCAGTTTATGGACCTCATTCACGGCGGTATTGATCCATGTCAACAAGCCCGTCAGAGGTTCCATTAAAAATTCATCCATGTTGTGGGATTCGCCATCGTTGCTGGCACCGGCCATAGCAACCCGTTCACCAAATGTCGATGGATCGCCCGCGCAGGCCGCGCTGATCTTGCTTGACGACCCCCGTCAGTGGCCCTTGTTTGGGCGCCAGACGGTGGAGCCGGGCGGCTTGACCGCTGACACGGGGCTGACATGGGTGTCCCAGGTGGTCATTTTGGGCATGCACTGTGCCAGTTGTGCTTTGAACATCGAGCAAACCTTGTTGGCGCAGCCTGGCGTGGTTTCGGCCCGGGTCGATGCCCACAGCCAGCGCGCCGAGGTGGTCTGGCGCAGCAACCAAATAAAACCCTCGCAATGGATGGGTGCCGTGGCCCAAGCCGGTTATCAAGCATTACCGGCCCATGACAGTGGCCGGCGCGCCGTGCGCGAAAAACAAGCGCGCCAAGCCCTGTGGCAATGGCTGGTGGCGGGTTTTTGCATGATGCAGGTCATGATGTATTCGGTGCCGGTGTACGTGGCCGAGCCGGGCGACATCAGCCCCGACATGTTGGCTTTGTTGCACTGGGCGGGCTGGGTTTTGTCCTTGCCGGTGATGGTGTTTGCATCGGGCCCGTTTTGGCGCCAAGCGCTGAGCGATGTGCGCCAAGGCCGCATCGGCATGGATGTGCCCGTGGTTTTGGGCATGGCCATCACCTTTGTGGTCAGCACCGCTGCCACCTGGGACCCCACGGGGCCTTGGGGCGCCGAGGTGTATTTCGACTCGCTCACCATGTTCGTGTTTTTCTTGCTCACCGGGCGCTGGCTCGAGGGGCGCATGCGTGACCGCACCGCTGGCGCTTTGGACGCGCTGATGAACCGTTTGCCCGAGAAAGCCCAGCGGCTGAACGCCCAAGGGCAGCTTGAAACTGTGGCCGCAACGGTTTTGCAGGTGGGGGACACTGTGCGCATTGGCCCCGGTCAGGCCTTTCCGGCCGATGCCCGGGTGGTGCAGGGCAGCACCTGGGTGGAGGAGGC
>Ga0222712_10003543_pt1 | contig 16932 bp, 29 predicted proteins | sample C33_657DmetaG_FD_165043 | JGI IMG/M metagenome (GOLD analysis project Ga0222712, IMG submission 165043) | Estuarine water microbial communities from San Francisco Bay, California, United States - C33_657D | ecosystem: Environmental > Aquatic > Marine > Unclassified | place: USA: California...
TTCATTTGGTAATGTTAAAGGTTGAAATTCATCTGGACTTTGTAAACTTGAAGGGATGTATAATTTCTCCATTTCAGCTTCGTCAATGTAAGGTGGAATCTCTAATCCCATTATATCCATCTTTTGCTTAGGTGCAATCCACCAAGCCTTATCTAACCATTCTACTTGCTCCGCTTTGTTAGCTTCTAATTCGCCATAAACACTTGCATCGAAGTCAACGTAAATATCCGTACCTTTATAACCCCAATCAGAATGTAATTTTCTATTCAAGTTATCTCTAATACCTGTAAGCAAAGGAATAGCACAACGTAATGTCAATGCTTTCTCGCCTTCTCTTTGGTTGTTATAAGTCTTGTTGTCGCTATCGTTTAAAAGTTGCGCAGGTACTCCGTAAATATTACAAAGTGCTTTCATATCCCACTTCTCACTTTCAATGATGTCTAATTCAACAGGACTTAATCCGATTTGTTTCCAATCTACTTTGTAGCCACTAACTGCAATTGAATTAAAGTTAGCAGAGCCACCTTTTTCACTTACTGCTCTTTTAAGTGCCTGTGCTTGTTGTTGTCCACTAATAGGGTCAAAGCGTTCATCATTCATAAAAAGAACTCCAGCTGGACCACCATTCTGGAATGATGCAACCGCCGCAGTCTTGGCTTCGTTCGAACGAGTCAAGTTTTTCGCAGCAGCCATCAAAGGTGATTGACCATACAGTTGATTCCCAGTTGTATTCCATTGTGGATTAAAGTATTTGTCTTGTAATATTTCTTGTTTAGTAAAGTTCCAAAGTGGACCATAGTTCAATTGATAACCTGCAATTGTCGGTGGGAAGTTTTGTATGTCGGCTAAAACGTACATATATTGAGAAGGTAGAACGTACATTTCAAATGGCTTACCATTGTTGTTGCCACCTTCAATCATCTTAGCGTAAACAAAAGAGTTACCTGTTATTAACTTAAAAGAACACCAAGCCTCTACGAAATCGCCAAAAGTATCTTCGCTATTAGGATATTTTAACAACTCGTTTAATCTTGCATCGCCTGTATATAATTCAAATGCTTTCTTGTGTAACTTTTCTACATCCTTCCAGTTCTCAATTTTATCTGGTTGGCTCATTAACGCTTTATACTTTTTAGCTGCTCTTTCGTCAACTACTTTATAAACGTGGAATGGAGCAAGTTTTGCTTTATCGGTAATTAATTTAACGATAGAATAAACAATATCGTTTGCACTATAACCATCACGCACAAAGCTAATGTTATCGCCACCTTGCCAAGTTATTATTCCTTGTTGTATTGCTACTTGTCCGTTAAAAGGAATTTGAGGTAGTACAGTTGATAGTTTTTGTCTTTTAGTAAAAAAGTCAAGTAATCCCATTATATATGAATTTTAACAAAGTTAGACAATTTATCCTAAAATACCGACACTTCAAATTTTAGCTTGGTTAGATGTGTAAACACGGCATATCTACAAGCATCCATCAAGTCATCGTTTGCCTTTACAGGTTCTTCAATTACGTTATCGTTTTTATCCTTTTTCCATTTGTAAGACATAAACTCCCTTCTTAGGTTTTTACTATTGTAGTGTAAATTTATAGGGTAAGATTTCATCTTTACTATTCCTGCCCATACATCCTTTTGCGCTGGTTTAATGTTAAACCCTTGTCGGTAAAGTTCTTCAATAGATTTAGGCTCGGCTGCATCTGCATAAATTGTGGCACGTTCAGGTAGCTTTTCTTTAATCAATCTTGATAGGTCGCTAAGAGTTAGTCCGCTTTGATAAACTATTTCCTCAAAGTAGTTTTGTCCTTCGTGGTGCGTAACCTTAACGAGTGCAGCTGGGTGAACATAACCAAAGTCCAATCCATAGAATACATCGCCATCAGGTGCTTCATCGTATTGCTTCCATTGCGTGTATATTATTTCTTTTGCAGAGCCTCGTTCCCCTAATCCGTAAACCTTCCACATAAAGTCATCAGGTAAGTCTTTATACTGCTCAATGTTTCTTATTTGGCTTTCACTTAAATTTGAAATGTTGTTTAGGTAGGTAGAATGGATGCGTTTGTTCTTTGGGTTGTCGGCTACTTCATAAACCCAAGAAATAAAGTCGGCTGGATTCCAGTCTAAGAATACTTGTCCTGTTGTACGAATTAATAACTGGTCAAATAAAGCCTTGCTAATTAGGTTTGCCTCGTTTACGAATAGTATATCCCTTGCTGGTCCTTTTGCTTTGTCAGGGTCTTCAAGACCAAATAACTCAATGTAAGAGCCGTTCTTAAACGTATAAATAAAGTCAGTATATCGGAAGTCCTTTTCATCCCAGATATTCCATTGCTCCATTATGCTTTTGAAATCCCTATAAACTCCACGCTTGATATGTGGTAGGGAATGCGATACCATTGATATCCTTGTATTAGGATTGCTGATTGCAATGTGGATTAGTAACTGAACAACTGAATAGCTTTTACTTGACCTTGAACCTCCTTCGTTGCAAATTATAGAATAACCCTCCTCGTATGCCTTTTTGTTAGCATAAAAGACAGGAGTAGCCTTAATCTTTAATTGGTTGACAATCTGCATCTGGTTCTATTGTGATTTGCACATTACCCTTTATGTCTGCGGTTATGTCGGTTGTTTGTTTTGGTCTGCCCTCTAATCTATCTAAAAGAATCTCATAGGCTTTAAGGTCGCCCTTTCTCGCCTTAGCTATAATCTGCATATCTAATTGCTCTGCTATGCTAAACTCCTCTTCTTCGCCTGTTACTGGATTGCGTAACTTAGTAACCAACTCCAATAAACGTAAAAGCCTTGTCTTGCTATTAGGAACACCTTTAGGTCTTCCGTTAGGGTTTCCGCTTACCCCTTTTTCAAATTGTGTATCTATATTTGGAAATGCCATAAGTTACCTGTTTTTTACCTGTATTACAAAATTACCCCATTCTTCTTGATAACCAAACTCGGGTCAAGTTTCTGCATCCTATCTATAATCACTTGACAGTATTTTGGGTCAAGTTCTGTTCCGTAACATTTGCGACCTAATTGATGCGCTGCTACCATTGTTGTTCCGCTACCTAAAAATCCATCAGCTACCAAGTCACCTGTTTTAGAACTGTTTGTTATTTGATAAGCTATTAATTCAACAGGCTTCATTGTAGGATGCTCTGCGTTTCTGCTTGGTCTATTAAATTCTAATATTGTTGTTTGTTTTCTATCTGAATACCAACTATGCGATGCTCCTTCCTTCCATCCGTAAAGACAAGGTTCGTGCCTCCATTGATAATCTTGCCTTCCCATAACCATAGATTGCTTTACCCATATCAAACATTGCTTTACCATAATACCCGAATCTGCCATTGCTCTTCTAAAGTTTGCTCCTTCCGAGTCAGCGTGCCAAACATACCAAGAACCACCAGCTTTTGTATATGAACCAAGAGCCGTATAAAAATCGTACAAAAATTGGTAAAAGTCGCCATCTTTCATACTATCATTTTGAATAGTTAGGGCATCTTTAGTCTTTCCTGTATAAGCTACGTTGTATGGAGGGTCAGTTACTACCATATCTGCGTACTCAGAGCCGAATATTTTACCCCAATTGTCTGTTTCGGTAGATGAACCGCATAAAAGTTTATGTTGCCCTATTTCAAAGATATCGCCTAAAACAATATCGGTCTCGCTACCTCCTACAGGTACATCAAAGTCATCTTCAGCAGCATCTGCGTTTGTTATTGCAAAATCGGGTATATCTAAACCCCAATCGGTTAATTGTTCCACGTCCCAATTGTTCGCAAGGTCATCCCAATCCCATTCTCCGTAGCCAACGTTATCCTTTACTATAAACTCTTTCTTTTGCTCTTCGGTTAGTTCTTTTGCTTGTTTTACAGGTACATCTTTTAACCCAGCTTCTATACAAGCCTTTAGTCGCATATTGCCACCTAATACCACATTATTCTCGTCTATAACTATTGGTCTTAGTTCAAGCATTTGAGGGAAGTCCTGTATTGACTTAACAAGTTTCTTAAACTTGTCATCCTTGATGATTCTTGGATTGCTTGGATTAGGTTTGATTTCGTTGATGTTCATTATCTGTTTTTTGTTGGTGTTCGTATTGATGGCATTTGTATAATAGGTTTCTTTTTGATTTGCTCAAAGCCTACCATATTGCCACACTTATTACACTTAAATTGAATCTCTTTTAATTCGTTTTCCCAAGCATAGCCTTCTACTATTGACTTGCATTTACAGGTATAAAGTCTTTTGCTTAAAGTATTTTTCATCGCCCTTGTCTTACATATGGTTTAACTGGCTTATCCTTTGGACCAGATGTCTTTTTGTACTTGCCACACTTTCTTTTGCCAAAGCTGGTTTTACCACTATTTGTTAATTTAGCCATTGTAATTATTGATTAAGTCTGCCATAAAATTAAACCTTTCTTCTTGTGTTTCACCAAAAATATAATGCGTAACTCCGTCAATCTCGAAAACATAGCAAGGATAACCAGCTATTTCTTCTTCTTTGCAAGTATCAAATATGTTAGATTGTAAGGTCATTTATATTTTTCTATAAGTTCTTCTAATTCACTTCTTTGCCATTTCTTAACCCTATTATTAACCGCTTCAAACTCTAACTCTTTGACCGCTTTTTCTCCTATCCTTTCAACTAAGCCTATCCTGTACATTGCTTGGTTGCCGTGCTTAAACATATTGCATCCAGCACATTGCAAGTGTATGTTCCATTCGTTAAACCTTAAAGCTGAATACCCTTTAACTGTAAAGTAGTGTCCAGCTTGATTACCAACCCCACCGCAACTAATACAAGGCAATCCTTCATCACGTTTCCTTATGTAGGCATTAACTACCTTTTGGGTTTTCTCTAATAACTTTGGTAAAGGTATCAATGGCATAAAGCAAAATTAGGGTTACTTTTTCAATCTAACAACACATAATCGGTTATTATGCTTGTATCGTTTTTTGTTTATTGGATTCATATAGGTCATTATTGTTTTATAATCCGTGTGTAAAAACCTTATTGCTTTTGCTATTGACCTAAACTCTACTTCCTCTTTTGTATCTAAATAAATCAGTCTAACCTCAATGTTATTGTCTATTCCTGTCATCTCAATAATCGTTTTAATTCAAAGTACAAGTGTGCAGTTAAATAAATGCAACACGCTAAAGGAACACTAATCAGCATAAACTTTATAAGTTCGTAAATGAACATTAATGCTTTCATATTTTACTTTTAAGGTTAAAACTAAAATAACCACCCCAAGTTCCCCAAATCACTATATTGTTATTAAATATATAATTTCTTGAGGTGGCTATAATTTGTTTTGTAAAAATAGGTACAAAGTATATCTTTTGCACTCATTTTTGATAAATAATTCATTATTTAATTTATCCAAGTCTTTAGGTGTTTTAGCCTGTGCCTTGTAATGTGCTATTATCTTGTTCTTTATTTGGTCGGCTTTCTCTTGATTTAGGTTTTCTTTATTTAGTTCCTTTCGTTTCCATAGTATGTCAAAAGCCATAGTATTTAGCAACTCCCATCCTCTTTTAGCCGACTTATTCCAATTTTCGTACAATGCCTCAATAACTTCATCATCTTGTATTTTAGGTATTTCTACTGGTTGTGGTTCTACATAAGTTTTTTGCCTTACTTGTAAAGCTATTGGCTTGTAAGCTGCCATTACATCCCCAAAGAATTTAGGGGTAAACAAAATTGCTTTGTCAACTGATAATTTCCCCATAGCGTAAAGTTCAAAAGCTACCCCAAGCTCCTTTAGTTTATAATTGCCATAATTTTTAATAACAAATTCGCATAAAAACTGAAACGAATCAATTGATGGTGTTTGACATCCACTTAATATAATACAAGTTTTTAAATGCTCTTTAACTTCAATTGGTGAACATCTTCCGATACTCATCGTTTCTAATGCAACTGCAACCATTAATTCATCGTTATCTAATTTAGTGTAAATTTCTAAGGGCATCCCATTCTCTTTCACTAAAATTTTGTTTGTGATTGTTGCTAATTCCTGTTGCATTTGGTTTGTAGTTTATGTGAACAAATTTGCCTTCCTTTAAATCTCTTGCCATCCAATTTTTTGCGGTGGCTATCCAATCAAGTTTCTTTTCCCCTTTAGAATCTGACCAATTTTTTATTACTTCGTGGTAGTATGCAAAATTAGCTTCTTCATATTGAGTTCCAACAAAAGCTGCTTTAAATATTTCTATATCTAAAAATTGGGTTTCACTAAATAGCGTTTGCCTACTAACCTTTACTTTAGTTTCTTTTACTTTCCTTTCCTTTCCTTTTCTTTCCTTTGCATTACCCTCCCCAATGGCATCCCCAATAGCCCCCCCATTTTTCCATCTATTAGCAGCACCTAATTTACCCTTTTCGCTTAGATTTTGCCTTAAAGCTAAATGATTTTGCAGCCTTTCCGAATAAAACTCGCCAGATTCAATAGAAAATAAATTAAAATTATGTACTACCCCATTGACCTTTACATCGGTAGTTTGCATCTGCATAGCAAGTACAGGTATTAAATCTAATGGCAATTTACCTCCAGCATTAGCCAATTGCTCAATTAAAAACCAATAAATTCCGTAACCCTCCATACCAAGTTGATGCCGTAAAAATAGAATCTTGGTATCATTAGCCGAGTTGTAATCGTGGCTAAAATAGTAACTATTACTTTTCATAAAAATAAAATAGCCCGCAGATTTGCTGGTAGTACGAGTACCAACGCCTCCTTGGGCAAAAAGTTTTGTATTAGAATCTCGTACATTCTATTGCAAATATAATCAATTAACCGAATATTGTGCGACTTGTTTTTTATTCTTTAGCTTAACAATGGTAGTTTTAATGTTCATACCATCGTTTCTTAGGTCAGCTATTCTTGCTGCTAATCTAAAGCATCCAAACTTGTTTAAGGCTTCAATAGGGGTTAATTTTCTACCTTTATTTAGGTAGTTTGCGATTTGTTGGTTTTGGCTCATAGTTGTAGGTTTTTAAATTTGCGCTTAACGTTATCGCCCAACGAGGGGTTGTTTACTAAAATGGTAAATCATCTTCTGATTCCTGTTGATTATTGGCAAATTCTTTTTTAGCAGTTGGTGCATTGTAAGATACTTGCTTACCTCTGCCACAATAGTTTTTCTTTGCTTTTTCTGCTCGTTCTTCCATTGTTTGGTTGTTCCATACTGTGTGGGTGTTACCCTTTTCATCTGGTTGTTTTAGGAAATCAGTAGCTATGTTAGCATAGTTTTTGCCGTTCTTAGCTTCCTTCCAGTTAATTTCCTCTTTGCAAATGTTTAATACAATCATTGTTTTTAGTTTTCGTGTTTATTAATTTGTTCTTGTTCTAAAGCTATTTCATTTTGTCTATCTTGTTCTAATTCTTCTTCGTCTTCTTCATCTTCAAAATCGCAATGTTCTAAACAATCAGGACAAATTCCAATTTCATCCATATCGGTGTATGCGCCGCAGCAAGTTGAATAAGGCATAGTTAATCGTTTAAATAGTTTTCAAATACTTCAAATTTATCAGCCAACATTTGATAAGGAACATAATCCCTTTTAGGTTGTTCTAATAACTCTGGGAAGTGTAATTGTTTATGTAATTTAAGTTTATACTTTGCAGCATTTAATTTATAAATCATTTCTGCTGCATTTTGAGGATAGCTTGTTTCTACTTTGTAATTCCAAAACTTAACTTCCTCTCTTAAATCCCATAGTCTTTTTAATGGTGTCATAAAGTTTGTTTTTTCTTGGTAAATAATTTAGTTACTTCTTTGTCGGCTAATTCTTGATTTAATGTGTAAAGTTCAGCTAATTCGTTTGTGCTTATGCATAAATCAATAGCCAACTCCAAGTCATCAAGATTATCGTGCGTTTTAATATAGGCTGGTTTGTCATCGCTTTGCGCCATTTCATCGCCAGTATAAAGTCCGCTTAAATCTTGTGGGTAAGCCTTTCTCAAAGCTAATGCCTCTGCTACTTTAGAAAGCATTGTATGTGGCATTTTCGCCCATAAACCCATTGGTTTGCCATCGTTTGTTCTTTGGCAATATTCATCCCAATAAGCTACTCCAACGGCTGCTTCATACCTTGTATCGCCGTGAAATCTAAATACTGATACCTTGCAAGAAACTAACTTGCCATCTTGTTCTACAAAGATTGGTTCGCTTTGTCCACCATAGTTACCGCTACGTTCAGCGATTACTCGGAAGCCGTCAATACTTGTTTGAATGGTCATTTTTTTTGCCCATCCGTTTTGCGTTTTAACGTTCCTGTGGATGCAATAAATCTGCCTTGATAACGCATCTAATCCTGTGCGTTGCGCTTGGTAAAGAAATAGCTTTAGTTCATCAACTGTTGCCTCTGGAGCAATCTGCGATTTTACTAACTCTACTTGGTCTTTCGTGTACGAAAGTTGTGGCTTTTTAGCCAGTTGTTGTTCGTTCATATTGGTTGGTTTTAGAGTTTAAAATTAGCTACTTTAGTGTTAATAACCAAATTAAATAAGCACATTTAAGTTGAAAACATCCTTTTTTATGGTATCATCGAACTTATTTGACAATTGTCCCTTAATCTTTGAAATAGAATGTAAAACTGTTGTCCTATCCCTATTGAAGATTTTGGCTATTTCCTCGCCGTTTAAATTGGTCTTTTCCTTAGTCAAATACATTGTCATTTGCCTTGCCAATGTAACTTCCTCGCCTCTATATTTGGACATCATTTGTCCGTACTTAATCTGGTAGTAATTGCACACTTTTTCAGCTATTTCTATTGCGTACTCTTTTTGTTCTTCTTTGCTCATTCTTGTAGTTTTTATGTTTAAATGTTGGTCTAATAGGTCTTTAAGCCTGTTTATTTCTTTTTTAAGTTCTTTGTTCTTATCTCGCAAAACCTCTATTTCAAGTTCTGCCATATAGGTTTTATGTACTTCTCTCATTAGAAATGTAAAAGGTTAATTGGGAGCATAAACTCCTCTGTTAATGTATATAAGTCAAGGATTAGAAAATGGTAGCTTTTAAGGATTCTACGTTGCACATCGTTCATTCGTGCAATCTTAATTAGTAAATCTTCTTCGCTAATCATTGTTCTTGTGTCATCTAAGCCTCGCCTCCATTCTGTAAGGTCAGCCTCAAATAGATTTTGCCTTCCTTGTGCTTCCTTTAGCAGCTGGAGTAGTATTGTTGCTCTTTTGTGCAACTTTAGTTGTTTCTCTTGGTAGATTAGTTTGCTCATATTGTTTTAGGATTTTGTAAACCAACTTACTTAGGCTTATTCCTTTTGAGTCGGCTTCGGTTTGTAGGTTAGTCTTGATTTGATTGGTTACTAATGTCGTTATCAGGGTTTTCATAAATTGATTTAATACCTCTTGCTAAGTTTAAACAGGCTTGAACTGTTTCTCTTACATAGCCTTCTGGCATATTAACTAATTGGGTTTCTAAAGTTTTGATGTAAATGTTAATTGGTGTCATACTAAATGTTTTGAAGTATTGCGGTGATTAAAAATGCAATGCATACAATGATAAATGCATACATAGGTTTGATTGATTCGGCTTGGTAACGTTCGTTTGCCTTTTCTTGTGGTGTTTTTAGCTTGTTCATATTGTTTGTTTTGGTTTAGGATTCAAAGATAGGGTAAAACCTTATAACTTTATCAAACAAGGCAAATATTTTCTAAAAATGTGATAAACGGCAAATAATAAGGATAAGTGGTAAAAAGGCATAAAAAAGCCCCTAATAAGACTAAAAGGGGCTTAAACCTAAGTTCACCAATATGAATTGCAAATATATATAAAAAACCCCACCTTTTTAGGGATGGGGAACTATGAACGAACAACTATTTAGAACCATCTTGCAATGGTGTATCATTAGAATTATCAACCCTCCTGTAACCTTCCTTCCAGAGAATCTTACATAAAGTTACACTTTTCTCAATAATTGCTTCTTCGTCATCCAATGGATTAAGTATATGTAAGCACTCGTGCAATAGAATTTCAAGGTGCTTCTTGCCCTTTAAACGAGAATCTAAATAAACCACACCATCGCTTTCGGCAATGCCGTGTGCTTGTTCCCTACCTAACTTTCTATATTCTATTTTAATCTTCATCTTTCAATAAAGCTAAGTCTGGTCTATCAACCTCTTTAAATATAAGTTTCTCGCCACCTCTTATTTTGCCTAAGGTTAACTTAATGTCTTGTTCTAATTGGTGGAGTTCAATTAGTTTAGTAACTAACCATTGCTCTTGTTGTAGTGGTGTCAATTTTGCAAAGTTTTTAGGATATCGCATATTAGAAGATTTTATTTTTATAGATTCTTTTATTTTGAACCGAGTAGTAACCTTCTACATCTTTTTCTAATATCGCAAAGCCTTGTGAGTAATTATCAACGTGCTTACAATACTCAACGTTAGGATGCATCAAATGTCCTGTGGTCCAGCAAGTAAATACTTCCTCATCGAACTGATTTTTGGTTGTATAAGATTGTACTTGATGAACGTGCGAAGCTATTGCCGACTGCTTAACTCTATCGTATAAGGTCTTGGCTGGGTTTACACCGCTTCCCCTTCTAAAGGTTGTATCTCCGTGAATGATAGGTAACTTGCCGAACTTAACGTGGTCTATGTTTTTAATCGGAATAATGTTAAAAGTATTCAGCATTAAGATTTCCTCAATATCAAACTTGCCGTTTAACCCTAATAATTCAGGTGCTTTAGTTCGCATATACCTTTCATACCTAAATTCGTGATTTGCGTCTAAGTTGTAATAAATAGGTATTAGCGGAAATGATGCCCTTATAAATCCAAGCATTTCAATTATTGCCTCGTGTTCTTCGTCAAACTTTCTTACTCTTGGGTCTTTCTGGAAATCGCTTAATTGATAAAAGTCAACCAAATCGCCATTGATAAATAATGAATCAATCTTTTGGTCATTTAAGTATTTAAAACATACCTCAATCGCTTTAGGGTCGTGAAAAGGAACTTGCAAATCACTTATAAAACCCATCTTCTTAATTCCTATTGGCAAACAGTAGACAACCTTTTCCTCTACCCAAGTTGGTGGCTGGACAAATTGTGAACTTGTACGTTTAAAATCTTCTATAAATTGCTTGTTAGTTCCTTTTGCGCTTTTAGTTTCTCCTGTCTTACCCCTGTAATAACGTATCAAATAACGTACGTTTTCTTGATTGTCAAAGTGTGCGCTTTGCTCCTTCATAATCAAAGAAGCCAAAGTATTAGACGGCATCCATTGTGGATATTTAGCTAAATAGTCCAAGACTATTTGACCACTCATTGTGGTTTTGCTTCCGCCTCTTTTTGTTGTTGCCATAGATTTTGTTTTATGCGATTGAGTTTAGTATCAGGTCTGCTTCTTCTTCTCTACGTTTGACCAAGCCGTCAAGTCCGACATTCTCCCAGAGCCGTTTGCTTCTTTCTATTTGGTCGGCTATGCCCTCGTAGTCAGCTTTAGCCACAAGGTCAACTATTGCCCTCATTTCCTTTCGCCTATCGCCTTCTAACTTATTTCCCCTGTTATAAATCATTGAAACCAACGCACCTCTTGTGTCCTCGTTTAAAGAATCTAATTCTGGATAAATATCCTTTGTTAATTTATAATACTTAGGTAGCGACTTATTAACGAATACATCGTATGCAAAATTGTATGGAATTCTAACTTGTAGAATTTCGCCTCGCATCATTGATTTAACCGACTCGCCTTTTATTCCTACTACTTTTCTTAACGCATTAAGAAAGTTTAAATTTAAGCCATCCCAATCGCTAAAAAACTGCTTTTCGGTTACATAACCCAAATCGTAGCCTAAGCCAATTGTACATCCGCTATCGCCACCAGCCCAAATTGGTTTTTGATACCTTTTTTCGTACACGGCTCTGCCTCCAACCTCGTGCTTAATAATCATCTCAATTGCTTTCTTGGAAATCATAACACTTGATTTAAAAAGTAAACCATACCTATAACCCATAAAACAAACCCAATAGCAAAAGCTAACTTTTCGTTCTTTTTCATTTGTTGGTATATTTATCTATTGAAGCAAATCCCATACAGGCACAAACCAACCAAAATACAAGGTCAGCTAAATGCTCGTTAATATTCGCCTTAAATACAAAGCATCCAAATAAACATAAAGCACCAATAGAAGCAATTACCCTCTTATGGCTTATTGCTCCGTTTTCCCCAGCTAACATATTATTTATAAAGTTCTTCATTAGAATTTTTTATAGTAACCAAATGAATATCCGTTCATTGTTGCCGTTGCCGTATATAAGGTGTTTTTAGCCGTTTTAAGGGCAATTGAACCTCCTATCCCAATTTGTCCGTTTGAGTGCTTTAAATCGCCTATAAATCCCAAATAAAGCTGGTTTTTTGACTTTGGCTCTATTAACTTGGTAATTGTTATGGTCGGAAGGTTAAAATTTGCACTAAAACCCCTTCCTTGTATCTTGTTTTGACTGATTGTGTCTTGGATATATGCGTATCCTAAAGAATCAATGCGCATAGTATCGGAATAAACCTTGACTTGGTTGTAATCCTTTACGATTGTAATTGTGTCCGTTTCAACTATGTAAATTGTGTCTAAAACTACAAAAGGGATTGAATTTCCCTTTATAAACTTAGTAAAAGTTTTCTGTTGGTAAACTGTATCCGTTATGATTACAGGTTCACTTTTGGTGTATCGTGCATCACTTCCGATAAAAAAGATTAGAACCGCCACTAATAGAACGATTACTATCTCTTTCATTACTTGAATCTTTTGGTAGCCTTAATGTAATATCTTGCAGCTAAAAGACCAGAAACAATAGCAATCAAACTCGCTATAAGTGAAACTATGGGCTGCACATTTGCAACACTAATAAATGCGGATGTTCCGCTAACAATAGTTAATAAGTCCGATTGATTGCTATTATGTACCATTACGCTTCAGTTGATTCTTGTGGTGGATTTTGTTCTGCATTTAACTTACCCAAAAACTGCAATAATGGTAAACCATAAGCAGTTGGGATAGTGTTGATAAACGCTTCTAATTCCTTGATTTGTTCTTGATTAATTGTTATCATAGTTTTTATTTTATATACAAATATAGTTAAATATTCAATTAAATTGATTCTTCAATATTTTCTTCAATAGCTTCTTCAACAATTGGTTCTGGAGTAGGCTCTGGTTGAGGATGTACAGGAGGTACATAATCCCCTATGATTGTAACATCAATTTGAGTAGCTACCCAATTGTAAGCATAGTCATTTGTAGCCCAACCATTGTAATCTTCGCCACTCATTGTTAAGTTACCTTGTTGTAATTGACTTTGAGTGTCAGTTAAAAGTGCGTAGTAAAAAGTAGCTGAATTGCTTAGATTGTCATTTATACAATAAGCGTTAAGGATTGTTGCCGTTCCTAAGTTTAGTGGGAATACCACAGGTTCAATTTGTTTCATTTTTATTTATTTTATTTATTAAGGGCAACTACCATCGCCCATTTCTATTATGATACTTTCGTAATATCCGTTAGTTACTTGACCTGCAAATGTTCTGCTTGAACCAACTACGTTAGCACAACTTACAGTTAATTGCGTGTCGGTTACTCTTACATAATCACCACTTGCACTACTATAACTTACAACAATGGTATATGTGCCTAATTGGTCAGTATATCCATTAGCATTATTACCAGCAGTTACAGGGAAAGTTACATCAGTTACGGCTACACCATTGATAGTTACGTTTGTAATACTTGCGGTTGTCGTATTGTTGTTAATATCAACCCCTGTTGTGGTTCTTCCCATTTGGGACATCACTATTCCTTGACTTACTAATTTCATTATGGTACAATATTACCAATTAAATACCACTCATCAGTACCTCTTTTTACCAAAGTTGCACCTGTGTATCTATTGGCTATGATTCTTGCGTTTGATTTACTATTGATTGTTACACCACCTGCTGAAGCAATAGTTGTTACACCTGCACCATATTGCATAACTGTAATCTCAGTTCCTATTGGGAAAGCAACACTCGCATTAGTTGGCACTGTAACTGTGTTTGCACTTGCTACGTTTGTTTCAACAATCTTACTTGCATCAGCTAATACTAATGTATAACTTGCAGTTTGAGTATTAAATGTATTGTAGTTAGTTAATAATCCGTTTACTGTTACTGAACTACTAAATGAAGCAGTACCATTTACTTGTAGCTTTTGACCTGTGTCTGTTGTAGTACCAATTAAAACATTACCCCCCGATGTGATTCTAGCACGTTCGGTATTGTTAGTATAGAATTGGATAGGTGTAGCTTGTGCTGTTACAAATCGCATTGAATCATCTGCCGTTTCCATCCCAAAATAACCAATACCAAAGTCAGCATTCATTTTTTGATAAACACTACCACTTGCATTTGCTATTTCTAAATTATGCGTAGGACTACTCGTTCCGATTCCAACGTTACCAGATGTAGGAGCAAATATGATATTATTATTACCAGTTTGATTACCTTGAATTAATAATGCTCCAGTTGCAGCACTTCTTGAGAAATCAAAATAAGTGCTACCAGCGTTACCTATTCTAAGTATTGAACCGCTATCGTTTGCTCTTTCAAATATTGCATTTGTTGCTGTTACACTACTTGAGAATGTAGCAGCACCAGTAGAGGCTATTCTAAATCTTTCAATATCTGCTATAGTAATTATAAATGGATAATCTTGTAAAATACCTATATATCCTGCATTGTTAATTACTCCATTTACTGTGCTTCCTGAATTATTAAAACCTACAACAGTATTTGCAACACCAGATGCCGTAACAAGTATTCTTGAGTTTGCAGAAGTTTGAGCAAAATTAGCAGTTGTTGCAGTTACACTACTTGAGAATGTAGCAGCACCGCCATCTACTATTGATAAATATGTTGTAGGGGAAGCAGCAGTCCCTTTGCCTATTTTAATATACCCTTCAATACTTGTCAATAATAATCCACCAGATGTATATGCGACATCTCCATAATAACTTGATTCTGTTCCAAATCTTGCCAATCTTAATGCGGCACTATTAAATATGTTTACTTGACCACTAAACGTTGCACTCGTTCCGCTTAATGCACCACTAAACCTTCCTGTTCCATTAACATCAAGTTTGTATCCTGCGTCAGTAGTTGTGCCTACTAAAAGGTTACCTGTTGAAGCTAACGTCATAGCTTGTGTAAAGCTGATAGCGTTACCTGCCGTACCTGAAGGAGCTATATGCCAACTATGTGAACTCGTAGAAGCATCTTGAAAATATCTTAATGCTCCTGTACTATTTACATATTTATAACCACTTGAATAAAATGTATTTGACATTACATTAAAATCAGTCGTAGATAAAGACCAAAGGCTACCTGCGGAAAATTGCATAGCAGTCCCTAAATTCCACGCACTCGGTGTTACTCCTAAACCTAAATTGCCTGAAGCGGTAAGTATCATTCTATATGCTGCACCTGCATTATTATACCAAACAAATCTATCCGATGCAGTATTTTCTAAACCTACTTGCCACTTTGTAGAACCTGCATTTTGAAAACCTATTAATGGGTCAGCTCCATTTATGCTTAAAATACCGCCATTAGTAGTTGTATTAATTCCAACAAAACTTGCATTATCATAAACTAAACTATTCCCTATTGTACTTGCACCTGTAAACTTAGGTAGGTAGTTTGTTGTACCTGTGCCTGTTACAGGGTTAGTTAAAGCATTCTGCTTGTTATTAAATGTAGTCCAATCTGAACTTGAAAGTAATCCATTTTGTGAACCACTTGCAGTTGCAATAGCTAAAGTAATCGTACCACTTGTAGTGATAGGACTTGAACCAATAGTTACCCCACTTGTAGCTGAAGATAATCCAACACTTGTAACTGTACCGCTTGTTAATTGACTTGTTAAGGCTAAAATACCGCTTGTTGCAGGTAATGTGTAAGAATAAGCTGCTCCTGATTGGAATATTAATGTTTGCTGATTTGCACTTCCGCTTAACTGAACAACTAAACCATTAGAAGCACCTCCTAAACTTGCATAACCTGTTGCACCTGCTAATACACCATTCTTTAATAACAACCCTGATTCTTGCCTTGTCGCTTCACTAAATGTCTTAGTACCTGTTATTGTTTGTGTTGTAGCAATAGTAACATAGCCACTTAAATCAGGTGTGTAATTAGGAATATTAAATACCCCTGTTGTTGAGTTATAAGTAGCATTTCCGCTTGTACCTGTTGTGGTTAAGCTAATAGCACCTCTTGCTCTTGCATCGGTAAAGTAAAGGTTTGTGCCTTCTGTTACTTGGGTGGTTGTATAATCGCCACTTTGAGCAACAACCGCACCAGTCCTACCAAACACACTTGAAACAGGGTAAGAAATATCACTTGTTAAAGCTAATGTTCCTGTTGCGTTAGGGAATGTGTACGAATTAGAAGCACTTGGGAAATATAAATTATTTGTATAATTAGTAGATACAGGTCTTGTTACTATTGATATACCTTGACTATTTCCACCAATACCCGAATAAAAACTACTTGTAATAGGTGGCATAACACCATTTAAAAAAGCAATGCCAGAATTTCCAGTAATAGCATCATTAAATGTTTTTAAACCTACAATTGTTTGCGTTCCTGTTGTTATTAAACCCCTATTTGTAGCACTTGCACTTGGTATGTTAAAAGTATGCGTATCGCCACTTGAAACTATGTTAAAGTCTGTTCCACTTGTTCCTGTGGTTATGAATTGTGATTGGTCGGTTAGGTTATTCAAAGAAACCATCCCCTTAGAGAAAGTAGTTACCACTTGACATAAATGGCTATTCTCGGTATGTAAAGTAACAACTCTACCATCAACGCTTACATATATTCTAATTGCCAACCTATCAGTTAAAGCTAAAGCAGCGGTAG
>Ga0222712_10003544_pt1 | contig 16932 bp, 8 predicted proteins | sample C33_657DmetaG_FD_165043 | JGI IMG/M metagenome (GOLD analysis project Ga0222712, IMG submission 165043) | Estuarine water microbial communities from San Francisco Bay, California, United States - C33_657D | ecosystem: Environmental > Aquatic > Marine > Unclassified | place: USA: California...
ACCAAGGACGCCGCCAGCCTCGATCTCGACGACGCGACCCTCTTCGACCTCGACCTCGCGCCCGACATCCGGGTGCTCGGCGCCGGCTTCACCCCGCGCCTCGCCAAGGGCAACGCCGTGTCGGACAAGCTCACCGTCTTCGACAGCCAGCCCCAGCTCTGGATTCACGAGAGCCCCGCCCGCCGCGCCGCCGTCCTCCTCCAGGGCAACTCCACCTCGCTCGCCCAGCCGACCGTCCGCGCCCTCATGAAGCGCGCCGCCGCCTGGACCGCGCGCCTCCCCGGCGTCGACACCCTCTGCCAACCCTCCGAGCTCGCCGAGCTCCGCTATCCCGCCGGCGGACCCAGCCGGCCCGAGCGCACCGTGCAATCCCTCCGCCTTCCTCCCGGCTTCACCGCCCGCCTCGTCGCCGCCGAGCCCCTCATCCGCAAGCCCATCGCCGTCCAATGGGACGCCGCCGGCCGCCTCTGGGTCGCCGAGACGCCCGAGTACCCCAACGGCCGACGCCCCCTCAACACCGAGGCCTGGAAGGACGGAGGCTCGCTCGTGCCCGGCGTCACCGACCGGCCCGCCCAGGACAGCATCGCCATCCTTTCCGACACCGACGGCGACGGCGTCGCCGACCGCCGCGACGTCTTCCACCAGGGTCTCGAGCTCATCACCGGGTTCTGCCTCCACCGCGACGGCGTCATCGCCGTCGCCCAGGGCCGCGTCACCTGGCTCCGCGACACCGACGGCGACGGCAAGGCCGACCGCGAGGAGGATCTCTTCCACGGCTTCACCCCGGGCGACACCCACTTCGTCTCCAACGGCTTCACCCACGCCCCCGACGGCTGGGTCTACGCCTCCACCGGCAGCGGCACCGTCGCCACCCACCCCGCCACCAAGCGCGAGATGGCCCGCCTCTCCCCCGGCACCTTCCGCTTCCGCCCCGACGGCTCCGCCATCGAGCAGGTCGCCTCGGCCGGCGGCAACGCCTTCGGCGCCGAGGTGACCTCCGACCTCGAGGTCTTCCACAACAAGGCCACCACCGGCAACCCCATCCAGCACGTCGTCCTCCCCGAGTCCGTCCTCGCCCGCTCCGGCGGCTCCCCCGCGCGCGCCTTCCAATCCGTCAACCCCGGCCGCCGCGTCGCCGGCGTCTCCCTCCCGACCCGCGCCCCCTACATGCAGATCGACCAAGTGGGGCGCTACACGGCCTCCTGCGCCACGCTCGTCCTCGAGGATCCCCTCTGGCCCGCCGACTACCAGCGCAACGTCTTCCTCACCGAGCCCATCCTCGACGTCGTCTCCCGCGAGCTCCTCGTGCCCGACGGTCCCACCTACCGAGGCGACCCCGGGCCCCACGAGGGCAGGTGGCTCCACGCCGGCGACCCTTGGTTCCTCCCCGTCGCCCTCGAGCTCGCGCCCACCGGCGAGATGGTCGTCCTCGACTTCTACTCCCCCGTCGTCGCCCACAACGACACCCGCGGCCCCCTTCACAGCCGTTCCCACGCCGCCGTGCGCCCCGACCGCGAGCATCTCCACGGCCGCATCTACGCCCTCCTGCCCCCCGGGGCCAAACCCCGACCCTCACCCGACCTCTCACGCGCCCCCCCCGCGCAGCTCGCCGCGGCCCTCGACCACCCCAGCCGACAGGTCCGCCACACCGCCCAGCGCCTGCTTCATGAGAAGGTGGCCCAGCCGTCCGCCGAGCTCGTCGCCGCGCTTCGCGCCCATCTCGCCGGCCGCGACGAGGCCGCCATTCTCGGCCTCTGGTCCCTCGCCCGCCTCGGCGACGCGACCGACGCCGACCTCGCCCGCCTCGCCGCCTCGCCCTCGCCCGGCGTCCGGCGCAACGTCTTCCTCGTTGCCGAGTCGCTCCGACGCCCCCTGCCCGCGGCCTTGGCCAAGGCCGGCCTCGCCGACCCCGACGCGCGCGTCCAGCTCGCCGCCCTCCGCGCCCTCGGCGCCGCCCCGATGGATCCCGCCGCCGCCGCCGAGCTCCTCGCCCTCCAGGCCTCCGGCCGGCTCAATCCTTGGGCCGCCGCGGCGGCCGCCGCCGCCGCCAACGGCCAGCCCGGACCCATCCTCGCCAGCCTTCTCGCCTCGGCCAACCCGGGTCCCGCCGAGCAGGCCCTCGCGCGCAGCCTGGCCAACGGCCTGTCATTGGATGACAAAGACACCCTGGCTGCCGTCCTCCGCGCCCTCGCCCAACCCGGCGCGCGTCCCGAACTCGCCGCCGCCACCCTCGCCACCCTCGCCAGCCGCTCGGCCCCCGCCGCGGTTCCCGCCGCCGAGCTTGCGGCCCTCGTCGCCCAGCCCGACCTCGCGCGCGCCCTTGCCGCCGCCCCCTTGGTCCGCCGCTGGGTCGAGCCCGCCGACGACATCCTGCGCGACCTCGCCCGGCGCCTCGCCGCCTCGCCGGCCGCCGAGGCCGACCCCGCCTCGCTCGCCGCGCTCCGCGGCCTCGATGCCGCCGCCGACCGCCTGCTCGACGCCGCCCTCGCGGGCCCGCGCTCGCCCGCCGCCGTCGACGGCCTCCTCGCCACCGGTCGCGCCGCCGACGCCGATCACCTCGCCGCGCGCCTCGGCGCCCTGCCCGCCGCGGCGCGCGCCCGCGCCGTCGACGGCCTGCTTGACCGTCCCGCCTCCGCCGCGCGCCTTCTCGACCTCCTCGCCGCCGGCAAGCTCTCCGTCCTCCAGCTCTCGCCCTACCAGAAATCCCGGCTGAGCGGCCACCCCGACGCCGCCCTGGCGCGCCGCGCCGCCGAGGTCTTCGCCGCGCTCAACGCCGGCAGCGCCTCCGCCAAGGGCGACCTCATCGCGCGCCTCCTGCCCGAGATGGCCGGCCCCGCCGACCCCGCGAAGGGCAGGGCGGTGTTCCAGCAGGCATGCGCCATCTGCCATCGCCTCGGCGACGAGGGGATGGACGTCGGACCCAACCTCACCGGCATCGGCCTCCATCCCCCCGGCGACCTGCTCCTCCACATCGTCGATCCCAACCGCATGGTCGACGACGAGCGCCGCGCCTGGAACTTCACCCTCCGCGACGGCTCCCAGGTCATCGGCCTCGTCGCGAGCGAGAACACCTCCGGCGTCACGCTCCGCCTTCCCGGAGGCGTCGACCGCGTCCTGCCGGCGGCGGACATCGCCAAGCGCGAGCCGCGCGCCCAGTCCCTCATGCCCGAGGGCTACGAATCCCTCGGCGCCGAGGCGCTCCGCCACCTCCTTGCCCACATGCGGGCGGCCGCCAGCCCCGCCGCCGCCGGCACCCAGGTGGGCCGCCACTTCCTCGTCGACCTCTCCTCCGCCGTCACCGCCGACAGCCGCAAGGGCATCTACGCCGCCAAGTCGGCGACCGACCAAACCCTGCGCTTCCGCAGGTTCGGCGACCTCACCGCCAACGGCGTGCCCTTCCGCGTCCTCGACCCCGCCCAGCATCCCCGCGAGGCCAACCTCATCGTCCTCAAGGGCGGGCCCGGCGACGTCTTCGCGCGCAGCTTCCCCCGCGAGGTCTCCATCCCCGTCGGCCTTGCCGCCCACCGCCTCCACCTTCTCGGCGCCGTCGCCGGCTGGGGCAGCGTTGGCGACGGCCGCACGCCGGCCATGAGCCTCGAGATCCGCCATGTCGACGGCGCCGTCCAGAAAGCCGAGTTCAACGCGCGCCGCGATTTCGTCGACTACATCAATCCCGAGCTCGACGCGCCCGGCTCCCGCCAAGCCCAGGGCCTGCTCCATGCCAACCAGGTCCGCACCCTCGCGCTCGACATCCGCTCCCGCTCGCCCATCGCCGCCCTCGTCCTCCGCAGCCCCGACAACATCGTCGTCCCCACCACCGCCGCCCTCACCCTCGAGACCGAGCCGCCCCAGGGCCCCGCTTCCACCGCCGGCCTTCCGCCCGCACCCCCGCCAGCTTTCCAAGCCCGCAAGCCCGGCCTCCTCCGCGTCCTTCTCGCCGGCGCCGGCTCCTCCCACGACTTCCCCCGACACTTCCTCGGGACCGACGCCGCCACGCTCCGCGCCGCCGGAGGCATGGATGTCGCGGCCACCGGCGACGCCGACCACGCCGCCGCCCTGCTCCCCGAGGCCGATGTCCTCGTCCTCAGCGCCAACGCGCCCGAGTTCGGCCGCGAGCCCTTCCAAAAGGCGCTCAACGCCTTCGCCGACGCCGGCAAGGGCCTCGTCCCCCTCCACGCCGGCGTCTGGCACAACTGGCCCAAGGAAACATCCTACAACGCCCGCTTCGTGGGCGGCGGCGCCCGCGGCCACGGCGCCGGCATCGTCACCACCCGCCTCGGCGACAAGCCCCATCCCGTCCTGGGCGACCTCCCGCCCACCTTCGCCTTCTGGGACGAGAGCTACCATGTCGAGCTCGAGCCCGGCGCCAATGTCACCGTCCTCGCCACCAACGATCCCGACGACAGGACGCGCAAGCCCCACCCCAGCGTTTGGGTCGTCGCCCATCCCAAGGCCCGCATCGTCTGCCTCTCCCACGGCCACGACCAGCGCGCCCATGAGCACCCCGCCTACCGCCGATTGCTGACCAACGCGGTCAACTGGGCCGGCGGCCGCTGAGGGCGCAAAAAGGCCGCCGGGCCGAGCGACCCGGCGGCCGTATCCGCCCGGCCAATCAGCCCTCGTCGCCCTCCTCCTCGCCGTCCTCGTCCGCGGCCACCTTCGCGCCGGGCTTGCCCGGCTTGCGGCTCGACTCCATCCGCGCGCGGAACGCCGCCTTCTCCTTCTCCGCCAACGCCGAGGCCGCCGGATCCGCCTTGGCCAGCGCGTCCTCCATCAGCTTCTTCCAGGCGGCCTCGGACGTGGCGGCCTTCTCCCGCGCCGACTTGTAGTCGAGGTACAGCTTCCGGACCGCCGCCCGGTCCGCCTTGGCCTGCTCGTGCGCGGCGAGCACCTCCGGCTTGTCGCCCGCCACGCGGCGCGCCGCGGTCAGGCGCTGCCGCTCCTCGGAGCTCAGCTCGATCGCCGAGGGCGGCTTGCCGGTTTCCGCCTTGGCGCTGGCCGACGGGGTCAGGGACGTGAGGGCCGCCAACAGGAGGGCGGCCACGAGGGTCTTTTGGGTGGTGTGCATGGTGATGTTCATGGGAACGGGAGCCATCCAGCGCGCCCGTTCGCCTTGCGGCAAACGCGCCCAGCCAGGGTTGGTTGCCTGGGTCGAACCCCCCGGCTTCTCGCGGGCACAAGCCCCAGGCCGGCTCGCGCGGAATCGGCCGGCCCCGCCCATCGGCGCTTGCGGACGTCCGGCGGAACCCCAAGTTCCGTCGCATGGACATCCTCGCCAAGGTTCACAAGCACTACGGGACCACCATCCTCCTCCTCGTCCTCATCGGCGCCATCCTCGCCCTCGCCAAGGGCCCCAAGGTCGCCTACCAGCGCGTGGTCGCGGTGCTGGTCGACATCAACGTGGTCCTCGGCCTCGCCTCCTGGTGGGTCTCCGGCAAGGCCCTCTCCCTCCTCCACCCCCTCCTCGCCCTCGCGGCCGTCGGCCTCCTCCACGCCTCCGCCAAGTCCGACCAATCCCGCAAGGTCGCCACCTGCTGGCTGCTCGCCTTCGCCGCCCTCCTCCTCGCCTGGATGACCAACGCCTCCTGGGGCCCCGGCTTCCTCAAGGGCGTCTGGATGGTCTCGCTTCGCGGCGGCGCCCCCGCCTGAGGCGGCGAGATTCCTCCAACACCCGTTTGACTCGGCCGCCCGCCCCCGTCTTGGTGGGCGGATGGCCGTCTCCCGCCAAGCCGTCGCCACCCGCGAGCGCATCCTCGCCCGCGCCGGCGCCCTCTTCGCCCGCCAGGGACTCGACGGCCTCGGCATCCGCCAGCTGGCGCGCGAGGCCAAGGTCAACATCGCGGCCGTCAACTACCACTTCGGGTCCAAGCAGGCCCTCTTCCGCGAGGTCTGCCTCCGCCACCTCCGCGCCATCAACGCCGAGCGCGTCGCCCTCCTCGACGCGCTCGAGGCCCGGCGCGGGCGCATCGCCGCCGACGAGATCCTGGCCGCGCACCTCGGCCCGGTCGTCCGCTTCGCCCGCGGCGGCGATCCCTCCAACCTGCTCTTCATGCGCCTGGTCATGGCGCAGATCGCCCGCCGCGACCCCGCCCTCCAGGCCGCCCTCGCCGCCGAGGGCAAGCCCGTCCTCGACCGCGCGCTGGGTCTCCTCGCCCGCGCCCTCCCCGGCGCCGCCCCGGCCGACCTCCGGCTCGGCCTCGCCCAGGTCATCGGCTCCACCACCCACCTCCTGATGAACGAGGAGCTCGAGCGCGCCGAGCGCGCCGGCGCCCGGCCCCTTTCCGCCGACGCCCTCCTCGGCCGGCTCGTCGCCCACGGCGTCGCCGGCCTGCGCGCCCTCCGGGCCTGACCCATGTACCGCCTCGCGCTCAACATGCTCTTCGGCGACCGGGCCAAGCTCGCCATGCTCCTCGTCGGCCTGAGCTTCTCCGCCCTCCTCATGGCGCAGCAGAGCTCGGTCTTCTTCGGCATCATGAGCTGGACCTACACGCCGATGGTCAACATCCGCGCCTCGGTCTGGGTCAGCGACCGCGAGGTCGAGCAGGTCAACGACGCCAAGCCGATGCGCGACACCGACGTCACCCGCGTCCGCTCCGTCGACGGCGTCTCCTGGGCCGCGCCGCTCCACTCGTCCATCATGCAGGCCCGGCTGCCCAACGGGAACTTCAAGCTCATCTCCCTCGTCGGCATCGACAGCGACACCTTCGCCGGCGCCCCCGCCGTCCTCACCGTCGGCCGCATCGAGGACCTCCGCCTGCCCAACACCGTCCTCATCGACGAGTGGGGCGCCAACCTCCTCGGCCGCGCCGTCACCCGCCCCGACGGCACCGTCGAGACCGTCCCCCTCGGCGTGGGCGACACCTTCGAGCTCAACGACACCGAGGCTCGCATCGTCGGCGTCTGCCGCGTCAAGCGCGCCTTCACCGGCGGCCCCTTCGTCTACACCACCTACGACCGGGCCAAGGCCTACACCGCCGGCGTCCGCCGCACCCTCAGCTACGTCCTCGTCGAGCCCCGCCCCGGCGTCACCCCGGCCGAGCTCTGCGACCGCATCGAGGCCGAGACCGGCCTCCGCGCCTGGACCTCCGAGACCGACCTCTGGACCTGGGGCGAGCGCAGCCTCGCCCGCAGCACCTTCTGGTGGTTCTGGCGCAACACCGGCATCCCCTTCTCCTTCGGCACCGCCGTCCTCCTCGGCCTCTTCGTCGGCATCGCCATCTCCGGCCAGACCTTCTACTCCTTCGTGCTCGAGAACCTGCGCTACTTCGCCGCCATCAAGGCGATGGGGGCCGGCTCCGGCCTGCTCGCCCGCATGCTGCTCCTCCAGGCCCTCGCCGCCGGACTCCTCGGCTTCGGCCTCGGCGTCGGCATGGCCCAGGCCATCGGGCGCGTCATGATCGAGAAGGGCATGCCCCCCTTCGTCCTCTATCCCCAGGTCCTCGTCGCCACCCTCGTCCTCGTCCTCGGCATCAGCCTCTGCTCCGCCCTCATCGGGATGGTCAAGGTCGCCCGGGTCGACCCCGCCTCCGTCTTCCGTGCCTGACCCCGCCCCCGCCATCCGCCTCCGCCGCGTCGACAAGTCCTTCGGCGCCGGCGAGGCGCGCATCTTCGCCCTCAAGCAGGCCGACTTCGAGGCGCGCGCCGGCGAGCTCATCATGCTCGTCGGCCCCTCCGGCTGCGGCAAGACCACCCTCCTCTCCGTCCTCGCCGGCACCCTCCGCGCCGACGCCGGCGAGGTCGAGGCCTTCGGCCGCCGCCTCGACGGCCTCGGGCAGGCCGAGCTCACCGCCTTCCGCCGCGCCAACCTCGGCTTCGTCTTCCAGTCCTTCAACCTCATCCCCACCCTCAGCGTCCGGGAGAACGTCATGGTGCCCCTCCTCATCCAGGGGGCCTCGCGCGCCGAGGCCGTCCGCCGGGCCGACGCCATGCTGGCCAAGGTCGGCCTCGGGGGCCGGGAGGACGGCCCGCCCACCGCCCTCTCCGGCGGCCAGCAGCAGCGCGTCGCCATCGCCCGCGCCCTCGTCCACGAGCCCCGCCTCCTCATCTGCGACGAGCCCACCTCCGCCCTCGACAAGGACACCGGCCAGAAGGTCATGGCCATGATCCGCGACCTCTCCCGCTCCCCCGACCGCTGCGTCGTCGTCGTCACCCACGACCACCGCATCTTCCGCCACGCCGACCGCATCGCCGAGATGGAGGACGGTCGCATCCGCCGCGTCGTCGACGATCCCTCGACCCTCGACACCCCCGCTTCCTGAAACCGCCTCCCATGAACAAGTTCCCCCTCCGGCTCCTCCTCGCCGCCGTCGCCCTCGGCGGCGTCCTCGCCGCCACCCAGCTCGCCTCCACCGCCGCCGAGAACCCCGCCGTTTCCCCGCCCCCCTACCAACCCGCCGTGCGCGACAAGGACGGCCTGCTCTCCGCCTCCGGCCTCGTCGAGGCCGTGGCCGAGAACACCCTCGTCGGCGTTCCCTTCGCCGGACTCGTCGCCGACGTGCCCGCCAAGGTCTCCCGCGCGGTCAAGGCCGGCGATCCCCTCCTCGTCCTCGACACCCGCGAGCTTCGCCCCGCCGCCGCCGCCGCCGTCGCCGCCGCCGAGCGCGCCGAGGATGTCGCCCGCCGCATGCAGCCGCTCCGCGGCACCGGGGCCGTCTCCGAGTCCGCGCTCAACGAGGCCCAGTTCGCGGCCCGCGAGGCCCGCGCCCGCGCCGACCTCGCCGCCGCCCAGCTCGAGCGCGCCACCGTGAGGTCGCCCATCGACGGCACCGTGCTCCAGGTCTCCGTCCGCCCCGGCGAGTTCGTCGCCGCCGGGGGCAAGGCCCCCGTCGTCGTCGGCGACATCTCCCGCCTGCAGATCCGGTGCGACATCGACGAGCAGATGGCGCCCCGCATGCGCGAGGGCCTTCCCGCCAAGGGCTTCCTCAAGGGCGAGCTCGCCAAGCCCGGAGCCCCCGACCGCTCCCTCCCGCTCCGCTTCGTCCGCATCGAGCCCTTCGTCGTCCCCAAGACCTCCCTCACCGGGGCCAGCGCCGAGCGCGTCGACACCCGCGTCCTCCAGGTCATCTACCAGTTCGACCGTCCCGCCGACCGCCCCGTCTTCGTCGGCCAGCAGATGGACGTCTACATCGACACCAACCCCGATGCGAAGTAAGGCCCTGCTCCTCGCCGCCGCCCTCGCCGGCTGCGCCTCCGGCGAGGCGCCGACCAGGCCCGACCTCGGCCCCCTCGCCGCCGAGGCCCGCTTCGCCGCCGCCGGCGAGCGCGCCGTCGCCGCCTGGTGGCGCGCCTTCGGCGACGCCGACCTCGAGGCCCTCGTCGTCCGCGCCCTTCGCGAGAACCCCGACCTCGCCGTCGCCGCCGCCCGCGTCCGCGAGGCCCGCGCCACCGTCCAGGCCCTCGACGCCGATCTCCTCCCCCGGCTCGACGCCCAGCTCGCCCTCGCCTCGCGCCGCATCTCCAACCAAACCGGCCAGAACTTCCCCGGCCTGCCCCGCCGCAGCGACGTCGGGTCCGCCGGCATCCAGCTCTCCTGGGAAATCGACCTCTGGGGCCGCGCCGCCGACCGCGCCCAGGCCGCCCTCGCCGACGCCGAATCCACCGCCTTCCGCGCCGCCGCCGCCGAGGTCGCCCTCGCCGCCTCCGTCACCCGCGCCTGGTTCGCCGTGCGTCTTGCCCGCGAGGATCTCGTCTGCCTGCGCGGCGACTTCGCCTCCCGCCTGGCCGACATGGACCTCGTCGCCCGACGGTCCCAGGCCGGCCTCGTCGACGACGACGCCCTCGCCGCCGCCCGCCTCGCCGCCGCCCAGGCCAAGGCCGCCGAGCTCGACGCCTCCCGTCGCCTCGCCGCCGCCGAGAACGCCCTCCGCGTCCTCGTCGCCCTCCCCCCCGGCGCCACCCTTCCCGGCAGCCTCCCCGCCGAATCCGGCGAGCCCGCCGTCGCCCGCCAGCCCGACTTCGGCCCCGGCCTCCCCTCGGATCTTCTCCTCGCCCGCCCCGACCTTCGCGCCGCCGCCCGCGCGCTCGACGCCTCCCTCGCCCGCGAGGGCGCCGCCCGCGCCGATTTCTACCCGCGGCTCCTCCTCGTCGGCGACGCCGGCTGGGCCGCCGACCCCGCCTCCAACCTCGGTCGCTCCGGGTCCGGCTTCTGGAACCTCACCCCCTCGCTCACCCTCCCCGTCTTCGAGGGCGCCCGCACCGCCGCCGGCCTCGAGGCCGCCCGCTCGCGGGTCGACCTCGCCGCCGCCGAATGGCGCCAAGCCGTCCTCGGCGCCTTCCGCGAGGTCGACGACGCCCTCGTCGACCTGCGCGACATCGCCACGCAGGAGGATCTCGCCCGCCGCGTCCTCGACGCCGTCGCCTCCCGCCTCGCCAACGCCGAGTCCCGCCTCAAGGCCGGCCTCGCCGACCGCCTCGAGGTCGAGGCCGCCCGCCGCGACCTCCTCCTCGCCCGCCGCACCTTCGCCGGCTACGCCTGGGAACGCCGCCAGGCGGCCGTCCGCCTCGCCGCCGCCACCGGCGGGGGGTTCCCGTTCCCTAACGGGAAATAAAGCGCACGGCTGCACAGGGGCACGGGAGGTGGCACTCGCCACCGCTCGCTGCCTTCTATGGGGAATTAAAGAGATGAAGGGACATCGACCGCCCTCCGGCGTTTCTCTATATTCTGGCAACCCGAAGGGTTCGCCCTCCCGTGCCCCTGTGCCGCTGTGCTGCCGTAACCCGTGCCCTGTTGAGCGCTTGCGCGCTCACGCCTTCAGCTGGGGGCGCTTGGGGTGGGGCCAGTCGATGTGGAAGAACTCGCCCCGCGGCTTGTCGGTGCGCTCGTAGGTGTGCGCGCCGAAGAAGTCGCGCTGCCCCTGCAGCAGGTTCTGCGGCAGGCGCTCCGTGCGGTAGGAGTCGAAGTAGGCCAGGGCCGAGCCGAGGGTCGGCACGGGGATGCCGTGCTTCACCGCGAGGCCGATCACCTTGCGCCAGTTCTTCTGCGCCTTGCGCATCGTCTTCTTGAAGTGCCCGTCGAGCAGCAGGTTGGCCAGGCGGGGCTTCTTGTCGAAGGCCTCGGTGATCTTCTGCAGGAAGCGCGCCCGGATGATGCAGCCGCCCCGCCAGATCTGGGCGATCTCGCCGAAGTTCAGCTTCCAGCGGTGTTCCTTCTGGGCCTCGCGCATCAGCTGGAAGCCCTGGGCGTACGAGCAGATCTTCGAGCAGTAGAGCGCGTCGGCGATCATCGCCACGACCTTCGCCCGCTCGACCTTGCCCGTCATCCGCGGCTTGGGCCCGCGCAGCGACTTGGCCGCCGCCACCCGCTCCTCCTTGATCGCCGACAGGCAGCGCGCGAACACCGCCTCGGCGATGGTCGGCGCGGCCACGCCCATGTCGAGCGCGTTGGCGCTCGTCCACTTGCCCGTGCCCTTCTGGCCGGCCGTGTCGAGGATGACGTCCACCAGGGGCGCGCCGGTCTCGGGGTCCTTCTGGCGCAGCACCTTCGCGGTGATCTCGATGAGGAAGGAGTTCAGCTCGCCCTGGTTCCACTCCTCGAAGACCGCCCCGATCTCGTCGGGCGTCATGCCGAGCAGGCCGCGCATCAGGTCGTAGGCCTCGCAGATCATCTGCATGTCGCCGTACTCGATGCCGTTGTGCACCATCTTGACGTAGTGGCCGGCGCCGTCGGCGCCGATGTGGGCCACGCAGGGCACGCCGCCCTTGATCGGCTTGCCGGGCTTGGCGCCCGTCAGCTCCGCGCCCGTCGCGGCGTCGACCTTCGCCGCCACCGCCTCCCAGATCGGCTTCAGCTCGGCCCAGGCCGCGGGGTCGCCGCCGGGCATGAGCGAGGGGCCGAACCGCGCGCCCTCCTCGCCGCCCGACACGCCCGAGCCGATGAAGCGGAGCCCCTTGGCCTTCAGCGCCTTCTCGCGGCGGATGGTGTCGGTCCAGAGCGCGTTGCCGCCGTCGATGATGATGTCGCCCGGCTCGAAGACCGCGGCGAGCTCGTCGATCACCGCGTCGGTCGGGCCGCCGGCCTTGACCAGGATGACCGCCTTGCGGGGCTTGCGCAGCGAGGCGGCGAACTCCGCCATCGTGCGGGCGCCGGTCAGCTTGCCCGGGGTTCCGCGGTTGGCCGCCACAAACTCGTCCGTCTTGGCCGTCGTCCGGTTGTAGACGGTGATGGGGAAGCCGTGGTCGGCGATGTTCAGGGCGAGGTTCTGGCCCATCACGGCCAGGCCGATGAGGCCGATGTCGGATTGCATGGTTGGCAGAGGGAAGGGGCGGTGGGGCGGGGCTGGCAAACGGAAAAAACCCGCCCCCGCCCCGGGGTCAAAGTCCTTGCCTCCCCCCGTCGCTCCGCCATACGTCCACCCCCTGACGTCAACGTCCGGCGCGCCCCCCTGCCGCCGGCTCGCGCGCCGTCCCCCCTCCAGCACCGACCATGGCCACGACCTTTCCCAACCCCTCCCCGCTCTGGCGTCCCGAGCAGGAGCGCGACGCCTGCGGCGTCGGCTTCATCGCCAACCTCCGCGGGGAGAAGTCCCACGCCCTGGTCGAGCGCGCCCTCGAGGGCCTCCGCAACCTCGCCCACCGCGGGGCCATCGACGCCGACTCCGTGACCGGCGACGGCGCCGGCCTCCTCACCCAGATTCCCCACGAGCTCATCCGCCGCCACCTGACCGGCAAGGGCAAGATCCTCCCGCGAGAGGAGGACACCGCCCTCGCCATGATCTTCCTCCCCCGCGAGGACTACCAGCGCTCCCACGGCAAGAAGATCGTCGAGGAGGCCGTCCAGGCCGAGGGCCTCTCCTTCGTCGCCTGGCGCCAGGTCCCCGTCGACCCCGCCTGCCTCGGCAAGAAGGCCGAGCTCACCCGGCCCGACATCTGGCAGGCCGTCGTCGCCCGCAAGGCCGACGCCGAGTCCGCCATCTCCGACGACGAGTTCGAGCGCCGCTGCTTCCTCGCCACCAAGGTCGCCGAGCGCCGCGCCGCCGAGGCCCGCGTCGAGGGCTTCTACATCTGCTCCTTCTCCAGCCGCACCGTCACCTACAAGGGCCTCTTCAACGCCCCCCAGGTCCGCAAGTTCTACACCGACCTCAAGGACCCCGCCTTCGCCACCGCCTTCGTCCTCTTCCACCAGCGCTTCGCCACCAACACGCTGCCCGACTGGACCAAGGCCCATCCCTTCCGCTGCATCGCCCACAACGGCGAGATCAACACCATCCGCGGCAACCGCAACATGATGCGGGCCCGCGAGTTCTCCGACATCTCCGGCAAGTGGGGCGAGCGCTACGCCGACCTCCGGCCCATCATCCAGCCCGGCATGTCCGACTCGGCGTCGTTCGACAACGCCTTCCAGCTCCTCGTCGCCGACCTCCCCCCCGCCAAGCGCTGCGGCATCGTGGCCGCCTCCATGATGATGCCCGCCGCCTGGGAGAACGACCCCCACCTCCCCGGGCGCGTCCGCAACTTCTACCACTACCAGTCCCTCGTGATGGAGCCCTGGGACGGCCCCGCCGCCGTCGTCTTCACCGACGGCCGCCTCGTCGGCGCCTCCCTCGACCGCAACGGCCTCCGCCCCCTCCGCTACAAGCAGTACGCCGATGGCACCGTCGTCGCCGCCTCCGAGGCCGGCCTCATCGCCTCCTGGGGCTCCCCCGTCGTCCGCGCCGGCCGCCTCGGCCCCGGCCGCATGTTCGCCCTCGACCTCGCCGCCGGCCGCTTCCTCGACGACGCCGACTGCAAGCAGGTCCTCGCCGACCGCCGCGACTACGGCGCCTTCCTCCGCGACGCCGTGCTCGACCTCCACGGCCTCGCGCGCGGCAAGCCCGCCCCCGCTCCCGCCGGCGACACCCTCCCGCTCCAGCTCGCCTTCGGCTCCGACCTCGAGGAGCGCGACCTCATCCTCGCGCCCATGGCCAACACCGCCCAGGAGGCCGTCGGCTCCATGGGCGACGACACCCCGCTCGCCGCGCTCTCCCGCCGCCCCCGGCTCCTGCCCACCTACTTCAAGCAGCTCTTCGCCCAGGTCACCAACCCGCCCATCGACCCCATCCGCGAGTCCTTGGTCATGTCCCTGACCAACTACCTCGGCGGCCAGATCGGCATCTACGAGACCCTCCAGGACAAGCGCACCTTCCTCCAGGTCGACACCCCCTTCCTCCTCCCCGCCGAGCACGCCGAGATCCCCGTCCACTTCGCGGCCAAGCTCCTCGACCTCGACGCCACCTTCGCCGCCGCCGCCGGACCCGGCGGCCTCGAGCCCGCCCTCCGCCAGCTCGGCGAGGCCGCCGTCGCCGCCGTCCGCGACAAGGGCGTCCGCGTCGTCCGCATCTCCGACCGCGCCACCTCCGCCGCCCGCGCCCCCATCCCCGCCCTCCTCGCCGTCGGCTTCGTCCACCAGTCCCTCGTCCGCGCCGGCCTCCGCCTCCGCTGCGGCATCGTCGTCGAGACCGGCGAGGCCCGCGACGTCCACCAGCTCGCCTGCCTCATCGGCTACGGCGCCACCGCCGTCTTCCCCTGGCTCGCCTACGAGGTCGTCCGCGACCTCCACGCCGGCGGCAAGCTCGACCCCAAGCTCGACCTCGCCAAGGCCTTCGAGAATTACCGCAAGGCCGCCGGCAAGGGCCTGCTCAAGATCATGTCCAAGATGGGCATCTCCACCCTGCTCTCCTACCAGGGCGCCCAGGTCTTCGAGGCCCTCGGCGTGGGCGACAAGGTCATCGCCGACTGCTTCGACGGCACCCCCTCGCCCATCGGCGGCGTCGGCTACGAGGAGCTCGCCGGCGAGACCCTCCGCCGCCACGCCCGCGCCTTCGCCCAGCCCGCCTCCGAGCTCCCCAACGAGGGCTGGTACCTCGTCAACAAGAAGGGCGACGGCGAGGCCCACGGCTGGAACCCCAAGGTCGTCGCCGGCATGGGCAAGTTCCTCAAGTCGGGCGGCGACGCCGCCGGCTGGTCCGAGTGGCGCGCCGCGGCCGACGAGCACGCCCCCGTCACCCTCAAGGACCTCCTCGCCTTCAACTTCGCGGCCAAGCCCGCCGACCTCGCCGAGGTCGAGCCCGCCTCCGCCATCCGCCGCCGCTTCACCACCGCGGGCATGTCCCTCGGCGCGCTCTCGCCCGAGGCCCACGAGTGCCTCGCCATCGCGATGAACCGCATCGGCGGCAAGTCCAACTCCGGCGAGGGCGGCGAGGATCCCCGCCGCTTCCGGCCGCTCGACAACGGCGACAACGCCAACTCCGCCATCAAGCAGGTCGCCTCCGGCCGCTTCGGCGTCACCGCCGAGTACCTCGCCTCCGCCAAGGAGATCGAGATCAAGATCGCCCAGGGCGCCAAGCCCGGCGAGGGCGGCCAGCTCCCCGGCCACAAGGTCTCGCCGCTCATCGCCACCCTGCGCTACTCCGTCCCCGGCGTCACCCTCATCTCGCCGCCGCCGCACCACGACATCTACTCCATCGAGGACCTCGCCCAGCTCATCTTCGACCTCAAGTGCGTCAACCCGCGCGCCAAGGTCTGCGTCAAGCTCGTCTCCTGCTCCGGCGTCGGCACCGTCGCCGCCGGCGTGGCCAAGGCCTACGCCGACGTCATCCTGGTCTCCGGCCACGAGGGCGGCACCGCCGCCTCGCCGCTCTCCTCCGTCAAGAGCGCCGGCTCCGCCTGGGAGATCGGCATCGCCGAGGCCCACCAGGTGCTGATGATGAACGACCTCCGCGGCCACGTCACCCTCCGCACCGACGGCGGGATGAAGACCGGGCGCGACATCGTCATCGCCGCCATCCTCGGCGCCGAGGAGTTCAACTTCGGCACCGCCGCCCTCATCGCCGCCGGCTGCGCCATGTTCCGCGTCTGCCACCTCAACACCTGCCCCGTCGGCGTCGCCACCCAGCGCGAGGACCTCCGGGCCAAGTTCCGCGGCAAGCCCGAGAACGTCATCCACTTCTTCAACGCCGTCGCCGAGGACGTCCGCGCCATCCTCGCCAAGCTCGGCAAGCGCTCGCTCGACGAGGTCGTCGGCCGCACCGAGCTCCTCCGCTTCGTGCCCGACGCCGACAACCCCAAGACCGCCCGCCTCCGGCTCGACCACCTCCTCTTCGACCCCGACCCCGCCGGCGACGCCGCCCGCATCCACACCCGCGAGCGCAACAACCCCCCGGGCCACGACCTCGTCGTCGACGACATCGTCCTGCAGGACGCCCGCCACGTCCTCGTCCACAAGGGCCCCGGCTTCTCCGCCACCCACAAGGTCCGCAACGTCCACCGCAACATCGGCACCCGCCTCGCCGGCGAGATCGCCTACCTCCACGGCAACAAGGGCCTCCCCGAGGGCCTCATCGACCTCACCTTCGAGGGCAGCTCCGGCCAGTCCTTCGGCACCTTCTGCGTCCAGGGCATGCGCCTCCGCCTCCTCGGCGAGGCCAACGACTACGTCGGGAAGGGCATGAACGGCGGCGAGATCATCCTCCGCCCCGCGGCCGACGCCGCCTTCCCCTGGCACGAGAACATCATCATGGGCAACACCTGCCTCTACGGCGCCACCGGCGGCACCCTCCTCGCCGCCGGCCGCGCCGGCGAGCGCTTCTGCGTCCGCAACTCCGGCGCCACCGCCGTCGTCGAGGGCCTGGGCGACCACGGCTGCGAGTACATGACCGGCGGCACCGTCGTCGTCCTCGGCCCCGTCGGCCGCAACTTCGGCGCCGGCATGTCCGGCGGCCTCGCCTTCGTCTGGGACCCCGACCGCCGCCTCGACACCCTCCTCAACCCCGAGATGGTCGAGCTCCGCGACGTCCCCGCCGCCGAGTCCGACGCGCTCCGCGCCCTCGTCTCCCGCCACGCCGAGGCCACCTCGAGCCCCCACGCCAAGGCCCTCCTCGCCGACTGGCCCAAGACCCTCGCCGCCCTCCGCCGCGTCACCCCCATCGGCAGCGAGGCCACCCTCGCCGCGCCCGCCGT
>Ga0222712_10003545_pt1 | contig 16917 bp, 11 predicted proteins | sample C33_657DmetaG_FD_165043 | JGI IMG/M metagenome (GOLD analysis project Ga0222712, IMG submission 165043) | Estuarine water microbial communities from San Francisco Bay, California, United States - C33_657D | ecosystem: Environmental > Aquatic > Marine > Unclassified | place: USA: California...
CGATATTTATAGCAGCTGAAATTGTAAAAGTTGGATCGTTTTCTGCCTTACCAATTAATTGATAATTTGTCACATTAAACATACCTTCTGTTTTGGGTTGAACCAACCAATAAGGCTGTGAAATTTTGGTATTCTCAGCTACTTTAAAAGAATAATCGATTTGAGTATTTTGATTATAATTCAACGCTTTTTGTAAGACAGTATCCTTTCCTAATAATTGAATATGATTTATTCTACTATTGGTAGTAGATCTTTGATTAATCAAAATTTGAACGCCTAATGATTCACCTGGGAACACTTGTGCTTTTTGAGAAGTCGCTTCGATAAATATACCTGCAGCATCTTTGATCAAAGATTGAATTTGAGCTAACTCGTAATTTTTCCAAATAGAATTTGGCAATGCATTTACTTGCCCATATAATTTAACCAAAGCAGGAACTACTGCAGAAGGATTCTCTATCTTAAATTGTTGAATTATTGTTGCCACTTGTTCTTGAATAGCAGATGCCCCTAATCTAGACCAGCCTAAATCTATGCCATCCATTAAATCTTTTGTAGGTGCTTCACCACCTGTTGTTTCAAAAAATTCCAAACTAGATCCTCTTCTTCTTGGTCTTCCCTCTCCTTGACTTTTATGCATTGTTCTGGCTTCTGCACCAATCTCTCCATAACTTTTACCTTCAATAACATTATAACCACCCACTTCTAGTTTAAACTGATTATTGTTGGTGGTATTTACGGCGCCAAAATTAAAAGTGTTCCAAAGGATACGCTTTGCTTTCCATACTTGAACACCCATCTTTAATTGTTCAGGAAATTGATTAGGATCTGCCGCAGCTAAAAAAGCTTCATTGGCTATAATGGAAGAAGCAGCATGATGCCCATGTCCAGCTCTAGCATCACCAGGAAATCTTGTTATAATAATATCTGGCTGAAACTTTCTTATTACCCAAACCACATCACTCAAAACTTTTTGATGATCCCAAATAGTTAAAGCTTCATCTGCAGATTTACTAAACCCAAATTCATATGCAGTAGAGAAATATTGTTCTGCTCCATCTATTCTTCTTGCTGCTAATAATTCTTGTGTTCTAATTAATCCAAGTTCTACACCTTGTTCTTTGCCAATTAAATTTTGACCGCCATCTCCTCTTGTTAAACTTAAATAAGCCGTTCTGTAATTTTTTTCTTTAGTTAAATACGGAAGAAAGCTATTGTTTTCGTCATCTGGATGCGCTGCTATATATAAAACAGAGCCCATCACCCCTAGTCTTTTTATTCCAGCATAAATAGTTGCTGCATTTTGCTGAGCATGAATTTCTGTTGTAAAAAAACCAAGGAATACTAATAAAAACAACTGCTTTCTCATAAAAATGTTTAACTATATAAATTATTTGCCATTGAAGAAAACAGCATTTGCTAAAACTAATTTTCCTGCCTCCCAGAAATTTCTGAAAATAGGATCGTCTGCCATATAAATAAATTTACCAGCACCCATATCTTTCACACCAATAACTATACCATCTTGAATGGCCGCTTTTGCTTTGTTTCCAACAAAGCCAGTAACATAACTATCTTTCTTAATAGCACCTACATTCCATGCTTCATTGCTTGGCTCATATAAAGTGATATCTTGTTTCAAATTATAAAACACACCATTAGTACCATAGCCTAAAGGATGAGTGTCGTCCATATAAACTTTATAAATAGCACCAGGGATAGAGCTTTCTAATTGGTTCTCTACTCTTTCTCCATATTTTACCAAATCGTTTATATTGGCTTTAACTGGTGTTGGAGTTTCTTTTATTTTCACGCCCCAATCTGGATTAGACACAAATTGTTGTGCCGCAGATTCAAATGCAATTAATACACCACCCTTTTTTACAAATGCTTGAAACTTTTCTGTAATTGGCTTTGAATTTAAATCTTTGTATTGTCCCTCTGGTGCTATAATTACATCATATTTATTTAAATCAATTCTTGACAACATTGTATAGGTCAATTGTGTAACTGGGTAGTTCAATTGTTGTTCAAAATAATTCCATACCTCCCCAGCTGCTAATGCCGCAATACCTTCTCCTGTTAATAAAGCAACCTTTGGTGCATGGTTGATTATTCTGTCTAAAGGAGAACCAAAATCGGCTCCTTTTTCTGAATAACCAGTAGATACCGCAATAGCTTCAACTCCGGCAGCTTCACAAATAGCTTTTGTTTCTGCAGCCCAATTAGCACCATTGCTTGTTTTTAATACCATTAATGTTCCTTTATCATAATTTCTGCCTGCAGTGGTAAATGCTTTTTCGGCATACCTTACTTTAATATTTTTATATAATAACTGTGCTAAAACCTTCGAAGTATTGAAACTATTATATGGAATCAAATAACCATAATTACTTGAAGCAATAGTAGGATTATTTATATTGAAGCCAGCTTGAATACTTAATTTTTCTTTACTAGCAAATCCATGAACACCAAATGCATAAGGTAATGACCAAGCAGTAATGTCATAGGTATTAGAATCATTTACCTGAGTAATTGGATCCATTAAAACACTAGCTAATACGCCATGTGGCTGAGCCGCTGCAATAGCCAATGTATAGCCTTCGTTTACAAAATTACCTTCTGATTTTGTATGATAGTCAAAAGCCTTGACAGCATTGTTTCCTGAATAAGTTCCAAATTGTATATTATTCTTTTTTAATAAATCTGCTAAAGCTTTTATTTTATGCGCAGAAGAAGAAGTCACTAAATAAGTTTGATAGGTTCCGATATTTCCAGCTCTACTATTTTGATAATATTTTTTAAACTCGGTCATTAATTTTTGTTGATTTTTTGCACTTATCTCTACTGTAGACATACCCGTAGTAAAATGATGCAAAGCTCTTGCAACCAAAGTAATGGTATCGTTGTTTTTATCTTGTACGCCCAAGCCTGCATTGATGCCTCCTTGTTCATAAGTCATCCCTATTGCACCATTGTACATAGGATACGTATCTCCATAAGATGGATATAATAAATCAAATCTTTCTTTGGTAAAAAATAACCAATTGTTTTGATCAAAATACTTTGCGTGATTTTTTCCAATTTGATCTTGGAATTCTTTTTGCCAAGGCGTTAATAAGACATGTAAAGGTTCTGCTGCTGGAGCAAAATAATAAGGTTCATTATATCCTTGCTCATGAAAATCAACATGTACTTGAGGATACCATTGTTGATACAAGGGCACTCTTTGCTGTGTCTCTACTTGTGTCTGCCAAGCCCAGTCTCTATTTAAATCAAAATTAAAGTGATTGGTTCTGCCAGCAGGCCATGGCTCCATATGCTCTCTAGCTTGTTGGTCTGCATTGTATGCATTCACTCCCACTGCATTATTATACCAATTTACATATCTATCTCTTCCATCTGGATTTATACAAGGATCAATCATTACCACCACATGCTCTAACCATTCTGCAGATTGTTTATTCGTTGGATCTAATAATGCAAACAATGTCAACATAGCCGCTTCGGAAGAAGCAGGCTCATTTCCATGCACGTTATAACTTAACCACACAATTGCAGGCTGTTTAGTATCATCCACTGTGCCTTCTGTCAATCCAATATTATGTTTTCTAATATTATCTAATTGCGCCATATTTTCTGGCGAACTAATTGCAGCAACCATTAAATCTCTTCCTTCATTGGTTTTGCCATAAGACATCAGTTTAACTTTTGTAGGTTGTGCCTTAGCCACTGCATTGAAATACGCCACAATTTGATGATGTCTTGTAAATCTTGTACCCACTTGATACCCTAAAAAATCTGCCGGACTTTGCAATTGAGCAAAAGCCAGTAAAGGACAAATAATTAATGTTAGTACCCCTTTCCATTTAGCAGCCATTAGATTCATATTTAGTTGATTTTATTATAAAAAATTATCTCCAGAATAAGCTTAAAATTAAGTAATTTAACGTTTCAAATAGTGAATATGAACAAGACCTTTAATACCATTTTTCTAGTTATTCTATTAACTACAACTGTAGCATCTAGTAATGCTCAACAATTCTTCAAAAAACACCCTCAAATTAACCCTTACAACTATCAATTGGTCAAAGAAGCAGAATTTGACCATGCAGCTGTAACTAGTGCTCACCCATTGGCAAGTATGGTTGGTGCAGCCATCATGCAAGATGGAGGTAATGCCTATGATGCTGCTATTGCAGTTCAGTTTAGCCTTGCAGTGGTTCATCCAGGTGCAGGAAATATTGGCGGAGGAGGTTTTATGCTTGCCAGAAACTTGGATGGCAAATTGATGGGTATTGATTTTAGAGAAGCTGCCCCAAGTAAAGGGCATAGAGATATGTATTTAGACGAAAACGGTAATCCTTCCAATACACTTTCAAGAGATGGAGCTTCTGCAAGTGGCATTCCTGGGTCTGTAGCTGGAATGTTTGAGATATTAAAATATGCCAAATTGAAAATGGCAAAATTGATTCAACCCGCAATTGAATTAGCAGCAAATGGCTATGTGATTACAGAAAAAGAAGCAAGAGGTTTAAACGCTACAAGAGCTCAATTCTTAAAAAATAGTTCTGCCCCTAGCGCTTTTACACAAAAAGAACAATGGAAAGCAGGTGATACACTTGTTCAAACAGACTTAGCCAATACATTAATTCGTATTCAGAAAAATGGATTAGCTGGTTTTTACGAAGGTGAGACTGCAGAGTATATTGTAAAAGAAATGGCTAATAGTAAGGGTATCATAAGTTTAGAAGATTTAAAAAACTACCATCCAAAATATAGAACCCCTTTGGAGTTTGAATACAGAGGTCATCATATCATCAGCTTTGCACCACCTAGTAGTGGAGGTATCTTAATTGCGCAAATGATGCAAATGATACAACCATATGATGTACAAAAAATGGGTTTAAATAGTCCTGCAGCAGTAAGCTTAATGGTAGAGTCACAAAGAAGGGCTTATGCAGATAGAGCAGAACATATGGGCGATCCAGATTTTTATAAAGTCCCAACAAAAACTTTAATAAGCAACGAATACGCTCAACAAAGAATGAGTGATTATACAGTGGGCGTTGCTGGTCAAAGCAAGAATATTCAAGCAGGTAAGGCACATGAAAGTGAGCAAACTACTCATTTTAGTGTAATAGATGGAAAAGGAAATATGGTAGCTATTACAACTACTTTAAATGATACCTATGGTAACAAAACAATTGTAGCTGGTGCAGGATTTTTATTGAATAACGAAATGGACGATTTTAGTATCAAACCAGGGGTTCCAAATATGTATGGAGCCATTGGTGGAGAAGCTAACTCTATTCAACCAGGAAAAAGAATGCTAAGTTCTATGACTCCTACCCTTGTTACCATAAACAATAAGCCTTATTTAAGTATTGGAACGCCAGGTGGTACAACCATCCCTAATCAGGTGTACGAAGGTTTAGTGAACATGATAGATCATAAAATGAGCTTAAAAGCTGCCATTGATGCCCCTAGATTTCATCATCAATGGATGCCAGATAATATTTCATTTGAAGTGGATTTCCCTGAAGCAACAATTGAAGCATTAAAAACTATGGGTTACACAACTGCTAAAAGAGGATATTTCGGCAGAATGGATGGTGTTGTGATTCTAGATAATGGCAAAAAACAAGCTGTTGGGGATAAAAGAGGCGATGATAGCGTAGCAGGGTTCTAGTGTTTTTTTGTACTTTTACAAAAACAGATTTTGCACCCCAACAAGCTACGTTTTATTAGGATTTTTATAGCTTCTTTAGTAGGCTTGTTACTACTATTATATTTATTTATTCAAATACCTTGGGTACAAAACAGATTAGTTCAAAAAGCCACTCAATCACTATCTAAAAGCTTAGGTACAGAAGTTACAGTGGGTAAAGTAGGATTTACTTTATTCAATAGTATTGACTTACAAGAAATATTAATCAAAGACCAGCAAAAAGACAGTTTGCTGTACACACATTCACTTAAACTAAGAATTGCAGATATCTTCTTCTCTTCTTCCAAACCAACCATTAAATATATAGGTTTAGAGGGTGCAAAGATTTATTTACATCGAAGTACAGAAAGATGGAACTATCAGTTTTTATTAGACTACCTATCAAAAGATACTACACAAAAAAATAGCTCTTACGATCTAAAGAAAATAGAAATTGCTCAAATTAATTTTATTCAAGACGATCGATGGATAGGACAAAGCATGCAATTACAAGCAGCAAATATAATTGCCAATTTTGGGGCATTTAACGATAGCCTAATACAGATAGATCAATTAGTAGCCAATAAACCTTTTTATACTATTCAAAATAAAAAAGGTCTTAGAAATATAATCCCTACTATAAAGCCAAATAGTAAAGCCAATAATGGATTGTATTTTGGCAATCCTAATACCATCATAGTAGCCAAACAAATAAAAATTGCTCAAGGTAAACTTTGGATAGAAAATGATTTTGCAAAACCAACTAGCGACTTTGATGGATTTCATATTAGACTAAGTGAATTAAATGCACAAATCGACAACGCGAGTTTTATAAAAGATACTATTAAAGCAAATGTTCAATTAAGCACTAAAGAAAGATCTGGGTTTGTTATTCAACAATTAAAAACTCAGTTTAAAATGACTCCAAGTATTATGGAGTTGAATAAGCTATTTATTAAAACCAATCAAAGTATTCTTGGCCCCTACTATGCGATGGAGTACAAAGATCTGACCAATGACTTTAATGATTATATAAATAAAGTAACTATGAAAGCGCATTTTATCAATGCGCAGATTGCCACAGATGATATTGCTTTCTTTGCACCAGCTATTAAAACGCTTCATCAGAAATTGAATGCTAGTTTTAAATTCAAAGGAACAGTTGCTAATTTTGAAACCGATGGGTTAAGTGCCCAATATAACAACTCATTTATCAAAGGCAATTATAGCATGAAGGGCATTCCTGACATGCGTAATACCCAAATTAATTTTAGTGAGGTATTTGCAAAGACTAATTACCAAGATTTATTACAATGGATCCCAAGTTTAGATTTGATAAAAGATTTAAAAGTAAACCAATTAGGAAATCTATTATTTAAAGGCAAGTTCAATGGAACCTTATATGATTTTAATGCAGACGCAAGTATTCAATCAGCACTAGGTAATGCAACTACCGAAATTAGAATCCAATTGCCACTTAAAGCCGAACCAATTTATGAAGGCAAATTAAATACTCAGCATTTTAATATTGGCAAACTATTAAATATAGAAGATTTAGGATGGGTTAATTTTAATGGTAAAATATCTGGTAGTTCTTTCTCTATAGATAAAGTAAAGACGAATATTGAAGGGGCTATAGACTCTATTGAATATAAAAAATACATCTATACAAATATTAACACAAATGGTTTACTTCAGAAAAAAGCATTTAATGGTGCGTTTAAAATCAAAGACCCTAATATTAATTTAATTAGCAACCTTGAAATAGATTTTAAAAACGAATTACCAAGTTTTAACGCTGTGGGTGATTTAATCAACGCTAATTTTAAAGAATTACATTTTAGCGAAAACCCAATTCAATTGACCGGTGTAATTGACGTTAATTTTAAAGGAAATAATATTGATAATTTTTCGGGAGCAGCAAAATTATTCAATGGTCAGCTAAAAGGTGCTAGATCTAAAATCAATTTTGACTCGCTTACATTAAGTTCCAATATAGATAAAGGAAATAAATTAATACGTATTGTAAGCGATGATTTACAAGCCAATATTCAAGGTAAATTTGATTTAGTTCATCTTCCTGCAAGTATCCAGTATTTTATAAGAAGTTATCTTCCAACTTATATCCCTGCACCAAAAGCTACTCCAACCAATCAGCAATTTGATATAAGTATTAAAACAAATTATTTTGAGCCTTATTTAAGAATATTCAACCCTGCATTCTCCGGTTTTAATAATATTCAAATAACTGGATCATTAAATACTTTCAATAAAACTATCATTGCTAAGGGTAATATTCCATTTGCTCAATGGAAGGTATATTCCATCAGAAAAGGAATCATTGATGCAAGAGGTACAAAAGATTCATTGTTTGCACAAATCAACGCTTCGAGTATTAATCTAACCGATAGTTTTAGCTTGATACAACCAGTTATTAAAACCGCTACCAGTAATGATGTTTCAAAAGTGGCCATTGACGCTTCTAGTAAATCTGCACTAGAGTTATTACACTTAAATGGGATTATCAATACCTATTCAGATGGATTGGCTATAAAATGGACTCCCTCCTACTTTGTACTAAATCAAAAGAAATGGGATATTGAAAATGGAGGTCAATTAAGTATTAGAAAGAACAATACTTATGCAAAGAATTTTAAATTATCACAGGGATTACAAGAATTAGTAGTCAACAGTGGATCTAATAATAATAGTTTACAGGTTAGTTTGAAAAATGTGATTTTGGGTGATTTAACCAAAGTATTTTTTAGCTATCCAAGATTAGAAGGATTAACCAATGGTACCATTCAATTAAATAATATTTATGAGCAGTTCCAATTAAACTCTCAATTAAGTATTGACCAATTTAGCTTTAACAATGATCTAGTGGGCTTATTTAAAACTAGTATTGGATATAATCAACAATCAGGTATTGTGCCATTTGAGTTTACTACACCAAATGAAGGCTATAATTTAAATGCTAAAGGAACTTATAATATTAAAGATTCATTAAATCCTTTGGATGCTACACTTTTCTTAAACCATTCTAATTTTGCCATGGTAGAACAATTTATTGGAGGTGTACTCCATGAGTTGAAGGGAAGAGCCACAGGACAAATTCACTTTGGCGGTAGAATTGAAAATCCTTATTTACTTGGATCTGCCACTTTAGATAAAGCATCTTTTATTGTAGACTATACCAAAGTGCCTTATTTTATAGATAGTGCCAAAATTGTATTTAATGAAGAAGGAATTGATTTTGGGAATATTCAATTAAAAGATAGATTAAATAGACCTATACAATTCAAAGGTAAAATACTTCAACAAGGGTTTAAACACCTAGTATACGATATGGAAATGAGTAGTCCTAAAATAGAATTACTCAATATGGAAGCTATCGACAATCCATATTTTTATGGAAAGGCCGTGGGTAAGGCGGCAATGACAATTAAGGGGCCAGAAGAGAATATTAAAATGGATATTAAAGCGGATGTCAACGACAGCTCTCATATATATTTACCTAATACAAGTAGTAAAGAAACAGGCAAATCAGAATTCATTGTATTTAAAAAATATGGTAAGGCCGCGATCAAAAGTGCAGATATTCCAAGTTTCAATCTAGTGGTAGATTTAGATGTAACTGCTAACAATAAAACACAGATTGATTTAATATTTGACGACTTAACAGGTGATGTTATTAAAGCTGTAGGTAATGGTAGAATTAAAATGAGAATGGGTAATATTGAACCATTAACCATGAGAGGCAAATACAATATAGAGTCTGGAAAATATGATTTTAATTTCCAATCCTTTATTAAAAAGCCATTTGAATTAATACCAGAAGCAGGAAATTATATCGAATGGACTGGTGACCCATTAAATGCAGATATTCATATTGACGCAAGATATACCGCAGAAAGAGTTAGCTTAAATGAATTAGTGGGTAGTTCTAATTTTAGTAATGCTGTAAAAACATATAGAGGTAATGTATATGTAATAGCAGCATTAAGAAATAAATTGTCAAGTCCTGAAATTAAATTTAGCCTTGCCTTCCCTCAAGGAAACCCTATTAGCTCAGACAATGAATTCTCTCAATTTATTTCTAGATTAGAAAGAGACGATAATGAAATACTGAAACAAGTATCTTTCTTAATTGTTTTCAATGCATTTGCGCCGGTTAGTTTTAGTAATAATAATACGAGCAATGCATATACCGCTACTACTATTGGTATCAATACTATTTCTCAATTATTAGCCAAAGAAATAAATAAATCTATTACTGGATTCTTAACCAAAGTTACGGGAGATAAGAGCCTAAGATTTGATGTTGGATCCTCTGTATATAATAGCGGTAATTTATTAGACCCTACTGGCGGTGGAATTGCTTTAAACGCAAATAAAATTGATCGCCAAAGAGTGAACCTGAAATTAGGAAGAAGCTTTTTAAATGATAAGATAATTGTGAATTTCGGAGGTGACTTGGATTTTAATATTAGAAATACCACCACTATTCAAAATGGAAATTTCCAATGGCTGCCAGATTTAAATATTGAATTTATCTTAACAAGAAATAGAAAATTAAGAGCCATTATATTTAATAGAAATAGCCTGGACATTAACGGCTCTAATATGGGAAGAAGAAACCGTCAAGGAATTAGTATTTCGTACAGAAAAGACTTTGAAGATTCTATTTTTGAGTAAAGGATAAAACTGGATCAGGTAATTTTTTGCAGTCCAATAATCTATACACCTTAAAATACCTTAGCTCCACTCCCCTAATAGTAATTGGCACAATCGCTGCCAGTTCAATTTTTTTAAAATAAGGCGAATACATTGTAGTAGTATTTGAAGGCAAATTAGATGGCTCAATCACATAAGCGCTTTGTCCCAATTGAATCCCTTTTATATCTTTATTTAACCAAGCAAATTTGTGCAGGTCTTCTAAGTTACCTATTCCAATTAATTCTTTGTGCATTGGCGTGGAAACATAAAATAGAATATGCCCCCCTGGGAACCATTTGTGGGTAACAATAGGCGCATCAAAGCGCATCTTGCCTGATTGTATGTCTTTTTGCACTAAGCCTTCAAATGCCTCTTTAAATTGCTTCCAGCCAGTAACGTCATTGATAGGATTATACTCTCCTAAATTGGCTTCCTTGTTTGAACCTAATTGCTGAGGATAAATATAAACTAGGCATAAAAAAGTAAGCACTAATACACCCAAAAAGCCAATAGCCCATTGAATAATTGAAGGAATAAACCTTGTTGATTTTTCTGACCAATAAATACCTGCTAAAATAAATAAAGCTATAAACCCAGGACCGGTCCAATGTGGCAAGGTTGGATTGAATAAGGACAAAACCCAAAAAGTAATTATCAAAGGGATGCTTAGCCATAACAACAATGATATCACTTCATCTTGCTGTACCATTCTTTTAAGCTGCTTAATATTGAATAATGCAATTATACTAGCTATATAGACTAGTGGGTTTTGATATAAAAACTCTCCAACTATTTGTTGTAAAAAAGTATCCAAATGAATACTAGTATGGGCTACCCTTTTGGAATGGAATGTGTAAGTAATAAATTCATTTTGAATATTCCAATAAATAATAGGGATCAAACACATCAAACTAATCAACCCTGCCAAGTATAAAGCAGGTTGTTTAAAAGTCTTTGCTTGATTAAAAATAAGAAAGGCACCAAAGCCAGCCCATAGAAATAACCCATGTACTTTACTCAAAGTAGCAAATCCAATACAGCATCCTAATAATACCCAATCCAAGAGTTTAAATAAATTAGGTTTAACCACCCATTTGGACATTAAATAAATACTTGCAGTGAAAAATAAAAGTTGAGGGCTATCTGGTAAAACAAATAAGCCTGCTATGATACAAGTGTAAATGGAAAGATTGTATAATAAAGCAGCTATAAATCCAGCTTTTTCATTTTTGATTATTGTACCTGTTTCAAAAATTAAAATAGTAGCTACTGCAGCACTAACAATACTACCAAGACGCATAGATAAATCAGACAGCCAATAAAGATTAAGTGTGGTTAAGCGAATCATCCAGCCTACCATGGGCGGATGATCAAAATGATTCCAGTCTGGCTGTAATGCATAGGTATAATAATACACTTCATCATTACCTAATTCCAATAAATTAGCAAGTATAATTTTTACAATGATGGTAATTCCTAATAACCACCAAAGTCTTTGTTGATATTTTTTATTGCTTATTTGCATTGCTTACAAACCATTCGGTAGCTAATGCATAACCTTGTAATCCTAAGCCAACAATAGATCCAACTGCTTTAGCAGATACATGCGATATTTTTCTGAAATCTTCTCTTGCATGAACATTACTAATATGCACTTCAATTACTTTAGTATTGATAGCAGCAATAGCATCACCAATAGCCACAGAAGTATGGGTATAAGCTGCAGGATTAATAATAATTCCGTCTTGATTAAATCCCGCTTTCTGAATAGCATCCACAATCTCCCCTTCTATATTAGATTGGAAATAAGTGAAATGGACTGTAGGATATTTTTGAATTAAATCTGTTAAACAATCATCAAAAGAAGCAGTACCATAAACGCCTGGTTCACGCTTTCCTAATAAATTTAAATTAGGCCCATTGATGATAGTTAAATTAATCATATAATTAGTTTGACTTCATTAAAGATATGAAATCATCAAATAAGTATCTGCTATCGTGAGGACCCGGTGTTGCTTCAGGATGATATTGAACACTGAAGGCTGGTCTATCTTTTAATTTAATACCTTCTATAGATTCGTCATTTAAATTCACATGAGATATCTCTACATTAGGGTGATTTCTAACTGCCTCTGGATCTACACCAAAACCATGGTTTTGTGTAGTAATCTCAGATCTACCTGTTAATACATTCTTCACTGGATGGTTTAATCCTCTGTGACCATGATGCATTTTAAAAGTAGGAATATCATTCGCTAATGCCAATAACTGATGTCCCAAACATATTCCAAACAAAGGTTTCTTTACAGCTAAGATCTCTTTAATTGTTTTTATTGCGTAATCCATTGGAGCAGGATCACCAGGGCCATTGGATAAAAAATAGCCTGTTGGATTAAATGCTTTTAAAGTAGCAAAATCTGTTTTAGCAGGATGCACTCTTACATGCGCTCCTCTATCTACCAAGCATTGCAAGATATTATGCTTAACACCAAAATCTAAGACAGATACTTTGATAGCTGAATTAACATCTCCTAATTCATAAATCTCTTTAGTACTAACAGTGCTTGCTAATTCTAACCCATCCATACTTGGCACTGCAGCTAATTGTTTTTTTAATGCATCAACATCTAAATTATCAGATGAAATAATACAATTCATAGCACCACTTGTTCTAACATGTGCTACCAAGGCTCTTGTATCTAATCCTTCAATGGATACTATATTATTTGCAATTAAATATTCGTTCAGATTCCCGTCAGCTAATGCTCGACTATACTTTTCTTCTAAATTTCTACCAATTAAACCATGAATTTTCACTGTACTACTTTCCACATCTGTTGACTTTACACCATAGTTGCCAATATGCACATTATTCATGATAATTACTTGTCCAGTATAACTTGGGTCGGTAAAAACTTCTTGGTAACCAGTCATGCCGGTATTAAAACAGATCTCCCCAGTGGTAGTACCTATTTTACCAAATGCTTGTCCATGAAATACATTGCCATCGGCTAAAACTAAAACTGCAGGTTGTGCGCTCATTGTGTAGGGTCTTATTAGTTGGTCAAAATTAGGCAAAAAAAAGGCAAGACCAAAGTCTTGCCTTATATCTTAATTCACATTAATCATTATTCAGCCGCTGCTTCTGGTGAAACTGATCCGCTTTCATCAGTTGCTTTCGCAACTTCTTCTTCTGTAGCTGGAGCTACAGCAGCTTTTTTAGGAGCAGCTGGTGCTTTACTTCTACGAGTTTTCTTAGCTGGTTCTGCAGCAGCATTTACTGAGTTACCATAGATTTCGTTGAAGTCTACTAATTCGATCATTGCTTTTTCAGCATTATCACCTGGACGGATGCCTAATTTGATGATACGAGTATATCCACCTGGACGAGTAGCAATTTTTGGAGCCACTACTGTGAATAATTCTTTCACAGCAGATTTGTCGTTCAAATAGCTAAACACAATTCTGTGGTTATGACTGATAATATCTTTACTACCTGTCTTCTTAGTTTTAGTAGCCAAAGGCTCGAAATACGTTCTTAAAGCTTTAGCTTTTGCTAAAGTGGTAACGATACGCTTGTGCATAATTAACTGACAAGCTAAGTTCATTAATAACGCTTCTCTGTGTGCCTTCTTACGGCCTAAGTTGTTTTGTTTGTCTCCGTGACGCATGACTTTTAAATTTTATCCTTACACCGTGTCAGGAATTGTAAGGTTTGAGCTTTCGCTCGGTTATCAATAATGATTTACAATTATTGTAAATCTAATTTGTCTAATCCTAATTTACCTAAATCCATTCCAAAGCTCAATCCTCTTTCGATCAATACTTGCTCGATTTCAGATAAAGACTTTTGACCGAAGTTTCTGAACTTCATTAAATCTTCTTGCTCGTATTGAACTAATTCGCTCAAGCTGTTAATTTTAGCAGCTTTCAAACAGTTAAATGCACGCACTGAAAGATCTAAATCTTCTAATGGAGTTTTTAATACTTTTCTTAATTGTAAAACTTGCTCATCTACTACATCTTCTTTCTTGTCTTCTTTGTTATCAAAAGTGATATTCTCATCAGTGATAATCATTAAGTGTTGGATCAAGATTCTAGAAGCTTGCTTTACAGCATCTTCAGGATGAATAGTACCATCTGTTGCTACGTCTAAGATTAATTTTTCGTAGTCAGTTCTTTGCTCTACACGATAGTTTTCCATAACATACTTCACATTTTTGATTGGAGTATGAATAGAATCTATAGCGATATAACCAAATGGCATTTCTTTTAATTTATTCTCTTCAGCTGGTACATAACCACGGCCTTTGTTGATAGTTATTTCAATATCTAATTTAGCAGTAGGATCCATAGTACAAATTACTAATTCAGGATTCATCACTTGGAATTGAGCAGATGCGTCACCAATATGACCAGCATTAAACTCGTTACCACCTTTAATAGATAAAGTTAATTTTTCAGAGCTAACGTCTTGATCACCCTTACGCTTAAAACGAACTTGCTTTAAGTTTAAGATCATTTCTGTAACGTCTTCAGTAATTCCTTTGATAGTTGCAAACTCGTGGTCTACACCTTCAATCTTGATACCTACAATTGCAAAACCTTCTAAAGAGCTTAATAAAACTCTTCTCAAAGCGTTCCCTAATGTTAAACCAAAACCTGGCTCCAATGGACGGAATTCGAATTGTCCTTCAAAGTCATTTGCTTTTTGTAAAACAATTTTATCTGGTTTTTGAAAACTTAATATTGCCATGGTAAACTTTTTTTTATTTGAATCTTTCCGAAGAAAGAAATATTGTTAGATGCTACTATTTAGAATACAATTCAACGATTAATTGTTCTTTGATATTCTCAGGAACTGCTTCACGCTCTGGCATTGCAATGAATGTACCAGTGTTTGTGTTTGGATTCCAATCTACCCAGCTAAACTTAGTGTTAGTTGGACGTTGTTTGCTTACAATAGAAGTATTGTGTGCACTCTTTGGACGATAAGTAATAACATCACCTGGCTTACATGTGTAAGAAGGTACATTTGTTACATCACCATTTACTGCGATATGCTTATGAGCTACCAACTGACGTGCTTCTGGACGACTAGCTGCTAATCCCATTCTGAAAATAGTATTATCTAAACGTGCTTCCAACAATTTGATTAAGTTTTCACCTTTAACACCTTTTAAACGAGATGCTTCTTCAAATGTTTTACGGAATTGACGCTCTAATACACCATAAGTGTATTTTGCTTTTTGTTTTTCTCTTAACTGTAATGCATACTCTCCTAATTGCTTACGCTTTCTTTGCGCACCATGTTGACCTGGAGGGTTGCTGTTTTTACCCAACCATTTAGCGTTTCCTAAGATAGGTTCGCCAAAGATGCGGGAGATTTTGGTTTTTGGACCTGTGTAACGTGCCATAATTCTTGTTTTGTGATTTTTTAGTGTCGATGCTTCATCAGTAAAAATCTAAAATGAATGAAACACCCTGTTATTAAAATTGTAAATAATCGATTATACTCTTCTTTGTTTTGGAGGACGACAACCGTTGTGTGGCATTGGAGTCACGTCACGGATAGAAGTTACTTCGATACCTGATTGTGAGATAGAACGAATAGCTCCTTCACGACCAGAACCTGGACCTTTAACAAATACATCTACTCTTTTCACACCAGCGTCTAATGCAACTTTTGCTGCGTCAGCTGCTGCCATTTGAGCTGCATATGGAGTGTTCTTCTTAGAACCTCTGAAGCCCATTTTACCAGCACTGCTCCAGCTAATTACTTGACCAGCTTTGTTAGTGAATGCGATGATTAAATTGTTGAAACTTGCGTTGATACGCACTTCGCCTGCTGCGTCGACTTTAACGACTCTCTTTTTTGCAGCTGCTTTTGCACTGTTTTGTGCTTTTTGTGGTTTAGCCATTTTACTTGAGGTGTGCCCTATTTTTTATAAAAAACAGAGCGGGTTATTTAATAGAAAATTCCGCCGAGGCGGAAACCGTATCAAATCTCCCCTGTTGGTTAACAGGATCCAATTCTGATAGGGATTTTTATAGCGAAGGGTAATATTGGTTTCCCAACATTACCCTAGGTTATTATTTTTTAGCTACTTTCTTCTTACCAGCAACTGTCTTACGCTTACCCTTACGAGTACGAGAGTTAGTCTTAGTTCTTTGACCACGAACAGGTAAACCTTTTCTGTGACGAAGACCACGGTAACAAGCGATATCTAATAAACGCTTAATACTCATTGAAACTTCACTTCTCAAAGCACCTTCTACTTTAAACTCAGCGTTGATGATATTACGAATAGCAGTTTGCTCTTCGTCATTCCACTCATTTACTTTTTTATCGTAACTGATGTTTGCTTTATCTAAGATGTAACGAGCAGTTGAATGACCAATACCGAAAATGTATTGTAATCCAATTTCTCCTCTTTTGTTTTTTGGTAAGTCTATACCGGCAATACGAGCCATATTTTAAAACTTGT